>BNJT01002417.1_pt1 | contig 323879 bp, 439 predicted proteins | sample 8540491 | NCBI WGS metagenome assembly BNJT01 (sample SAMD00202455, study PRJDB9452) | human saliva metagenome | host: Homo sapiens | reverse complement strand
ACGAAATGGAAGGGTCAGTTGGCTAGATTATATGAACAAAGACAGAACGAATGTTACATTTGTTCTGTTTTTTTAATAATTTTACTTTATAAATATTCACATTTGAAACGATATATGGTAGAATAATACAAAAATCAGTAAATGGGGGATGAATATGAATATTTTTAGGACAAAAGATGTTAGTCTGGGTAAGACTGAAATGCATCGTCATTTAAAATTATGGGATTTAATTCTCTTGGGAATTGGAGCCATGGTTGGTACAGGAATCTTTACCATCACTGGAACTGCAGCAGCAACTCTGGCGGGCCCCTCATTGGTAGTTTCAATAGTAATTTCTGCTCTATGTGTGTCACTTTCAGCTCTCTTTTTTGCTGAGTTTGCATCCCGTGTTCCGGCAACTGGTGGAGCTTATAGTTACTTATACTCAATTTTGGGTGAATTTCCAGCTTGGATAGCTGGGTGGCTCACAATTATGGAATTCATGACAGCTGTTTCTGGTGTTGCTTCGGGTTGGGCAGCATACTTTAAAGGCTTGCTAAGTAACTTTGGAATATCAATGCCTCAAGCCTTAAATGGAACCTTTAATCCAGAACAGGGAACTTATATCGATCTCTTGCCCATACTAGTATTAGTATTAGTGACAGGACTTGTACTTTTAAATTCGAAAGCTGCCCTTCGCTTTAATTCTATTTTAGTTATTTTAAAATTCTCTGCCCTTGCTTTATTTATCCTAGTGGGTATCTGGTATATCAAACCTGAAAATTGGAACAATTTTGCCCCCTTTGGTTTTGGTCAAGTATACGGTGGAAGCACAGGAATTATGGCAGGAGCATCACTCATGTTTTTCGGATTTCTGGGGTTTGAATCTATTTCCATGGCAGTTGACGAAATTCAAAATCCACAAAAGAACGTTCCTCGTGGTATTGTTTTATCTCTTACCATTGTAACCATTCTTTATGCCTTAGTAACATTAGTGTTGACTGGTATTGTTCATTATAGCAAACTCAATGTTGACGATGCAGTAGCCTACGCTTTGAGAAGTATCGGTATTGGTTGGGCTGCCAACTATGTGTCACTTGTTGCTATTTTTACATTGATAACTGTATGTATTTCCATGACCTACGCTTTGTCTCGTATGATTTATAGCTTAGCAAGGGATGGCCTCTTGCCTGAGAGTTTCAAGAAAATCAGCCAGAAAAGTCGTATTCCAAAGAATGCTACCATCTTAACAGGTGTAGTGTCAGCGATTGCGGCAGGTATTTTCCCTCTTGCAACTATTGCAGCTTTCCTTAATATCTGTACTCTAGCTTATCTGATTTTACTTGCTTTTGGCATAATAAAACTTAGAAAAGATAAGGGAATGCCTAAGGAAGGAGAGTTTAAAACACCTCTCGTTCCCCTCTTGCCTATTCTCTCTATCCTGATTTGTGTTTCCTTTATGTTGCAATATAGTCGAGAAACTTGGCTGGCATTTGGTGTTGCCTTAATCATTGGTTTGGTCATTTACTTTACGTATGGTTATCAACACTCATCTCTTAAGGAGAAAGAATAAAAAAATCGCGAGAAATCGCGATTTTTCTTTATAATTTTTCGTTAACATATCGAACAAAATTATTCCACCAAATTTTAAGGAAAAAGGCTTTTTCGACATTTTTCTCTGCAACCATATCAAAGGATGGTCTATCTGAAGTAACGTAGCCTTGTCCAACTAGGTCCTTATCATCATAGGTTAAACGGCCAACAACGGTTCCAGCTTCAAGTGGAGCGGCTTGTTGACTATTCGCGGAGTATGTAATGGATGATTGGACACGGCTACCTAGCCGTTGGACAATTTGAATATCTTCTTTTGCGACAGCAGTAACTGTATCTTCCTTCCCATCTTGAACAGGTGCCTTACTATCTTGGTAACTTTCTCCCTGTTTAATAATAGTTTGAAGTGCAAAATTCGAGGAAATATAGTCTAAGAGATTGGAAGTAGCAGTGAAACGAGTAAAAGGATTCCCATCTTGATTTTGAGCATTCAGAACAACTGTTATGATTCGCATTCCTTTTTCTTCTGTGGTACCTACAAAAGAGTCGCCAGACTTAACTGTTGTACCAGTTTTTAAACCATCAATCCCACCACGGTAAGCAGGCATATCTTCCAACATGTAGTTGGTAGAAGTAATGGTCATTCCTGCAAATGTGGAACTTGGTTTCTTGGTAATTTCCAAGACTTGCGGATATTTGAGAATCAGATTACGGGCAACAATCGCGACATCATAAGCGCTTAGCTTATTCTCATCATCTTTTTTTGATCCGGGATAGATATTGTCACCAAGGGTTTCATTATTAAGGCCTGTAGAGTTAACAAGAGTGGCATCTTGAATTCCCCATTCCTGAAGTTTAGCTTTCATCATGTCAACGAAATCTTTTTCAGAGCCAGCAACCTTTTCAGCAAGAGCAATAGCAGCACTGTTAGCACTAGAAACGAGGGTCGCGTCTAGCAATTCTTCCACAGTGTAGTTACGGGCATCTAGAGGTACATTACTAGCTTCAGAATTAGTTGTCAATTGGTAGGGATAATCTGAGATTTCTACAGGAGTAGTTAGGCTAATTTTTCCTTGCTCAATGGCCTCATATACTAAGTAAACTGTAATCAGTTTACTGATAGAAGCAATTTCCACTGGCTGGGTAGCATCTTTTTCGTATAAAATCTTTCCAGTATTTGCTTCAATGGCAATGGCGTGCTTTGCTGCAACATCGAAATCTTGAGCCAATACAGGATTAACAGAACCAAATAAAAATATTGTCAATAAGGTAAAAATTATTTTCTTCATAGTAAACTTATTCTATCATAAAGGAAAAAAATAATCTTGATTTTTTTATGAAGGTTAACAATCTTTTTTGAAATATGGTAAAATAGGGAAAAGAGGAGGTGACCTATGTTTCGAAGAAATAAATTATTCTTCTGGACTACTGAAATACTACTATTAACCTTAATTTTTTATCTTTGGAGACAAATGGGTGCTATTATCACACCCTTTGTTAGCGTAGTAAATACGATTATGATTCCATTCTTACTAGGTAGTTTTTTGTATTATTTAACAAATCCTATCGTCAATATTTTAGAGAAGAAGTTAAAGCTTAATCGTATCATTGGGGTTTTATTAACTCTATGTGCCTTAATCTGTTTGATTGTGATTGGGATTGTCTATCTCTTGCCTATTTTGATTAATCAGTTGAGTAGTTTGATTAGTTCGAGTCAAGACATCTATAGCCGTATTCAAAATTTAGTCATAGAATTATCTAACTATCCTGCATTTCAAAATCTAGATGTTCAAAAAACCATTCAACAACTGAATTTATCTTATGTTGATATTTTACAGAATATCTTAAATAGTGTGACAAATAGTGTAGGAAGTGTCCTTTCTGCTCTTGTGACAACTGTTTTAATCATTATCATGACACCGGTCTTTCTGGTTTACTTCCTGTTAGACGGCCATAAATTCTTACCAATGTTGGAAAGAAGCATTTTGAAAAATGATAGACTAAACATTACTGGTTTATTGAAAAATTTGAACACCACAATATCACGTTATATTAGCGGTGTTTCGATTGATGCAGTTATTATTGGAGGTTTGGCCTTTGTTGGATACAGTGTGATTGGTATAAAATATGCTCTAGTCTTTGCGATTTTCTCTGCTTTTGCAAATTTAATCCCTTATGTTGGACCAAGTATTGGTTTGATTCCTATGATACTGTCAAATCTATTCACAGATCCTCAAAAAATGGTTATTGCAGTGATCTACATGTTGATTATTCAGCAGGTTGATGGGAATATTCTGTATCCACGTATTGTTGGTGGTGTGATGAAGGTTCATCCTATTACTATTTTAGTTTTGTTGCTCTTTTCTAGTAATATCTACGGTGTAATTGGTATGATTGTTGCTGTTCCTACCTACTCAATCTTAAAAGAAATTATCAAATTCTTGGTTCGCCTGTATGAAAATCATAAGGAAGTAAAAGAAGTTGAGCACCATAATGTCCAGTAAAGAATCAGTTTAATCTGGTTCTTTTTTGTTAAAATTGACTAGTTTGTTGAATGATTTTAGTTATAGTATAGAGTAGCAGAAGTAAGATTAAGAATAATTAACAAAAACTTTGTAAAACACTTGCAATTTAGCTGAAATTTGATAAAATAGTAAGGAAAGTTAGACTGTATTGCCTACTGTCTATCTATAAAATATATTTTATTGGAGGCTTTTACTCAAATGGCAAAAGAAAAATACGATCGTAGTAAACCGCACGTTAACATTGGTACAATCGGACACGTTGACCACGGTAAAACTACCCTAACTGCAGCAATCACAACTGTTTTGGCACGTCGCTTGCCTTCATCAGTTAACCAACCTAAAGACTATGCGTCTATCGATGCTGCTCCAGAAGAACGCGAACGCGGTATCACTATCAACACTGCGCACGTTGAGTACGAAACTGAAAAACGTCACTATGCCCACATCGACGCTCCAGGACACGCGGACTACGTTAAAAACATGATCACTGGTGCCGCTCAAATGGACGGAGCTATCCTTGTAGTAGCTTCAACTGATGGACCAATGCCACAAACTCGTGAGCACATCCTTCTTTCACGTCAGGTTGGTGTTAAACACTTGATCGTCTTCATGAACAAGATCGACTTGGTTGACGACGAAGAATTGCTTGAATTGGTTGAAATGGAAATCCGTGACCTCTTGTCAGAATACGACTTCCCAGGTGACGATCTTCCAGTTATCCAAGGTTCAGCTCTTAAAGCTCTTGAAGGTGACTCTAAATACGAAGACATCATCATGGAATTGATGAACACTGTTGATGAGTACATCCCAGAACCAGAACGCGACACTGACAAACCATTGCTTCTTCCAGTCGAGGACGTATTCTCAATCACTGGACGTGGTACAGTTGCTTCAGGACGTATCGACCGTGGTACTGTTCGTGTCAACGACGAAATCGAAATCGTTGGTATCAAAGAAGAAACTAAAAAGCTGTTGTTACTGGTGTTGAAATGTTCCGTAAACAACTTGACGAAGGTCTTGCAGGAGACAACGTAGGTATCCTTCTTCGTGGTGTTCAACGTGACGAAATCGAACGTGGACAAGTTATCGCTAAACCAGGTTCAATCAACCCACACACTAAATTCAAAGGTGAAGTTTATATCCTTACTAAAGAAGAAGGTGGACGTCACACTCCATTCTTCAACAACTACCGTCCACAATTCTACTTCCGTACTACTGACGTTACAGGTTCAATCGAACTTCCAGCAGGTACTGAAATGGTAATGCCAGGTGATAACGTGACAATCGACGTTGAGTTGATCCACCCAATCGCCGTAGAACAAGGTACTACATTCTCTATCCGTGAGGGTGGACGTACTGTTGGTTCAGGTATGGTTACAGAAATCGAAGCTTAATTCGATTTAGTTCCCAGAAGAACAATTATTTAAGTCAGACACTAAAAGAGCCTTGCTATGCAAGGTTCTTTTTTTACATTCAATTTGTAAATTGAAGGAAATCTTTTATTATTCATGTAATAAAAAGTTAAGGAGAGACTGAAATCTAGTCATTTCACGGATCTTTCTGGTCGATAATTAGAAAAAGCTTTTCACAAATACTTGATTTTTTGATAGAATAGAAGATAGTAAAAGAGAAATGAGTTAGACATGTCAAAAGGATTTTTAGTCTCTCTTGAGGGACCAGAAGGAGCAGGCAAGACTAGTGTTTTAGAAGGCTTGTTACCGAATTTAAAAGAAAAGGGAATCGAGGTACTGACAACTCGGGAACCAGGAGGCATCTTAATTGGTGAGAAGATTCGTGAAGTCATTCTAGATCCTAGTCATACACAGATGGATGCTAAAACAGAGTTACTCCTTTATATCGCCAGTCGAAGACAGCACTTGGTAGAAAAAGTCTTACCAGCGCTTGAAGCTGGGAAAATGGTTATTATGGACCGCTTTATTGATAGTTCTGTTGCTTATCAGGGATACGGCCGTGGCTTGGATATTGATGCGATTAATTGGCTTAACCAGTTCGCAACTGATGGGCTAAAACCAGATTTAACCCTCTATTTTGATATTGAGGTGGAAAAAGGGCTTGCTCGTATCGCTGCTAACAGTGATCGCGAGGTTAATCGTTTAGATTTAGAAGGTCTTGATCTACATCGAAAAGTTCGCCAGGGCTATCTTTCACTTCTAGAGAAAGAGGGAGAGCGAATCGTGAAATTGATGCTAGCTTGCCACTCGAACAAGTAATAGATCATACCAAAGAGGTCTTATTTGATAGAATGGGATTGACAAGATGAAACAAGAACAGCTAAAGGCTTCGCAACCTGAGCAATTTGATCGCTTTGTCCATATCCTAGAACAGGGTCAGCTTAATCATGCCTTTCTCTTTTCAGGCTACTTTGGAAGCTATGAGATGGCTCAGTTTATCGCAAAAAGTCTATTCTGTACGGATAAGGTAGGAGTCTTACCTTGTGAAAAGTGCCGTAACTGCAAGTTGATTGAGCAAGAAGAGTTTCCGGATGTTACCATTATTAGACCAATCAATCAATTCATCAAGACTGAACGTATTAGAGAATTAGTAGGTCAGTTTGCCCAGTCAGGTATTGAAAATCCACGTCAGGTTTTTATCATTGAGCAGGCTGACAAGATGCATGTCAATGCAGCCAATTCCCTTTTAAAAGTAATTGAAGAACCCCAGAGTGAAATCTATATCTTCTTTTTAACCAGTGATGAAGAGATGATGCTCCCGACTATTCGAAGTCGAACTCAGATTTTTCAATTTAAAAAACAAGAAGCTCTTATCAGCTTACAACTTGAAAAACTAGGATTGGTAAAAAAACAAGCCAAACTTCTAGCTCAGTATAGTCAATCACAGTCTGAAGCCGAAAAATTAGCAATTCAAGCGAGCTTTTGGACCTTGGTTGAGGAAAGTGAACGACTTTTAAGTTGGTTATTAACTAAGAAGAAAGAAAGCTACCTTCAAGTCGCAAAACTAGCTAGCTTAGCTGACGACAAGGAAAAACAGGACCAAGTCTTGCGTATCCTAGAAGTTCTTTGTGGGCAAGAAATCCTACAAGCAAGAGTTCGTGAGATATTAGAAAATTTACTAGAATCTAGAAAAATGTGGCAAGCCAATGTCAGCTTTCAAAATTCTCTAGAATACCTGATTTTAAAAGAAATTTAAGCTTAAAGAATGAATGATACAGAAAGGAAAGGGCTGGTTAATGGACAAAAAAGAATTATTTGATGCCTTAGATGATTTTTCCCAGCAGTTGCTTGCAACTTTAGCTGATGTTGAAGCTATTAAGAAAAATCTAAAGAGCCTAGTAGAGGAAAATACAGCTCTTCGTTTGGAAAACTCTAAGTTGCGAGAACGTATCGGCGAGGTAGAAACTGATACTACAACTAGAGCAAAGCACGTTCGTGAAAGTGTTCATCGGATTTATAAAGATGGTTTTCACGTTTGTAATGATTTTTATGGACAACGTCGGGAGCAGGATGAAGAATGCATGTTCTGTGATGAATTGTTGTATAGGGAGTAAGCATGCAGATTCAAAGAAGTTTTAAGGGTCAATCTCCCTATGGGAAGCTTTACCTAGTTGCTACACCGATTGGTAACTTAGACGATATGACTTTTCGCGCTATCCAGACCTTAAAGGAGGTAGACTGGATTGCGGCGGAGGATACCCGTAATACAGGACTCTTGCTCAAGCATTTTGACATTTCAACCAAACAGATTAGTTTTCATGAGCACAATGCTAATGAAAAATTCCTGATTTGATTAGCTTTTTGAAAGAGGGACAGAGTATCGCTCAGGTATCGGATGCAGGTTTACCAAGTATCTCGGACCCTGGCCATGATTTGGTTAAGGCTGCCATTATGGAAGATATCCCTGTAGTCACGGTTCCTGGTGCAAGCGCAGGAATTTCTGCCTTGATTGCCAGTGGTTTGGCACCCCAACCTCATATCTTCTATGGATTTTTACCTCGAAAATCGGGACAGCAGAAGCAGTTTTTTGAGGAAAAAAAAGCTTATCCAGAAACCCAGATTTTTTATGAATCTCCTCATCGTGTAGCAGATACTTTAGAGAATATGCTAGAAGTATACGGAGATCGCTCGGTAGTCTTGGTTAGAGAATTGACTAAAATCTATGAAGAGTATCAACGAGGAAGTATCACTGAACTATTAGAAAACATTGCTGAAACTCCTCTTAAGGGCGAATGCCTTCTGATCATTGAGGGAGCTAGCCAGGAGATAGAGGAAAAGGATGAGAAGGACTTATTCATAGAAATTCAAGACCGTATACTACAAGGAGTTAAGAAAAATCAAGCCATTAAGGAAGTTGCTAAGGCATACCAGTGGAATAAAAGCCAGCTCTACGCTACCTACCACGAATGGGAAGAAAATCAAATTCAAGATTAAACAGGGAAGTTTCTCTTCTTCCCTTTTTTTGTTATACTAGTAGGAGAAAAATTTAGAAAGATTTGTGGGTGTCAACCAGTCCAGTTGCTTGTTTTAATATGGACTTAGATTCCACCCAAAGAGGTATTAGTGTCATGTCTCAATCTTATATCAATGTCATAGGTGCTGGTTTGGCAGGTTCTGAAGCAGCCTATCAAATCGCAGAGCGTGGTATTCCAGTTAAACTCTATGAAATGCGAGGTGTCAAATCAACACCTCAGCATAAAACAGAGAACTTTGCTGAGTTGGTTTGCTCCAATTCTTTGCGTGGAGATTCTTTGACAAATGCTGTTGGTCTCCTCAAGGAAGAAATGCGTCGTCTTGGTTCTGTGATTTTAGAATCAGCAGAAGCTACACGTGTTCCTGCAGGGGGAGCCCTTGCGGTCGACCGAGATGGTTTCTCCCAAATGGTTACTGAAAAAATTGCTAATCACCCCTTTATTGAGGTGGTTCGTGATGAGATTACAGAGTTGCCGACGGATGCCATTACAGTCGTGGCGACTGGACCTTTGACTAGTGATGCCCTTGCAGAAAAAATCCATGCCCTTAATGATGGTGATGGCTTTTATTTCTATGATGCGGCAGCACCAATTATCGATGTCAACACCATTGATATGAACAAGGTCTACCTCAAATCTCGTTATGATAAAGGGGAAGCTGCTTATCTCAATGCTCCGATGACTAAGCAAGAGTTTATGGATTTCCATGAAGCTTTGGTCAATGCAGAAGAAGCACCTCTTAATTCTTTTGAAAAAGAGAAGTACTTTGAAGGCTGTATGCCGATTGAGGTCATGGCCAAGCGTGGCATTAAAACCATGCTTTATGGCCCTATGAAACCAGTTGGTCTAGAATATCCAGAAGACTATAAAGGACCTCGTGATGGTGACTTTAAAACACCGTATGCAGTTGTTCAGCTTCGTCAGGATAATGCTGCAGGTAGTCTTTATAACATCGTTGGTTTCCAAACTCACCTCAAATGGGGAGAGCAGAAGCGTGTCTTCCAAATGATTCCAGGTCTTGAAAATGCTGAGTTTGTCCGTTATGGTGTCATGCATCGTAATTCCTATATGGATTCACCAAATCTTCTCGAGCAAACATATCGTTCTAAGAAACAGCCAAATCTTTTCTTTGCTGGTCAGATGACTGGTGTAGAGGGCTACGTTGAGTCAGCTGCTTCAGGATTGGTTGCTGGAATCAACGCTGCTCGTCTTTCTAAAGGAGAAAGTGAGGCTATTTTCCCAGAGACAACAGCTATCGGAAGTTTAGCTCATTATATCACTCATGCTGATAGCAAGCATTTCCAACCCATGAATGTCAACTTCGGGATTATCAAGGAGTTAGAAGGTGAGCGTATTCGTGATAAAAAGGCTCGTTATGAGAAAATTGCAGAACGCGCCTTGTCTGATTTAGAGAAATTTTTATCTGTCTAATTTTTTTGAAAGAAATGCTCATGATACTATAAAAATCCTTGAAATTGTGATAAAATAGGTAGGATGAAAAAAGGAGAGAGAAAATGGTAGAACCTAAGTATAAACGTATCTTAATCAAGCTATCTGGTGAAGCCCTTGCTGGTGAACGTGGTGTCGGTATTGATATCAAACCGTTCAAGCAATGGCACAAGAAATTCAAGAAGTACACAACCTCGGGATTGAGATTGCCCTCGTAATCGGAGGAGGAAATCTCTGGCGTGGAGAACCTGCAGCAGAAGCTGGAATGGATCGTGTTCAGGCAGATTACACAGGTATGCTCGGAACGGTTATGAATGCTCTTGTAATGGCAGATTCATTGCAACAAGTTGGTGTAGATACTCGTGTGCAGACAGCTATTGCTATGCAACAAGTAGCTGAACCTTATGTTCGTGGTCGTGCCCTTCGTCATCTTGAAAAAGGCCGTATTGTTATCTTTGGTGCAGGTGTTGGTTCACCATACTTCTCAACAGATACAACTGCAGCTCTCCGTGCAGCTGAAATTGAAGCAGACGCTATCTTGATGGCTAAAAACGGTGTTGATGGTGTTTATAATGCCGATCCTAAGAAAGATAAGACAGCTGTTAAATTTGAAGAATTGACTCACCGTGATGTCATCAGTAAAGGACTCCGTATCATGGATTCAACAGCTTCAACTCTATCTATGGATAACGATATTGACTTGGTAGTCTTTAATATGAACCAACCGGGCAATATCAAACGTGTTGTATTTGGTGAAAATATCGGAACTACAGTTTCTAATAATATTGAAGAAAAGGAATAAAATAAGATTATGGCAAACGCAATTGTTGAAAAAGCAAAAGAGAGAATGACCCAATCTCATCACTCACTTTCTCGTGAATTTGGAAGTATTCGAGCTGGTCGAGCTAATGCAAGCTTGCTTGATCGTATCCACGTAGAATACTATGGTGTAGAAACACCCCTTAACCAAATCGCTTCTATCACTATTCCAGAAGCGCGTGTCTTGTTGGTAACACCATTTGATAAAACATCTTTGAAAGATATTGAGCGTGCTTTGAATGCTTCTGACCTTGGTATTACACCAGCTAACGATGGTTCTGTTATTCGCTTAGTAATTCCAGCTCTTACAGAGGAAACTCGTCGTGACCTTGCTAAAGAAGTGAAAAAGTTGGTGAGAATGCTAAAGTAGCTATCCGTAACATTCGTCGTGATGCTATGGATGAAGCTAAGAAACAAGAAAAAGCTAAAGAAATCACTGAAGATGAGTTGAAAACTCTTGAAAAAGATATTCAAAAAGCGACAGACGATGCTGTTAAACACATCGATGACATGACTGCCAATAAAGAAAAAGAACTATTGGAAGTTTAAGAAATAAACAGAAAAACTCAGTTGGCATTGCTGGCTGAGTTTTATTCGAAAGAAGGAAACATGAATACAAATCTTGCTAGTTTTATCGTCGGTCTGGTAACCGATGAAAATGACCGTTTTTACTTTGTGCAAAAGGATGGTCAGACCTATGCCCTTGCTAAGGAAGAAGGTCAGCATGCAGTAGGTGATACCGTTAAAGGCTTTGTCTATACCGACATGAAGCAAAAGCTTCGCTTGACAACACTAGAAGTAACTGCGACTCAGGATCAATTTGGTTGGGGAACAGTAACAGAAGTTCGTAAGGATTTGGGTGTCTTTGTGGATACAGGACTTCCTGACAAGGAAATCGTTGTGTCACTTGATATCCTACCTGAACTTAAAGAGCTCTGGCCAAAGAAGGGCGATAGACTCTATATTCGTCTAGAGGTAGATAAGAAGGACCGTATCTGGGGACTCTTAGCCTACCAAGAGGACTTCCAACGTCTAGCTCGTCCAGCCTACAATAATATGCAAAATCAAAACTGGCCTGCAATCGTTTATCGTCTTAAGTTATCAGGAACTTTTGTCTATCTACCAGAAAACAATATGCTTGGGTTTATCCACCCAAGTGAGCGCTATGCAGAGCCACGTTTGGGGCAAGTGTTAGATGTACGTGTGATTGGCTTCCGTGAGATTGATCGTACCCTTAATCTATCACTAAAACCTCGCTCTTTTGAGATGTTAGAAAATGATGCCCAGATGATTCTGACATACTTGGAAAGTAATGGTGGATTTATGACCTTAAATGACAAATCATCACCAGATGACATCAAGGCTACCTTTGGTATTTCTAAAGGTCAATTTAAAAAAGCGCTTGGTGGTTTAATGAAAGCTGGAAAGATTAAACAAGACCAATTTGGTACAGAGTTAATATAGGGAGGCTTATGCGAAAATCATTTTATACTTGGCTTATGACAGAGCGTAATCCTAAAAGTAATAGTCCCAAAGCAATTTTAGCGGATCTTGCCTTTGAGGAGTCAGCCTTCCCAAAACATACGGATGATTTCGATCAGGTGAGTCGATTTTTGGAAGAACATGCTAGTTTTTCCTTTAATATGGGAGACTTCGATCGCATCTGGCAAGAATATTTAGAACATTAAAAAGCCATAGGTGTTAAGGATAGCAATTTCTAATTGCCTTTGCTATAATAAAAAGAAATTAAAGAGTTAGAGAGGTTCTTTATTTGAAGGAACATTCAATAGACATTCAGTTAAGTCATCCAGATGACCTGTTTCATCTTTTTGGTTCCAATGAACGCCATCTTCGCTTGATGGAGGATGAGTTAGATGTTATCATCCATGCTCGTACAGAGATTGTACAAGTCTTGGGAGAGGAGTCTTCTTGTGAAGAAGCACGGCAAGTAATTCAAGCCTTGATGGTCTTGGTCAATCGTGGCATGACAGTAGGAACTCCGGATGTGGTGACAGCCATTAATATGGTTAGAAACAATGAAATCGATAAGTTTGTTGCCCTCTATGAAGAAGAGATTATCAAAGACAATACTGGTAAGCCGATACGTGTAAAGACACTGGGTCAAAAACTTTATGTAGATAGTGTTAAGAACCATGATGTGACCTTTGGAATTGGTCCAGCAGGTACAGGAAAAACTTTCCTAGCAGTGACCTTGGCAGTGACAGCTCTCAAGCGTGGTCAAGTTAAGCGTATCATCCTGACACGTCCAGCAGTAGAAGCTGGGGAAAGCTTGGGATTTCTACCAGGAGATTTGAAGGAAAAGGTAGACCCTTATCTTCGTCCAGTATACGATGCCTTATATCAGATTTTAGGGAAAGACCAAACAACTCGTCTCATGGAGCGAGAAATTATTGAGATTGCACCTTTGGCCTATATGCGTGGACGTACCTTGGATGATGCCTTTGTCATCTTGGATGAAGCCCAAAATACAACCATCATGCAGATGAAGATGTTCTTGACACGTCTTGGATTCAATTCGAAAATGATTGTCAATGGGGATATTAGCCAGATTGACCTACCACGTAATGTTAAATCAGGTTTGATTGATGCCCAAGAAACTTAAGAACATTCACCAGATCGACTTTGTACACTTCTCAGCCAAGGATGTGGTTCGCCACCCAGTTGTCGCTCAGATTATCAGAGCCTATGAACCTCGACCTATCAAAGCTGAAGAAAATCAAGAAGAAACAGAATAAAGAAAAAGAGAGTGGGACAGAAATCGGTAATTCGTTAGAATTCGATTTCGTCGTCCCACCTCCGCACAGTTGAGTAGGACTGTAAAAGCTGATGAAATCAGCGCAGTAGAGCCCACTCAACCACTGCGTCTTGCTCGACAATCCAAAGACAAATGAGAGGCTAGGACTTTTGTCCCAGCCTCTTATTTTTGTAGTTTTAATTTATAAATCATTTTAAACAAGTTCACTGATAGGTGTGAAGTCACGTTCTAAACCTTCAGCAACTGGTTGACTTGTGAGTTGACCTTGATAAGTTGTTACACCTTCACGTAAACCAGCATCTTCAAGGATTGCTTTCTTAAATCCTTTTCCTGCCAAGGCTTCGATATATGGAAGGGTCACATTCGTGAGTGCGATAGTAGAAGTACGAGCAACTGCTCCAGGAATGTTAGCAACTGCATAGTGGAGAACACCGTGTTTTTCATAGACAGGTTCATCGTGGGTTGTCACACGGTCAGCAGTTGCAATAACGCCACCTTGGTCTACAGCAACGTCTACAATGACAGAACCAGGACGCATTTGTTGAACCATGTCATCTGTCACTAGTTTTGGAGCTTTAGCACCAGGAATTAGGACCGCGCCGATAACGACGTCTGCTTCACGCACACTTGCTTCAATATTAAATGGGTTAGACATGAGTGTTTGGATTTGGTGACCAAAGACATCTTCAAGTTCAGAGAGACGTTTAGCGCTGATATCTAAAATAGTAACTTGAGCTCCCAAACCAAGAGCGATACGTGCAGCGTGAGTACCAACGACACCACCACCGATAATGGTTACTTTTCCTTTTGGTACACCTGGGACACCACCTAAAAGAACTCCAGAACCACCAGCTTGTTTCGTCAAGAAGTGAGCACCAATTTGGACAGCCATACGACCTGCAACCTCACTCATTGGAACCAATAGAGGAAGTTGACCTTCAGTATCGCGTACAGTTTCATAAGCAACACCAGTTGTTTTCGCTGCAAGCATAGCATCAGCTAATTCTGGGGCTGCTGCCATGTGCAAGTAGGTGAAGAGAAGTAAATCGTCACGCAAGAACTGGTACTCGCTAGCAAGGGGTTCCTTGACTTTAACAACTAACTCTGCAGCCCAAGCTTCAGCAGCAGTTGCGACAATCTCTGCTCCTTGCTTTTCATAGTCAGCATCAGTAAATCCTGAACCAAGACCAGCATTTGTTTCGATGAGGACACGGTGACCACGACCAACAAGACTCTGTACACCAGCAGGTGTCAAAGCAACACGATTTTCATTATTTTTAATTTCCTTTGGAATTCCAATTAACATAGAGATTAGCTCCTTATTTAATATCTAGGTTCTTATACGAAATCATCACAGGAAGAACCCAGTCTTTTCTTGTGATGTTCTTATTTTATATGAAACCCCTTGGAAAATCAAGAAAAATTATTGATTTCTAATGTATTTTTTGTTAAGCTTTTAGAAATAAACTTAATTTATTGAGGGACAAGCTACGTGATTATTTATGAAGATGCCAATATAGATTCTTCTCTTACTCACTTTACATCTGCATTTAATGTCTATGCGAGACGTTGGGAGATTATTGGTGACTATAGAAGAAGGGAGGCGTATTTACAGTATTTGATTTCGCAACTATATGATTATTCAACTAAAAATAAATTCAATCTATATTTAGTATTAGGAGATGATTGCTTTAATGATAATACTAGAATAATCCAATATTATAAACTTTGGAAATTGCTAAAAAAGCAAGACTTAGAAGTTAGGAATGCAAATTATTCTGATGAGATTATGATTAAGAAGAATAATAAAGTGAAATTTTTTGGTGGAATTCAAGTATTAGGTAGAGAGTCTGTTTCAGACATTGTTTCAATCTTGCTAGCAAAACAAACGGCTCATTTATTATTGTTGCCAAAAGAACTTAAAGTTACAACTTTTTTACAGTCAGGTTTTTCAAAGATAATAGCTGAAAATAGTGAGTATATTGAGAACGTGGTTGGTAGTGGTGGAATAGTTTTATTTCGTGAAGGTTATTTTGACGATAGGAACACAGGTTTTATAGGTTTTGGGGGATTGTCCTTAATTACTAAAGATTTATTTGGAAAATAGGTAACTATAATTGGATGTTTATGAATGAAACTAAGAGAGTAACATTTTATAATTAGAAAATATCTTTAAAAGAAGAGTTATATTATTGTTCACATGAAAAACTTGTAAACCTATTTCTTTTATGTTATTCTTTTAGCAACTTATTTTAGGAGGTGAAATCATGGAATCACTATTTATCAAACTAGCTAATCATCCAATTATCGAAACTGAACGCTTAGTACTTAGACCAGTAACACTTGACGATTCAGAAGCCATGTTTGAATACGCCTCAGATAAAGAAACTACGCGCTACACTTTTCCAACCAATCAAAGTCTAGAGGAAACAAAGAACAATATTGCTCAGTTTTATCTAGCCAATCCGTTAGGCCGATGGGGAATTGAATTAAAAAGTACAGGAGAGTTTATCGGAACCATTGACCTGCACAAGATGGATCCTGTTCTTAAGAAGGCAGCCATTGGTTATATTATCAATCAAAAATATTGGAATCAAGGTTTGACAACTGAAGCCAATCGAGCTGTAATTGTACTGGCTTTTGAAAAGATAGGAATGAATAAGTTGACCGCTCTTCACGATAAGGATAATCCTGCGTCAGGCAAGGTCATGGAGAAATCAGGCATGCGCTTCTCTCACGAAGAACCATATGCTCGTATGGACCAACATGAAAAAGATCGTATCGTGACGAGAGTGCATTATATCTTAACCAAGGAAGATTATTTTGCAAATAAGTAAGCAGTTGAAAAGATTTTTCAGCTGTTTTTTCTTTGCATTACGAATAAGCTAAGAGAGGAGAAAATATGGAAGTTCTTATCGAAAAAATTAAAGAGTACAAGATTATCGTTGTCTGTGTTGGACTAGGCTTGGCAGTAGGGGCTTTTTTCTTATTAAAACCAAGCCCAGAAATTCCTGTAAAAGATACAAGCCCACAAACAGAACTTGAAAGTTCTGCCAAAGTCAAGTCTAAAGAAGAAATACCTAAGGATATAGAAGAAACCACAGAAGTGGTAGAGCAAGATCTAATTACTGTTGATGTCAAGGGAGCTGTTAAATCACCTGGCATTTATAACTTACCACTTGGTAGTCGGGTTCATGATGCTGTGCAAAAAGCTGGTGGGATGACTGAAAATGCAGATAGCAAGAATCTCAATCTAGCTCAGAAAGTCAGTGATGAAAGCCTGGTCTATGTCCCAAGTAAGGAGGAAACAGATATTCAAGAAGCCAGTCCCAATACGACTAGCAGTAAGGAAACCAAGAAGGTTAATATAAATAAAGCTAGTTTGGAAGAGCTCAAACAAGTCAAGGGTCTGGGGGGCAAACGAGCTCAGGACATCATTGACTATCGCGAGTCCAATGGTAAGTTTAAGTCAGTAGATGAGCTCAAAAAGGTTTCTGGTATTGGTGCTAAAACCATAGAAAAGTTAAAAGACTATGTTACAGTGGATTAGTCGCTTTCCAGTCCCCAAAATATATCTAAGTTTTCTCTTACTTTGGCTTTACTATGCTATCTTTTCGGCTAGTTTTATTGCCCTTCTTGGTTTTGTATTTCTACTGCTTTGCCTTTTTATCCAGTATCCTTGGAAGATAATCATCAAAGTTTTCCTGGTATCTAGTCTTTTCGCATCTTGGTTTGTCTATCAAAAATGGCAGCAAGAAGAAGCGAGTCAATATCTTGTCGACTCGGTCCAGACAGTGCGAATATTACCTGATACCATCAAGGTGAACGGAGATAGTCTATCCTTTCGAGGAAAAGCTGACGGAAGAATTTTTCAGGTTTATTATAAGTTTGAATCAGAAGCCGAGAAAGAACAATTTCAACATCTTACAGACATCTATGAGATTGAACTTGAAGGAAAATTATCAGAACCTCAAGGGCAGAGAATTTTTGGCGGTTTTGATTACCAAGCTTATCTGAAGATCCAAGGAATTTACCAGATACTTAATATCAAGAGAATCCAGTCACTAAAAAAAGTTAGCAGTTTGGACATAGGAGAACACTTGTCTAGTTTACGTCGAAAGGTTGTGGTTTGGGTCAAGACAAAGTTTCCCGACCCGATGCGTAACTATATGACAGGCCTATTGCTGGGGCACTTGGATACAGACTTTGAGGAGATGAATGAGCTTTATTCAAGTCTTGGAATTATTCATCTTTTTGCTTTATCTGGTATGCAGGTAGGTTTCTTTATGAATGTCTTTAAGAATGCAGTCTTACGTTTGGGTTTAAGTCAAGAAAAGTTCAGATGGCTGGCCTATCCATTTTCGCTAATCTATGCTGGATTAACAGGCTTTTCAGCCTCAGTCATTCGCAGTCTCCTACAAAAATTATTAGCCCAACATGGATTTAAGGGACTGGATAATTTTGCCCTGACAATTCTGATCTTATTTCTGGTCATGCCCAACTTTTTCTTGTCGACCGGTGGGGTCCTTTCTTGTGCCTATGCCTTTATCCTAACAATGACCAGCAAAGAAGAGCAAGGTGTAAAAGCTATTTTAAGAGAAAGTTTGATTATTTCCTTAGGAATTTTGCCCATCTTAACTTTCTATTTTTCTGAATTTCAACCATGGTCAATCCTTTTGACCTTTGCTTTTTCTTTCTTATTTGACTTGGTCTTATTGCCTCTCTTATCGATTCTATTCTGTCTTTCCTTTATTTATCCGGTCACTCAAGTTAATTTTATTTTTGAAGGACTAGAAAGTATCATTCGTTTTGTAGCTCAGAATACTAGCAAGCCCATCGTTTTTGGACAACCTAGCCTCTGGGTTTTACTGGCCCTCTTACTTATTTTGGCCTTACTGTATGATTCAAGAAAAAACTGGAAAAGATTGTCACTATTAGTTTTCATAGTTAGTACACTCTTTATCCTTACTAAATATCCTTTGGAAAATGAAATCACTCTAATCGATATTGGACAAGGACAGAGTGTTTTTCTAAGGGATTTGACTGGAAAAACTATTCTGATTGATGTCGGCAAAGACGAAGAGGATGAAGACAAAGAAGCATGGCAAGAAAAGACGACATCTAGCCAAGTTCAAAGAAACTTGATTCCCTATCTTAAAAGTCGAGGAGTCGCCGAGATTGATCAGTTAATTCTAACCAATAGTGATGACAAACAGCTTGAAAACCTCTTGGAAGTTAGCAGAGCTTTTGAGATTAAAGAAATTATATTGGAAGAAGAGAGTCTAGCTCAGAAGGACTTGCTTGAAAAACTGAAATTAAACAAGATGATCATTTCGAGCATAAAAACAAAAAAACAAATCTCTATTTTTGGGAGTCAGTTAAACATGATCGACACGAAAAAAAGTCAGGATAAAACTTCTCAAACTTTTCTTCATGGGAAATTGCTAGACCAAACTTTTTTGATAGCTAGAAACTTAAAAGAAAAAGATTTACTCAAGAACTATCCTGATTTACAAGCTGATGTCGTGATTATGGGCCAGCATGATAAAAAGAGTTCATCCAATTCAGAATTGTTTAAAAAACTGAAAAGTAAAATCACCATCATATCTGCTGAAAAGAAAAGAAGAGGAAATGATTCTCAGTCTCAACTTTCATTGGACAGCAGTAAACTATACCGATTGAAACAAGAAGGTTCTCTTCGTTTTAGAGGATGGAATAGTTGGAAACTTGAGACTCCATCCAAAAATTAAAGAGTAATCCTAGATTAAATTGTCTAAACAATAAATCAAGACTTGATTTTGCAAGCTATTTGCTATAAAATGGTAAAGATTAGTGTCAAACTTTTATATTGCAAATAGGAGAAAACATGACAAAAACTTTGAAACGTCCTGAGGTACTATCACCTGCAGGAACTCTAGAAAAACTAAAAGTAGCTGTTCAATATGGAGCAGATGCTGTCTTTATCGGTGGTCAGGCCTATGGTCTTCGAAGCCGCGCAGGGAACTTTACTTTCGAACAAATGGAAGAAGGAGTACAGTTCGCTGCTAAGTATGGAGCTAAGGTATATGTGGCTGCCAATATGGTTATGCACGAGGGAAATGAAGAAGGAGCCGGAGAATGGTTCCGTAAGTTGCGTGATATTGGTATTGCAGCAGTTATCGTATCAGATCCAGCTTTGATCATGATTGCAGCAACAGAAGCACCTGGACTTGAAATCCACCTTTCAACCCAGGCTAGTGCGACTAACTACGAAACCCTAGAATTCTGGAAAGAACTTGGTTTGACTCGTGTCGTTTTGGCGCGTGAGGTTTCTATGGAAGAATTGGCAGAGATTCGTAAACGTACGGATGTTGAAATTGAAGCCTTTGTGCACGGTGCTATGTGTATTTCCTACTCTGGTCGTTGTACTCTTTCTAACCACATGAGTATGCGTGACGCCAACCGTGGTGGATGTTCACAATCTTGCCGTTGGAAATATGACCTTTACGACATGCCATTTGGTCAAGAACGTAAGAGCCTTAGGGGAGAAATTCCTGAAGAATTCTCTATGTCTGCGGTTGATATGTCTATGATTGACCATATCCCAGATATGATTGAAAATGGTGTGGATAGTCTGAAGATTGAGGGCCGTATGAAGTCTATCCACTACGTTTCGACAGTAACAAACTGCTATAAGGCTGCAGTTGATGCTTACCTTGAGAGCCCTGAAAAATTTGAGGCCATTAAACAAGATTTGGTAGATGAAATGTGGAAGGTAGCCCAACGTGAATTGGCTACAGGTTTCTACTACGGAACACCATCTGAAAATGAACAGCTATTTGGTGCTCGTCGTAAGATTCCAGAATACAAGTTTGTTGCTGAAGTTGTAGCTTATGATGCTGCAACACAAACTGCAACTATTCGTCAACGTAATGTTATCAATGAAGGTGATCAAGTTGAATTTTATGGTCCAGATTTCCGTCATTTTGAGACTTATATTGAAGATCTTCATGATGCTAAAGGTAACAAAATTGATCGCGCCCCAAATCCAATGGAACTTTGACTATCAAGGTTCCTCAACCAGTACAAGCTGGTGACATGGTTCGTGCTTTGAAAGAAGGCCTCATCAATCTTTACAAAGAAGATGGGACAAGCGTCACAGTTCGTGCCTAGATAAGGAAAAATTAATGGTTCAAGCTCAGGGTTTACTAGTAGATCATGAAAGCAGATGTGTTCATAACCATAGTGATAAGGATATCATAGCCTTACAGTGCTATGAGTGTAAGAAATACTATGCCTGTTATCAGTGTCATAATGAACTGGAGTCGCACATATTTTCTCCCTATCCTTTAAATCTGAAAGAGGATAGACCTATCTTATGTGGATCCTGTAGGAAAACACTAACGTATGAGGAGTATACAGAGACGGGCACTTGTCCATTTTGTAATGCTGCATTCAATCCAGCTTGTCAAAATCATTACTCAATTTATTTCAGATAAGAACTGACAAATCCGAGTTGTAAAACTCGGTTTTTTGTTTTTAGAAAACAAGGAAAGTTAATGAAAGTGGTATGAAAAGACAATACAATTTTCTATATGATGTCTTGAAAATCGTAAAATTAGAAATAAATGATTCGAAACGCTTACAAAGCTAGTAAAAATTTGACAAAAGCCAATTTTAGGTCTAAACTTAAGAGGTAAATTTAAATTATTAAGGAGAATTCATCATGAATTTAACATTTTTAGGTCTTTGTTTTGCCTGTTTTGGTGTATCAGTTGCTGAAGGCTTGATTATTAGTAATCTTTTCAAATCTGCTGCACGTCAACCTGAAATTATTGATCAATTACGTAGCCTTTTGATTCTTGGTATTGCTTTTGTAGAGGGTACCTTCTTTGTAACTTTGGCGATGGCATTCGTCATTAAATAGACCGCTCTATTTAGAAAAGGAGGTGTCAAACCTTGGAAGAAAGTGTGAATCCAACAATAAATATTGGACCAGTATCCTTTGATTTGACCCTACTAGCCATGTCTCTTGTAACTGTTTTGATGGTTTTTGCCTTTGTCTACTGGACAAGTCGCAAAATGTCCATTCGTCCCAAGGGTAACAAAATGCACTTGAGATGATTTATGATTTTGTTATCAGTTTTTCCAAGGGAAATATTGGAGAACATTACATCAAGGATTATTCCTTGTTTCTGTTTTCTCTTTTTATGTTTATCTTGGTAGCCAATAATATTGGCTTGATGGCAAAGATACAAACAACCAACGGTTATAACTTGTGGACTTCCCCAACTGCCAACCTCGGATACGATTTAGCCCTCTCATTGTTAATCACCTTGATTGCCCATGTAGAAGGAGTTCGTCGTAGAGGTTTTAAAGAATATTTGAAAGCATTCGCTACACCTGGCTTTATGACTCCGATGAACCTTTTAGAAGAGTTCACCAATTTTGCTTCTCTAGCAATTCGGATCTACGGAAATATTTTTGCCGGTGAGGTTTTGGCGGGATTATTATTAGCCTTGGCACAACATGCCTTCTATTGGTATCCTTTAGCCTTTATTGGAAACATGTTATGGACAGCCTTTTCAATTTTCATTTCATGTATTCAGGCTTATGTATTTACCATGTTGTCATCTATGTACATTGGTAAGAAAATAAATGAAGGGGAAGAATAAGTAGAGGAGGATTAGAAGATGGATTTAACTATTAGTACCATTATTGGTGACTTTATTCTGATCGCTGGTTCCTTCCTTTTATTAATCTTTTTAGTAAAGAAATATGCTTGGGGAAATATTAGTAGTGTTTTGGATGCTCGTGCTGAAAAAATTGCCAATGATATTGACGGAGCAGAGATAGCCCGTAAGAAGGCTGAGGAACTAGCTAGCAAGCGAGAAGCTGAGTTAGCAGGTAGTCGTAAAGAAGCTAAAACGATTATCGAAAACGCAAAGGAAACAGCTGAGAAAAAGTAAAGCTGATATTTTTGGCCGAAGCTAAACTTGAAGCAGGGCGCTTAAAAAGAAAAAAAGCCAACCAAGAAATTGCTCAAAATAAAGCTGAAGCTTTACAAAGTGTTAAGGGAGATGTGGCAGACTTGACCATTAGTCTAGCTGGTAAAAATCATCACACAAAAACCTTGACAGTCAAGCCCATAAAGAACTCATTGATCAGTATATCGATCAGCTAGGAGAAGCTTAATGGACAAGAAGACTCAAAAAGGTAATTGAAAAAAATACAGCATGCCTTTTTGTCCAATTAGTGATTGAAAAAAAGGAGAAGAAAACCAAATCTTTTTCTGACTTGGATCAAATCAAGCAAGTCGCTGAAGAAACAGGTTTACCTTCTTTTTTTAGCACAAGTGGCAGTTGATGAATCTGACAAGGAAAAAAAGCAATTGCTTTCTTCCAAGATTCTGTGTCACCTCTATTGCAAAACCTGATTCAGGTCCTTACTTATAATCACAGAAGCAACTTGTTTTACGATGTGATTGTGGATTGCTTGAATCGGCTTGAAAAAGAAACCAATCGTTTTGAAGTGACTATTTTGTCTGCACATCCTTTGACTGATGATCAGAAAGAACGTCTACTTCCTCTAATTGAGAAGAAGATGTCTTTAAAAGTTCGTAGCATTAAGGAAAAAATCGACAATAGTCTAATCGGTGGTTTTGTTATTTTTGCTAATCACAAGACAATTGATGCCAGTATTAAACAACAACTTAAAGTTGTTAAAGAAAATTTGAAATAGAAAGTGGTGTTCTTTTGGCAATTAACGCACAAGAAATCAGCGCTTTAATTAAGCAACAAATTGAAAAATTTCAAACCTAATTTTGATGTAACTGAAACAGGTGTTGTAACCTACATTGGTGACGGGATTGCGCGTGCTCATGGTCTAGAAAATGCCATGAGTGGAGAGTTGTTGATTTTTGAAAATGGCTCTTATGGTATGGCGCAAAACTTAGAGTCTACTGATGTTGGTATTATCATTCTTGGAGACTTTACAGATATTCGTGAAGGCGATACAATTCGTCGTACGGGTAAGATCATGGAAGTTCCTGTTGGTGATAGCTTAATTGGACGTGTTGTGGATCCGCTAGGTCGTCCAGTGGATGGTTTGGGACCAATTAACACAGACAAGACTCGCCCGGTTGAAGCACCAGCTCCTGGTGTTATGCAACGTAAGTCTGTCTCAGAACCATTGCAAACAGGTTTGAAAGCTATTGATGCCCTTGTTCCAATCGGCCGTGGTCAACGTGAGTTGATTATCGGTGACCGTCAGACAGGGAAAACAACCATTGCTATCGATACTATCTTGAACCAAAAGGGGCAAGATATGATTTGTATCTATGTAGCGATTGGTCAAAAAGAATCAACAGTTCGTACGCAAGTAGAAACACTTCGTCAGTACGGAGCATTGGACTATACTATTGTTGTAACAGCATCAGCATCACAACCTTCTCCCTTGCTCTACCTCGCACCATATGCTGGGGTTGCTATGGCAGAAGAATTCATGTACCAAGGTAAGCATGTGTTGATCGTTTATGATGATCTTTCCAAACAAGCGGTAGCTTATCGTGAACTGTCTCTCTTGCTTCGTCGACCTCCAGGGCGTGAAGCCTTCCCAGGAGATGTCTTCTACCTTCACAGCCGTCTGCTTGAGCGTTCAGCTAAAGTTTCCGATGAGCTTGGTGGTGGATCAATCACAGCCCTACCATTTATCGAGACACAAGCAGGAGATATCTCAGCTTATATCGCGACGAACGTAATCTCTATCACAGATGGACAAATCTTCCTCGGAGATGGCCTCTTTAATGCGGGTATTCGTCCAGCTATCGATGCGGGTTCATCTGTATCGCGCGTTGGTGGATCTGCTCAAATCAAAGCGATGAAGAAAGTTGCCGGTACTCTTCGTATCGACCTTGCCTCATACCGAGAGTTAGAAGCTTTCACTAAGTTTGGTTCTGACTTGGATGCAGCTACTCAGGCTAAATTGAATCGTGGTCGTCGTACTGTTGAGGTCTTGAAACAACCTGTTCACAAGCCATTACCTGTTGAGAAACAAGTAACCATTCTTTATGCCTTGACTCATGGTTTCTTGGATACTGTTCCAGTCGACGATATTGTTCGTTTTGAGGAAGAGTTCCATGCCTTCTTTGATGCTCAACATCCAGAGATTTTGGAAACCATTCGTGATACAAAAGACTTGCCAGAAGAAGCGGTCTTGGATGCTGCGATTACAGAGTTTCTCAATCAATCGAGCTTCCAATAAGAATAGAGGTGTCAGATGGCAGTATCTCTAAATGATATTAAAACAAAAATCGCCTCAACAAAAAATACTAGTCAAATCACTAATGCCATGCAAATGGTATCGGCAGCTAAGTTAGGGCGCTCGGAAGAAGCCGCTCGTAATTTCCAGGTCTATGCCCAGAAAGTCCGTAAACTTCTGACGGATATCCTTCATGGAGACGGTGCTGGGGAGTCAACTAATCCAATGTTGATTAGTCGCCCAGTTAAGAAAACTGCCTACATCGTCATTACGTCAGATCGTGGTTTAGTTGGAGGGTATAACTCGTCCATCTTAAAAACGGTCATGGAGCTTCAACAGGAATACCATCCATCAGGTGATGATTTTGAAGTTATCTGTATCGGTGGTACTGGGGCAGACTTCTTTAAGGCTCGTGGCATTCAACCAATCTATGAATTACGTGGATTAGCCGACCAGCCTAGTTTTGATGAAGTTCGTAAGATTATTTCAAAGCTATTGAAATGTATCAAAATGAAATTTTTGATGAACTCTATGTCTGCTATAACCATCATGTCAATACCTTGACAAGCCAAATGCGTGTGGAACAAATGCTTCCGATTGTGGACTTGGACCCAAATGAAGCAGATGAAAACTATAGCTTATTCTTCGAGTTTGAAACAAGTCGTGAAGAAATTTTGGATCAATTATTGCCTCAGTTTGCTGAAAGTATGATTTATGGAGCTATTATTGATGCCAAGACCGCTGAAAATGCTGCGGGTATGACGGCTATGCAAACAGCGACAGATAATGCTAAAAAAGTTATTAATGATTTGACAATTCAGTATAACCGTGCTAGACAGGCGGCGATTACACAAGAAATTACAGAAATCGTAGCAGGAGCCAGCGCCTTAGAATAAGGTCTTGCCTTGCTGGTCATAAAATGAACTTAGGCCCTAGTAAATCTAGGAACCGATAGTATCTTATAGAGAATAGGAGAAGGAGATGAGTTCAGGTAAAATTGCTCAGGTTATTGGACCCGTTGTAGACGTACAGTTTGCAGCAGGTGAAAAACTACCTGAGATTAACAATGCACTTGTCGTCTACAAAAATGACGAAAGAAACGAAAATCGTCCTTGAAGTAGCCTTGGAATTGGGAGATGGTATGGTGCGTACCATCGCCATGGAATCAACAGATGGCTTAACCCGTGGATTGGAAGTATTGGACACAGGTCGTCCAATCTCTGTACCAGTTGGGAAAGAAACTTTAGGACGTGTCTTCAACGTTTTGGGAGATACCATTGACTTGGAAGCTCCTTTCGGGGAAGATGCAGAGCGTCAGCCAATCCATAAAAAAGCACCAACTTTTGACGAATTGTCTACGTCTTCTGAAATCTTGGAAACAGGAATTAAGGTTATTGACCTTCTTGCTCCTTACCTTAAAGGTGGTAAGGTCGGACTCTTCGGTGGTGCCGGAGTTGGTAAGACCGTATTGATCCAAGAATTGATTCACAACATTGCCCAAGAACACGGTGGGATCTCAGTATTTACTGGTGTTGGGGAACGTACTCGTGAAGGGAATGACCTTTACTGGGAAATGAAGGAATCAGGCGTTATTGAGAAAACAGCCATGGTATTTGGTCAGATGAATGAGCCACCAGGAGCACGTATGCGTGTTGCCCTTACTGGTTTGACAATCGCTGAATACTTCCGTGATGTAGAAGGTCAAGACGTTCTTCTTTTCATTGACAACATTTTCCGTTTCACTCAAGCAGGTTCAGAAGTGTCTGCCCTCTTGGGCCGTATGCCTTCAGCCGTTGGTTACCAGCCAACCCTCGCAACAGAAATGGGTCAATTGCAAGAACGTATCACGTCAACCAAGAAAGGTTCTGTAACCTCTATCCAGGCTATTTACGTGCCTGCGGATGACTATACAGACCCAGCTCCAGCGACAGCCTTTGCTCACTTGGATTCGACAACAAACTTGGAACGTAAATTGGTTCAATTGGGTATCTACCCAGCCGTTGATCCACTTGCTTCAAGCTCACGTGCCTTGGCACCTGAAATCGTTGGAGAAGAGCACTATGCAGTAGCTGCGGAAGTGAAACGTGTTCTTCAACGTTACCATGAGTTGCAAGATATTATCGCCATCCTTGGTATGGATGAACTTTCTGATGAAGAAAAGACCTTGGTTGCACGTGCACGTCGTATCCAGTTCTTCTTGTCACAAAACTTCAACGTTGCCGAGCAATTTACTGGTCAACCAGGTTCTTATGTTCCAGTAGCTGAAACAGTTCGTGGTTTCAAGGAAATCCTTGAAGGAAATATGACCACCTACCAGAAGATGCTTTCCGTGGTGTTGGTTCAATCGAAGATGTGATTGCTAAGGCAGATAAAATGGGATTTTAAGAGGTGATCTATGGCTCAGTTAACTGTCCAGATCGTGACACCAGATGGTCTCGTCTATGATCACCATGCCAGCTTTGTATCGGTTCGAACTCTGGATGGTGAGATGGGAATCTTGCCACGACATGAAAATATGATTGCTGTGTTAGCAGTGGACGAGGTAAAGGTTAAGCGTATTGATGATGAATCTCATGTGAACTGGATTGCAGTTAACGGAGGAATTATCGAGATCGCTAATAATGTGATTACTATCGTCGCAAACACAGCTGAACGTGCCCGGGATATCGATATTAGTCGTGCAGAACGTGCCAAACTTCGTGCGGAACGTGAAATTGAAGAAGCACAAGACAAGCACTTAATCGACCAAGAGCGTCGTGCCAAAATTGCTCTTCAACGTGCTATTAATCGTATCAATGTCGGAAATAGATTATAAAAAAAAGAACTTGAGTTAATCAAGTTCTTTTTATTTTTTAAAGGCAATACAAACCGCTTCTGGTATCTGGAAGTCATTAGATAGTTCAGCTAAACGACCGTTTTCAGAATTACGTTTAAATACAGTAACATTATCAGAATCTTGGTGAACAGCGAGTAGAAATTCTTGATCAGGAGTTAAATCAAAATCTCGTGGAGTTTTACCATTTGTTGGAACAAATTCAAGTAGTTCTAGACTGCCATCAGCAAGAATCGTATATACAACAATTGAGTCATGTCCACGATTAGAAGCATAGAGATATTTACCATCTTTTGAGAGACGGATTGCAGCAGTAGCGTTAAATTCATTAAATCCCTCTGGTAGAGTTGAGATGGTCTGCATGCACTCAAATTCACCAACGCCATCGTAAATCAAAACTTCAATAGTGCTATTAAGTTCACAAATCAGATAAGCAATCTTATAGTGATTATGGAATACGATATGACGAGAACCCGCTCCTGGCTGGCTATGGTAGGTAAAGAGCTCACTTAGTCTTCCTTCCTGGTCAATGTCGTAGGTAATGACTTGGTCAGTACCTAAGTCACAAGTAACCAGATATTGGTCAGGAGTCAGGTCAGCAAAGTGAACGTGAGGAGAAGCTTGGTTTTCATGAGGACCATGTCCTTGGTGTTGAACCTTATCAGCTAAGACCAGGCTACCATCTTCTTGGCGTTTGTATACCAAGACTTGCCCCTTGTGATAATTGGCTCCATAGACTAGATTTCTTTTTCATCTACTGCAACGTAGCAGTGGGGAGCACCCTCTTCAACAACGTGATTCAGCAAGCTACCATCAGTCTGATAAGCAGCAATTCCACCTTGACCATCTTTGCTACCGACTGTGTAGAGGTGGTCCTTCTGATCAAAGGCAAGATAGGTTGGACTTGGCTCTTCAGCAAATAATTCTAGATTAGATAACCGTCCAGTTTTTGTATCAAAATCAGCTTTATATATTCCTTGGGAAATACGACGAGTGTAGGTCCCAAAATAAACAGTTTCTTTCATGTACATACCTCGATATAAAGATGCTACTATTATATCACAAAAACTCATTTGCATGAAAAAGTCTAACCAGATACTTATGTTTAAAGATTTTTAATAAGAAATACACTTTACCTGTTTTCTTTATTTGAAAGGACTTTTAAAAAACATCATTTTTAGTTTTAAATGGTATAATATTAGGATAAGGAAAGGAAATAGATATGGAACAAAAAGAGAAACAGTTTAATTTATCTTGGTTTTTTAAATGGTTTTTAGATAACAAGGCTGTCACATTTTTCTTAGTGACTTTGTTATTAGGCCTTAATATTTTTATTTTGAGTAAAATCAGTTTTCTGTTTTTACCAGTTTTGGATTTTTTATCAGTAGTTATGTTGCCGGTTATCTTATCCGGATTACTTTTCTATCTTTTAAATCCTCTAGTAGATTTAATGGAAAAATACAAAATTAACCGTGTTTTAGCCATTAGCATCATCTTTGTCGTTATTGCAATTCTATTGATTTGGGGCTTAGCAGTAGCTATTCCAAATCTGCAACATCAAGTAGTTACCTTTGCCCGGAACGTTCCAAGTTACTTGGAAGATGCTGACAAGGTTATTAACGATTTGGTGACCAAGCGCTTACCGGATGATTTTCGTCCGCAATTGGAGCAGGTTTTAGCGAATTTTTCAAGCCAAGCGACAAGCTGGGCTAGCGACATCTCTTCAAGGGCAGTAAACTGGTTGAGCGCTCTTATCAGTGCTACATCTCAAGTCATTGTTGCTTTGATTATCATGCCTTTCATGCTCTTTTATTTGCTTCGGGATGGGAAAGGTCTTCGAGATCATATTACTCAATTTTTACCAACCAAATTTAGAGAGCCTGTCGGAAAAATTCTAACAGATGTTAATCAGCAACTTTCTAACTATGTACGAGGTCAAATCACGGTAGCAGTTATTGTTGCTATCATGTTTATCATCTTCTTCAAGATTATCGGTCTACGTTACGCAGTTACTTTAGGGATTTCAGCAGGTGTCTTGAATCTAGTACCTTATCTAGGAAGTTTCTTGGCTATGATTCCTGCTTTAGTTTTAGGTTTGATAGCAGGACCGGTTATGCTCCTAAAAGTTATCATTGTCTTTATCGTAGAGCAAACTATTGAGGGGCGTTTTGTATCACCACTAATTTTAGGAAGCCAGCTCAATATTCATCCTATAACCATTCTCTTTGTCCTTTTAACTTCAGGGTCCATGTTTGGTATTTGGGGTGTCTTACTCGGTATTCCAATCTATGCCTCTGCTAAAGTTGTGATTTCAGCTATTTTTGAATGGTACAAATCAGTATCAAGTCTGTATGATCAAACTGAGGAGGTCGAGAGTGAACAATAGTCAAAAAATGCTTGAGGCTCTAGACCAGCAAGATTTAGCCAAGGCAGATTCTTATTTTCAAAAAGCAGTAGATGAGGATTCAGATGAGATTCTATTAGAACTGGCTTCTTATCTTGAGGGGATTGGTTTTTATCCTCAAGCTAGACAAATCTATGAAAAATTAGCTCCAGTATTTCCAGAAGTCAATCTCAGCTTGGCCTCAATTTCTAGCGAAGATGGTCAAATCGAAGAAGCTTTTGAATATTTAGAAAAGATTGGTCCTGAGAGTGATTGGTATTTATCAGCTCTTGTATTAAAGCGGACTTATACCAACTGGAAGGTTTAACAGATGTAGCGCGTGAGAAGCTCTTAGAGGCTCGTAGCTATTCAGATGACCCACTCCTGATATTTGGACTAGCGGAACTTGATAGTGAGCTAGGAAATGATTTGGAAGCCATTAAAGGCTATGCTCAACTCGACAATCGGGACATATACGAGCAGACAGGCATTTCCACTTATCAACGAATTGGACTTGCCTATGCCCGTCTTGGAAAATTTGAGTCAGCTCTTGAGTTTTTGGAAAAAGCTTTAGAGTTAGAATACGATGATCAAACTGCCTATGAACTTGCAAACCTCTACTTTGATCAAGAGGACTATCAAAAAGCAGTTCTATACTTTAAGCAGTTAGATACCATCTCTCCAGACTTTGAGGGCTATGAGTATGGATACAGCCAAGCCCTTCATAAGGAACACCAGACAGAGCAAGCTTTAGAGATTGCAAAGCAGGGGCTGGAAAAAAATCCTTTTGAGACAAGATTGTTACTATTTGCTTCCCAATTATCTTATGAATTGCATGACCCAGAGCAAGCTGAATCTTATTTGTTACAGGCACAAGAGGATGCAGAAGATCAGGAAGAAATCTTATTACGCTTGGCAACTCTCTTCCAAGAGCAAGAACGTTATGATGATATTCTTGCTCTAACAGTGTATGAGCCTGAAAATCTCTTGACTAAGTGGCTCATTGCTCGTAGCCAGCAAGAATTAGAAGACTTAGATGCGAGCTATGAGTCCTATCAGGAACTCGTCCCAGAACTGAAGGACAATCCGGAATTTTTAGAAGAGTATATCTATTTACTTCGAGAGTTAGGGCACATAGAAGAAACTAAAGAGTATATTCCATATTATTTAAAATTAGTACCAGATGATTTGCAGATGCAAGAGTTCTATAACCAACTTTTTTAAATCAGCTACTATAATCGCCATATAATGGCGGTTATTTTTTGTTAATAGTAAAATCCTTAGAGAAATGCTGAAAATTAAGTGGATAGAGTATGAAATTTTACTCTTTTTTGATATAATTGAGATAGTTAAATTGAATTAAATTAAATTATTTTAAATATGATTTAGAAAGAATAGACATATGACACAAGTTAAATTGTAACAGATTCTTCTGTTACCATCGAGCCAGAACTAGTCAAAGAGCTAAATATTACAGTAGTACCTCTTTCTGTCATGATTGACAGTGTTCTTTATTCTGATGCTGACTTAAAAGAAGGAGAGTTCCTTCGCTTGATGCAAGAGAGTAAGAATCTTCCAAAGACAAGTCAACCTCCAGTTGGACTCTTTGCTGAGGTCTTTGATGACTTAAGCAAGGATGGTAGTCAGATTTTGGCTATCCATATGTCCCATGCCTTATCAGGAACTGTAGAAGCAGCTCGTCAGGGTGGTAGCTTATCGACAGCAGATGTGACAGTTCTTGATAGTTCCTTTACAGATCAGGCTTTGAAGTTTCAAGTTGTTGAAGCGACTAGATTGGCTCAAGAAGGAAAAGATTTAGAAACAATCCTAGCTCATATAGAAGAAGTCAAGCAACATACCGAGCTTTACATTGGTGTATCTACTTTAGAAAAACCTTGTAAAAAGGTGGACGTATTGGGCGTGTTACTGGTCTATTAAGTTCTCTTCTTAACATCAGAGTAGTGATGCAGATGAAAAAAACCACGAACTTCAACCAATTGTCAAAGGTCGTGGGGCTAAGACTTTTAAAAAAATGGTTGGAGGAGTTAACCGCTACTATTTCTAATCGTTCAGTAGCAGAAATTGGTATTTCATATGCTGGTACAAGTGACTGGGCAAATGAGATGAAATCCCTTTTGCAACCATATGTAGAGAAGCCAATTTCAGTTTTAGAAACAGGATCTATTATCCAGACTCATACAGGTGAAAATGCATGGGCTATTTTTAATTAGGTATAATCCCTAAAAAAATAGAGAAAAAAATCAAATAAAAAGCTATTTTTTTGACTTGACCTAGAAGGAATTTTTAGGTTATGATTATATTTGTTAATCAGAAATAATTTGGAGGATTCATTAACATGGCAAACAAACAAGATTTGATCGCTAAAGTAGCAGAAGCTACAGAATTGACTAAAAAAGATTCAGCAGTAGCAGTTGATGCTGTTTTCAAAGCAGTAACTGAATTCCTTGCTGCTGGTGAAAAAGTTCAATTGATTGGTTTCGGTAACTTTGAAGTTCGTGAACGTGCAGCTCGTAAAGGTCGCAACCCACAAACTGGTAAAGAAATCAAAATCAAAGCTTCTAAAGTTCCAGCATTTAAAGCTGGTAAAAGCTCTTAAAGAAGCAGTTAAATAATAACACTTTAAAAAGCCTATTGTATCAAGCAGTCTGCTTGACTAATAGGCTTTTTGTTTGCTTTGGGGCATTTTTGGGGCAAAGACTAATACTTTTCCATGACATCTGCAACGGTTGATTTCATTTGTTTGGTAATATGAGTATAGATTTGAGTGGTTGTTTTAGCGTCTGAGTGGCCAACACGATCCATAATAGCCTTGAGTGGTACATTGTTTTCAGAAAGTCGACTTACCAGCGTGTGACGGAATATGTGGCTAGTAAGATTTTTCTGGATTGGTGTTTCAAGTCTTTCATTAGCTTTTTTAGAGCCAGGTTAAAAGAGTTTGTTTGCAAAGGCACTCCATTTTTTGTTGTAAAGATGAAGCCCATGTCTTTATAGCGAGGATTGGTATTCTTCTCCAGTTCATTCATGAATTCCATCTCTTCTAAAATTTCTTTTTCACGGGTAGTCATCACGGTCTCACGATAGGATGCCAGTGTTTTTGGTGATGTCTTTTCACCTTTCTGATATCCATTTGTGTGGTCGTAGGTTCCATGAAGTTGCAGGATTTTAGATTCATAATCAACGTTATGCGGTTCAATCCCAACGGCTTCCCCAATACGGCAACCGTTTAGACTCATAAATTCAGAAAGCAGTCCAATCCGATAGGTGCTAGGCCTTCGATACAATTCTTTCAGCAACAGTTTGATTTCATCTTCCTCAAGGTATTTTTGTTCTACCTTCTTCCAATCTTCCAAAGTTTTTTTGATTCTTGGAAGCTTAGCTCTCCTAGCTGGATTGTCCTTGATAATGCCAAGATCCACAGCATAATCAAAAGCAAGATTGAGCATGGACTTGTTCCGTTCTTTTTTATTTCTGGAGCAGTCGAGTTTATCTAGATAATTTTGAATGTACTTTGGATCAATCTTAGATACTTTTATCCCTACCCCAAAATCAGATTTTATTTCCTTGATATTGCCATTTAATGAAGCGATAGAAGAACGTTTAATCTCTTGCTGGTAGAAAGTCCACCATTGGTCGAAAAGCTCCGTAAAAAGCATTTCTGAGCTTTCTAGGTCGCTTAGAATATTTGCTATCTTAATTTCAAGTTGTTTTTGTGCTTCTTTTCGGATGCGAGGAGTGTCTTTTTCCATGAGCACTGAAACTCTAGCCCATTTTTCGGTGTAAGGATTTTTATACCTCTCAATAAAATTTACTTTTCCGCTTTTATGTTGTTCTACCCACATTGTATTTTCTCCTATATTTTGATAAAATGGGTATAGTAAAGAGGGCTTTTTAATGCCTTTTACTATACAGGATATCCTCACACTCAAAGTTTGGCGATGGCGAGTGTGGGGATTTTTTTGAGTTGTTTCCATTTTGGAAACAGCTGTTTTTTTGCTTGTTTATGTTATAATTATTTAAAAACGAGAGGAGAAAAAAATATGCTAAAAAAACAAAATTAAAAAGATTTTTATCGTATCAATGTTTCTATTTCTCTTAATTTTCAAGATTTTTTTCTCTATAACTACGATTTACATCACAAATAGCTATCTTTCAATAGCGATAACTGTACTTGTCACATTTTTATTAAAAAAATTTATTTCTTTCGAGTCTAACTGATGTTAGACTTTTTTTATTCTCCAGACTCCCCTGGTGGATTACTAGAAGCCTGTTTTACAATTTGTTGGTTTTCAATAGCAGTTGTTAGTTTTCTTGGGATGCGAATTCCTAGTTCAGATATTGGCACACCGAGTTCGTCAGCTAGTTCTTTTGCTTGTTTAATTCGTTCGAGTTTATTTTTTTGATACCCTTGATATGTATTTATTAATCCTGGAACTTCTAGTTCTAATCCCATAAACTTTAATTTTCCCCCACTTGTCAGAACAATTGCTCCACTAAGTATCGCTGAAATTATAAGTCCGTAATTTACAGTGTGTGTAATAAGTTCTATTATACCCTCGGATTGTACGTTTATTTTTGAATCTACTCGTGTTTCAGGGAAAAGCAACCTTGTTAATAGAGAATATTGATAAACAAATTGACCTAAATATACCCCTTGAATATCTTTTTCTTCTGTTACATGGTAGCTAATATATAGTTTTTCGTCTTCGATATAGCAAGGGAAAAGTGCGCGGTTAATGAACGGTTTATAATCATTTATATTTGATAGTGTTGCATGAGAATAGATCATTTTATACAATGCGCTGTCTGCATCAGAACGATTAAACCATCCTAACCAATGGACTTTCCACCTTTTTGCAAAGTCAGATCGACTATGCGTCAACTCTTCGCTTTTATATTGTTCGAGTTGGAATTGATCAAGTTCATAGAGTGGTCCAGTAACTTTACCAACTAAAAATCGTTCAGATCCTTCAGATGGGACAACAACTATATCATTTTTCTTAATATTATTTACAAAGCGAAGCAGTTGGCCTGCAGTGATGCCATATTTGTTTTCAGATGGTTCTAAGTCATCCTGAAATGTTAGTTTTTCTTTTAAAATTTCTTTTAATACATTCGAGTTATTATCTGCTCGTCTAATATCTGCAAGGGTAATCTCATTCCATCCAATACCTATATAGCCATTTAGATTAAAATCTGTATAATATTCTCCAGAGTTAGCACGCACTAGCCAATAATCAGTAGAAGAATCTAAAACAGGGATTTCTTTTTTTATATTTTCTATAATTTCTTTTAATTCTGTTGTATTTTCCATCAGTGTACCTCGTTTAACTCCTATACAAATCCACGACTTCTCCGATAATTCGGAAGTCGGTGTCTGGTGTGATTGGCATATCTTTGTAGGCTGGATTTAGGCTGTGTAGGTATGCCTGCTCTTTGTCAATGACAAGTTGCTTGATATAAGCATCGCCGTTGTAGTTGAATACTCCAATAACTCCGTCATTCAAGTCAACGCTGGTCTGAATGAATACCAGGTCACCGTCGTGATAGTCAGGTTCCATGGAGTCCCCTTTGATGGGGATGACAAAGTCGGCATCAACATCTACTGGCAACTCTATCCGTTCCACTTGTACATCGTTCAAATACTGGCCTGTACCTGCTGAAGCTGGGTGGTCGTAATAGTCGTAACTATAGACCTGAATAGCCTCAGACACTTCGGTCGGTTGACTTTGTTCATTTCTCTGCTCATTCAGTTGCCTCTCTGCATAGGTTAAGACTCTGCTTTGCCTTGGCGGTGCTAGTTGGTCGTAGATGGTTTGGATGGAGGATTTTGAAAGAACAGGGGGAGTAGCATTAATTTGAATTTCTTGATCATCATCAAGCTTATCAATTAAAGCTTCTACAGAAATTTGCATACCTTTTGCAATTTTTTCTATCGTCTCATAAGATGGGATGATGGGCTTTTTTGACTTCGGATGTTCATTCTTTTCAAGCATAGAAATATATCCCTTCGTTAAGTCGGACAATTCACAAAAAGCATCCATCGATAACTTGTGCTCCGTTCTATACGATTTTAGTAATTCTCCTAACTTCATAAAAAGCTCCTTTCTATATATTGTTTAATCCATTATACACCTTTAAATAAAAAAGTAAATTTTTTTGTTTAACACGCTTGACATTTCTTGTTTAACGTGTTAAACTATAATCAAGCTTAAGGAAATAACAAAAACCAAGAGCAAAAAAAGAAAGGAGTAGAGAAATGAACGAACTCGAAAGAACAGCCCTCAATGAGATATTGAGGACGGTTAGACTTATAAATCAAAAAGTTGCTGAAGTTGTTGAACTTCAAAGTCAACAAGAGCTAGCTATTTCTTATCTTCGGGGAATAATGGACGGCTCTGAGTCCGATTGAGTTGATCTTGAAGTTCTTGCAGAATATACTGACGGGTACTTATTGTTGGTTTTGTATTAAAATCATACGTGTTCACGGTAGGAGAATAAGACTGTTGCTTTTCTAACAGATTAAGTATCTTGTTTAGCTTTTTGGTCAAATTGTCATTGAGATCGTCAAGTGTAAGACTTCTTTCAATACGACTTTCAGGCATTTCGAAGTTTTTAAAACTTTGAATTTTAGATTTCAAATTTTCTTTAGATTCTTCAATTTTCGATACATCTGTATCATAGAAAACGGTACGAGTCGTCATAACATCAAAAGGAAGTCTTTCTCCTACTTTTATGATTGGGACAAGAGGCAGTTCAAGCGCCTGTCTGAAACCTAACTCGTAGAATGCATTGGGATTATGATCTGTCATATCTGCTATAACCATAGGAGCAGTTTTAAGGTAATTGATAATTGTAGCGTTGATGTTATCTACCGCATTTACGTGGTCAACACGTACAGGCTTATAACCAAGTTCTTCACAAACAGGAGCGATAAGATATCTATATACGTTGTCAGCTCGTTCTCTTGTTGGTGTTCCAGATTCACCGATAGCAGTTACAATAAAACAAATTTTTTCAGTCATGTTTTTCTCCAATCATTTTATTTTGATTATACCATATTTGAAAGGGGGTGAGGGAATGAGACCAAGACGGTATCCGTATAGTTTCAAACCAAATCTGATGAATATTTTAGATAGTCGCTTCTATACACGGCTAATTGTTGAAACAGAGGATGGAGCAAAAAAAATAGCAGAAGTCACACTAGATGATGTAACTTCTGCTACAGGATATGTTGTAAAGCTAAGACCAAATTATGACTAGCCTTTAGGAGGGAATGGGTCTTTACCGTGGCTGTCACGGCTTTGAATTCTCCCATCTTTGCCATGAATGATTAGTTCAGAACCTTGATTTCGTGAAATCTGTCTAGCAATATTTGTAGCTTCACTCTTTGTAGTAGTATGAACAGTTGCTCTTGAATTGCCAGCACCTTTCACGTTCCAACCACCATTTTTGGCAGGGACAACATGCTGATTTTTACCCATGATTGTATCTCCTTTCTATTGAAATTTTGACTAAAACGGTGAGAGGTCCTAGTCAATAATTATTATAACATAACAAATAGAAACTCACAACATATTGTGAGTGTGAGTGATTATTTTACAACATATAGTGTTTAGAGGTGCGGAAATGTGGAAACAATTGAACAGAATCATGCAGGAAAGAAATTTGAATGGCAATCAATTATCGAAGATGTCCGGAGTCAATCGTAGTTTCTTTTCTGATTTGAAAAGCGGAAAGGTAAAGTACCTTTCTTGGCCGAATATATGCAAAATTGCTGATGCACCTGAAATCAGCATAGATGAATTAAGATAAGGGGGCAAACCATGAAAGAAGCAGTTAAATAATGACACTTTAAAAAGCCCATTGTATCAAGCTTTCTAGCTTGGTCAATGAGGCTTTTTGTTTCAGTTTATGATATATATTTTCTAAAAGTGTGAAAAAGAGAAGATTTGTAGTCTTCTCTTTTTATATGAGTAGTGATAGCGTTCGGCTATAAAAATACTCAATAAAAATATAGGAAGCCTTACTATCAAGCTAAACTGAAGGCTAAAGGAGAGCCATAATATGATTATTTCAACTACGGAATTGAAGGAAAGATAATCCTAGGATACAAAGGAATTGTCTTGGGCAAAGTGCTTGCAGGGGTTAATATGAAAAATACATGGCGGTTCAATTTATAACGTTTATGGAGGACTTTCAAATTATTATCAGAGAGAGTTTATACAAGTTTCAGTGGAAGTCTTAGCAGAAATGCTGGATAGATCCAGAGTTCTTGTTGATGAAGTAAAGATAATCTATGAATCTCTGATAGTAGAGAATTGTATGCTAGTCACCTGTAGTGGAACAACAGTGGCAGTTGATTCCTCATTTGAAGTAACAAAAAAGAACAGTCGAAGCTGTTCTTTTTATGATTATTTGAGACCGTATTTTTTGTTGAAACGATCCACGCGTCCATCTGCTTGAGTGAACTTTTGACGTCCAGTGTAGAATGGGTGTGAGTCTGATGAAATTTCCACACGGATCAATGGGTAAGTTTCACCTTCGAACTCAACAGTTTCGTTAGTGCGCTTAGTTGAACCGCTAAGGAATTGGTAACCAGTAGTTGTGTCCATGAAGACAACTGGGCGATATTCTGGATGGATATCTTTTTTCATTTTGCAATATTTCCTTTCTGCCATGGTCTCTTTGCGAGCCATAGATTGTTACCTTAATAGTCTATCAGATTATGACTAGTTTGGCAAGTCTTTTATTTATTTTTCAATAAGTTTTTTAACTTCTGATAGATGACTTCATTTTCTTCTAAACTGTAGGAATTAGCACCGCTAGCTAGTGGATGGCCCCCACCATCATGTTCTTTGGCTACTTGATTGATAGGGACTGATTTACTACGTAAACGAACACGATAATGCCCATCAGCTTGCTCTACAAATATTCCCCATAAGCTGACGTCTTCTATGCGTCCTGGAGCACCAACAATAGCAGCTGTCTCTGCATCTGTTACCTGATAGTGTTGAAGGATATCATGCGTCAACAAGATACGGGCAGCACCATTTTCATCCACTTCCAGATGATCATAGATATAACCTTGAAGTCTGGCGATTTTATAGCTGATTGTATCCATATGACGTGTAAGTGCAGCATAATCAAAATCATACTCCCTCAGTTGACTCGATATACGAAGCGTACGAGCAGAAGTTGAAGGATAGAGGAAGCGACCAGTATCACCAATGATTCCTGCAGACAAGAGGTAAGCGGCCTGGTCAGATAAATTAAGGTTGGTTTCCTCTGCAAAGATAGCTACCATCTCACTGGCACTACTAGAAGTCGTGTCTACCCAAACAAGATCTCCATATTCTTCATCGTTTGGATGGTGGTCAATCTTGATAATTGTCTCAGCATTAATATAACGTTTATCATCGATTCGAGCAGTATTGGCTGTATCACAAATAATAGCAAGTGCTCCTTCAAATTCATGATCCCCTACCTCATCCATCTTGGCTAACCAAGTTAGGGTAGGCAAATCATAGCCAACAACTTTAATCTTTTTATCAGGAAAATTATACTGGAGCAATTCTTTAAGACCCACTTGACTTCCCAAAGCATCGGGATCTGCTCTCATGTGACGGTGAATAATAATTGTATCGTATTTTTTAATTTGTTCTAAAATTTGATGGCAAATTTTCATAAATAACCTCAATTCTTTCTCATATCATTGTAGCACAAGAGTTTTTATTTTTAAAATGAAAAATCTGTGATATAATGGAGGAAGATAAATTGAGGAGGACCTTATGGCATTAGCAAATTGTATTTGCCAGTATGACAGGAAATACTGAAGAAATCGCTGATATTGTAGCAGATAAATTACGAGAACTTGGATTGGATGTTGATGTTGATGAATGTACAACTGTAGATGCATCAGATTTTCTTGAAGCTGATATCGCTATTGTTGCCACGTACACTTATGGTGATGGCGAGCTTCCAGATGAGATGATGGACTTCTACGAAGACTTAGCTGACCTCAACTTGAATGGGAAAATCTACGGAGTAGTTGGTTCGGGTGATACTTTCTATGACGAATTCTGTAAGGCTGTAGATGATTTTGACCGTGTATTTGCTTCGACTGGAGCAGAGAAAGGTTCAGAATGTGTTAAAGTTGATCTTTCTGCTGAAGAAGAAGACATTGAACGCTTGGAACAATTTGCAGAAGAATTAGCTGCAAAAGTAGGATAAAACTATAACTGTGCTACTTAAAGAAAGTCAGCACAGTTTTTTGATAAGATTTTGTCTATCTTTTGTGAGAGATTAGACTCATAAAATGACTAGAGTGTGGAGGACATGCTATGAATTTAGAAAATATCCGTCAAGAAATTGATCAAGTCGATGCTCAACTTGTTTGCCTATTAGAAAAACGAATGGACTTGGTAGATCAAGTTGTGACTTATAAAAAGTCAGTAGGCAAACCAATATTGGATAGCAAGAGAGAGGAAGCCATTTTTGAAAAAGTGAGAAGTCTTATAAAAAATGACCAGTATCAAGAGAGTATAGTTGCGACCTTTTCTGACATTTTAAAACATTCTCGTCAATATCAGGATAAAAACATTAAATGAATAAAGAACAGTTCAATACGTTAGGGATTTTTCTAGCTGCTGTGGTAGGTGGCCTTGTCCGCTATCTTTTTTCCACTAGTTTGCTAGCCAGTCCAGACTTCCCATGGGGAACTCTCCTTGTAAACTATCTAGGGATTATTTGCTTAGTATACTTGGTTAAGGGCTATCTAGTTCATAAAGGAACAAGTAAAGGTCTTATTCTAGCACTTGGTACAGGCTTTTGTGGTGGTTTAACAACCTTTTCTAGTCTCATGTTAGATGCTGTGAAATTACTGGATACTGGCCGTTATTTGAGCTTGGTAATCTACCTAGTTTGAGCATTGGCGGGGGTCTCTTATTAGCTTATTACTTGGGGAGGAAGAAATGGTAATCGTCTATCTTTCAATGGCTTGTGGGCTAGGTGCCCTAGTTCGCTATTTCTTTTCGTCCTTTAATCAAGATTCTAAATTGCCTCTAGGAACTCTCATAGCCAATCTTCTAGGTTGTTTCTTGATTGGTTTATGCTATAACCATGTAGAGTCCAAAGAAGTCTATCTTATCCTTGCGACGGGCTTTTGTGGAGGTTTAACGACTTTTTCAACTTTGAATGATGAGCTACAGAGACTACTTAGTGACAAGAAGGTATTTTACAGCTATTTTCTCTTAACTTACTTAGGAGGTTTAGTAGCGATTTTTTTAGGAATTTTGCTATAAATTTCTTTACTTTTTTTTAGAAATTTGGTAAACTGTATCTTGTGTGTAATGGACGCACAAAAATACAGTTTATCCGCTGAGGAAGAATCCTCAAGATTGACAAAGATAGGAGAATAAAATGAATCCATTAATCCAAAAGCTTGACTGAAGGTCAACTTCGTACTGATATCCCATCATTCCGTCCTGGTGACACTGTTCGTGTACACGCGAAAGTTGTCGAAGGAAACCGTGAACGTGTTCAGATCTTTGAAGGTGTTGTTATTGCACGTAAAGGTGCTGGCATCTCAGAAAAACTACACAGTTCGTAAAAATCTCTAACGGTGTAGGTGTTGAACGTATCTTCCCAATCCACACTCCACGTGTTGAAAAGATCGAAGTTGTTCGTTACGGTAAAGTACGTCGTGCGAAATTGTACTACTTGCGTGCACTTCAAGGTAAGGCAGCTCGTATCAAAGAAATCCGTCGTTAATTCGATAAAAAAACTCTGCTGTAAGGCAGGGTTTTTCTCTAGCTCCCTTAGTTCAATGGATATAACAACTCCCTCCTAAGGAGTAGTTGCAGGTTCGATTCCTGCAGGGAGTATTTTAAGAAGCGTAAAGAAACGTAAAGAATATTAAAAGTGTTTATTTATCGGCAATCATCACAATTTAGTTTTTTAAAATAGGTTAGTATTTTTAGTTTTTTTGACCAAAACTTGACCAAATTTTGACCAAAAATTAGATTTAAGTTAATGAGTATAGAATAAAGTGGATCAGGAAGCTGGTCTATTTTGTTTTGTATTTCATAATTTAAAAAGGTTGAAATGTCAGTCTAAAAGTTAAACAGAGAAATCAAAATGATTAACGTATAAAAAGCGTTGATTTTATATAGAGAAAGAAATAATAAGTCAGAAGATTATTTAGCAAACTATCTAAGAATCCAAAAGAAAGCATATAAGCGCTATGAAAGTTGAGATCGTGAGTCTAGTATTGAAAAACTTTATGAACTAGCAAAACTCTATAATAGTACGATAGATGATTTTATCTATGTTGATGAAAAATTAACTGTGAAGAGTGAAGAAGTTTGTCGCCAAATGATTTAGATAATCTAGGTTGTCGCCACCAATTTTCACATGGATTGGTAACAATGTTGACTATAGGAAAAAGTTATGAATAAACTATTTACTTTAATGATGATAAGACTAAATTTGTCCATAAGAGTGAAGTGAAGGGTTTTTACTTGGCCTAGTAGAAAAAGATTGAAGAGGGGGAAGAGGTGAGTTAAAAATTGAAGCGTATGATTATAAAGAGGGTCAAGCTTTTAAGAACTTATTCCGAAGAATGGATTATAAAAAAAGTATAACCGAATCTTTAGTCGATTCTGCTGGAATTTGAAAAATCTATGCTCATGTAAAAAAATGGTGCTGATGCTCATGTATCAACAAAAAAATGTTGTGAAGCTTTATATTATTAGTTGTATGCTGTCGGTCAGTTGAGTCATAGTCATTACAGTAAGATAATTTCTAAAAATTGTAAGAACGTATATTCGTTTTAGAGAAGTTTGAGTGATTGTTGAATTTTAGAAAAAAATGTTGAATTAGAGATATATATGCTATAATATAATAAATGATATTATTTAAAAAGGGGATTATAGAATGAATTTCAAGAGATCTTTGACTTTACTTACGACTGCAACTATACTCGCATTTAGTTGTAGTGTTGCTCATGCTGATTCTGCAAGACAATCCAAGATTAAAGAATTGGATAATCAAAGAAGTGAACTTGCTAAGAAGAATGGTGTTACTGGCTATTTAGGTGATGGTCGTTGGTATTCACTTGTTGAATCTGAGAATAAGGTTAATAGCTTGAAGAAACAAGTTGAAGATTTGAAAGGTCCATATAGTGAAAAGAATACTATTAAGGTAAGTCCTGCTTATGTTAAAGCATTAAAGGATAATTTTGATTATAGTAAGAGTGAAAAAGAGCGAGGACAGGCAGAAGAAATTCTGAAAAGTGAAAGTGTGAAGTTAGTTTTACAGAAGAATAACTTTGTAACTGTTAGTTCAGATGAAGCTGAAGTCTATGATCTAGATAATCTTCCTAAAGATGTATTGATTGAATTGAATTATTTTGCCTTTGATATGATAAATCAAGTAAGAAGGCAAATGGGAACTAAGGAACTTATTCTTGCTCAATCGTCTATTGATTTTGCTAGTAAACTTTCTGTTAAAGTGAAGGAAGCTAATAGGGGAGTTTGGGATTGGCATTATGTGAAGGGTATTAACGAAGTTGCTAGAGAGTATGGTTTACCTACTTCTAGTAAGGAAGATGAAGAAAAAGAGTATGGTGGGCAATATTATGAGAATGGCGCAAGTACCACTTGGAGTTCAAACACAGTTACCAAAGCAGAATTAAAACGTATGGTCTATGATGCGATTTTAGATTTTCTCTATAATGGTTATGAATATTTTCATGCTCAATCTATTGCTGGTTTAAATTGGGGAGAACCGAATAAGATAAATTATTTTGGTTTCTCAATTCATTCATTAAAAGATGGAACTGGGATGAGTTTTATTACTGTTTCAGACAAGCAAATTTCACAATCTACTAAGAACAATTTTAGTACAAAAACCCCTGCAAATACAATAGAAAGTAACAGAAAATCAACTCTTGGAAAGAAAGAGAAAGAGTTGGAATCTGAAAAAAGTAAGTTGGAAAGGCTAAATAATTCTTATAAAGAATATGAAAAAAATCTCTAAAAGAAATTGATAAGTTAAACGAAGAAGAAAGAGAAGGAGAAAGAACGTAAAAGCAAAAGAAGCTTTGAAAGAGAAAAAAGGCTGGATAAGAGAAGGAACTGCTTGGTATTTTTATAAGAATAATCAACCTCTAAAAAACACGTGGGAAGGTGATTATTGGTTCGGATCAGATGGAAAAATGGTTACCGATTCATGGGTAGATAATGGTCGCTATTATGTTGACAAGTCAGGGAAATATGTTCAAAACAAAAAACAAAAAAATGGGTGGGTTCAAGAAGGAACTGCTTGGTATTTCTATAAGAATAATCAACCTCTAAAAAACACATGGGAAGGTGATTATTGGTTCGGTTCTGATGGTAAAATGGTTACGGATTCATGGGTAGATAATGGTCGATACTATGTGGATGGAACTGGACGATATGTTCAGAATAAAAAACCTGTTCAGACTAAACCAACTCCATCAAAGGAGAAACAGATAGAAAAAACTCCTTCTAAGCCTGCTCCAGTTCCTTCATTTAAGAAGAATGGCTGGATTCAAGAAGGCAAAACCTGGTATTTTTATAAGAATAATCAACCCTTGAGAAATACTTGGCAAGGTTCTTATTATTTGAAATCAGATGGAAAAATGGCTGTAAGTGAATGGGTTTATGATTCAAATTACAAAGCATGGTACTATTTGAAGTCTGATGGAAGCTATTCACGCAATAGCTGGCAAGGTTCATATTATCTGAAATCAGATGGAAAAATGGCATCAAGTGAATGGATTTATGATTCAAGCTATAAAGCATGGTATTATTTGAAATCTAATGGTGTGTATGCTCGAAATGAAGTGATTGAAGGTAAGTATAAATTAGATTATTCAGGTAAGTGGGTATAATTTTAAAAGTCAGTTTAACTGGCTTTTTTTGTTTGTAGAAAAGGAGAAAAAAATAGATGTCAAAACTTGGGGCGAAACGATAACAAAGTATCTGATTTTTTTTGTACTCTCAAGATTTAAGTAACTGTACAACTGTTTGCAATAAAAAAACAGTGACAAATTCACTGTTTGTTAGTCAAAGAAAAATCATAAAGTTTTTCTGCTGTTAGAAGTGCCATTTTGTCTATGCTTGTTTTTCCTTTCCTAAGATCAGAAACAGTAGTCCATGGTACTCCAGCACCTTGTGAAATAGCAGAAGTAGATATAGAACTTTCTAATAATTCTTGAATAACTTTTCTCATATTCTTGACCTCAATTTTTTACCTTGATTATATTATATAACGGAGAAGTGAGGTGTCAAGTGTTTGGATAAATTATTTCAAAAATATTTTTTTGCCGAAAAAAATCTCCCCCAAAAAAACTTATTTTTTTCAATATTTTTTTAAATCGTTCTTTTTATTCCTTAAAAAAACTACAATTATCAACAAATTAGGATTATAGAAATATAGGGATAGGTCTGCAGGGAGTAGTACTAGCCACAAAAACACTGGATAACCAGTGTTTTTTTTGATCAAATTTTGAACTATTCATAAGATATCCATGGTGTGTTATAATAGGCATAGAATGTTTAGGAGAAAGAGATGAAAAAAGGCTTATTAATAGGCGGCTTATCCGTAGTTATACTATTCGCAATATTCGTAATCCTTAGTCCTATTCTTGCCATGATGGATATGTGGGGTCTATTTGCCCATGCAAGTCGGAATGAACTTGAGCAAGCTGTACATCGTTCTTATGAGAACTACGGTCTTACAGGGCAGTTTGAGTTAGAAGAATATGAAAAAAACTATACAAGTGTAGGAGGATTTGTAATCCATGGTACTTACACTGAAAATGTAGATGGTAAAACCTATCAGGCTAATTCTCGTTTTGAATACTATACTCGTCCTTCGGATAGCAAAAAGTATAAAAAGACGGATGCAGAAGTAGATTATGAACAAAACAAAAAAATTTATCATGCTTTTCCAGAATTAGCTTATTTAGGAATTGAGATTAGTCCAGGTACCAGCGAATTTTTAAAAACATTGGACACTTCAATTACAGATCCTAAAATGCCTGCTTTGAAGTACGAAGGGATTGGTTTTCAATTTAATAGTAAATCTGGCAATATCCATATATATGATGAAATATTAGAGGAAAATCAAAGAAATGGACAAGCATTACAAGGGATGTATCCCATGGATGCTCAAAAGCTTTTTGAAAATGAAATTTTAATACCAGAATTTCAATTTCGATACTACACTCCAGAAGACAAGACAGATCAGTTATATGATGCCTATCTTGAAGACCTTGAATCGCAAACGAAGGAATTCTTTTACAATCAACCCCTTCCAAGCGGTCTTTATGCTGTAAAGATTGATAAATATGAAGGGGATAAACTTGTCAATAATAGCGGTGGATATTATGTGAAGATTGAGAATCATCAAGTTGTGGAGTTTATCAAAGATTTACCGTAGAAGTTACTGGACTAATGCTTTTCAGCTGTATAGAGTTTAGAGAAAAGAGGTAATATGTCAGATGTCCCAAGAAGAATACCTTCGACTAAAAAAGAATATAAAATTCGCTTAGTCTTGGTAATAGTTCTATTCGTATTATTTTCTATCCTAAGCATCTTGCTTATCATAAATCTCAATAGATTTATCCCACTAGGCGCGACAGCCATGGCTACAGTTGTGCCATTTAACCAATTTTCACACGTTCCACTTTGAGAAGAGAAAAAAGTGACTGAAGCTGAAAGAGAAGAATTAGCTGCACTTATGTTTGATGAGAAAGAGTAATCTGTATTCTAAAAAATACCCCAGGAGTTAGACTTTTATCTCTAACTTCTGGGGTACTTTTTTTATGTTAATCATGTTACAAGACCCAAGTTCGAATGGCATGGGCTACACCAGATTCGTCATTTGTTTTGGTGATGTATTTGGCGATTTTTTTGAGTTCTGGGTTTCCGTTTTCCATAACAACGGGATTACCAACGACTGCTAGCATGGCACGGTCATTTTCTTCATCCCCGATCGCCATGGTTTCATCCTTACTTAGTCCAAGTTTCTCAGCTAGGTGAGTGATAGCAGATCCCTTGTCTACATCCTTTTTAAGGAGTTCTAGGTAAAATGGAGCAGATTTGTTGATAGAGTAGCGCTCGTAAAATTCTGCTGGAATCTTTTCAATAGCAGCATCGAGAATTTCTGGTTCATCGATAAACATACATTTGACGATTTCTTTATCAGCCATCTCTTCAGGCGTACGATAGAAAATCGGCATACTGACGAGAGTTGACTCGTGAACCGTATATTTTCCGATATTGCGATTGGCAGTGTAAATGCCGTTCTTGGTAATAGCATGCATATGGACTCCCAGTTTACGACTGAGAAATTCCATATCCAGATAGTCCTCGTAAGTTAAGGATTCACTGATAATCTCATGACCATTAGTGGTTTCTTGGACAAGGGCACCGTTGAAGGTCACAACATAGTCCCCTTCGTCTCTCAACTGCAAGTCGTCAAGGAGTTTTGCAACACCAGCAATGGGGCGTCCTGTTGCAATGACAACCTTTACTCCAGCTACTTTGGCATCTTGGATAGCTGCAAAAACTTCTGGAGTAATTTCTTTTTTACTATTAACTAGGGTACCATCAATATCGACGGCGATTAATTTAATACTCATAAATTTCCTCTGTTATTTCTTGTCTGGATTAAAATGATCATTCTCAATCAGTTTTGAAAATTGTTGAATGATACTCGTGAAAATACTGTTTTGCTTTAGCATTTCTTTAGGGAAGTAGAAACGATTGTCACCATGACGGCTCCCTGAAAGAGATTGGACGATAGGCGAGAGGCTAGAAAGCTCAGCCAGTTCACCATTTTTTTGGACAATTTCAATCTGTGTTCTTGGATTTTCAGACTCTGGTCGATAAATATCGTAAGGAAGGTCAAAATTCTTATGAATGGCAGTATAATAGTTAGGGTCAAAACCAATTTCTTCTACGAAATTTCGCATGATTTCAAGTTGGTCTTGATCATCCTGTGAAAAAGTAATAGATTTAAAGACCTTACGGTTGATAAAACGTTGTGATAAGTCAGCTAAAATCTTATCTGTACTAGTCATCCAGAGTTGGAAGTAGGTGTTCATAACCCCGTCATCTAGTGCTAGATAGTCAGATAAGGTCACCTTCTTCTCAAAAAATGGCAGTAGATGTGGGGATGTAAGGGCAAAGAATTCCTTGTTTTCTGGATAGAGCTCCTTAGCACGTTTGAGAAGATTTTGCAGAAGAACCTCCATAGCTCGTGTAGCTGGGTGGAAATAAACCTGCATATACATTTGATAGCGACTAAGGACATAATCCTCGATGGCGTGCATCCCATTCCGTTGAAAGGCAATCCCATTTTTTACTGGACGAATAACACGGAGAATCCTAGTCAGATCAAATTGCCCGTAGAAAGCACCCGTAAAGTAGGAGTCGCGAAGGAGATAGTCCATACGGTCTGCATCAATCTGACTCGAAATGAGTTGAACGACTTGTTTGTTGGGATAGGTGTGGTCAATGACACTAGCAACCTTTTTAGGGAAGTCAGGCGCTACCTGTAACAAGACCTGATGAATCTCTGTGTCAGGACTTTGAATGATATCTTGTGTGATAGCCTCATGATTGGTATCAAAAAGATTTTCAAAAGTATGCGAATAGGCACCATGTCCGAGGTCATGTAGAAGAGCTGCAGTCATGGTTAAGAGAGATTCACTAGAGTCCCATTCATCAGGATATTTCTCCTCAAAAATCTCCGTGATTTGACGGGCAATTTCATAGACTCCTAGACAGTGAGAAAAGCGACTATGCTCTCCACCATGAAAGGTATAACTGGATGTACCCAACTGCTTGATTCGACGAAGCCGTTGAAATTCTTTTGTATTGATCAGGTCATAAATGACTTGATTATTAACGTGGATATAGTTGTGAACTGGGTCACGAAATACTTTTTCATTCATAAGACCATTATAGCAAATTCCTTGCCTTTTTGGTAAAATAGTAGGGGTAAGTGAGAAGAAAGAGGAATAGTTGTGAAGATTAGAATGAGAAATACCATCAAGTTCGATGAACAATTGGAAGTAATCGACCAACTTTATGATGTTGAATTACGTGAAAAGGGAGATTTTTCCTATCTCCTTTTTTACAATGAAGACCAAGAAAAAGTAGTTTTGAAATTTAATGGGGAGGAACTGGTCATGTCACGTTTCTCAAATCCCAAGACTATCATGCGTTTTCTGAAGGATGCTGATAGTTTAGCCTATATTCCAACACCTATAGGCATGCAAGAGTTTATCATCCAAACAAGCCACTATGAAGTTGGTGAAGAGAAGATTGAACTAGCCTATCAACTACAAAACAAGGAAGGTATTCCATTTGCCAACTACCGTTTAGAAATTACCTGGGGATAAAAAAAGAGGCTGGGACAAAAGTCCTAGCCTCTCAATTGTCTTTGGAGTGTCGAGCAAGACGCAGTGGTTGAGTGGGCTCTACTACGCTGATTTCATCAGCTTTTACAGCCCTACTCAACTGTGCGGAGGTGGGACGACGAAATCGAATTCTAACGAATTACCGATTTCTGTCCCACTCTCATTTGATATACAGTTCCTGATTTTTAAGGACGATTTCACGTACGCTTGCAAATTTCTTAAGTTTTTTTAGCTCTTCTGGATGTGTCACAAGAGTGATAACATAGCCTTCTTTACCCATGCGTCCTGTACGACCCGCACGGTGAGTGTAAGTTTCCTTGTCTCTAGGGACGTCAAAGTTAATCACGCATTCCAAGCTATCAATGTCGATACCACGAGCGAGAAGGTCTGTGGCAAGAAGTAGTGTCAGTTGATTATCTTTGAATTTTTCTAGAATAACTTTTCTAAATTTAACGTTGACATCGCTAGCTAGTGAAACTGCTAAAACATCACGATACTGCAATTTTTCCTCGGCGCTTCCAAGGTCTGACAAGCTATTAAAGAAGACAAGACCACGGAAATCTTCAACCTGTGCCAGTTTACGAAGCATATCTACTCTGTGACGTTGGTCTACTTGCATGTAGAAGTGTTGAATATTGTCTAACTTTTGGTCTGATAGATCAATGATGCGCGTGTTAGGTGCAATTTTATCTTGGTCAAATTTGGTAGTGGCACTCATGTAAATAAGTTGATTGTCACGAGGTGCGTAGTTGGTAATTTTCTCGACAAATGAATTTGAGAATCATCAAGGAGTTGGTCGAATTCATCAAGAATGATTGTTTCCACATTCATCATCTTGATTTTTTTCAATTTAATGAGTTCAAAGATACGACCAGGTGTTCCAATCAGAATTTCTGGTCCTTTTTTAAGTCGTTCAATTTGGCGTTTCTGGCTCGAACCGGATAGAAATAGCTGAGCTGTTAATCCGATGGCCTCACCCCAGGTTTTTGTGACTTCAAAAATTTGTCCAGCAAGCTCAGTATTAGGTGCTAAAATCAATAATTGTTGGGCTTTTTTCTTTTGCAGTTTGAGAAGACTAGGTAGGAGATAGGCTAAAGTCTTCCCTGTACCAGTTGGACTGACTCCAAGTAGGTTTTCACCTTCTGTTATAGGTTGAAAAAGTTGAATTTGAATGGGAGTAAATTCTTGGAATCCCAGTTGATCAATCAATTCTTGCCATTCGGTAGGTAGTTTGGTTTTCATTTTTCTGCCTCAAATCTAATGCCAGCATTCTGGCGCATGGTGTAAAGTAGGTTGTGGACGTGTGTCGCATCATCAATCCAAGATTGGTAGAGAGTCAGATCTGCTTGCTTGATCATGTTTGCAAAAGCAGCAACTTCCTCAGTCATGGTGTGAGGAGCCCGCTGGATAGGAAGTTGAACTTCATTTCCTTGATGGTCTGTGAAAATAGCTGAACTAACATGTTCGATCGTATTAAGTGTCAGTGTTCCATCTGTCGTATAAATTTCGCAAGGAAGATTAGAAGTGATATTCTTTCCTGCTTTGATGTGTACTTGATAGTTAGGATATGAGAGAATACCATCCCCATTTAAATCAATGCTATTATCTAGTTTCTGAGCTTGATAGGTTGCATGAGTCGGTATTCCAAATAAGCAAACAGCAGCGTAGATAGGATAAATACCCAGATCCATAAGTGCCCCACCAGCGAAACGGTCTGAGAAAACATTAGGAGTATCGCCAGCAAGTAGGTTAGGCATCTTAGAAGAATATTTAGCGTAGTTAAAGTCTGCACCAAGAATTTGTTTGTTCGCAAGAAAGTCTTTAATTGTAGCAAAAGCATCTTCGTGGTAGTTTCTTGCTGCTTCAAAGATAAAACACTTATTATCTTTAGCCGTTTGAACTAAATCCTGCCATTCATGTGGTTGGGTAACGGCTGGTTTTTCAAGGATGACGTGTTTATCAGATGATAAAGCAGCCTTAGCTTGAGAGTAGTGCAAAGAATTTGGACTTGCGATATAAACGACATCAAAGGAGCTCATTAAAAAAGCATCCATCTGATCAAATAACTGAACATTGCTAAACCGACTAGCGAATTGTTCTGCAGTTTCTAGATTTCTAGAATAGACGGCGGCTAACTGATATTGTCCACTAGCATGAGCGGCTTCTATAAAATGATGACTAATAGCTCCTGTTCCTATAATCCCAAGTTTTAGCATAGACTCTCCTTATTCCTAGAATTGATTGATTTCATTATATCATAGAAAAGAAGAAGTAGCCAAAGCAAGATAATTCTAAATTGTGATGCTTCGACATTTTATAAAAAAATGGTACAATAGTTACAGTAAATTTAGGAGTTTAGTATGAGATTATTACCTATGAGAAAAATTTCTCGTCATTCTAAAAGATTGGCGCTTTTTTTGACTTTCTGTGCAGGATATGTAGATGCCTATACCTTTCTGGTCAGAGGAAACACCCTGGTCGCTGGTCAAACAGGAAACGTAGTCTTTTTATCTGTCGGTATCGTTCAAGAAAATGTAGCAGATGCTGAAGCCAAGATTTTAACCTTATTATCCTTTATGCTAGGTGTCTTTTTACTGACAATCTACAAAGAAAAGTTTAGAATCGTTAAAAAACCAATCTTATCCCTTTTTCCTCTGGGAATCCTCTCTATAATAATTGGTTTTGTTCCTCTTTCGTTGGACAATATTTTCATTGTTCCCCCTCTAGCCTTTGTATGGGGCTTGTAACGACTGCTTTTGGAGAAGTTTCAGGAATTGCTTATAACAATGCCTTTATGACAGGAAATATTAAACGGACCATGCTGGCTTTCGGAGATTATATCCGAACCAAGCATAGACCATTTTTAAGAGAAGGAATCATCTTTGTTAGTTTATTGTCAAGTTTTGTACTTGGAGTAGTAGTATCAGCCTATCTCACAATTTTCTATCAAGAAAAAACGATTTTAGGAATCCCTATTATGATGAGTGTTTTTTACCTCAGTATGTTTTTTACAAAGTTACAAGAAAAAAGTAAAGAAAAACCTTAATTTCGAAGATAAATACTTGTCAAATAGTAGGAATCATGCTATACTTGTAGAGTTGACTATGCACAGTCCTGTGCAACCGCACGATCATCGTAGCTTGGTTAACCAAGCTCAAGTGGTTCGTCCCACGATGCTAGGCGAGTCTTCACAAAAATAAGGGGAAACCCCAAAATTCATAGGAGGTGCATAATGAGCACATACGCAATTATCAAAACTGGCGGAAAACAAGTTAAAGTTGAAGTTGGTCAAGCAGTTTACGTTGAAAAATTGAACGTTGAAGCTGGTCAAGAAGTTACTTTTAACGAAGTTGTTCTTGTTGGTGGTGAAAACACTGTTGTCGGAACTCCACTTGTTGCTGGAGCTACTGTAGTTGGAACTGTTGAAAAACAAGGAAAACAAAAGAAGGTTGTTACATACAAGTACAAACCTAAAAAAGGTAGCCACCGCAAACAAGGTCATCGTCAACCATATACTAAAGTTGTCATCAACGCAATCAATGCTTAATTTTAAGGAGAACGCATGATACAAGCAGTCTTTGAGAGAGCCGAAGATGGCGAGCTGAGGAGTGCGGAGATTACTGGACACGCCGAGAGTGGCGAATACGGCTTAGATGTCGTGTGTGCATCGGTTTCTACGCTTGCCATTAACTTTATCAATTCCATTGAAAAATTTGCAGGCTATGAACCTATCTTAGAATTAAACGAAGATGAAGGTGGCTATCTGATGGTTGAAATTCCAAAAGATCTTCCTTCTCACCAGAGAGAAATGACACAATTATTCTTTGAATCATTTTTCTTAGGTATGGCAAACTTATCGGAGAACTCTTCTGAGTTCGTCCAAACCAGAGTTATCACAGAAAACTAACACGGAGGAAAACATTATGTTAAAAATGACTCTTAACAACTTGCAACTTTTCGCCCACAAAAAAGGTGGAGGTTCTACATCAAACGGACGTGATTCACAAGCTAAACGTCTTGGGGCTAAAGCAGCTGATGGACAAACTGTAACAGGTGGATCAATCCTTTACCGTCAACGTGGTACACACATCTATCCAGGTGTAAACGTTGGACGTGGTGGAGACGATACTTTGTACGCTAAAGTTGAAGGCGTAGTACGTTTTGAACGTAAAGGTCGCGATAGAAAGCAAGTTTCTGTTTACCCAATCGCTAAATAAGAAGGTTTTTAAACCTTTCCCGAGCCTGATAAAAAAAGGCGAGGATGCTACAATCAGCATTACATAAAGCTTTTCGATTTTTCGAAGAGCTTTTTTATATACTAAAATTAGTCAGCATAAAACGGTTAGAAGTGGCCTTGTTCTCTTAAGTTTGCGCGGAAATTTCTCCTCTTGCCATGGCTAATATAGAAGAATTATGGTATAATATAGGGTAAGACCTTGTTAATAATTTGTGAAAGAGTATATAATGAAAAAAATTATCATTAATGGAGGACGTCCACTAAAGGAGAAATTAACATTAGCGGAGCTAAGAATAGTGTGGTTGCTTTAATACCAGCAATCATCTTAGCCGATGATGTTGTTATCTTGGATTGTGTCCCAGACATTTCAGATGTAGCTAGCCTTGTTGAAATCATGGAAATCATGGGAGCTAGTGTCAAACGTTATGACGATGTATTAGAAATTGATCCACGTGGCGTTGAAAACAAACCAATGCCTTATGGTAAAATTAACAGTTTACGTGCTTCTTACTACTTTTATGGTAGCCTTTTGGGACGTTTTGGTCAAGCAACAGTGGGCTTGCCTGGTGGTTGTGATCTTGGACCTCGTCCTATTGATTTACACCTTAAAGCTTTTGAAGCTATGGGTTCTGAGACTACTTATGAAGGCGATAATATGAAATTGTCCACTCAGGGACAAACTTTGTATGGAGCTCATATTTACATGGATACTGTTAGTGTTGGTGCAACTATCAACACAATGTTAGCAGCTGTTAAGGCTAAGGGGCGTACAGTGATTGAAAAATGCTCGCTCGTGAGCCTGAAATCATTGATGTTGCAACCTTGTTGAATAACATGGGAGCCCATATTCGAGGTGCGGGTACTGATATGATTACTATCGATGGTGTTGAGAGTCTTCATGGAACTCGCCATCAAGTAATTCCTGACCGAATTGAAGCTGGAACTTATATTTCCATGGCAGCTGCCGTTGGGCAAGGAATCCGAATTAATAATGTTCTTTATGAACACTTAGAAGGATTTATTGCTAAGCTAGAAGAAATGGGCGTTCATATGACTGTTTCAGAAGATAGTATTTTTGTTGAAGAACAAAAAGACCTAAAGGCGGTAAATATAAAAACAGCTCCTTATCCTGGTTTTGCAACGGATCTCCAACAGCCAATTACACCTTTGTTATTAAAAGCAGAAGGTCGTGGGACATTGATTGATACCATTTATGAAAAACGTGTCAACCATGTCTTTGAGTTGGCGAAAATGAATGCTGATATTTCAACAACAAATGATCATATCCTTTATAAAGGTGGCAAACAATTACACGGAGCAAGTGTAAAAGCAACTGATTTACGTGCAGGAGCATGCTTGGTCATTGCTCGCTTTGATGGCTAAGGGTAGAACTGAAATTACAAATGTTGAGTTTATTCTCCGTGGCTATTCAAATATTATCGAAAAATTACGCAATCTTGGAGCGGATATTGAACTTATTGAAGACTAGTTCTAGAGGATAGATATGAATATCTGGACGAAATTAGCAATGTATTCTTTTTGTGAGACGGAACGACTAGCTCTCCGTCCCTTCTTTTTTACTGATGTTTATGACTTCCATCAAATAGCTTCAGATGCAGAAAATCTTCAGTTTATTTTTCCTGCTCAAGCAAGCATAGAAGAAAGTCAATATGCCTTGGCCAACTACTTCATGAAATCTCCGCTTGGAATTTGGGCTATCTGTCATAAAAAAGATGGTAACATGATTGGGTCCATCAAGTTCGAGAAAAATTGATGAGATAAAAAAAGAGAAGCGGAACTTGGTTATTTTTTTGAAAAAAAGACTACTGGGGGCAGGGTTATATGACTGAGGTTGTTAAGAGCTTGTGTGATTTATCTATGGCTGAACTAGGTTTAAAGCAATTATCTATCATAACGCATTTAGAAAATCTTGCTAGCCAAAAAGTTGCTGAAAAATCAGGTTTCAATCTCTACCGCCGTTTTAAAGGGAGTGACAGATATAGTCGTAAGATGAGAGATTATCTCGAATTTCGTTATACAAAAGGAGAACTAAGTGAGTAAACATCAGGAAATATTATCTTATTTAGAAGAATTACCGGTCGGAAAACGTGTCAGTGTTCGGAGTATTTCCAATCACTTAGGTGTTAGTGACGGTACTGCCTATCGCGCTATTAAAGAGGCCGAAAATAGAGGTTTGGTAGAAACACGTCCTAGAAGTGGAACTGTTCGGATAAAAAAAGTCAAAAAAAGTTTCTATTGAAAAAAACTGACTTTTGCTGAAATCGCTGAAGTTACTGGATCGGAAGTTCTTGCAGGTCAAGATGGCTTGGATCGTGAATTCAGTAAATTTTCGATTGGAGCTATGACAGAAAATAACATTCTTTCTTACCTTCATGATGGTGGCCTTTTAATCGTAGGGGATAGAACAGAGATTCAATTACTAGCACTTGAAAAATGAAAAATGCTGTTCTGGTCACTGGTGGCTTCGAAATTGCTGAAGACGTCCTTAAACTGGCTAACAAAAAGAATATTCCGGTGTTACGTACCAAGCACGACACCTTTACCATTGCAACTATGATTAACCGTGCCCTGTCAAATGTTCAGATTAAGACAGATATTTTAACGGTAGAAAAAATATTCCGTACCAGTCATGAATATGGTTACCTACGTGATACTGATACCATAAAAGACTACTTGGATTTGGTTCGAAAGAATAGAAGCAGTCGCTTTCCTGTTATTAACAAGGATCAAGTTGTAGTTGGAGTTATGACTATGCGTGATGCAGCTGATAAGTCACCTGGGACTACTTTGGATAAGGCAATGACACGGACAGTATATATGACAGGTCTGTCTACCAATATCGCCAATATCAGTCAGAGAATGATCGCCGAAGACTTTGAAATGGTTCCAGTTGTTCGAAGCAATCATACCTTGCTTGGAGTTGTGACCCGAAGAGATGTTATGGAAAAAGATGAGTCGTTCCCAAATCTCTGCTTTTACCAACTTTCTCTGAACAAATTGCACAAAAAAATTGTCATATCATCACGATGAAGTTGTGATTACCGTAGAACCATTCATGCTTGATAAAAAAATGGGGTTTTGGGCCAATGGTGTGTTATCGGAAATTTTTAACCTTGATGACTCAAAAATTTGGTGGTTAATAGTGGGAGAAACCTCATTATCGAACAGATGTTGATTTATTTCTTACAGGCTGTTCAGATTGATGATGTTTTACAAATTCAAGCTCGTATTATCCATCATACCAGACGCTCAGCCATTATTGATTACGATATTTATTTGAATCAACAGATTGTATCAAAGGCAAGTGTAACTGTAAAAAAATTAACTAGAATTTAGGAGAAAAACATGATTACTTTAAAAATCAGCAAGAGAAATTGAAGCAATGGATAAGGCTGGTGATTTTTCTTGCTAGTATCCATATCGGCTTACGTGATATTATTAAGTCAGGTGTAGATATGTGGGAAGTAGAAGAATATGTTCGTCGTCGTTGTAAAGAAGAAAAACTATCTTCCTTTGCAGATTGGAGTAGATGGTGCTATTATGGATTATCCCTATGCTACTTGTTGCTCCCTTAACGACGAAGTGGCACATGCCTTTCCACGTCACTATATCCTTAAAGAAGGTGATTTGCTCAAGGTAGATATGGTTTTGGGAGGTCCAATTGCTAAATCTGACCTTAATGTCTCTAAGTTAAACTTTAATAATGTTGAGCAAATGAAAAAATACACCCAAAGTTATACTGGCGGTTTAGCTGACTCATGTTGGGCTTATGCGGTCGGTACACCGTCTGAAAAAGTGAAAAACTTGATGGACGTGACCAAGGAAGCTATGTATAAAGGGATTGAGCAAGCAGTAGTAGGCAATCGTATAGGAGATATCGGTGTCGCTATTCAAGACTATGCTGAAAGTCGTGGTTACGGAGTAGTTAGGGACCTCGTTGGGCATGGTGTTGGACCAACCATGCACGAAGAACCAATGGTACCTAACTATGGTATTGCAGGACGTGGACTTCGTCTTCGTGAAGGAATGGTCTTGACTATTGAACCCATGATCAATACAGGCGATTGGGAAATCGATACTGATATGAAAACTGGTTGGGCCCATAAAACCATTGATGGTGGTCTTTCTTGTCAGTATGAACACCAATTTGTCATTACCAAAGATGGCCCGGTTATCTTGACTAGCTAGGGGCGAAGAAGGTACTTATTAATAAAAGCAGACAAGGAGTTTAGCTCCTTGTCTTTTTTTCTTCACCATAAAGTAGCGTAGCAAATTTACGACTTATTATGTTATTTGTAGTAAAAATATAAAGTGATTTAGAAAGAAGGTAGTTTAATGGAAAGTCTTTTTATTTTTTTCGTATCAGTTTTTTTAGCGGGTGTCTTATCATTCTTTTCACCCTGTATTTTTCCTTTGTTGCCGGTCTATACTGGTATTTTGTTGGATAGTGATCCAAAAGCGAAAAGCTTTCGATTGTTTGGAAGAGATGTGCCTTGGTCAGGCTTAATTTCAACTCTTTGTTTTATTGCAGGCATCTCTCATCTTTTTTTTATACTTGGATTTGGGGCTGGATTCCTCGGTAACTTACTCTACACTAACTGGTTTCGATATGCTATGGGAGCTATCATTATCATTTTAGGCTTACATCAGATGGAGATTTTTCACTTTAAAAAGCTTGAAGTGCAAAAAAGTTTTAATCTAAAAAGTAAGCAATCCAATCGTTATTTGTCAGCTTTCTTACTTGGTATCACTTTTAGCTTTGGTTGGACTCCATGTATCGGTCCTGTTCTAAGCTCTGTACTAGCTCTGGCTGCATCAGGTGGCAATGGTGCTTTGCAAGGTGCGCTCTTGACCCTTGTCTATACATTAGGAATGGCTCTCCCATTTTTATTGTTAGCCTTAGCTTCTGGCTTTATTATGCCTTATTTTAGCAAGATCAAGCCACGAATTATTTTATTAAAGAAAATCGGAGGATTCTTAATTATTCTTATGGGGCTTTTACTCATGTTTGGTCAGTTAAATATCTTATCAGGAATTTTTGGATAAAGGAGAAAATATGAAAAAAATAATCTATCTAGGACTTAGTTTCTTATCAGTTTTTCTTTTAACAGCTTGTGCTAATGAAGAAACCAAGGAAAGTCAAAGTCAATCACAAACTCAGCATGAAACAAGTGTTCAGCAAATCGCAGTAGGAAAAGAAGCCCCTGATTTTACCTTACAATCAATGGATGGTAAAGAGGTCAAATTGTCCGACTACAAGGGGAAAAAAGTTTATCTGAAATTCTGGGCTTCTTGGTGCGGTCCGTGCCGTAAAAGTATGCCTGAATTGATGGAATTAGCTGCAAAGCAAGATCGTGATTTTGAAATTTTAACTGTAATTGCCCCAGGTCTTCAAGGAGAGAAATCCACTGAGCAATTTCCAAAGTGGTATCAAGAACAAGGCTATAAAGACATCCCTGTTCTCTATGATGTGACCGGAGCTACATTTCAAGCCTATCAGATCCGTAGTATTCCAACAGAAATTCTAATTGATTCAGAAGGAAAAGTTGGAAATATTCATCTTGGTGTTATCAGTAATGATGATGCTGAAGTCGCTTTCGCAAAGATGAAATAAAAAAATCATGATGTAGAAAAAGAAAAAGAAAAAGGTCTAGACTTAAGTCTAGACCTTTCTTTTCTTTATTTAATTAGTTTTTTTAGAAGTCGCTTGGAACTCTGGATTTTTCCATGCTTCGTCGATAATCTCTTGCAATTCACGAGCAGAAAGTTGCATTTTTTGAGTTTCAGCGTCGTTCAATGGGATGTTAACTGGGCGAACGATACCGTGCGCACCAACGATAGCTGGTTGACCGATAAAGACGTTTTCAACTCCGTATTGTCCTTCTTGGAAGACTGAAAGTGGAAGAACCGCATTTTCATCATCAAGGATAGCTTTTGTGATACGAGCAAGAGCAACTGCTATACCGTAGTATGTAGCACCTTTTTTGTTGATGATTGAGTAAGCGACGTCACGAACTGAGATGAAGAGTTCAACAAGGTCAGCTTCATTCAAGTCACGGTTAGCTTGTAACCATTGTTCCAATTTAACACCGGCAACGTTAGCGTGTGACCAAACTGCAAATTCAGAGTCACCGTCGCTCACCCATGATGTAGGCGTGGACTGAACGAGCATCAACACCGATAGTTTCAGCAAGTGCTTGACGGAAACGAGCTGAGTCAAGGGAAGTACCTGAACCGATAACACGTTCTTTAGGGAATCCTGAGAATTTCCAAGTTGAGTAAGTTAAAATGTCAACTGGGTTAGCGAGAACAAGGAAGATACCGTCAAAACCAGACGCAACAACTTGTTCAACGATTGATTTGTTGATAGCAAGGTTTTTACCAACAAGATCAAGACGAGTTTCACCTGGTTTTTGTGGAGCACCAGCAGTGATAACTACAAGGTCTGCATCCGCACAGTCTTCGTACTTAGCTGCATAGATTTTTTTAGGTGAAGTAAAAGCTAGCGCGTGGCTAAGGTCTTCAGCATCACCAACTGCTTTTTCAAACAATTGAGGAATTTCTATGATACCAAGTTCTTGTGCAATTCCTTGTGTTACGAGGGCAAAAGCGTAAGATGAACCTACGGCACCATCACCAACGAGGATAACTTTTTTGTGTTGTTTAGTTGCTGTCATCTGTCTAAACATCTCCTTTATTTTTTTAGGGGGATTCCCTGTTTAATTTCATTCTATCACTTTTAATTGGCTTTGTCACGGAAAGACCCTTCAGTTATTCATGTAAACGTTTTAGAGGTGTCAGAAGCCTGAAATCTAGGCTAAACTATGGTATAATATTACTAATTACTAATAGTGAAATGAGGCATTTGTTAATGCAAGATAAAAATTTAGTGAATGTCAATCTGACAAAGGAAATGAAGACCAGTTTTATCGACTACGCCATGAGTGTTATCGTGTCTCGGGCTCTTCCTGATGTCCGAGATGGGTTGAAGCCAGTTCATCGCCGTATCCTCTACGGGATGAATGAATTGGGTGTAACACCAGATAAACCTCATAAAAATCTGCTCGTATTACCGGGGACGTTATGGGTAAATATCACCCACATGGAGACTCTTCTATCTACGAGGCTATGGTACGTATGGCGCAATGGTGGAGCTACCGTAACATGCTTGTAGATGGTCATGGAAACTTTGGTTCTATGGACGGTGATGGAGCCGCTGCTCAGCGTTATACAGAAGCACGTATGAGTAAAATTGCTCTTGAGATGCTTCGTGATATCAACAAAAATACGGTTGATTTTGTAGATAACTATGATGCCAACGAACGTGAACCTGTGGTCTTGCCGGCACGTTTCCCAAATCTTTTAGTTAATGGAGCTACTGGTATCGCTGTTGGTATGGCAACTAATATTCCACCTCACAATTTGTGTGAGACTATTGATGCAGTTAAACTAGTTATGGATAATCCAGAAGTTACCACCAAAGATTTGATGGAAGTTTTACCTGGTCCCGATTTTCCAACAGGTGCCCTTGTTATGGGGAAATCAGGTATCCATAAAGCTTATGAAACCGGTAAAGGTTCGATTGTCCTTCGCTCACGTACTGAAATCGAGGAAACTAAAACTGGTCGCGAACGGATCGTTGTTACTGAATTCCCATATATGGTTAATAAGACTAAAGTTCATGAACATATTGTGCGCTTAGTTCAAGAAAAACGCATCGATGGAATTACAGCTGTTCGTGATGAGTCTAACCGTGAAGGGGTTCGCTTTGTTATTGAAGTTAGACGCGATGCCTCTGCCAATGTTATCTTGAACAATCTCTTTAAGATGACACAAATGCAGACCAGCTTTGGCTTTAACATGCTGGCTATCCAAAATGGTGTTCCTAAGATTTTATCTCTTCGCCAGATTTTAGATGCCTATATCGAGCATCAAAAAGAAGTAGTAACACGTCGTACTCAATTTGATAAAGAAAAAGCTGAAGCGCGTGCACATATTTTAGAAGGTCTCTTGATTGCACTAGATCACATTGATGAAGTTATTCGTATCATCCGTGCAAGCGAAACTGATGAAGAAGCTCAAGCAGAATTGATGAGCAAGTTCAAGTTATCTGAACGTCAAGTCAAGCAATTCTCGATATGCGTCTTCGTCGTTTGACAGGTTTGGAACGTGACAAGATTCAGTCAGAATATGATGAACTTATTGCTTTGATTGCAGATTTGGCAGACATTCTTGCTAAACCAGAACGTGTTACGCAAATTATTAAAGAAGAACTTGATGAAGTCAAGCGCAAATTTAGTGATAAACGTCGTACCGAGTTGATGGTAGGTGAAGTCTTGACTCTCGAAGATGAAGACTTGATTGAAGAATCTGATGTTCTCATCACTCTATCAAACAAAGGCTACATCAAACGTTTGGACCAAGACGAGTTCACAGCCCAAAAGCGTGGTGGACGTGGTGTCCAAGGAACTGGTGTTAAGGATGACGACTTTGTCCGTGAGTTAGTTTCAACAAGTACCCATGATCACTTACTCTTCTTTACCAATAAGGGACGTGTCTATCGTCTAAAAGGTTATGAAATCCCTGAATACGGTCGTACAGCTAAAGGATTGCCAGTCGTCAATCTTTTGAAACTAGACGAAGGTGAAAGTATTCAAACCATCATTAATGTCGAATCAGACCGTAGTGATGATGCCTATCTCTTCTTTACGACACGAGCTGGTATTGTTAAGAGAACCAGTGTTAAAGAATTTGCCAATATCCGACAAAATGGTCTGAAAGCCTTGAATCTGAAGGATGAGGACGAATTGATTAATGTCTTACTAACTGAGAAAGACACAGACATCATCATTGGTACTAAATTAGGATATGCAGTTCGTTTCAACCAGTCCTCAGTCCGTGGCATGAGTCGTAGCGCTACAGGTGTTAAAGGGGTAAATCTTCGTGAAGGAGATGCTGTAGTTGGCGCTAGAGTGATTACTGACCACGATGAAGTTCTCATCATCACAGAAAAAGGATATGGGAAACGTACAATTGCGACAGAGTATCCTACCAAGGGTCGTGCTGGTAAAGGAATGAAGACAGCAAATGTAACTGAGAAAAATGGTCCATTAGCAGGTCTTTTAACGGTTAAAGGTGATGAAGATTTGATGGTCATCACAGATACTGGCGTTATGATTCGAACAAATGTTGCCAATATATCGCAAACTGGTCGTTCAACCATGGGAGTAAAGGTTATGCGGCTAGATGAAAATGCTAAAATTGTGACATTTACAAGTGTTGCAGCTGCAGAAAAAGAAGAAGTTGGGACTGAAACTGAAACAGAAGGTGTAGAATAATGTCTCAAAAGAATACTAAAAGAAAAAAAAATAAGCTCAGGAATCTGCTAATAAATATTCTAGCTGGATTTCTGATCCTCTTATCTATTGCTCTGATTTTTAATTCAAAAATCCGTGATATGTTTATAGTTTGGAATACTAATAAGTATCAAGTGAGTCAAGTAACTAAGGAAAAGATTGAAGAAAATGAAGAAACTGTAGGAAATTTTGATTTTGAATCTGTCAAATCGTTATCTTCGGAGGCAGTATTGTCAGCTCAATGGAACTCACAACAACTTCCTGTTATCGGGGGAATTGCAATTCCACAACTTGAAATGAATTTACCAATTTTTAAGGGACTTGACAACATTAACCTTTTCTATGGTGCTGGGACAATGAAACCTAACCAGGAAATGGGAAAAGGAAACTATTCTTTAGCTAGTCACCGGATATTTTTGGGTGAAAAAGCCGATCAGAAATTATTTTCTCCTCTAGCTAATGCTGAAAAAGGAATGAAAATTTATCTTACTGATAAAGAAAAAGTTTATACTTACGAAATTGTTGAAGTTAAAATAGTGACTCCAGATCGTGTAGACGTAATTGAGGATAGGGAAGGTATTGATGAACTTACTCTAGTTACATGTGAAGATTCTAATGCTACTGAACGGATTATCGTCAAAGGAAATTTGAAGGAGATAAAATCTTATACAGAAACTCCTTCAGATGTTTTGGAGGCATTTAATAAACCGTACAAACAATTTTATGAATAGTAGAAGAGGTTGGGACAAAAGAGCCCGACCTCATTTTTTATTAGCAATCAAACTTTGACGCGGTAGCTGATTGAACTTTTTGTTCGTTTTTAAGACTCCAAAAAGCTCCTAATCATCCTCGCGGGGCTGGGACTACGAAATCGAGACTTTGTCTATCGATTTCGTAGTCCCACCGCCTTTTCTTGTCAATTTCAGAAAATAGAATCTAAAAGGACTTTTCATTTTTCTTAAAAAGTAGTATAATGTTCATGTTATAGAAATTTTTAGAAAATTCCGAAAGAGGTTCATTATGGGATATACAGTTGCTGTAGTTGGTGCAACAGGTGCCGTTGGTGCTCAAATGATTAAGATGTTGGAAGAATCTTCACTTCCAATTGATAAGATTCGTTTCCTTGCGTCTGCACGTTCTGCAGGAAAGGTCTTGCAATTCAAGGGCCAAGATGTGACTATTGAAGAAACAACCGAAGAAGCTTTTGAAGGTGTTGATATTGCTCTCTTCTCAGCTGGTGGTTCAACTTCTGCAAAATACGCACCTTATGCTGTTAAAGCAGGGGCAGTAGTAGTAGATAACACTTCTTATTTCCGTCAAAATCCAGATGTGCCATTGGTTGTTCCTGAAGTAAACGCCCATGCTCTTGATGCTCATAACGGGATCATTGCATGTCCTAACTGTTCAACTATCCAAATGATGGTTGCTCTTGAACCAATCCGTCAAAAATGGGGCTTAGACCGTATCATCGTTTCAACTTATCAAGCTGTTTCAGGTGCAGGTATGGGAGCCATTCTTGAGACACAACGTGAATTGCGTGAAGTATTGAATAATGGTGTAAATCCACGTGATTTGCATGCGGAAATCTTGCCTTCAGGTGGCGATAAGAAACATTATCCAATCGCTTTTAATGCTCTTCCACAAATCGACCTCTTTACAGACAACGATTACACTTACGAAGAGATGAAGATGACCAAGGAAACTAAGAAGATTATGGAAGACGATAGCATTGCTGTTTCAGCAACTTGCGTGCGTATTCCTGTTTTGTCAGCTCACTCTGAGTCTGTTTACATTGAAACAAAAGAAGTGGCTCCAATCGATGAAGTCAAAGCTGCGATTGCTGCCTTTCCAGGTGCAGTTCTTGAAGACGATGTGGCTCACCAAATCTATCCACAAGCTATCAATGCGGTTGGTTCTCGCGATACCTTTGTTGGTCGTATCCGTAAAGACTTGGATGCTGAAAAAGGTATTCATATGTGGGTGGTATCTGATAACCTTCTCAAGGGGGCTGCTTGGAACTCTGTACAAATTGCAGAAACTCTTCATGAGCGTGGCTTAGTTCGTCCAACAGCCGAATTAAAATTTGAATTGAAATAGGGAGCAAAACAGAAATCAGTAACTCAAAGAGTTTGATTTAGTAGTTTTGCCCCCGCACAGTTGATTAGGAAGTACGAATGTTGCAAACATGAGTAGTTCCAATCAACCACTGCGTTATGATTCAGCAATCAGTAACTCGAAGAGTTTGATTTTTCCTTGACTATTTATCGAATCTACTTGTTTTACATACAGAACAGGAGGCAAAGGCAAGTATGCCCCAGCCTCTTTCTTATATATAGAAAGGTGTCTCTCATGTCTTATAAAGATTTAAAAGATTGTAAAATTATCACAGCTTTCATTACTCCCTTTCACGAGGATGGTTCCATAAACTTTGATGCTATTCCAGACCTAATCGAGCATTTATTGGCACATCATACGGATGGAATTCTATTGGCAGGTACGACTGCAGAAAGTCCGACTTTAACACACGATGAAGAGCTAGAGCTTTTTGCTGCTGTTCAAAAAGTTGTCAATGGTCGTGTTCCTCTGATTGCTGGTATCGGTACCAATGACACGCGCGACTCTATTGAGTTCGTTAAAGAAGTCGCTGAGTTTGGTGGATTTGCCGCAGGACTTGCGATTGTACCATACTACAATAAACCTTCTCAGGAGGGAATGTACCAACACTTTAAAGCTATAGCTGATGCATCTGATTTACCAATTATCCTCTATAATATACCAGGGCGTGTGGTAGTTGAGTTGACACCAGAAACAATGCTCCGTCTAGCTGACCATCCAAATATCATTGGGGTTAAAGAATGTACCAGTCTTGCCAATATGGCTTACTTGATCGAACATAAGCCGCAAGAGTTTAATCTATACAGGAGAAGACGGGGATGCCTTTCACGCTATGAACCTAGGTGCCGATGGAGTTATCTCGGTCGCCTCTCATACAAATGGAGATGAGATGTATGAGATGTTTAAAGCAATTTCTGAGAGTGATATTAAGAAGGCTGCAGCCATTCAACGTCAGTTCATCCCTAAAGTCAACGCATTATTCTCTTACCCAAGTCCTGCACCTGTTAAAGCAGTTCTTAATTATATGGGATTTGCCGCAGGACCAACACGTCTACCTCTGGTTCCAGCACCAGAAGAAGATGCCAAACGCATCATCAAGGTTGTGATTGATGGTGACTACGAAGCGACCAAGGCGACAGTCACTGGTGTTCTCCGTCCTGATTACTAATTATTATAACTACGAACTTCCTCACAAGTTTTACTTTAGAGGAAGTTTTTTTCTTTTTTTACGAACAAGTATATATAGAGAATAATCAAGGAGTAATTGATGAAGATAAAAATTGATAATTTTGAGATCTTTAAATTGAAACAGGCAGGCTTAAGCAATCAGCAGGTACTTAAGGTTCTTCAATATGGGGAAATCTATGATCAGGAACTGAGTTTAGAAACTATTGCAGAGGCGTCTGAATGTCGAAATCCAATTCTGTTTATGGAGCGTTACCATAAGTTAACATTTGAGAGTATGGAACGTTTAAAAGAAGATTTTGAGAAATTTCCCTCCTTTTCAATCTTAGATAATGACTATCCTTTTGCCCTTAGTGAAATCTATGATGCACCAGTTTTACTATTTTATAAGGGAGACCTAAATCTCTTAAAGTTACCAAAGATAGCAGTAGTGGGAAGTCGTTCCTGTAGTCAACTAGGAACTAAGTCAGTAAAAAAGATCATCCAAGGATTGGAAAATGAACTAGTTATTGTAAGCGGACTAGCGAGAGGAATTGATACGGCAGCTCACATGTCTATTCTCCAGGCTGGAGGAAGAACCATGGCAGTAATCGGGACAGGCTTAGATGTATACTATCCTAAGTCGAATAAGAGACTTCAAGATTATATCGGGGAGCATCATTTGCTTCTAAGTGAGTACGGTCCAGGTGAAGAACCTTTGAAATATCACTTTCCTGCCAGAAATCGAATTATTGCTGGATTGTGTCGAGGAGTCATCGTTGCAGAAGCTAAAATGAGATCTGGTAGCTTAATCACTTGTGAGCGTGCCATGGAGGAAGGTAGAGATGTTTTTGCGATTCCAGGTTCCATTTTAGATGGCCGCTCAGACGGCTGTCATCATTTAATCCAAGAAGGAGCAAAACTAGCAACATGTGGGCAGGATATACTAGCAGAATTTGAATTTTAATGAACGAAATGGTTTCATTTAGCAAACTTTTCTTCTATTATATGGGTGTTATGTCTTGACAGGTTTTTAAAAATGGTTTACACTTTATAAAGTTTATTACTTTGAAAAGGTGTGATACTGTGGCTACGGCAACAAAAAAGAAAAAATCAACAACTAAAAAGAATCTAGTAATCGTGGAGTCTCCTGCTAAGGCAAAAACGATTGAAAAATATCTTGGCAGAAACTATAAGGTTTTAGCTAGCGTTGGACATATTCGTGATTTGAAAAAATCAAGTATGTCAGTCGACGTGGAGAATAATTATGAACCGCAATATATCAATATTCGTGGTAAAGGTCCTCTCATCAATGACTTGAAAAAAGAAGCTAAAAAAGCCAATAAAGTCTTTCTAGCGAGTGACCCAGACCGGGAAGGGGAGGCTATTTCATGGCACTTAGCGCATATTTTAGATCTAGACGAGAATGATACCAACCGTGTTGTTTTCAACGAGATTACCAAAGATGCAGTAAAAAATGCCTTTAAAGAACCTCGTAAAATTAATATGGATTTGGTCGATGCCCAACAAGCCCGTCGTGTTTTGGACCGTTTAGTGGGGTATTCAATTTCACCAATTCTTTGGAAAAAGGTTAAAAAAGGCTTATCCGCAGGACGTGTTCAATCTGTTGCTCTTAAGCTAATCATTGATCGTGAAAATGAAATCAATGCCTTCCAACCAGAAGAATATTGGACGATTGATGCTGTCTTTAAAAAAGGCACCAAGCAATTCCAAGCTTCTTTTTATGGAATGAATGGCAAGAAGATGAAGTTGACTACCAATGATGAAGTCAAAAAAGTTTTATCTCATTTGAACAGCAAGGATTTTACTGTTGATCAAGTAGATAAAAAGGAAAGAAAGCGCAATGCTCCTCTTCCATATACAACGTCTTCTATGCAGATGGATGCTGCTAACAAGATTAACTTCCGTACTCGAAAGACTATGATGGTTGCTCAGCAACTCTATGAAGGAATCAATATTGGTACAGGTGTCCAAGGTTTGATAACCTATATGCGTACGGATTCTACTCGTATCAGTCCAGTTGCTCAGAATGAAGCCGCTAGCTACATCAATGAACGTTTTGGTAGTAAGTATTCTAGACATGGTAGCAAGGTGAAAAATGCCTCTGGCGCTCAAGACGCCCACGAAGCTATTCGTCCTTCAAGTGTCTTTAATACACCTGAGAAAATTGCTAAGTATTTGGATAAAGACCAGCTAAAACTTTATACCCTTATCTGGAACCGCTTTGTAGCGAGTCAAATGACTGGTGCAATTTTTGATACCATTGCTGTTAAACTTTCGCAAAATGGAGTTCAATTTGCAGCAAATGGTAGTCAAGTTAAGTTTGATGGTTACTTGGCCATTTACAATGACTCAGATAAGAATAAGATGCTGCCTGATATGGAAGTAGGAGATGTGGTCAAACAGGTTAATAGCAAACCTGAACAACATTTCACACAACCACCGGCACGATATTCAGAAGCAACACTGATTAAAACCTTGGAAGAAAACGGAGTTGGACGTCCATCTACCTATGCTCCAACCATTGAAACAATCCAAAAACGTTACTATGTAAGACTAGCATCTAAACGCTTTGAGCCAACTGATCTAGGTCAAGTCGTAAACAAGCTGATTGTCGAATACTTCCCAGATATTGTTAACGTGAAGTTTACCGCTGAAATGGAAGGTAAACTGGATGATGTCGAGGTCGGAAAAGAAGAGTGGCAACGGGTTATTGATGAATTTTACAAACCATTCTCTAAAGAGGTCGCAAAAGCTGAAGCAGAGATGGAAAAAATTCAAATCAAGGATGAGCCAGCTGGATTTGACTGTGAAGTTTGTGGCAGTCCTATGGTGATTAAGATTGGACGCTTCGGTAAGTTTTACGCATGTAGCAATTTCCCAGATTGCCGACATACGCAAGCCATTGTCAAAGAAGTCGGTGTTACATGTCCAAATTGTCATCAAGGGCAAATCATCGAACGCAAAACCAAACGTAATCGTATTTTCTATGGATGCAATCGTTATCCAGAATGTGAGTTCACCTCTTGGGATAAACCTGTTGGACGTGATTGTCCTAAATGTGGTCACTTCCTCATGGAGAAAAAAATCCGTGGTGGCGGAAAACAGATCGTATGTAGCAAAGGTGACTACGAGGAAGAAAAAATCAAATAAAAGAATGAGTCCTGAAAGTAAATTTCAGGCTCTTTTTAGTAAAGGCTTGACAAAATTCCTTAAATTGTGGGAAACTAGTAAATGATTATTCATAATAAGGAGAAGATATGCGTTTCATTTATCTCAGTATTGGTTTTATCTCGTTAGCTCTAGCTCTCGTAGGTGTAGTTTTACCACTTTTGCCAACAACTCCCTTTCTCTTGTTGTCAATTGCTTGCTTTTCCAAATCTTCTAAGCGCTTTGAAGATTGGCTCTATCATACCAAACTTTATCAGACTTACGTGGCGGACTTTCGTGAGACCAAGTCTATTGCGCGTGAACGAAAGAAGAAGATTATCGTATCGATTTATATTTTGATGGGAATCTCGATTTATTTCGCTCCGCTTTTACCAGTAAATTGCTTTAGGCTGCTTAACAGTATTTATAACCTATTATCTCTTTAAGGTAATACCAGATAAAGAATAGCTAAAAAAGTAATGATTTTCCTTGATAAAAAATAGGGGTTACTTAAAACAATATGATATAATAATATCAAATAAATCGTCAAGGAGTATCAAATGATTTACGAATTTTGTGCTGAAAATGTAACCTTGCTTGAAAAGGCTATGCAAGCTGGAGCTCGCCGTATTGAGCTCTGTGATAATTTAGCAGTTGGTGGAACGACACCAAGCTACGGAGTAACCAAGGCAGCTGTTGAACTTGCATCAAACTACGATACGACTATCATGACTATGATTCGTCCACGTGGTGGTGACTTTGTTTACAATGACCTCGAGATTTCTATTATGCTCGAGGATATTCGTCTAACTGCTCAAGCAGGTAGCCAAGGGGTTGTCTTTGGTGCATTGACTGCTGATAAGAAGTTGGATAAGGCTAACCTCGAAAAATTGATTGCTGCATCTAAAGGTATGGAGATTGTCTTCCATATGGCTTTTGACGACTTAAGTGACCAAGATCAACTAGAAGCTATTGATTGGCTCAGCCAGGCTGGTGTAACACGCATCCTCACTCGAGCTGGTGTATCTGGCGATTCGTTAGAGAAACGTTTTACTCACTACCGCAGAATTTTAGAACACGCAGCAGGAAAAATTGAAATTTTACCTGGTGGGGGGATTGACATGGACAACCGTCAAACCTTTATCGACCAACTGGGTGTGACACAATTACATGGGACTAAGGTTGTCTTTTAAAAAATAGAAAGGAACTGCTAGCTTTTGGTAGCAGTTTTCGCTTATGTTTGAAATTTTTAAAGCCTATCAGTTTAATAGTAAAAAGGCTAAAGAGTATGGATTTGTAGAAAATCAAGGTGTATGTACCTATAGTTCGACTATCTTGCAGGGAGATTTTCTCATGATGGTTACAGTTGAGGATGGGGACTTAAGTTTTCAAGTTTATGACCAAGAAACTGGGGACCTCTATCCTCAAGTTCATATGACCGGTATGAGAGGTACCTTTGTCGGAACTGTTCGAGAGGCTTGTTTAGAAGTTCTTTATGGCATTCGAAAGGCTTGTTTTGAGGTACAGGAATTTCTCTGTCCACAGACCAAGAGAATCATGGTGCTTGTTCAAGAAAGTATGGAAATCAGCTGGAATATCTATGGGAGAAATCACCTGATACGGCGGTTTTGCGCCATGAAGATAATCAGAAGTGGTATGCTATTTTAATGAGAATTTCTTGGGAAAAATTGGATAAGGGAAAAGAAGGAGAAGTTGAGGTAGTTAACCTTAAAAATGACCAGGTGGCCGAGATGCTGACACTGAAGGGAATTTATCCAGCCTTTCATATGAACAAAAGCTATTGGATTAGTCTTCCACTCGATGACACTCTAACTGACGAAAATGTCCTTGAATTTTTTGAGAGAAGTTGGTTTTTGACTTCTAAGAAATAAATAAACATATTTGAGTTTTCAAATACTTTTAATTTGCAAAATATTCTTTATTGAAGAAATTTTCAGAAAATATTGGATTTTTTCTTGACAAGTGATTTTTCCTATGCTAGAATACTAAACAAGACATCAAACAAAGGAGAAAGCCAAACATGAAAACAGCTAAGTTTAATCAATTTGCTTTGTTGTTGAGGTATTCGGACTAGTGCAAAAGCATTAGTCCTGTTTGGCTTACCAAGCGGGAGTAAATCAACATCTCGCTTGGAACTCCGAGCGAGATGTTTTTTCTATATCGAAAATGTGAAGGGAGAATTCTCATGCGTGTAGTTGAGTTTTTAGATACCAGTCTCCGAGATGGTGAGCAGACACCAGGTGTCAATTTTTCAATAAAGGAAAAGGTTGCTATAGCAAAACAGCTAGAGAAATGGGGAATTTCAGCAATCGAAGCTGGTTTTCCAGCTGCTAGTCCAGATTCATTTACAGCTGTTCAAGAAATTGCTAAGGCTATGAAAAAAACAGCCGTGACAGGCTTAGCTCGTTCTGTTAAATCAGATATTGACGCTTGTTATGAAGCACTTAAAGATGCAAAGTATCCTCAGATTCACGTCTTTATCGCTACCAGTCCGATTCACCGTAAGTATAAGCTCAATAAGAGTAAGGAAGAGATTTGGAAGCGATCAGTGAACATGTTTCCTATGCACGGAGTAAGTTTGAAGTAGTAGAATTCTCTCCAGAAGATGCGACTAGAACTGAGCTGGACTTTCTCCTACAAGTAGTTCAAACAGCGGTCGATGCAGGTGCGACCTATATCAATATTCCTGACACGGTTGGTTTTACCACACCAGACGAATATGGAAGTATCTTTAAATATCTGATTGACAATGTCCAAACAGACCATCAGATTATCTATTCGCCTCACTGTCATGATGACCTCGGAATGGCGGTAGCAAATAGCCTCGCTGCTGTAAAGAATGGTGCAGGACGTGTCGAAGGAACCATTAACGGAATCGGAGAACGAGCTGGGAATGCTGCTTTAGAAGAAATAGCAGTAGCTCTCAATATTCGCCAAGATTATTACCAAGCAGAGATAAGTATTGTCCTAAACGAAACCATCAATACTTCTGAAATGGTTCTCGTTTCTCAGGAATTCCAGTTCCTAAAAATAAAGCAGTTGTCGGTGGAAATGCCTTCTCTCATGAATCAGGTATTCACCAAGATGGAGTTCTTAAAAACCCACTTACCTATGAAATCATCACCCCAGAGTTGGTGGGTGTTAAAAGTAATAGTCTTCCGCTTGGAAAATTATCTGGTCGCCATGCCTTTGTAGAGAAACTGAGAGAACTGGCCTTAGACTTCACAGAGGAGGATATCAAGCCGCTCTTTGACAAATTCAAATCACTTGCAGATAAGAAACAAGAAATCACAGACGCGGATATTCGTGCTCTGGTAGCTGGAAGCATGGTTGAAAATCCAGAAGGTTTTCACTTTGATGATTTACAACTTCAAACTCATGCGGAAAATGAAATTGAAGCGACTGTCAGATTGGCTAATTTGGACGGTGAGAAAGTCGACTTTAATGCGACTGGACAAGGATCTGTTGAAGCTATCTTTAACGCTATTGATAAGATCTTTAATCAATCTGTTCGCTTGGTCTCCTACACCATTGATGCGGTAACAGATGGAATCGATGCTCAGGCGAGAGTCTTAGTTACTGTTGAAAACAGAGAAACAGAAACAATCTTTAACGCAGCCGGAATTGATTTCGATGTGTTGAAGGCTTCAGCTATTGCTTACATCAATGCTAATACTTTTGTTCAAAAAGAGAATACCGGAGAGATAGGTCCAAATGTTTCCTATCGCGACATGCCTAGTCTTTAAAGGAGAATACCATGACAAAGAAAATTGTTGCCCTAGCAGGTGATGGGATTGGACCAGAAATCATGGAAGCTGGTTTAGAAGTTCTAGCATCTATAGCCAAAAAAACAGACTTTGACTTTGAGATAGTCAGACAACCTTTTGGTGGTGCAGGAATTGATGCGGCAGGACATCCTTTACCAGAAGCAACTCTTAAGGCTGCTAGAGAAGCAGATGCTATTCTCCTAGCTGCAATCGGTAGTCCTCAGTATGATAATGCTACAGTTCGACCCGAACAAGGGCTTTTGGCACTCCGCAAGGAACTTAATCTTTATGCCAATATTCGTCCAGTTAAAATTTTTGATAGTCTTAAACACTTATCGCCTCTCAAACCTGAACGAATTACTGGTGTTGACTTTGTTGTAGTACGTGAGTTGACAGGTGGGATTTACTTTGGTGATCATATCCTCGAAGAGAAAAAAGCGCGTGATATCAACGACTATAGTTATGAGGAAGTAGAGCGGATTATTCGTAAGGCTTTTGAAATCGCAAGAAGTCGGAGAAAAATCCTTACCAGTATTGATAAGCAAATGTTTTGGCAACATCAAAACTTTGGCGAAGAGTGGTTGAGGAAGTCGCAAAAGATTATCCCGACGTAACCTTGGAACACCAGCTAGTCGACTCAGCTGCTATGATCATGATTACTAATCCAGCCAAGTTTGATGTTATCGTGACAGAGAATCTTTTCGGAGATATCCTCTCAGACGAATCAAGTGTTCTATCTGGTACACTTGGGGTTATGCCATCAGGCAGTCACTCTGAGAATGGACCAAGTCTCTATGAACCCATTCATGGTTCGGCGCCTGATATAGCAGGCCTAGGAATCGCCAATCCTATTTCTATGATTTTATCAGTTGCTATGATGTTGCGAGATAGTTTTGGGCGATATGAGGATGCTAAGCGTATCGAAGATGCAGTAGAAGCAAGTTTAGCTGCCGGAATTTTAACGAGAGATATAGGAGGACAGGCTTCGACCAAGGAAATGACAGAAGCCATCATTGAAAGATTATGAAGATAAATCAAGGAATTACTTTTGCTATTTTGATTTGGAATCTATTGGTATTTATGATTTATGGTATTGATAAATCTAAAGCAAAAAGAGGTGTTTGGCGCATCCCTGAAAAATATTTATTATCATTTGCATTCTTGTGTGGTGGTTTTGGTGCTTGGTTGGCAGGTGTTACCTTTCACCACAAGACTAGAAAATGGTATTTTAAAACGGTTTGGTTCCTAGGAATAGTGACTACACTAGTAACTTTGTATTTTATATGGAGGTAATGAATGGCAGGAAAATCGATTTTTGATAAATTATGGGACCTCCATGTGATTACAGGAGAAGAAGGACAGCCTCAACTCATGTATGTAGATCAGCACTATATTCACGAGGTGACCAGTCCTCAAGCTTTTCAAGGATTGCGAGATGCAGGACGTAGATTAAGACGACCAGATTTAACATTTGGTACCTTTGACCACAATGTCCCGACGGTCAATATATATGATATTCGAGATGTAATCTCCAAAGCACAGATTGATAAGTTAGCTGAAAATGTTGAAGAGTTTGGAATCGAACATGCTGCCCACGGTTCAGAAAAGCAAGGTATCGTTCATATGGTTGGTCCAGAAACAGGACGAACACAACCAGGAAAATTTATCGTCTGTGGTGATAGTCATACAGCTACCCACGGAGCTTTTGGAGCGATTGCCTTCGGTATTGGAACCAGTGAGGTCGAACATGTCTTTGCTACTCAAACCATTTGGCAGGTTAAACCAAAGAAAATGTTGGTGGAATTCACAGGAGTTCCTCAAAAAGGGGTTTATGCCAAAGATTTCATTCTAGCTTTGATTGCCAATTACGGTGTTGCTTGTGGTGTTGGCTACGTGGTGGAGTATCGAGGTCAGGCTATTGATGCACTTAGCATGGAAGAGCGAATGACTATCTGCAATATGTCCATTGAATTTGGTTCCAAAATGGGAATTATGAATCCAGATCAGACCACTTATGACTATTTAAAGGGTCGAGAGTGTGTTCCCAAAGATTTTGCTGCAGCAGTAGCTGATTGGAAAAGACTGGTTAGTGATGAAGATGCTGTTTATGAGAAGGTTATTCGTTTGGATGTCTCAGAATTGGCTCCTATGGTGACTTGGGGTACTAATCCCGCTATGGGTGTTGACTTTGATTCTAGTTTCCCAGAAATTACGGATATGAATGACGAACGAGCCTATCATTACATGGAGTTGCAACCAGGTCAAAAACCAGCAGATATCCAACTAGGCTACGTCTTTATTGGTTCTTGTACCAACGCTAGACTTAGTGATTTGCAACTGGCGGCTCGATTTGTAGAAGGGAAGAAGATCGCACCAAATTTGACGGCTATCGTGGTACCTGGTTCTCGACCAGTCAAGCGAGCTGCTGAGAAGTTAGGTTTGGACAAGGTATTCCTAGATGCCGGCTTCGAGTGGAGAGATCCAGGATGCTCCATGTGCCTAGGGATGAATCCTGACAAGGTACCAGATGGTGTTCACTGTGCCTCGACCAGCAATCGTAACTTTGAAGATCGGCAGGGCTTTGGTGCTAAGACTCATCTCTGCAGTCCAGCCATGGCAGCTGCGGCAGCAATCGCAGGGTGCTTCGTAGATGTACGGCAAATGCCAGAAGCTCAGTAAGGAGAGGATATGGAGAAATTTACAGTTTATACGGGAACGACCGTTCCTCTGATGAATGACAATATCGATACCGACCAAATTCTTCCCAAACAGTTTCTGAAGTTGATTGACAAGAAAGGTTTTGGCAAATACCTCATGTATGCTTGGCGTTATCTGGACGATAAGTACACTGAGGATCCAGATTTTGTCTTTAATCGGCCAGAGTACCGTAAGGCTAGTATTCTCATCACAGGGGATAACTTTGGAGCTGGTTCTTCAAGGGAGCACGCAGCTTGGGCGCTAGCAGACTATGGTTTTAAGGTCGTAATTGCAGGATCTTTTGGAGATATTCATTACAATAATGAACTCAATAATGGCATGTTGCCTATTGTTCAGCCTAGGGAAGTTAGAGAAAAGCTAGCCCAATTGAAACCAAGCGACCAGGTAACTGTAGACTTGGAGCAACAAAAAATCATCTCACTAGTTGGAGAATTCAATTTTGACATCGATAGCGAATGGAAACACAAGCTCTTAAATGGTTTGGATGATATAGGTATTACTTTGCAGTATGAAGATTTGATTGCTGCTTATGAAAAACAACGCCCAGCCTATTGGCAGGATTAGAATAAATATAGAAAAGGAAATAGAACTATGACAAAACACATTCAATGGAACGGAACACTATCTCAAGAAGGCTATGACATTTTAAAAGGTGAGGGCGGATGTATCGTTTGTCCTACTAAAGTAGGTTACATTATCATGACTAGTGACAAGGCTGGACTTGAGCGTAAGTTTGAAGCCAAAGAACGTAATCGTAACAAACCAGGTGTGGTTCTCTGCGGAAGCATGGACGAACTTCGCGCTTTAGCACAGCTAAATCCTGAAATCGAAGCCTTCTATCAAAAACATTGGGACGAAGACATTCTCCTTGGTTGTATTCTTCCTTGGAAACCAGAAGCTTTTGAAAAATTGAAAGCATACGGTGATGGTCGTGAAGAACTCATGACAGACGTTCGTGGTACTAGCTGTTTTGTCATCAAGTTTGGGAAAGCTGGTGAACAGTTGGCTGCTAAACTTTGGGAAGAAGGCAAGATGGTCTACGCTTCATCAGCAAACCCATCTGGGAAAGGAAATCGTGGTAAGGTTGAAGGTATCGGCGCACGTATTGAAGGATCAGTGGACCTTGTCATCGAAGCAGACGACTACGTTGCATCAATCCAACCTGACAAACCATTGAAACCCGCTACGAGCAAGGTGTAATGGTATCTATGGTCGATAAAGACGGCAAACTCATCCCTGAACAAGAAGGAGACCGTTCAATCTCACCAGCTCCAGTTGTGATTCGTAAAGGACTTGACATTGATAAAATCATGATGCATCTGTCAGATACCTTTAACTCATGGGACTACCGTCAGGGTGAGTATTATTAAGATTGAAAAAGAAGTCTAGTGTTGAGAGGGAATAAAGTCTCTACACTAGGCTTTTTCTTTAGAAATTCTTTTCATTTTATATAGGATATGATATTCTATATATGAAATATATAGTTTTTATTCGAACATTATTATAAAAGGAGTACGATTGATGCTGAAAAGAAAAGTGAGTTTGGATGATTTTTATGCTTGGTACCAAGAAAATAAAATAAGATTAAGAGAAGATGCATTTAAATATAGTGTTCACAATGAACAATTACGTGAAGAATTTCTTAAAGAATGGCCTCTAGATAAACTATTAACCATGTCCATTGATGATTATGTTATTGGAAAGGGGGCGCAAAACAACTCATTTTGTTATGCTCTTGAGACAGGAAAGTACCAATCATTATTTATGGGAATTGGTGGAGGAGGTTCTTCAAAATTTGGTATTTATTGGAATGAGGATACTAAAAGCTATAAGAACCAAGCAAATAAAATCATTTCAGAATCAGAACTAGAAGACCGATTTAACAAATTAAAATCGGATTTGTATGAGATCATTCAAGCTGGTAGAAAGTTAGATTTCAATAATCCTATCTTTGACATGAAAAAGTCAAAGAATGAATTTATTGGGCGTTCTGCAGTTGTTACAAAACTACTTTGTATCTATTCTGAAGGCTATCCTTCTTAAGTGTAAATCTTAATAGTCAAAAGAATTTCTGGAACAAGCTACTTCCTCAAAAAAATCAAGGAGGCCCTTATCTTCAGAATCATGAGATTTGTCAACTCGTATTGCAAAAATATCCTGAGCTGGAACCATCATTGTTGGGAAGTATCTTATTTGAATATTCAACACAATTTTTAGACGAAAAAGAAAAGAAAGAAGAAAAAATGTCTCTAGAATATAAGGTTTATCATCCATTGAGTCAAACTCTACTACAATCCAAAAACCTCATCCTCCGTGGTGCTCCTGGTACAGGTAAAACCTATCTTGCTAAAGAAATTGCCAAAGAATTAACGGATGGTAACGAAGACCAAATCGGCTTTGTTCAGTTTCATCCATCCTATGACTATACAGATTTTGTGGAGGGGTTAAGACCGGTATCAAATGGGGATGGAGCTATTGAGTTTAAGCTACAGGATGGTATTTTTAAAGATTTTTGTCAGAAAGCAAAAGAAGCCCAATTGATTGGAGGACAAGATAATTTTGACCAAGCTTGGGATTCTTACTTAGAATATATAAATGTTACTGAAGAAAAAGAATATATAACAAAAACATCTTACTTATCTGTTAATAGTAGACAAAATTTGTCAGTAAATTATGATAGTGGTGTTCCAGGATGGTCAATACCTCGCAAATATGTTTACGAGTTGTATAAAGATAAAAATTATAATAAGCAAGAATACTACAAAAGTGGTGGAAAAACTGTCCTAGAAACATTGAGAAAGAGATTTGGTTTGAAAGACTATGTTTCCCCAAAAGAGGTTGACACTGACAAGAAATTCATCTTTATCATCGATGAGATCAATCGTGGAGAAATATCTAAGATTTTTGGGGAACTCTTTTTCTCTATCGACCCTGGTTATCGTGGTGAAAAGGGGAGTGTTTCTACTCAGTATGATAATTTACATGAGACTGATGAGAAATTTATATCCCTGAGAATGTCTACATCATCGGAACCATGAATGATATTGACCGTTCAGTAGATACCTTTGATTTTGCTATGCGTCGTCGTTTCCGTTTTGTTGAAGTTACTGCTGAAAGCCAACTAGGCATGCTAGATGATGCTCTTGGTGATAAGGCTGAAGAAGCTAAAGCGCGTCTAAGAAACTTGAATGCTAAAATTGAAAAAGTTCAGGAACTAAATAGTCATTATCATATCGGACCAAGTTATTTCCTTAAACTGGAAGAAGTAGACTCTGACTATGAGTTACTCTGGTCTGATTATCTTAAACCACTTTTGGAAGATTACTTACGTGGTTCTTATGAAGAAGATGAAATACTGAATACTTTGAAAAAAGCATATGATCTGACAAATAACGACCAAATAGATCAGCAAGATATTGGTGATGACGATGCAGTTAACTGATAATCAACAGGCCTTAAACAAAGAAGAGTTTATCATAGAATATCCTAAAATTAGTCAAGTTCTTTTAGATAGAACTCTAGATAATCTTTCTCAAGAAGATAGTATCTTTATATTTCCAAACGACCTGAAAAATTCTCCTGATTTAGACAAGGACCAAAAGATTTTTGAAACTGTCAATCAGAAAATCAAGACAGGGAATGTGATTGGATTTCTGGGGTGTGGTCAGGAGAGATTAACCATTTCTTCTCGCTTTTCAACCGAAAATGATGACTATTTTTTGCATTATCTATTGCAGAAAGTTCTAAATATCAATCTCACTAGTTTGGATGTTGGTTTATCGCGCGAGGAAAGACTCTATCAGCTTTTAATCTACCTCTTTCCAAAGTATTTGGAAGCTGCTATGCGAAAGGGACTTTATAAGGAATACCAGAGGTTTTCCCATAATGATAGTCATATCAAGGGAGTGATTGATGTAGTAAATCATCTCAAGAAAAATATTCCTTTCACAGGTAATATTGCTTATACTACAAGAGAATTTACTTATGACAATCCTATGATGCAGCTGATTCGTCATACTATCGAGTATATTAAAAATCAAATCTCTAGGAAGAGGTTTCATTTATACTAATCGTGAAAATATTACAGAAATAATTCGTGTAACACCTTCGTATAAACAAGCTGATCGTGCTAAGGTTATTCGACGAAATCAAGATAAACCCCTTCGTCATGCCTACTTTCGAGAATACAGAAAGTTGCAAGAACTGTGTCTGATGATATTAAACAGAGAAAAGCACGGTTTTGGATATCAAGAGCAAAAAATTCATGGCATTCTCTTTGACGTTGCTTGGCTTTGGGAAGAATATGTTCATACCTTGTTGCCAAAAGATTTCATACATCCACGCAATAAAGAAAAGAAAGGTGGTATCTCTGTATTTTCTGGTGGGAAACGAAAGGTATTTCCAGATTTTTATCATAAAGAGTTAAAAATCATTTTAGATGCTAAATATAAAAAACTGGAATTGACTGAAAAGGGAATCAATCGTGATGATCTATTTCAATTGATTTCTTATGCTTATATCTTACAAGCAGAGAAAGCTGGCTTGATTTTCCCTAGCATAGATCAGACAGTAAGTAGTGAAATAGGAAAAGTTGAAGGTTATGGCGTCTTGCTTAAAAAGTGGTCTATCCAAGTCCCTCAGAAGGCGTCATCCTACAGCGAATTCTATGAAATGCTAGGGATGTCAGAAAAAATTTTTCAAAATAATATAAAACAAAATTAGAGAGCCTATAAACTCTCTATTTTTTGTGAAACAACGAGTAAAATCCGAACATAATAATTTTAATGTTTCAAAACGTTTGACAAAAACTTTACCTTAGTTTATAATCTTTAAAGGAAACGTCGGAAAAGACGTAGTGATGCGAAAGCATAGGTAGGTCATTCTAAAAGAAACGAGACATTGAATGTTGAACGAATTTCCGATTTTTGACTATGAAGATATTCAGCTAATTCCTAATAAGTGTGTTCTTCAAAGTCGAGCAGAAGCTGACACACAAGTGACACTAGGAAAGTACACCTTTAAATTACCAGTTGTTCCTTCAAATATGCAAACTATCTTGGATGAAGATGTTGCAGAACAACTTGCAAAAGGTGGTTATTTCTATATCATGCATCGCTTTGATGAAGATGGGCGCATTCCTTTTGTGAAACGCATGCATGAAAAAGGGTTGATTGCTTCTATCTCTGTTGGTGTTAAAGATTACGAATATGATTTTGTTAGTCAATTAAAGGAAGATGCTCCAGAGTACATCACTATTGATATCGCTCATGGACATGCCGACAGTGTCATTTCAATGATTCAGCACATTAAGAAAGAATTACCAGATACCTTTGTCATCGCTGGTAACGTTGGTACTCCAGAAGCTGTACGCGAATTAGAGAATGCTGGAGCAGACGCTACTAAGGTCGGGATCGGTCCAGGTAAAGTATGTATTACTAAGGTTAAAACTGGTTTTGGTACTGGTGGTTGGCAGTTGGCAGCTCTTCGCTGGTGTGCTAAAGCTGCGCGTAAACCGATTATTGCTGATGGTGGTATCCGTACACACGGAGATATCGCTAAGTCTATCCGCTTTGGTGCAAGTATGGTTATGATTGGTTCTTTATTTGCAGGCCATATCGAAAGCCCTGGTAAAACGGTCGAAGTCGATGGTAAACAATTTAAAGAATACTATGGATCAGCTTCTGAATACCAAAGGTACTTATAAGAATGTTGAAGGAAAGAAAATTCTTCTTCCTGCCAAAGGACATTTACAAGATACCCTAACTGAGATGGAACAAGATTTGCAAAGTTCGATTTCTTATGCTGGAGGTCGAAAGGTAGCTGATCTTAGACATGTAGATTATGTGATTGTGAAGAACTCTATCTGGAATGGAGATGCTCACTAAAAATATGATTACTTATTTATGTCGCGAATTGGCGTGGCGTTTCTACAAGGTACCGTAAATACCTAACAATGAGTAAGTCGAAGAGAGATTAAAGAAGCAGGGATATCTGTTTCAATCTTTCTAAGGGGCTTACTATGTAAGTCCCTTTTTATTTCGGAGGTTATTGTGAAATTATTAGAGGAACGTATTATAAAAGATGGGAATATTCTAGGTGAGAATATTCTTAAGGTGGATTCATTCTTGACTCACCAAGTGGATTTTTCCTTAATGCGCGAGATTGGTCGCACCTTTGCAGAATATTTTAAAAATGCAGGTATTACCAAAGTCGTAACCATTGAAGCATCTGGAATTGCTCCAGCTCTATATGTTGCTGAACAATTAGATGTACCTATGATTTTTGCTAAGAAGGCAAAAAATATTACCATGAATGAGGGAATTTTAACTGCTGAGGTTTATTCTTTCACTAAACAAGTTACTAGTACCGTATCCATTGCAGGGAAGTTCTTATCTCCAGGAGATAAAGTATTAATTATTGATGATTTCTTGGCTAATGGTCAAGCAGCTAAAGGTTTGATTCAGATTATCGAACAAGCTGGTGCTACAGTCGAGGCCGTCGGGATTGTGATTGAAAAATCTTTCCAAGGTGGTCGTGAACTGTTAGAAAAATCAGGTCATCAGGTAGTATCACTTGCTCGTTTAGAGCGTTTTGAAAATGGAGAAGTTATCTTTAAGGAGGCAGATATCTAATGAAGCAGAGAGAAAGTCATTCGCAGGCAGCCGTTCTTGGCTTGCAACACTTACTTGCCATGTACTCAGGTTCAATCCTTGTACCAATCATGATTGCAGGTGCCCTAGTTACTCACCTCAACAACTGACATATCTTATCTCTACAGATATCTTTATGTGTGGGGTTGCAACTCTATTGCAGTTACAATTAAATAAATATTTCGGTGTCGGTTTACCGGTTGTTCTAGGTGTGGCCTTCCAGTCTGTTGCTCCACTTATTATGATTGGACAAAGTCACGGTAGTGGTGCTATGTTTGGTGCCTTGATTGCTTCTGGTATTTATGTCGTTCTTGTAGCAGGTGTATTTTCTAAGATTGCTAATCTGTTCCCTTCAATCGTAACGGGTTCTGTCATTACAACAATCGGATTGACCTTGATTCCAGTAGCTATTGGGAATATGGGAAATAACGTCGAAAAACCAACGGGACAAAGTTTAGCATTAGCAACAATCACCATTCTCATCATTCTTTTGGTCAATATTTTTACAAAAGGATTTATTAAGTCAATTTCTATTTTGATTGGTTTGATTGCAGGTACTATCATCGCTGCGACTATGGGCTTGGTTGATTTCTCTCCAGTAGCAGAAGCTCCACTTGTTCATATCCCAACTCCATTCTACTTTGGTGCTCCACAATTTGAGATTTCTTCTATTGTAATGATGTGTATTATCGCTACTGTATCAATGGTAGAATCAACTGGTGTATATCTTGCCCTTTCTGATATTACTAAAGATCCAATCGATAGCACTCGTCTCCGTAATGGTTATCGTGCTGAAGGTATTGCGGTGCTTCTCGGTGGTATTTTCAATACCTTCCCTTATACAGGATTTTCTCAAAACGTTGGTTTGGTTAAACTATCAGGTATTCGTACCCGCTTGCCAATCTACTACGCAGCTGGTTTCCTTATCTTACTTGGTCTCTTGCCAAAATTTGGTGCCTTAGCTCAGATTATCCCAAGTCCTGTTTTGGGTGGAGCTATGCTTGTCATGTTTGGTTTTGTTTCTCTACAAGGGATGCAAATCTTGTCTCGTGTGGATTTTGAACACAACGAGCATAACTTCCTCATTGCTGCGGTTTCTATAGCTGCAGGGGTGGGACTAAACGGAACGAATCTCTTTAATAGCTTACCAACAGAATTACAGATGTTCTTCTCAAATGGTATCGTCATTGCAAGTACAGTGGCCATCATTTTGAACGCTATTTTGAATCGTAAAAAATAAAAATAAATGAGAAGTGATAGAAATATCCTTCTCATTTTCTTTTTTAGAACTTGAGTATTGTTTCTATTGTCCTTTTTATGGTAAAATGGTTTTATGAATGAAAGAATGAAAGAGCTCGTTGAGTTGCTCAATCGCTATGCGACAGAGTATTATACAAGTGATAACCCATCTGTATCTGATAGTGAGTATGATCGTCTCTATCGTGAACTGGTAGAGTTAGAAAAAGCTCACCCGGAGCAAGTCTTGCCAGATAGTCCAACCCATCGTGTTGGCGGTAAGATTCTAGATGGTTTTGAAAAATATAGTCATCAGTATCCTCTCTATAGTTTGCAGGATGCTTTTTCTCGTGAAGAGCTTGATGCTTTTGATGCGCGTGTTTGTAAAGAATTGGATGATGTTACTTATATCTGTGAGTTAAAAATTGATGGTTTATCGATTTCCTTGACTTATGAGCAAGGAATTTTTGTTGCTGGGGCGACTCGTGGTGATGGTTCAGTCGGTGAGAATATCACAGAGAATCTCAAACGTGTTAAGGACATTCCTTTATCCTTACCAGAGAAATTAGATATCACTGTTCGTGGTGAATGTTATATGCCAAGGGCTTCTTTCAATCAAGTCAATCTTGCTCGTCAAGAAAACGGGGAGCCGGAGTTTGCTAATCCACGGAATGCTGCTGCAGGAACCCTTCGCCAGTTAGACACAGGAGTAGTAGCTAAGCGTAATCTTGCAACTTTCCTCTATCAGGAAGCAAGTCCTTCAACTAGAGACAGCCAAGAGAAGGTTTTAAATCATCTGGAACAGTTGGGCTTTGTTGTCAATCCAAGACGACTATTAGCGCACAGCATGGATGAGGTTTGGCAGTTTATCCAAGAAGTAGGTCATGAAAGAGACCAATTGCCATATGATATCGACGGTGTTGTTATTAAGGTTAATGATTTAGCTGGTCAAGAGCAACTTGGATTTACAGTCAAAGCACCAAAGTGGGCAGTAGCTTATAAGTTTCCAGCGGAAGAAAAAGAAGCAAAATTACTTTCTGTTGACTGGACAGTAGGAAGAACTGGTGTTGTAACTCCGACTGCTAATCTGACACCAGTACAACTTGCAGGAACAACAGTTAGTCGTGCGACACTTCATAATGTCGACTATATTGCTGAAAAGGATATCCGCAAGGATGATACAGTCATTGTCTACAAGGCAGGCGATATTATTCCAGCTGTTTTACGAGTGGTTGAGTCTAAGCGAGTGTCTGAGGAGAAACTAGATATTCCAACAAACTGTCCAAGTTGTGAGAGCAAGCTGTTACACTTTGAAGATGAGGTGGCTCTTCGTTGTATAAACCCACGTTGTCCAGCTCAAATCAAGGAAGGTCTAATTCACTTCGCATCTCGTGATGCCATGAATATCTCTGGCCTTGGTCCATCAATCGTAGAAAAATTATTTGCCGCCAATTTAGTTAAAGATGTTGCAGATATATATCGTTTGACAGTTGAAGATTTTCTCTTGTTAGACGGTATCAAGGAGAAATCAGCTCAAAAACTTTACCAGGGTATTCAAGCTTCTAAAGAAAATTCTGCTGAAAAACTTTTGTTTGGTTTAGGGATTCGTCATGTTGGAAGCAAGGCAAGTCAGTTACTCTTACAACATTTCCATTCAATCGAGTCACTTGCTCAAGCAAATCCTGAAGAAGTTGCAAGCATCGAAAGTCTCGGAAGTGTTATTGCTCAAAGTCTCCAATCTTATTTTGAGACTGAGGGTGCAAAAATTCTTTTAAGTGAATTGAAAGAATTAGGTGTTAATCTAGACTATAAAGGACAGGTCGTTGCAGCAGATGCTGCCTTATCAGGTCTAACTGTCGTATTGACAGGGAAACTTGAACGTCTTACTCGCTCGGAAGCCAAAAGCAAACTCGAAAATCTTGGTGCCAAGGTAACGGGTAGCGTATCGAAGAAGACTGACCTTGTGGTAGCAGGAGCAGATGCAGGAAGCAAACTCCAAAAGGCTCAAGAACTTGGAATTGAGATTCGAGATGAAGCTTGGCTTGAGAGCTTGTAAGGTATACGCAGTTTAGAATAATCAGCTATCATTTCTTGGTTCTATTCGAATAAGTTAATCAAGAAATGTTACTATATAAATTTAATAATTAGAAATTAGGGAGAACCATGTACAACTATCCTGTACTTATTCATTATCATCGTAAGGATGAAGCATATCAGAGTTGCAACTTTAGTAAAAGGCCAGCTGATTCAGTAGAGTTTATCAAAGAGGAAGAATACTTTGGAGAAAAATTTTCATTTACCCAATCAAGTGAAACACCTCTTGAACAAATGGTGTTTACAGTTGAAAAAGATGGAGTTACCAAAGAATATTCTATCCGATTCAATCATTATCCACTTTTAACAGAAGTTTGGATTTTAGATGGAGATGACACCGTTTATTATTCTGAAAATCCAGCCATTGCAAGTCCACACTATAAAGATCAAAATCCATTTGCTTTTGACAAGGCTATTAACAGTGCTAGTTTTGACCACCACTGGGGTTACCAAGGAGAGTTGGGATGCCAGGTTTCTGAAGAGGAAACAAGCTTTAAACTTTGGTCACCAACAGCAACAACTGTACAAGTTGTAGTTTATGAATCAGCAAGTAATGATGCGGCTATCCTAAAGACTTATGAAATGAAACGTGGTAACAGTTATTCATATAGTCACAAGGATAATACAATTGGTGTTTGGAATTTAACAGTTCCTGAAAGTCTTGCTGGTCGTGCCTATCAATATCAGATTAATTTTCCACATCATCAATCATTGACACGAGATCCATATACCATTGCTACCAGTCCAGATGGCAAACGTTCAGCGATTGTTTCGGAACAGGACCGTCAGGTAGATGGTTTTGAAGTCAAGCATGGTAGGAAAGCAACTTGGCGTTTAGAAAACCCTTGTCAAGCCGTAGTATATGAAATGCATATTCGTGATTTGACCCAGTCGGAAACCTCAGGTGTTGCCCCAGAACTGAGAGGAACTTTTTTGGGAGCTGCTCAAACGGGAACGGTCAATCAGTATGGTCAGTCTACAGCATTTGACTATATTAAAGAACTTGGTGTTAACTACGTCCAACTACAGCCGATTGCAGACAGACATAAAGAGTATGATGCAGATGGGAATGTCACCTACAACTGGGGTTATGATCCACAAAACTATAATGCTCCAGAAACTAGTATGTCAACGAATCCTAATGATCCAGGCCAGGTTATTCGTGATTTAAAAACAATGGTTCAGGCTTATCATGATGCTGGTATCGGTGTCATCATGGATGTTGTTTATAATCACACTTTCTCAGTAGTCGATGCACCATTCCAAACAACCGTACCAGACTATTATTATCGAATGAATCGTGATGGAACCTATCAAAATGGTACCGGTGTGGGCAATGAAACTGCTAGTGAACATGAAATGTTCCGTAAGTATATGATTGATTCGCTCCTTTATTGGATCAAAGAATTTAATATTGATGGTTTCCGATTTGATTTGATGGGGATCCATGACGTTAAAACGATGCAGATGATCCGTTGGGCTATGGATGAAGTCGATCCTAAATTATCCTTTATGGAGAAGGATGGGATATGGGAACTGGTCTCGCTCCATATGATAAGGCTAAGAAAGACAATGCTTATCAGTTACCTAATATTGGATTTTTCAATGATGATCAACGTAATGCGGTTAAGGGTGCTGAAGTTTATGGAGATATTAAATCAGGATTTGTAAGTGGAGCTGGTACTGAGCCAATCGTAGCTAAGTCAATTCTAGGAAGTCGAGAACTAGGATCATACCTTAGTCCTAACCAAGTCTTGAACTATGTGGAAGCTCACGATAACTATAATTTACATGACTTGCTAGCAACTCTTCATCCAATGGAGAGTAAAGACCGAATCATGAAAAAGTGGAAACTGCAACAGCTATGAACCTTCTCATGCAAGGAATGGCTTTCATGGAACTTGGACAGGAGTTTGGGCGTACCAAACTTGTAGCAACTGGTGAGAATGGTGAATTGACTCATGACGATCGAGAGAGAGCTATGAACAGTTACAATGCTCCTGATAGTGTTAACCAAGTTAACTGGGACCTAATCAAGGAACGTCAAGAAAGTATTGAGTTTATTCGTCAGATTATTAAACTTAAAACACAAACCAGTGCTTTTTCATATCCTACTTACGAGGAAGTTTATCGTCATGTATTTGTGCACACAGCTGTAGAAAATAGTGGCTGGATTGTTTACGAAATTCATGGTGGAAGAGAACATCTCTTGGTTGTATTCAATGCCAAAGGTGCATCTTTCTATTATGAAAACGCAGGAAACCTTGAAATGCTTGTAACCAATAGTCGTTCAAACCAAGAAAATGCTATTGATGATGTCAGTGTAGCTGTCATGAAAGTTTTATCATAAACATTAAACTCAAGATTAATCTTGAGTTTTTTTGTAAGTGAAATTTTTGGAAATATATCCTATATTTAAAAATTGTAAAAAAATAACACTAAAATTTTATTGAAAATTTCAGAAAAATTTGATAAAAATAAACTATAAAAGATATAAAAATTAACGAAAAGTCATTGAATTTTTTTAAAAAAATGTTCAGATTTTTAGCCTGAATAGTCTTGAATTCTTTCACTCGTAATCAATAAATATAGAAAAATATCGATTTTTTTCTTTATTTTTTTAGAGAAGTTTTTTTCTTAGTGTTTTTTTGAAAATTTTTAGAAATAGTAAGATAATACTTTGAAGATTTTCAAAGAAATTTTTATAAGAATTCGGAAATTGCTTGAAAGTTATCTTAAAAGGTAGTATAATAGAAATATAGAAAACGCTTACAATATAAAGGGGGATTTATGGATACATTAGAAGCTTTAAGAACTTTTACAACAGGCGAAAATTTCCATCTTCAACACTATTTGGGCGCACATCGTGAGGAGAAAGACGGGGAATGGGGTTACACATTTCGAGTTTGGGCTCCAAATGCGCAGGCTGTTCATCTAGTCGGTGATTTCACTAATTGGGTTGAAAATCAAATCCCTATGGTTCGAAATGAATCTGGAGTTTGGGAAGTTTTTACAACTTTGCCCCAAGAGGGTCAGATTTATAAATATCATATTACACGGGCTAACGGTCATCAGCTTATGAAGATTGATCCTTTAGCTGTTCGGTATGAAGCACGTCCAGGAACAGGGGCTGTTTTAACAGAAATCCCAGAAAAGAAATGGAAGGATGGACTTTGGTTAGCTCGTAGAAAACGTTTGGGATTTTTTGAAAGACCAGTTAATATCTATGAGGCTCATGCAGGCTCTTGGAAGAGAAATCCAGACGGAACTCCATACAGTTTTGCTCAATTAAAAGAAGAGTTGATTCCTTACTTAGTTGAGATGAACTACACTCATATTGAGTTTATGCCTTTGATGGCGCATCCGCTTGGTTTGAGCTGGGGCTATCAACTGATGGGGTATTTTGGTTTAGAACATTCTTACGGAAGACCAGAAGAGTTTCAAGACTTTGTTGAAGAGTGTCATTTAAACAATATCGGAGTTATTGTGGACTGGGTTCCTGGTCACTTTACAATCAATGATGATGCTCTAGCTTATTATGACGGAACACCAACTTTTGAATATCAAGACCATAACAAAGCTCATAACTATGGTTGGGGAGCATTAAACTTCGACTTAGGGAAAAACGAAGTGCAATCCTTCTTGATTTCTAGCATTAAGTTCTGGATTGATTTTTATCATTTAGATGGTATCCGTGTAGATGCTGTAAGTAACATCCTTTATCTTGATTATGATAATGCACCTTGGACACCAAATAAAGATGGTGGCAATCTCAACTATGAAGGTTACTATTTCCTTCAGCGTTTAAATACTGTTATTAAGCTAGCTCACCCTGATGTCATGATGATTGCAGAAGAAAGCTCTTCGGCAACTAAAATAACAGGTCCGAAAGAGATGGGTGGGCTAGGATTTGATTACAAGTGGAACATGGGATGGATGAACGACATTCTCCGCTTTTACGAAGAAGATCCGATTTACCGCAAGTATGACTTTAATTTAGTAACCTTCAGCTTATGTATGTCTTCAAAGAAAATTACCTCTTGCCTTTCTCACATGATGAAGTAGTGCATGGTAAGAAGAGCATGATGCATAAGATGTGGGGAGATCGCTACAATCAGTTTGCTGGTTTGAGAAATCTCTACACCTATCAAATTTGTCACCCTGGTAAGAAATTACTCTTCATGGGTAGTGAGTTTGGGCAATTCTTAGAATGGAAATCTGAAGAGCAATTGGAGTGGTCAAATCTTGACGATCCAATGAATGCTAAGATGAAATACTTCACTTCTCAACTGAATCAGTTCTACAAAGATCATCGCTGTCTCTGGGAAGTCGATTTGAGCTATGATGGTATTGAAATCATCGATGCAGATAATAGAGACCAAAGCGTTCTTTCCTTCATTCGTAAGGGCAAGAAAGACGAAATGCTTGTTTGTGTCTTTAATATGGCACCAGTTGAACGTCCTGATTTTACAATTGGGCTTCCTGTTGCTGGTATCTATGAAGAAATTTGGAATACGGAGTTGGAACAATGGGGTGGTGTTTGGAAGGAACATAACCAAACTGTTCAAACTCAAGAAGGATTGTGGAAGGATTATGAACAGACTTTGACCTTTACTCTACCAGCAATGGGAGCAAGTATTTGGAAAATCAAACGTCGTATAAAACCAACTAAAAAAGTCACTAATAACACTCAAAAAGGAGTAGAAAATGAAGAATGAAATGCTAGCTTTAATCCTTGCTGGTGGGCAAGGAACTCGTCTCGGTAAACTCACTCAAAGTATTGCAAAACCAGCGGTACAATTTGGTGGGCGCTACCGTATCATTGACTTTGCGCTTTCAAACTGTGCTAACTCTGGTATTCACAATGTGGGTGTGATTACACAATACCAACCCTTAGCACTTAATAACCATATTGGAAATGGTTCAAGTTGGGGTCTGGATGGTATTGATTCAGGTGTTTCTATTCTTCAACCATACTCAGCAAGTGAAGGGAATCGTTGGTTCGAAGGGACAAGCCACGCTATCTACCAAAATATTGACTACATCGATAGTGTCAATCCAGAATATGTATTAATCCTTTCAGGTGACCACATTTACAAAATGGACTATGATGACATGCTCCAGTCTCACAAGGACAATAATGCTAGCTTGACAGTTGCTGTTTTGGACGTACCTCTAAAAGAAGCTAGCCGTTTTGGTATCATGAATACAGATGCTAACAACCGTATTGTCGAATTCGAAGAAAAACCAGCTGTTCCAAAGTCTACAAAGGCTTCAATGGGGATCTATATCTTTGACTGGAAACGTCTCCGCAATATGCTTGTTGCTGCTGAAAAGAGCAATGTTGACATGTCTGACTTTGGTAAAAATGTTATTCCTAACTACTTAGAATCTGGAGAAAGTGTTTATGCCTATGAGTTCAGTGGATACTGGAAAGACGTAGGTACGATCGAGTCTCTTTGGGAAGCAAACATGGAATATATCTCACCAGAAAATGCTTTAGACAGCCGTAACCGTCAGTGGAAAATTTACTCACGCAACCTTATTTCACCACCAAACTTCTTTGGAGAGCATGCACACGTAGAAGACTCTCTTGTAGTGGACGGCTGTTTCGTTAATGGAACTGTAAAACATTCTATCCTTTCAACAGTCTGCTCAGGTACGTGAGGGAGCAGAGGTTGTTGATTCAGTGATTATGAGTGGTGCTGTAGTCGGAAAAGGTGCTAAGATTACACGTGCCATCATTGGAGAAGGTGCTGTCATTTCGGATGGTGTTGAAATTGATGGAACTGAAGAAGTACAAGTAGTCGGATATAATGAAGTAGTGGGGGTAGCAACAGATGAAGATTGATAAATATTCAGCGATTTTAGGAAACACAGTTGGTTTTCACGATATGTCAACCTTGACAAATAACCGTCCGGTGGCTAGTTTGCCATTTGGAGGTAAATATCGTTTGATTGACTTCCCGCTCTCAAGTCTCGCTAATGCTGGTGTTCGTAGTATCTTTGGTATCTTCCAACAGGACAATATCAGTTCAGTATTTGACCACATCCGTTCTGGGCGTGAGTGGGGCTTGTCAACACTTCTTAGTCACTACTATCTAGGTATCTACAACACTCGTGTTGAAAGTAGTACGGTAGGTAAAGAATACTACCAACAATTACTCACTTACTTAAAACGTTCAGGCTCCAACCAAACAGTATCACTTAACTGTGATGTCTTGACTAATATTGATCTTAATCAAGTATTCCATTTACACAACACTACAAAATCTCCGATTACAGTTGTTTATAAGAAACTTCCTCAAAAAGATATTTCAGATGTAAATGCGATTTTAGATATTGATGAGACTGACCACGTTCTATCTCATAAATTATTTGATAAAAATTCTAATCAAGACTTATACAATATGTCTACAGATATTTTTGTAGTTGACACTCCATGGTTAATTGAACGTCTTGAGGAAGAAGCTAAAAAAGAAAATCCTGAAAAATTACGTTATGTTCTCCGTGATTTAGCAGCAGAAGCTGGTGCCTTTGCTTATGAATATACTGGTTACTTAGCAAATATTTACTCAGTAAATTCTTACTATGAAGCTAACAAAGATATGTTAGATTTACATAAGTTCTATTCACTATTTACTCCAAATCAAAAGATTTATACAAAAGTTAAAAATGAAGAGCCAACTTACTATGCATCAAGCTCTAAGTAGCTAAGTCTCAGTTTGCTTCTGGTTCTATTATCGAAGGCGAAGTAGTCAACTCTGTATTGTCTCGTAATGTCCGCGTACATGAAGAAAGCTCAGTGAAAGACAGTCTCCTATTTACCCGTGTTGTAGTTGGTAAGGGAGCGACAGTAGAATATGCTATCTTGGATAAGGGTGTTGAAGTAGCTGAAGGTGTCGTTATTCGAGGAACAGCAGAACATCCAGTGGTTGTCAAGAAGGGCGAAAAAGTAACAGAGGATATTCTTTCATGAAAATTTTATTTGTAGCAGCAGAGGGAGCTCCTTTTTCCAAAACTGGTGGATTGGGAGACGTGATAGGAGCTCTTCCAAAATCATTAGTAAAAGCAGGTCATGAAGTTGCTGTTTTCCTTCCATACTACGATATGGTGGAAACTAAGTTTGGTGATCAAATTGAAGATGTTCTTCAATTTGAGGTATATGTTGGTTGGCGTAGACAATTTTGTGGAATTAAGAAAACAGTTTAAATGGTGTTACTTTCTACTTTATTGACAATCAGTATTACTTCTTCAGAGGTCATGTATACGGTGACTTTGATGATGGGGAACGCTTTGCTTTCTTCCAGCTTGCAACCCTTGAAGCGCTGGAGAGAGTTGGCTTTATTCCTGATGTTCTTCATGCGCATGATTATCATACAGCCATGATTCCTTTCTTGTTGAAAGAAAAATACAGATGGATTCAAGCCTACCAAGGGATTAAGACAGTTTTAACCATTCACAATCTAGAGTTTCAGGGTCAATTCTCAGAAGGGATGCTTTGGGACTTGTTCCGAGTAGGTTTTGAGCGTTATGCGGATGGAACTGTTCGTTGGAACGACTGTCTCAACTGGATGAAGGCAGGTATTCTTTATGCGGATCGTGTCTCGACAGTATCACCAAGCTATGCTTATGAGATCATGACTACAGAGTTCGGATGCGGCATTGATCAGATTCTTCGAATGGAATCTGGTAAGGTTTCTGGTATTGTGAACGGAATCGATACAGACCTCTACAATCCTGAAACAGATCCCCTCTTGGATTATCATTTCTCTAAGTCTGATTTGACAGGTAAAGCTCGAAATAAGGCAAAATTACAGGAAAAAGTTGGTTTACCTGTAAGAGATGATGTACCATTGATTGGTATCGTATCACGTTTGACTCGTCAAAAAGGTTTTGATTTAGTAGTGGAAAGCTTGCATCGTATGTTGCAAGAAGATATTCAAATCGTTCTTTTAGGAACTGGTGATCCTGGGTTTGAACAAGCCTTCTCTTGGTTTGGTCAGGTCTTCCCAGACAAGCTCTCGGCTAACATCACTTTTGACGTGAAACTAGCGCAAGAAATCTACGCTGCATGTGATTTGTTCTTGATGCCAAGTCGATTTGAACCATGTGGATTGTCACAGATGATGGCAATGCGTTATGGAACTCTTCCTTTGGTTCATGAAGTTGGCGGACTTAGAGACACCGTTCAAGCTTATAATCCAGTTGATGGAAGTGGTACAGGATTTAGTTTTGATAACTTGACTCCTTACTGGCTTAATTGGGCTCTTCAAACTGCTTTGGATGTTTATCAAAATCATCCTGCTGTTTGGAAGAAACTTCAAGTCCAAGCTATGGAACGTGATTTCTCTTGGGATACAGCTTGTCAGTCATATTTGCATTTGTATCAAAGTCTTACAAACTAACTATAAAATCGTATGAAATTTTCATACGATTTTTGAGATTAAAAGATGTAAAGGATTTGTATGTCAAGAGTAAGAGGACTATGTGTATTAGACGTCGATGGTACCCTGATAGAAGAAGAAGTTATTGATTTGTTAGGTCGACAAGCAGCTTGTGAGCAGGAGGTAGCGAAGCTTACAGCTCAAGCCATGCAAGGGAAACTAGACTTCGAATCAAGTTTGAGAAACGTGTTTCACTGTTACAAGGATTATCAGTTTCAGTATTTAATCAGGTATACTCTCAAGTTCATTTTAGTAAGAATGTCCAAGATTTTATCAAAATCCTGCAAGAACATGGGATTGTTTGTGGTCTAGTTTCAGGTGGCTTTACTCAAATCGTAGGGGAATTGGCCCATGAGCTAGGGATTAACTATTTTGTAGCTAACCAGTTGGAAGTCAAGGATGGAATCTTAACTGGAAATCTAGTTGGGGATGTCGTAACAGCTCAAGTAAAAGAAGAAACTCTGAAAAGTTGGGCTCGTCAATTAGAGGTCCCACTGGACAAGACAATCGTTGTCGGAGATGGAGCAAATGATCTATACATGCTTAAAAGTGCTGGGGTCGGGATAGCCTTTTGTGCTAAGGATATTCTAAAGAAGGAAATTCCTCTACAAATAGAGGAAAGAGATTTTACAAAAGTTTTGGAATTAATTGACTTCTTTTAACAAGAAAGAGGAGAAACTATGAAAATCGTTATTGCACCGGATTCATTTAAAGAAAGTTTAACTGCCCGACAAGTAGCAGAGGCTATTAGAGGTGGATTTCAAAGAGCCTTACCTCATGCAGATTGTCTCATACTGCCTGTTGGTGACGGAGGTGAAGGTACGGTAGAAGCCATCAGGCATTCCTCAAGGTATGAAAAAAAGACAGTTCTCATAAATGGTCCTTTTGGAGATGAAGTAGAGATGCCCTATATCCAAAAGGATAGTCTTGCCTTGTTTGAGGTTGCTGATTTGGTTGGGCTTGCTAAAATTCCTCCTGAAAAAAGAAATCCACTAAAGATTCAAACTAAGGGTATTGGGCAGCTAATCTTGTATCTTGTGGAACAAGGTGTGAAAGATATCTATGTAGGAGTTGGTGGAACAGCAAGCAATGATGGAGGACTTGGAATTGCAATGGGGCTGGGTTATCAATTTTATGATGCCAAGGGTACTGAGCTTCTAGCCTGTGGCCAGTCCTTATTTGAGATTGCTAGTGTGTCAAAAGACAAAGTGGTGCCCCTGCCTGCTAATCTTAAGATAAAAATCTTATCTGATGTCATAAATCCTTTGTGTGGCCCACAAGGTGCTACTTACATATTTGGACAACAGAAAGGACTGCAACCAGACAAATTTCAAGAAGTTGATCAGGCGATAGAAACATTCTATGGTAAATATTCTCCTTCGATTTTAGGGTTAGACGGGGCTGGAGCAGGTGGAGGTATTGCTGCAGGTTTGTGTGCTTTTGCGGGTGCAGAAGTCGTTTCAGGAATCGAAACTTGTTTAGACTTGATTGGCTTTGATCAAAAAGTAGTTGATGCTGATCTAGTCATTGTAGGAGAAGGTCGATTTGATAGGCAAAGTTTGGCAGGTAAAGCCCCAATCGGTGTAGCAAAAAGAACACCTTCAGGTGTTCCAGTTATTGCTATTTGTGGTAGTTTATCAGAAAATCTTCCTCAACTACCCTTTGGAAATATAGTTGCTGCATTTTCGATTTTAGAAAAAAGTGAGTCCTTGTCAGATAGCCTAAAAAATGCTTCCCTTTATCTCGAGCATACAGCTGCTAATATCGGACAAATACTGGCCTTGTCAAACCATTATCCAAACCATTTTTTCCAAAGTGAAGGTTTTTTATGATTTTCCTTTACTTGCCATAAGTCAGGAAAGGCCTTTTTAAGGTCTTTTTCCTTTCTGTCAACAGGAGCATCACTATGGATAACCATTCCAAATGGAGAGGAGTTGTGATCTTCTGAAACAATGGTCGCTTGGCAATTGGCATCTTTGGCCTGTTTAAGATAGAAAACTTGTTTATCGAACTGAATCTGAGGTGAAATTTTTACAAAAAGAGGTTCTGCTTCCTTCTTTAAATCCTCTAAAATAGTTAGGAATCCTTTTTGGAATTTATCGTCGTTTGCTGTTGCAAGGTCAGCATAACCGAGGACGCGTTCTTCAAAGGTATCGAGAAACCGTCTTTGTTCATCAGGATTTAATTTAAGCCCACCATGAGCTTTTTCTAAGATTTGTTTTGATAGTTCTGTCATATAAATAGTATATCATAAAATAGAGTAAGAATGAAGAAAGGGGAAAGCGATTACTTGAGAAAGTTAAGGAAAAATTGCACAAAGATAACGTTTTTCCTTGAAAAAGGAGTTTAATTAAGGTATCATAGAGGTGTAAAATAAATAAACTCAAAGGAGAGTAAAAAATGTCAATTATTACTGATGTTTACGCTCGCGAAGTCCTAGACTCACGCGGTAACCCAACACTTGAAGTAGAAGTTTATACTGAATCAGGTGCTTTCGGACGTGGTATGGTTCCATCAGGAGCTTCTACTGGTGAACACGAAGCAGTTGAACTTCGCGACGGTGACAAATCTCGTTACCTTGGTCTTGGTACACAAAAAGCTGTTGACAATGTAAACAACATCATTGCTGAAGCTATCATCGGCTACGATGTACGTGATCAACAAGCTATCGACCGTGCTATGATCGCACTTGACGGTACTCCTAACAAAGGTAAATTGGGTGCGAACGCAATCCTTGGTGTGTCTATCGCTGTAGCTCGTGCTGCTGCTGACTACCTTGAAATCCCACTTTACAGCTACCTTGGTGGATTCAACACTAAAGTTCTTCCAACTCCAATGATGAACATCATCAATGGTGGTTCTCACTCTGACGCTCCAATCGCTTTCCAAGAATTCATGATTGTACCTGCTGGTGCACCAACATTCAAAGAAGCTCTTCGTTGGGGTGCTGAAATCTTCCACGCTCTTAAGAAAATCCTTAAAGGTCGCGGACTTGAAACAGCTGTAGGTGATGAAGGTGGATTTGCTCCTCGTTTCGAAGGAACTGAAGACGGAGTTGAAACTATCCTTGCTGCTATCGAAGCTGCTGGTTATGTTCCAGGTAAAGACGTATTCATCGGATTTGACTGTGCATCATCAGAATTCTACGATAAAGAACGTAAAGTATACGACTACACTAAATTCGAAGGTGAAGGAGCTGCTGTTCGTACTTCTGCAGAACAGATCGACTACCTTGAAGAATTGGTAAACAAATACCCAATCATCACTATCGAAGATGGTATGGACGAAAACGACTGGGATGGTTGGAAAGCTCTTACTGAACGTCTTGGTGGTAAAGTTCAATTAGTTGGTGACGACTTCTTCGTAACAAACACAGCTTACCTTGAAAGAGGTATCGCTGAAGGCGCTGCTAACTCAATCCTTATCAAAGTTAACCAAATCGGTACTCTTACTGAAACATTCGATGCTATCGAAATGGCTAAAGAAGCTGGTTACACTGCAGTTGTATCGCACCGTTCAGGTGAAACTGAAGATTCAACAATCGCTGACATCGCAGTTGCAACTAACGCTGGACAAATCAAGACTGGTTCTCTTTCACGTACAGACCGTATCGCTAAATACAACCAATTGCTTCGTATCGAAGACCAACTTGGTGAAGTAGCTGAATACCGTGGATTGAAATCATTCTACAATCTTAAAAAATAATCGTTGATTTAACAACGTTTTAAGCCCCTCGGATTTTATCCGAAGGGCTTTTTTCTGTTCAGGGGGCATAAAAAGGGCAAGCTTATTTCCTCTATCAAAAAAGAATATTACTTTGGATTTTTTCAAGAAAAATTATTAGTTTTGTAAGTCAAAAAAAGAGAATTTTTAAAATTCTCTTTCTTGTAGATAGTGATATTTCCACTTTAGAATAAAATTGGATAAATTAAAATAATTTATTATTTTTCTTCTGTGCCAAAATAAAGATAAGTATATTTCTTATCTAACTCGTTATTTTTTTTATCTGATAAGATAAAATCTAAACGATAATCTCCAGATTGAACTAAAGAAAGTACAAAGTCAAAATTTATACTTGTTTTACCATATCCATCGTTTGTTTCAATCAAAGTTGAATCCTCAATTGTGATTGTTGAAGATAAAATTTTATCACTGTATTGATTTGGTCGAACCAGATAAAGTTCCAGGTGATACGGGTAGTTTTCTTTAACATTAAACAAATCAAGATTACAATGAAGTGTAATCTTACCTGGGAATTTTGTAATGTAGTTTACAGTACCAATTTGTCTCCCATATAAAGTGCTCAGTGATTGAATATTGATTTTTTCTTGAAAATCAGCCTGTTTAAATGTCATAAATGCTCCCTTTCCTTTTTTGACACCTATGGTTTTTTAAAGTGTAAATCTTAATTTTTTTAATATTATCGAAGATTAATAGTAATTGCAACAAAAAAACTTAATTATAAAGTGAAACAGCGATTAAATATTTCTACATCCAAAAAAATTTAATCCTTGTAAAGTTATTATATCAGTATTTTCATAAAAAAAGTAAAAAAATAGTATGCAAAAAAACTTGTATTATTACATCTAAATTTAAATTTTAGAATAGTTGAAATGAAAAATTATATTTTTTTTCACCTAAAAAAACTGTTGAAAAAGGCAAATAAATACTGATGATATTTTAGTATTAAATTAATGGTTGCAAACAAAAAGACTTTATATAATTCATTATAAGTGATATGATTTAAGATTTTTAAGCATATTTTTGGTATAATAATACCCAGGATAAGCAAGAAATAGAGTAGAAGGTAGAGATGGAAAAGTATTTATCGGTATCAACTTTGACCAAATATTTGAAAATGAAATTCGATAAAGACCCTTATCTGGAACGGGTCTATTTAACTGGTCAAGTTTCTAACTTCCGTAAGCGTCCAAGCCATCAATATTTCTCTCTCAAAGATGACCGTTCAGTCATACAAGCAACTATTTGGTCAGGTATCTATCAACGTTTAGGTTTTGATTTGGAAGAAGGTATGAAGATAAATGTTATTGGTCGTGTCCAAATCTATGAACCAAGTGGAAGCTATTCGATTATCATTGAAAAGGCAGAACCAGATGGTGTCGGAGCTCTAGCTATAAAATTTGAACAGCTGAAGAAGAAACTAGCTGAGGAAGGTTTATTTCAAGACCGTTTCAAACAGTCCCTTCCCCAATTTGCTAAGCGTATTGGTGTTGTGACTAGTCCTAGTGGCGCAGTTATTCAGGATATTATCACTACAGTAAGTAGACGTTTCCCTGGTGTAGAAATTGTTTTATACCCTACTAAGGTTCAGGGGGAAGGCGCGGCAGAAGAAGTCGCTAAAAATATTGCGAGAGCCAATCAAAGGGATGACTTAGATGTGCTCATTATAGGTCGTGGTGGTGGCTCGATTGAAGATTTGTGGGCCTTTAACGAGGAGATAGTTGTTCGTGCCATTTTTGAATCCCGTTTACCAATCATTTCAAGTGTTGGTCACGAAACGGATATCACCTTGGCAGACTTTGTCGCTGATAAAAGAGCAGCGACACCAACAGCAGCTGCAGAACTGGCTACACCAGTTACAAAATTGGATCTATTGACCCATCTTCAAAACCAAGAGAAAAGAATGGTCACAGCTGTTCAGCATGTATTAAACAAGAAAAAGAAGCCTTAAAAGTTTTCAGCCAATCTGTTATCTTTAGACAACCAGAACGACTCTATGATAGTTACTTGCAACGATTGGATCAACTTCAAGTTCGTCTCAAACAAGGATTGAAGTCTGAGATTGTTAGAAATTATCAAAATATTCAAGGTCAACGTCACCGTTTGGAACAGTTATCTCCACTGGTTAAAGTTCAGCGCTATATAGATCGACTAGAACAGTTACAAAAGCTATTACGCAGTCAAATGGCAGTGACTTATGATGCAAAGGTAGCAGAAGCCAAACGGCTCTCAGAAGCCCTTGTGATGCTAGATACCAGTCGTATCGTAGCAAGAGGCTACGCTATTGTCAAAAAAGAGGATAGGGTAGTGGCTTCGATTAGTGAATTAAAATTAAAGGACCATGTGACGCTTGAGATGCGTGACGGTCAAGTAGAATTAGAGGTTAAAGATGTCAAAACAAAAGAAATTTGAGGAAAATTTAGCAGAGCTTGAAACTATTGTCCAAAGTTTGGAAAATGGTGAAATTGCTTTAGAAGATGCTATTGCTGCCTTCCAAAAAGGTATGCTGCTTTCAAAGGAATTACAAGCAACTCTTGATAAGGCTGAGAAGACCTTGGTTAAAGTGATGCAAGAAGATGGAACAGAAAGTGAATTAGCATGAATAAGCAAGAAAAACTAGCTCTTGTCGAATCAGCATTAGAAGATTTCTACGGAGACCAACAGTTTGCTACTAGTTTAAGGGAATCTGTTCTTTACTCCATTCATGCTGGTGGTAAACGTATCCGTCCATTTCTCCTCTTAGAAGTTTTAGAGGCTTTGCAGATTACTATTTGTCCAGCTCATGCCCAGGTTGCTGCAGCGCTTGAAATGATTCATACAGGAAGCTTGATACATGATGACCTTCCTGCTATGGATGATGATGACTTCCGTCGTGGGCGTTTAACCAACCATAAAAAGTTTGGTGAAGCTTTAGCTATTTTAGCTGGCGATGCTCTCTTTTTAGATCCCTATGCCTTGATAGCCCATGCAGATTTACCAAGTCAGGTCAAGGTTGATTTGATTGCTAATTTGTCGCTAGCTTCAGGTAGCTTGGGTATGGTTGCAGGCCAGGTTTTGGACATGGAAGGTGAGCGTCGAGAGCTTACTTTAGAAGAGTTACAGACCATTCATGCAAATAAAACAGGTAAACTTCTTGCCTTTCCTTTTCAAGCTGCAGCCATCCTTGCTAGTTTGGATGAAAAAATGCAACTGCAATTGAAAACCGTTGGAGAGTTGATAGGACTTGCCTTTCAAGTGAGAGATGATGTATTGGATGTGACAGCAAGTTTCGAAGAAATTGGTAAAACTCCTCAAAAGGATTTACAGGCCGAAAAGTCAACCTATCCTGCTTTGTTAGGCTTGCCAAAGGCGATTGAATTTTGCAACCAGACCTTGGACCAAGCCAATGAGAAACTAGAGGAGATTAGCCAACTAGTGGCTTTTGATAAAGATCCAATTGTAAAAATAGTAGAAAGTTTGAGAATTAATGGCTAAGGAAAGAGTAGATGTACTTGCCTATAAACAAGGGTTATTTGAAACCAGAGAGCAAGCCAAACGAGGGGTTATGGCAGGACTAGTTGTTGCTGTCCTCAATGGAGAACGCTATGACAAGCCTGGAGAAAAAATTCCCGATGATACTGAGTTAAAAACTCAAGGGTGAAAAAAACTTAAGTACGTTAGTCGTGGTGGTTTGAAACTCGAGAAAGCACTAGAAATCTTTGGCTTGTCAGTTGATGGCAAAACTACGATTGATATTGGAGCTTCTACGGGAGGCTTCACAGATGTCATGTTGCAAAATGGAGCTAAGCTTGTTTTTGCAGTTGATGTAGGTACCAACCAGCTAGCTTGGAAATTGCGCCAGGATGATCGTGTTGTTAGTATGGAGCAGTTTAATTTTCGTTATGCAGAAAAAGCTGATTTTGTAGAGGAGCCAAGTTTTGCCAGTATTGATGTAAGCTTCATTTCCTTAGGCTTAATTTTACCAGCTCTTCATCGCATTTTAGCAAATCAAGGACAAGTTGTTGCTTTAATTAAACCCCAGTTCGAAGCTGGACGTGAACAAATTGGTAAGAATGGTATCATTCGAGACGCTAAGGTTCACCAACATGTACTAGAAACAGTGATTGATATGGCTGTCAGAGAAGGGTTTTCGGTATTAGGATTAGATTTTTCTCCAATCCAAGGTGGCCATGGAAATATCGAATTTTTAGCTTATTTACGTAAAGAAGAGGAGGCAACTAATCAAGTTCTTTCTCGAATAAATCAAGTAGTAGAAGAAGCACATAGAGAATTTAAAAATGAATAAAAAAATTAGACTTGAAAAAATAAGAAAATTTGTGACTGATTACCAGATCGGAACTCAAGAAGAAATCGTTGAACACTTAAAAGAAGCAGGAATCTCTGCTACACAAGCAACTGTATCACGGGACATTAAAGAACTGGGGATTGTAAAAATTCCGTTGAAGAACAATACTTATATCTACGAACTACCCAAATCAGTAGTTAAAAGTTTACAATTAGCGGAAAACAACATTATCCATTCTGAACGCTTGGGTCAAATGATTAATCTTCAAATTATCCCAGGAAATACGCTTTTTGTTAAAAGTCAGTTGTTAGAAATGTATGCAGATAAGCTCTTTAGTTGCATCTCTGATGACAATTCTATTTTGATGGTTTTGAGAAGTGAAGAAGAAGCTAAGGAAGTTTTTGAGCAAGTAAAAAATTGGTAGGTTTATATGTTACTGGAAATTTCGATTAAAAATTTTGCCATTATTGAATCCATCTCTTTGAATTTTGAAAAAGGGATGACAGTTCTAACAGGTGAAACGGGGGCAGGAAAATCAATTATTATTGATGCCATGAATATGATGTTGGGAGCTAGAGCTACCACTGACGTCATTCGTCATGGAGCTCCAAAGGCAGAAATTGAAGGTCTTTTCTCTGTAGAGAATAGTCGGGTTTTACAAGAACTTTTTGATGAACAAGGCTTAGAGCTTGGGGATGAAATCATCATTCGCCGTGAAATTTTACGAAATGGTCGTAGTATCAGCCGTGTTAATGGTCAACTAGTCAATCTTTCAGTTTTAAAGCTTATTGGACAGCACTTAGTGGATATTCATGGTCAGCATGACCAAGAAGAATTAATGCGTCCCCAACTTCATATCCAGATGTTGGATGAGTTTGGAGATGCTAATTTCTTAAGCCTAAAAGAAGCTTATCAGGATAGCTTTGACAGCTATCGTCGTATGCGTAAGCAAGTCCTTGACCTTAAAAAGAATCAGCAGGAACATAAAGCTCGTATCGAGATGTTGGAATTTCAAATCGCTGAAATTGAGGCAGTTAATCTAAAAGTTGGTGAAGACATCAGTCTTAACCAAGAAAGGGACAAACTGCTTAATCATAAAAATATAGCTGACACTCTAACCAACGCCTATAGTATGCTAGATAATGAAGAATTTTCAAGTCTTGCAAATGTTAGATCAGCTATGAATGATATGGAAAGCATCGAGGAGTTTGACACGGACTATCTTGAGATTTCTTCTACTTTATCTGAAAGCTACTTTGCTTTAGAAGATGTCACCAAACGATTAGAAAGTATTATTGATGACCTGGATTTTGATGGAAATCGTTTATTACAAGTTGAAAGTCGCCTAGATTTGATTTACACAATCACACGTAAGTACGGTGGTAATGTAGATGATGTCTTACTTTATTTTGCAAATAACAGATGAATACAATCTTTTAATAGGTAACAATTTATCTTCTGAAGATATGGAGATAGAGCTTAAGAAACTTGAAAAACAACTTGTCGAATTAGCTAATGAAGTCGCTATAGCTCGACATGAGATTGCAATTGGCCTAGAAGCAGAAATTAAGCGAGAGTTACAAGACCTTTATATGGAAAAAGCTCAGTTCCAAGTTCGCTTTACAAAGGGAAAATTTAGCCGTGAAGGAAACGAATTGGTGGAATTTTTCATTTCAACCAATCCTGGAGAAGAATTCAAACCATTGGTAAAAGTGGCTTCAGGTGGAGAATTATCCCGCTTGATGTTGGCTATTAAATCAGCCTTTTCACGTAAAGAAGGAAAGACGAGCATTGTCTTTGATGAGGTGGATACAGGAGTTTCAGGTCGTGTCGCTCAAGCTATCGCTCAGAAGATTCATAAGATTGGACAACATGGTCAGGTTTTAGCTATCTCTCACCTTCCTCAAGTGATCGCCATTGCAGATTACCAGTTCTTTATTGAAAAGATTAGTGATGAGCATACGACAGTTTCTACTGTCCGTCTCCTAACGAGGGAAGAGCGTGTGCAAGAAGTTGCCAAAATGTTAGCAGGAGATGATGTTACAGAAGCAGCTCTTACCCAGGCAAGAGAATTGTTGAAAGCTAAGGAGAAATAGATGACAGACTATTATGTAATTGGAGATGTTCATGGAAAAGCAGGTATGCTGGAAGAACTTCTCAAAACATGGGATGGTCACACCCAGTTGCTTTTTCTTGGAGACCTTATTGACCGAGGTGAAGATAGTCGCCGTGTTCTAGAGATGGTCAAGGACTTGGTTGACAATCAGGGGGCTGTCTGTATCTCTGGTAATCACGAGTATATGTTTTTGACTTGGTTGGATAATCCCCAGGAAAGTTATGACCATTATCGAAGAAATGGTGGGGATACCACGATTAATTCTATCTTAGGACGTCCTTTGGATGCTCCGGTAGATCCGATAGAAGATGCTAAACGTGTAGAAACCGAAGCAGCAGACTTGGTAGCTTTTATACGACAAATGCCATTCGTGATTGAAACAGACCACTATATCTTCGTTCATGCGGGAATTGATTTGACCCTAGATGATTGGCATGAGACTACAGACTATAAGAAAGTCTGGCTTAGAAAACCATTCCACGAAGCTGAAAATCATACAGGAAAAACAATTGTCTTTGGGCATACTCCTGTATACGGTTTGTTAAACCAAAAACCCGGCACATCTGAACTATGGATAACAGAGGATGGCAAAATTGGAATGGATGGAGGAGCTGTTTATGGCGGTGTCCTTCATGGAATAGTCTTTACAGACCAAGGAATGACCAACCGATATTTTATCGAAAACGACGGCTTTATTGCGGAAGATTAATACTCCAAGCAGGGTATGGTCTTGTCAAAAATAAAAAAACAATTTATAATTAATAGATACCCTGAAAGGAAGAGAATCTTGAATTTAGAAGAATTAAAAAACGTCAGGAGAAGATCCGTAACTTCTCCATTATTGCCCATATTGACCATGGGAAATCAACTTTAGCAGACCGTATTTTGGAGGCGACTGAGACGGTGTCAAGTCGTGAAATGCAGGCCCAGCTTCTAGATAGCATGGACTTAGAGCGAGAGCGTGGGATTACTATTAAACTGAATGCCATCGAGCTTAACTATACTGCTAAAGATGGAGAAACCTACATTTTCCACTTGATTGATACGCCAGGGGCACGTAGACTTCACCTATGAAGTTTCGCGTTCACTTGCTGCCTGTGAGGGAGCCATTTTGGTTGTCGATGCTGCACAAGGGATTGAAGCGCAAACACTTGCCAACGTATACCTTGCTTTGGATAATGATTTGGAAATTATGCCTGTCATTAACAAGATTGACCTTCCTGCTGCGGATCCAGAGCGTGTCCGTACGGAAATCGAAGATGTTATCGGTTTAGATGCTAGTGAAGCAGTATTAGCTTCTGCCAAGGCTGGTATCGGTATCGAGGAAATTCTCGAGCAAATCGTTGAAAAAGTTCCAGCACCAACTGGTGATGTGACTGCTCCTCTTAAGGCTTTGATTTTTGACTCTGTGTATGATTCATATCGTGGTGTTATTCTGCAAGTCCGTGTCATGGATGGGGTAGTTAAACCAGGCGATAAGATTCAGCTTATGAGTAATGGCAAGACTTTTGATGTGACAGAAGTAGGTATTTTTACGCCAAAAGCTGTTGGACGTGATTTCCTAGCAACAGGTGACGTTGGTTATATTGCAGCTTCTATTAAAACTGTTCAGGATACACGCGTTGGTGATACGGTAACTTTGGCAAACAATCCTGCTACTGAGCCACTTGATGGCTACAAGCAGATGAATCCAATGGTCTTTGCAGGTCTTTACCCAATCGAATCAAATAAATACAATGACTTACGTGAAGCTCTTGAAACTACAACTCAATGATGCCAGTCTTCAATTTGAACCAGAAACTTCGCAAGCACTTGGTTTTGGTTTCCGATGTGGCTTCTTGGGACTTCTTCATATGGATGTTATCCAAGAACGTCTTGAACGCGAATTTAATATTGATCTAATTATGACGGCGCCGTCTGTAATTTACAAAGTTAATTTAACAGATGGTGAAGCAATTGATGTATCGAATCCTTCAGAGTTTCCAGACCCAACTAAGATTGCTTCTATTGAAGAACCTTATGTTAAAGCTCAAATCATGGTGCCACAAGAATTTGTCGGTGCCGTTATGGAGCTTGCCCAACGTAAACGTGGTGATTTTGTAACCATGGACTACATTGATGAAAATCGTGTCAATGTCATTTATCAAATTCCTTTGGCTGAGATTGTTTTTGATTTCTTTGATAAGCTCAAGTCATCAACTCGTGGTTACGCAAGTTTTGATTATGAATTGTCTGAATACAGATCATCTAAGCTGGTTAAAATGGATATCCTACTTAATGGTGATACTGTTGATGCTCTCAGCTTTATCGTTCACAAGGATTTTGCCTACGAGCGTGGTAAATTAATTGTCGAAAAACTGAAGAAAATTATTCCACGTCAGCAGTTTGAAGTTCCAATCCAAGCAGCGATCGGACATAAGATTGTGGCTCGTACAGATATCAAGGCTCTACGTAAGAACGTGCTTGCTAAGTGTTATGGTGGTGACGTTTCCCGTAAGCGCAAACTCCTTGAAAAACACAAAAAAAGCTGGTAAAAAGCGCATGAAAGCAATTGGATCAGTAGAAGTTCCTCAAGAAGCCTTCCTAAGCGTCTTGAGTATGGATGAAGAATAATTGTTTCCTAATACAGTTATCTTTTTGACACTTATCTTTTTCTTTCATTAGAATAGAAGTGAAAGGAGAAGGATCATGAAAAAAATCGTCAGCTTATCTACACTTTTTAGTGTGTTGCCTTTGCCTCGCTGCTTGTAATACTTCAAAAATCTAAAAAAAGAAGCGGCTTCAGAAACAACAACAGTTCAAGAAACTACTACAGCCCAAGAAACAACAACTGTAGCCGAATCAACAATTAAAGATACACAGGTAATTGGGTCAGATGCTTATGGCTACGTAAAAGTTCCAAAAACATGGATTCAATTTAAAGATGTTAATGGTGGAGATGATATTCAATATTCTGACGGTACAGATATCAATATCGTTACCTTAAATACATTTAAAAGCAGAGCAGTTTGGTATTTCTGAAAGCGAACTTGAAAAGGTAGATCCTATTCAAATTTCAAATAGTATTTATCAATCTAAATCAGAAAGTCCTGATTTCTCTAAGGTTTGGGATCTAAGTCAACAATCGGAGGCTATGATGCTTATCAAGTTAACTGTATTGCCAAAACTGGTAAATATTTAGTTATTTGGATTTTCAAGTCGGATGATGGTAAGTTCAGATATGTCTCACTTGAAGGTGATTTAGATACTATTAAAGAACTAGCACCGACTATCGAAGAAAGTTGGACAAATAAAAAACCATAAATATATAAGTAGGATTTAATCCTGCTTTTTAATTTGCTATTCTAACTCTAGAAATGAATACTAGATATTTGTTTAAAATCAGTAAATTTAAAGATCTCAAACAAAAAAGATATTTTTCAAACAAAATAAAACATCGCTAATTGACAACGGTTTCACATCCTGTTATACTTATATTAAAATAGTTAAGTTGAGATGGGAGAATCTTATGGGGTTAGATCATTTCTTTGAAAAGGATTTGGTATTTTGTCTAGAATCTGATAATCAAGAACAACTCTTTGAAGAGGTAGCAGCTATTCTGAGAAAACGTAACGTTGTCACAGATACTTATCAATCGGCTCTGATTGAACGTGAAAAAAATTATTTCCAACTGGTTTAGATATGAATTTTTTTGGGGGAATAATTTGCCAAATGTTGCAATTCCTCATACCGATGTTGACCATAGTTTAGACAAAAAAGATTGTGGTGGTTAGACTTGTCAAGCCAGTTACTTTTTTTATAATATGATATCTCCTAATAAAGAAGTAATAGTATCCTAGGGTTTTCTTTATTATCAATAATTCAAATTCAAGTCAAATCGACATACTATCTCAGCTAATGGATTTTTTTACTGGAAATGGTCATCTGGAAGATTTATCTAAACTTACAACACCAGAAGGTATTTATAAATATATTACTGAAGCTACTAGTTAAAACAAAATTTATAAATTCTAACTATAGGAAATCTAAATTGTAAAAACTAGGTTGTCAGTTACCTGATGGGGACTTGGCAATCTAGTTTTTTATAAGAAACTTAAATGGAGGTAATTCTAATGATTGAATTAAAAACAGAACAGTTAAGTGTACAGTTTCAAACTTTTGGTGGTGCACTTTCTTCAATAAAAGACAAAGATGGAATTGAGTATTTGTGGCAAGGAGATCCAACTTACTGGAGCGGCCAAGCACCTGTTCTATTTCCAATTTGTGGATCAGTTAGAAATGATACTGTCCTATATGATCAAGAAGACGGTAGTCAAGTAGCAGGAATAATTCCGCGTCATGGTTTGGTTCGAAAAAAAGATTTTGAATTAGTGGATCAAACGGATAACTCAGTTACTTTTGCTATTGAAGATGACCAAGAAATGTATGAAAATTATCCTTATCATTTTCGCTTAGAAATAACTTATACAGTTACTGGAAAGACAATCCGTACTCAGTATCAAGTTACCAATAAAGAAACAGATAAGAAAATGCCATATTTTATTGGTGGACATCCAGGCTTTAACTGTCCTTTATTTGATGATGAAGGTTATGAAGACTACTATCTTGAATTTGAACAGCCAGAAACTTGTACAGTTCCTAAACCATTTCCAGAAACAGGAATGTTAGATTTTCAAGATAGAAGCAGCTGGTTAAAAGACCAAAAAGAATTAGATCTAAACTATGATTTCTTTAGCTATGATGCTGTAACTTTAGATGACTTAGCCTCTCGCTCTGTTTCCTTACGGTCACGTAAGCATGATAAGGGATTAAAACTAGACTTTGAAGAGTTTCCAAATTTAATCGTTTGGTCAACCCTTAATAAAAGTCCCTTCCTTGCCTTGGAACCTTGGTCAGGTTTGTCAACTTCACTCGAAGAGGGCGATCATCTAGAAGATAAGAAAAATGTTCGAATCTTAAATCCAGGTCAAAGTTATCAAATTGGTTTTGATATAGAAATTTTCTAAAAAATAAACAAACAAACATAAACTGTTGGCTTTTCTAAACAATAGTAGTATATTATGTTTAGAAAGAACAGTTTATGTTTGTTTAAACAAGTTGTTCTTCCAATTTCTCTAAGGAGAAGTTACTAAGAGTGAATAGATGATTCATTCTTAATCTAAAATAGTCAACAAAACTACTAGTAACTATTTGGTTATGGTCATTTTCTTTCCAGAACCAAAATAATTTTACTGATCTATTATAAAAAAGGAGTATACAATATGGCTATTGTTATTGGTGCAGATGCTGCAGGTTTAAGATTGAAAGAAGTTGTAAAAAACTTCTTGGAAAAAGAAAATTTTCACGTAGTGGATGTTACAGCAGAAGGTCAAGACTTCGTTGATGTAACTCTTGCGGTTGCGGAAGAAGTTAAGAAAGAAGAACAAAACCTTGGTATCGTCATTGATGCTTATGGTGCAGGTCCATTTATGGTTGCTACTAAAATCAAAGGAATGGTTGCTGCAGAAGTATCTGATGAACGTTCAGCTTATATGACTCGCGGTCACAACAACTCACGTATGATTACTATGGGTGCTCAACTTGTTGGTGATGAATTGGCTAAAAACATTGCTAAAGGATTTGTAAATGGTAAATACGACGGCGGTCGTCACCAAATCAGGGTCGACATGTTGAACAAAATGTGCTAATACTCTTCAAAAATCAAGATAATCTGTCGTCAGCTCACTTTAGCTAACCTCAGTTATGCTCGCAGCTAGCTTCCTAAGCTAATCTTGATTTTTCTTGTGTAAGGATAAATGATATTAGATTTATATAATTAATCGGAGGGAATAACTAATGAGAATTGCAATTGGATGTGACCACATCGTAACAAATGAAAAAATGGCGGTTTCAGAATTTTTGAAATCAAAAGGACATGAAGTCATCGACTTTGGTACTTATGACCACGCTCGTACCCACTACCCTATCTTTGGTAAAAAAGTTGGTGAAGCAGTAGTTAGTGGCCAAGCTGATCTTGGTGTATGTATCTGTGGTACTGGTGTAGGTATCAATAATGCTGTTAATAAAGTTCCTGGTGTTCGTTCAGCATTAGTTCGTGATATGACAACAGCTCTATATGCAAAAGAACAATTGAATGCTAATGTTATCGGATTTGGTGGTAAAATCACTGGTGAATTGCTTATGTGTGATATCATTGAAGCTTTCATCAACGCTGAATACAAACCATCAGAAGAAAACAAAAAATTGATCGCTAAAATCCAACACTTAGAAACTCATAACGACCATCAAACTGATGCCAACTTCTTTACAGAGTTCCTTGAAAAATGGGATCGTGGTGAATACCACGACTAAGAGGTGACTTATGATTTTAACAGTTACAATGAACCCATCCATTGATATTTCCTATCCTTTGGATGAATTAAAAATTGACACTGTCAACCGTGTGGTGGATGTCACTAAAACGGCTGGTGGTAAAGGTCTTAACGTTACTCGTGTCCTATCAGAATTTGGTGACTCCGTAGTCGCAACAGGACTTGTCGGTGGTAAACTTGGTGATTTTTTAGTAGAAAATATTGATGATAAAGTAAGCAAACGTTTCTTCTCTATTCAAGGTGAAACCCGTAACTGTATCGCAATTCTACATGGTGAAAACCAAACAGAAATCCTAGAAAAAAAGGTCCTGAAGTTCAAGAGAAAGAAGGTCAAGATTTCTTGGCTCATTTCAAAGAACTTTTTAGAGACTGTGGAGGTAGTGGCCATTTCAGGTAGTCTACCAGCAGGACTTCCAATTGATTACTATGCTAGTTTAGTTGAACTTGCGAATCATGCTGGGAAACCTGTTGTATTGGACTGTTCAGGCGCTGCACTTCAGGCAGTTCTTGAGTCTCCACATAAACCAACAGTCATCAAACCAAATAATGAAGAATTATCTCAACTTTTAGGAAGAGAAATTTCTAAAGACTTGGATGAATTAAAAGAAGTCCTTCAAGAACCACTATTTGATGGAATCGAGTGGATCATCGTTTCTTTAGGTGCTAATGGTGCCTTTGCTAAGCACGGGGGCACTTTCTATAAAGTAGATATTCCAAGAATCCAAGTTGTAAACCCAGTTGGATCTGGTGATTCTACAGTAGCAGGTATTGCTTCAGGATTGTTCCATAAAGAATCTGATCAAGAATTACTGACTAAGGCTAATGTCCTTGGTATGCTAAATGCTCAAGAAAAAATGACCGGTCATGTCAATATGGCTAACTATCAAGGTCTATATGACCAATTAATTGTAAAAGAGGTATAAAATGGTTTTAACAGAAAATAAACGCGCTTGTCTGCAAAAACTCTCTGATGAAAATGGTATCATCTCAGCTCTCGCCTTTGACCAACGTGGTGCTTTGAAACGCCTCATGGCTCAATACCAAACAGAGGAGCCAACTGTAGCTCAAATGGAAGAACTCAAAGTCTTGGTGGCAGATGAATTGACTAAATACGCTTCATCTATGCTTCTTGACCCTGAGTATGGTCTCCCAGCTACAAAAGCCCTTGATTCAAATGCTGGTCTTCTTCTCGCCTATGAGAAAACTGGATACGACACAACAAGTACAAAACGTTTGCCTGACTGCTTGGATGTTTGGTCTGCAAAACGTATCAAGGAACAAGGTGCAGATGCTGTTAAGTTCTTGCTTTACTATGACGTAGATAGCTCTGACGAACTTAACCAACAAACAAGCCTACATCGAACGCATTGGTTCTGAGTGTGTGGCTGAGGATATTCCATTCTTCCTTGAAATCTTGGCTTACGATGAAAAGATTGCTGACGCAGGTTCTGCTGAATACGCGAAAGTGAAACCTCACAAGGTTATCGGTGCTATGAAGGTCTTTTCAGACCCACGCTTTAACATCGATGTCTTGAAAGTGGAAGTTCCAGTTAACGTGAAATACGTTGAAGGCTTTGGTGATGGAGAAATCGTTCATACACGTGAAGAAGCAGCAACCTTCTTTAAAGCTCAAGACGAAGCTACTAACCTTCCTTACATCTACTTGAGTGCAGGTGTATCTGCTAAACTCTTCCAAGAAACACTTGTCTTTGCCCATGAATCAGGTGCAAACTTCAATGGTGTTCTTTGTGGACGTGCAACATGGGCTGGATCTGTTGAAGCCTACATTAAAGACGGTGAAGCAGCAGCTCGCGAATGGCTTCGTACAACTGGTTTTGAGAACATCGATGAACTCAACAAAGTTCTTAAAACAACAGCAACTTCTTGGACTGAGCGTGTGTAAATTCTTCTTTGAAATAATTTTAAAAATAAAAAAGTCTCACAAATGGTGAGACTTTTTAAGGTGTCGATTTAATAATCTTTGTTTGTTTGGACAAAGTTTTTAGGATTTCTTGGCTAAGTTTTGAATCTGAAATAATCGTATCAATGTCAGCGATATTATAGAAAGTATAAAAATCAAACTTATTAAATTTACTGTGGTCAGCAAGAAGAATCTTTTTATTAGCATTATTTAATGCTAGCTTTTGGACTTCACCTTCATCTTCGCTAAAAGTAGCGATAGCATGATTTTTTATACCATTGCAACTAACAAAAGCTTTAGAGAATTGAAGACTTTCGATATCTTGGAGCGTTAAGGTTCCGATAAAGGCACCAGTAATTTCTCGATAATTTCCACCAATCAAAATTAAATCAGTCAACTTTCGTTCATTCAAGATAATGAAAACAGGAAGGCTATTTGTTACCACACGAATATTATCTATCGGAAGTTCACGCGCAAAGAACTCAAGAGTAGTACCTGGACCGATAAAAATTGTTTCTCTTTCTTCGACTAAATGACCAGCAAATTTTGCGATTTCTTGTTTTTCAGCAATCTGAAGATCTTGTTTTTCGATATTCGAGCGTTCATTTGCTAATAGAGAACCAGAACGAAGTTTTTCAGCGCCTCCATGCACTCGAACAAGTAGATCTTTGTCAGCTAACTCTTGCAGATAACGTCGAGCAGTCATATCAGAAATATCTAAACGATTCATTATTTCTTTGACTGTGATGGTTCCTCTTGTATTGATAATCTCTAAAATCACATCTAGTTTTTCTTGTTTTAGCATTGGATCACCTCCATCTCATTTACTATCATACCACAAACTATACAATCAATCAATTTAAAGAACAGAAATAAACAAAAACAAAAAACATCTGTGTTTGTTTAACTCAGATGTTTTTATATATTTTATTTAGTCTAAACCGTAGTTATAATCATCATCCTGCATAGCTTCAACTTCACCAAGGAGATAACCATTACCAACTTGAGAGAAGAAGTCGTGGTTTGATGTACCAGTTGAAATTCCGTTCATAACGATTGGGTTAACATCATCTGCTGAATCTGGGAAGAGTGGATCTTGTCCCAAGTTCATGAGAGCCTTGTTAGCATTGTAACGAAGGAATGTCTTAACTTCCTCGGTCCAGCCAACGCTATCGTAGAGACTTTCAGTGTAACCTTCTTCGTTTTCATAGAGGGTATAGAGAAGATCGTACATCCAATCTTTGAGTTTATCTTGCTCTTCTTCTGGAAGTTCATTGAAACCAAGTTGGAACTTGTATCCGATGTAGGTTCCATGAACTGACTCATCACGAATGATTAACTTGATGATCTCAGCTACGTTGGCCAACTTGTTATTTCCAAGGTAGTAGAGAGGTGTGAAGAAACCAGAGTAGAAGAGGAAGGTTTCAAGGAACACACTAGCTACCTTCTTTTCAAGTGGCGTACCATTTAGGTAAATTTCGTTGATGATTTCTGCTTTTCTTTGAAGATAAGGATTTGTATTTGTCCATTCAAAAATTTCTTCAATCTCAGTCTTAGTATTTAAGGTTGAGAAGATAGAAGAGTAAGATTTGGCATGGACAGATTCCATAAATTGGATATTGTTAAAAACAGCTTCCTCATGAGTGTACGGATATCTGCACGTAGAGCTTGAACCCCAGTTTCAGATTGCATAGTATCAAGAAGGGTTAGTCCACCAAAGACTTTACCTACCAAGTCTTTTTCCTTGTTTGATAATTTTCTCCAGTCATCAAGGTCATTTGACAAGGGAATACGTGTATCGAGCCAAAATTGCTCAGTCAACTTCTCCCATGTTGATTTGTCAATGACATCCTCGATGGCATTCCAGTTAATGGCTTTGTAGTAAGTTTCCATTACATTTCTCTTTCTGTTGGTATTAGTTAAATTAAATAATGCTTGTTTATCACAATACTATAGAAATACTTCACAAAAAGTCGGGAAACCGACTTTTTAGTTGCAAAATCATTGTATAAACAAATCTAAAAGTCTTGAAAGATTGATTAGATTGTTATTTCAAATAAGAGTTAAATTACACAGCTTTCACATTGGTTAGCACCGACTTCTCCACCATCATCTGTAAAGGTACGGACGTAGTAGATAGACTTGATGCCCTTGTTGAAGGCATAGTTACGTAGGATAGATAGGTCACGTGTCGTTTGTTTATTTTCTTTCTTCCATTCGTAAAGACCTTTTGGAATGTCACTACGCATGAAGAGAGTGAGTGAAAGCCCTTGATCCACGTGTTCAGTAGCAGCAGCGTATACATCGATAACCTTACGCATATCCATATCGTAGGCAGAAGTGTAGTAAGGAATAGTATCTGTTGACAATCCTGCAGCAGGATAGTAAATCTTACCAATTTTCTTCTCTTGACGTTCTTCGATACGTTGTGTGATTGGGTGGATAGAAGCAGAAACATCATTAATGTAACTGATAGAACCATTCGGCGCTACAGCAAGACGGTTTTGGTGGTAAAGTCCATCTGCTTTAACTTTATCACGAAGTTCAGCCCAATCAGCTGCAGACGGGATAAAGATTCCTTCAAAGAGTTCTTTAACACGATCAGATTTTGGAACAAATTGACCAGACGTATACTTATCGAAATAAGTACCATTTGCGTAGTCTGACTTTCAAAGTTGTGGAAGGCAATACCACGTTCACGCGCGATGTTATTTGATTCAACCAGAGTCCAATAGTTCATGAGCATGAAATAAATACTTGTAAATTCGATAGACTCTTCTGATCCATATTCAATCAATTGTTGCGCAAGGTAACTATGTAGTCCCATTGCACCAAGACCGAATGTATGGGCCAAGCTATTTCCGTGGTCGATTGTTGGGACAGCTTTAATATGAGAATTATCAGTAACAAAAGTAAGAGCACGAACCATGGCACGAATAGAGCGTCCAAAGTCTGGCGATGTCATCATGTTGACAACGTTGGTTGAACCAAGGTTACATGAAATGTCGGTTCCCATCTCAAGAAATTCTTGTGCATCATTAATCAAGCTTGGTTCTTGGACTTGAAGAATCTCAGAACACAAGTTACTCATGATAATCTTGCCATCGATTGGATTTGCACGATTAGCAGTATCGATGTTGACTACATAAGGATAGCCAGATTCTTGTTGCAATTTAGAGATTTCAGTTTCTAAATCACGAGCCTTGATTTTTGTCTTGCGAATGTTAGGATTTGCTACCAGTTCATCATACTTTTCGGTAATGTCAATGTAGTTAAATGCCATACCGTACTCTTTCTCAACAGAATAAGGGCTGAAGAGATACATATCCTCATTCTTACGAGCCAATTCGTAGAATTTATCAGGAACGACAACACCAAGTGATAAGGTCTTAACACGAACTTTTTCATCGGCATTTTCTTTTTTTGTAGAAAGGAAGGCGATGATGTCTGGGTGAAAGACGTTGAGATAAACAACACCTGCTCCCTGACGCTGTCCCAATTGGTTTGAGTAAGAGAAGCTATCTTCGAATAGTTTCATAACTGGAACGACCCCAGAAGCAGCTCCTTCGTAACCCTTGATAGGGGCCCCAGCCTCACGAAGGTTGCTGAGAGTAATTCCGACACCTCCACCGATTCGGGAAAGCTGAAGGGCAGAGTTGATAGAACGGCCAATAGAGTTCATATCATCTGTAACCTGGATCAAGAAACAAGATACTAACTCTCCACGACGTGCACGACCAGCGTTCAAGAAAGATGGGGTTGCAGGTTGGTAACGTTGGTGGATGATTTCGTTAGCGATATCAGTCGCGATAGCTTCATTCCCATCTGCAAAATAGAGGGCGTTAAAGAATACGCGATCCTCCATGTTTTTCAAGGTAGTAGTCACCATCATTTGTCTTAAGTGCATACTGATTATAGAACTTGTAGGCGACCATAAACGATTTAAACTGGAAGTTTTGATCTTTTATAAACTGATAAAGCTCTTCAAAAAATTCTGGACGATATTTCTCAATAAAAGCTGTTTCAATGTAGTCATGCTTAATAAGGTAGTTAATCTTATCTAAGACTGAATTAAAGACCATAGAGTTTGGAAAAACATTTTCTTTAAAAAATGCATCCAAGGCTTCTTTATCTTTATGAAGCATAATTTGACCATTAACTGGACGGTTGATTTCATTATTAAGACGGAAGTAGGTAACGTCTTCGAGTTTTTTTAATCCCATAAATTTCCCTTATCTAATTACAAAATAAAGGCTTCTAAAAGTAAATAGAAGCTTTTTAATCCTGACTTTTAAGCAAGTTGTTTGAGTTTTGCTGGTTGGAAACCAGAGAAAAACCTCAGTCGGTGTTTGAATGATAGGAGCAGACACTAAAGCCAAGCTCTTTAACTTGATCAATGTATTCAGGTTGTTCATCGAGATTGATCTCTTGATAGGCAATATTATTGCTATCCAAGAAGCGTTTTGTCATCTTACATTGAACACAATTATTTTTTGAATATACTGTTACCATTTATGGTACTCCTCTTTGAATTAATAATACCTTTCCTAGTATATCAGAAAAAAAAACTTTGTCAACGAATAGAAACTAAATATTGTATAATTTTTTCTAATTATATTTCAAAAAACACAATATATAGGGGTTGCAGAAAACAGAACCGCTTTAAATATAGGATTTCTGACAATAAAAAAATTTTCAAAACTATATAAGGTATAACTATTTAATGAATGAAATCTTTTCTGGAAGTTATCTGAAAGTAAATAGGATTAAGTCCATTAAACACTTGAAAAAGGAATGTGAAAGTGATATAATACTAAACTGTAAGGGTTATCAGATATGTAACTCAACAAGAAAACTATTAAAGGAGAGTCAAATTATGGCTTCTAAAGATTTCCACGTAGTGGCAGAAACAGGTATTCACGCACGTCCAGCAACATTGTTGGTACAAACTGCAAGCAAATTTGCTTCAGATATTACTCTTGAGTACAAAGGTAAATCAGTTAACCTTAAATCTATCATGGGTGTTATGAGCCTTGGTGTTGGTCAAGGTGCTGACGTTACAATCACTGCTGAAGGTGCAGACGCTGATGACGCTATCGCTGCTATCTCAGAAACAATGGAAAAAGAAGGATTGGCATAAGAATATGACAGAAATGCTTAAAGGAATTGCAGCATCTGATGGTGTTGCCGTTGCAAAAGCATATCTACTTGTTCAACCGGATTTATCATTCGAGACTGTTTCAGTCGAAGATACAAATGCTGAAGAAGCTCGTTTAGATGTTGCTCTTGAAGCTTCTCAAAACGAGCTTTCTCTTATCCGTGAAAAAGCAGTAGGTACGCTTGGTGAAGAAGCAGCGCAAGTTTTTGACGCTCATTTAATGGTTCTTTCTGACCCTGAATTAATCGGTCAAATTAAAGAAACTATCCGTGCTAAAAAAGTGAATGCTGAAGCAGGTCTTAAAGAGGTTACAGACATGTTCATCACAATCTTTGAAGGCATGGAAGATAATCCATACATGCAAGAACGTGCTGCTGATATTCGTGACGTTACTAAACGTGTTCTGGCAAATCTTCTTGGTAAGAAATTGCCAAACCCAGCTTCTATTAATGAAGAAGTAATCGTCATTGCACACGACTTGACTCCATCTGATACTGCCCAATTGGACAAAAACTTTGTAAAAGCTTTTGTAACTAATATTGGTGGACGTACAAGCCACTCAGCTATTATGGCTCGTACACTTGAGATCGCAGCTGTTTTGGGTACAAACAACATTACTGAGCTTGTAAAAGATGGTGATATTTTAGCTGTTTCAGGTATTTCAGGGGAAGTGGTTATTAACCCAAGCGAAGAACAAATTGCAGCATTCAAAGCAGCTGGTGAAGCTTATGCTCAACAAAAAGCTGAATGGGCTCTTTTAAAAGATGCTAAAACAGTTACCGCTGATGGTAAACACTTTGAGTTGGCTGCTAACATCGGTACACCTAAAGACGTTGAAGGTGTGAACGAAAACGGTGCAGAAGCAGTTGGTCTTTACCGTACTGAATTCTTGTACATGGATTCTCAAGACTTCCCAACTGAAGACGACCAATACGAAGCTTACAAAGCAGTTCTTGAAGGAATGAACGGTAAACCTGTTGTCGTTCGTACAATGGATATCGGTGGGGATAAAGAGCTTCCTTACTTCGATCTTCCTAAAGAAATGAACCCATTCTTGGGCTACCGTGCTTTACGTATCTCTATCTCTGAAACTGGTAACCAAATGTTCCGTACACAATTGCGTGCATTGCTTCGTGCATCTGTTCACGGTAAATTGCGTATCATGTTCCCAATGGTTGCTTTGTTGAAAGAGTTCCGTACTGCTAAAGCTATTCTTGAAGAAGAAAAAGCAAAATTGGTTACTGAAGGTGTTGCAGTTGCGGATGACATCCAAGTTGGTATCATGATTGAAATTCCTGCGGCAGCTATGCTTGCAGACCAATTTGCAAAAGAAGTTGACTTCTTCTCAATTGGTACAATGATTTGATCCAATACACAATGGCAGCAGACCGTATGAACGAACAAGTTTCATACCTTTACCAACCATATAATCCATCAATCCTTCGTTTGATTAACAACGTTATCAAAGCAGCTCACTCTGAAGGTAAATGGGCTGGTATGTGTGGTGAGATGGCTGGTGACCAAACTGCGGTTCCACTTCTTGTTGGTATGGGCTTGGATGAATTCTCAATGTCAGCGACATCTGTACTTCGTACTCGTAGCTTGATGAAGAAACTTGACACGGCTAAGATGCAAGAATACGCTAACCGTGCTCTTACTGAATGTTCAACAATGGAAGAAGTTCTTGAACTTTCTAAAGAATACGTTAACTTTGATTAAGAAATTATTTATCCTCGTAGCTATTTAGTTACGGGGATTTTTAGTTTGCTTTAGAAAGAATTACTGCTGTAAAATTTCCTGAAAATATGGTAGAATAGACCCAGGAAAAAAACGGAGGCAACTATGCAAAATAGACCAATTATTATAGGTGTTACAGGCGGATCTGGTGGAGGAAAAACTAGTGTTTCCAAAGCTATCTTATCCCATTTTCCCAATGAAAAGATTTCCATGATTGAGCACGACTCTTATTACAAGGATCAATCCCATTTGACCTTCGAAGAGCGGATTAAGACTAACTATGACCATCCTTTTGCCTTTGATACTGACTTAATGATTGAGCAGATTAAGGAGTTATTGGCTGGTCGTCCAGTGGATATTCCTACCTATGACTATACAAAACATACACGTAGCTCCAAAACTTACCGTCAGGAGCCTCAGGATGTCTTTATAGTTGAAGGAATCTTAGTTTAGAGGATCAGCGCCTTCGTGATTTGATGGATATCAAGATTTTCGTGGATACCGATGATGATGTTCGTATCATCCGTCGTATTAAGCGTGATATGGAAGAGCGTGGACGTAGCCTTGATAGTGTTATTGAGCAATACCTTGGTGTGGTTAAACCCATGTACCACCAGTTTATCGAGCCGACCAAGCGTTATGCTGATATTATTATCCCTGAAGGTGTTAGCAATACTGTAGCTATTGATTTACTTACAACAAAGATTGAAAAAATCTTAGAAGAAGCACGATTAACACATTGACAATAAAAAAACCTGTATCAATAGGATACAGGTTTTCTTTTATTGTTTAATTTTTTCTAATCTTGGAACAATGAGAGCAGTTAAAACAGCCGAGATAACTAATTCTGCAATTGAGTTTGTTGAGATAACAGTAGCCAATAGTTTTTGAATATTTCCATCAAAAACACTTCCGAAAAGGAAGAAGATTCCACCTAAGACAAATACAGTATTTGTTAGAGAACCAAGAGCACCAGCAAAGATAAGACCAGCTTTGTTTTTAAAAAGTTTATAAACAAAGTAAGGAGTCAAACCGATGAGGATACGAGGAACAATGGCGATGATTAATGAATAGATATTGCCATTAGGTACAAATGGAGAGAAGAGATAGCTAGTTGGTAATATAGTAATTGTATTAACAGTTAAACTAATCATACCCATTAAAAATCCAAGGATAGCACCGATTCTTGGACCGTAAATGATACTAGCAATAATAACTGGGATATGAACGATTGTTGGTTTGATTGGGAATGGTAATACATTAAATAAGATTGAGGTCAGCAGATGGATGACAATCATACTAGCAAAAAATATAGCAACAGGTGCGATGTTAGAGCGTTTGTTCATTGAGAGTTTCCTTTATTCTTTCTATAATAATTTCCAAATCGGATAAAGCGCCGCTTCCGAAGTCGCCACAAGCTAAGAGGGATTCTTTAGGAGAGATAATCTCGTATCCATAGCTTTCAAGAGTTTTAAGATTTGTCTGTGTGGCAGGGTGGGTAAACATTTGTATTCATGGCAGGTGCTAATAATTTAGGGATATTATCTGGTAATGCCAGAGCAGTACTAGTCACCATATTATCCGCAAAGCCATGTGCAAGCTTGGCAATAGTGTTAGCAGTTGCAGGAGCAACGATAAATAAGTCAGTTTCTTTGCCTCTTTCGATGTGGTTGACTTGATTTGGAAATGGTTCCTGCATCACATCGAGATGAACCAGATTTTGGGATAAAACTTGAAGGGTTAAAGGTTGTATAAAAATCACTAGCGACCGGTGTCATCAAGACAGTCACATCATGTCCTTGTTTTTTTAAAGCACTAACTAAATCAGCAGCTTTATATGAAGCAATTGAACCTGTAACTGCAAGAGTAATGTGAGCCATAACTTTCCTTTCTAAAAAGTAAATCCTTGAATTTTTTCTAATAAGAGCTCAGCTATTTCTGTCTTGCTAGAAGCAGTCTGATAGGTGTCTTTTTCTACTAAATAGGCAAGATGCTGTTCAGGGTTAATTTGACTTAAATCATTTGCAACAATAATATCAGCCTTATTCTTTTCAAGACTTTCGCGAGCTATTCTAATCAGATGTTCCTTAGTAACATCAACGAGCAGTTTAAAACCGATCAAGTGAATATCAGGATTCCATTCTTTGACGAGAGAGATAATCTTAGGGTTTTTCTTGAGAAAAAGAACCTGAACATCTTCTTTGGAAGAAATTTTAGACTCGCTATTTTCTTTGGTTAAAAACTCGCTCAATTCCTGACTAGCAGAAACCTCCTCTATCCCTGTCATGTAGACAGGAGTGTAGTCAGAAACAGCCATAGAATGAATCAAGACCTGATAGTCAACAATGAGACCTTCCATCGCTTGGAGTAAGTCTAAAGTGTTTTTTATATGAATAATTTTTAAATTTGGATGGTCAGTTGGCTTCACAGCTTGGGCTGTTGTAATTAAGCAAACCTCATGTCCTGCACTCAATAGCGTCTCTGTGATAACTTTACCAAGATAACCAGTTGAATGATTGGTGATAGAGCGGACTCTATCAATGGCTTCACTAGTACCACCAGATGTAACTAAAATTTTCATAGCATCATTTTACACAAAAAAAATTTGCATGTCAAAGAAAGCGGTTCGGTATTTGATTCAATTCTTATAGTTTATTGTTATAAACACATATAAAAAATAAATAAGAATGAATTTAAACTAGAAAATTAAAGAAAAATACGAACATTAACAAACTACTTGGATGAAATAAATCTTGTTTTGTGTTATAATGATTTCAAACATTAAAGGGCAGAGGAGTTTCCTATGAAAACAGATATTGAAATTGCACAGAGTATTGAATTGAAACCGATTGTTGATGTTGTCGAGAAACTTGGTATTTCTTATGATGATTTGGAGTTGTATGGAAAATACAAGGCTAAACTTAGCTTTGATAAGATTCGTGAGGTTGAGGCAAATCCAGTTGGTAAGTTGATTTTGGTGACAGCCATCAACCCAACGCCAGCAGGTGAAGGGAAGTCAACTATTACAATCGGTCTTGCTGATGCTTTGAATAAGATTGGTAAGAAAACCATGATTGCTATCCGAGAACCATCTCTTGGTCCTGTAATGGGGATCAAAGGTGGTGCAGCTGGTGGCGGTTATGCTCAAGTGTTACCAATGGAAGATATCAACCTTCATTTTACTGGTGATATGCATGCTATTACAACTGCCAACAATGCTCTTTCTGCCTTGATCGACAATCACTTGCACCAAGGAAATGAGCTAGGAATCGATCAACGTCGTATTCTCTGGAAACGTGTTGTTGACTTGAATGACCGTGCTCTTCGTCACGTAACTGTTGGTCTTGGTGGCCCGCTTAATGGTATTCCACGTGAAGATGGATTTGACATCACTGTTGCTTCTGAAATCATGGCCATCCTTTGCTTGGCAACTGATATCGAAGATTTGAAACGTCGTTTGGCAAATATTGTTATCGGTTATCGCTTTGACCGTACACCTGTTACGGTTGGAGAATTACAGGTTGAAGGTGCTTTGGCATTGATTTTGAAAGATGCTATCAAACCAAACCTTGTGCAGACAATCTATGGTACACCTGCCTTTGTTCATGGTGGCCCATTTGCCAATATTGCCCACGGTTGTAACTCTGTATTGGCGACAAACAGCTCTTCGCTTAGCTGATTACACAGTAACTGAAGCTGGTTTTGGTGCAGACCTTGGTGCAGAGAAGTTCTTGGATATCAAGACCCCTAACTTACCAACAGCTCCAAGTGCAGTTGTCATTGTCGCAACTCTTCGTGCTCTTAAGATGAATGGTGGAGTTGCTAAGGATGCTCTGACAGAAGAAAATGTAGAAGCAGTTCGCAAAGGCTTTGCTAACTTGAAACGTCACGTTGAGAACATCCGCAAATTTGGTATCCCTGCAGTTGTTGCTATCAATGAATTTGTATCTGATACCGAAGCTGAAATTACTGCCTTGAAAGAACTCTGTGCTTCAATCGATGTTCCAGTGGAATTAGCAAGTGTTTGGGCTAATGGTGCAGAAGGTGGAGTAGCACTTGCTGAAACTGTGGTCAAAACGATTGCTGAAACTCCTGCAAACTATACTCGTTTATATGACAATGAACTCTCTGTTCAAGAAAAAATTGAAAAGATTGTTACTGAAATCTACCGTGGTAGCAAAGTAAACTTCGAAAAGAAAGCTCAAACCCAAATTGCACAAATCGTACAAAATGGTTGGGATAAACTACCAATCTGTATGGCTAAAACTCAATACAGTTTCTCAGATAACCCTAACGCTCTTGGAGCACCTGAAAACTTTGAAATTACTATTCGTGAATTGGTACCAAAACTTGGTGCAGGCTTTATCGTCGCTCTTACTGGTGATGTCATGACCATGCCTGGACTTCCAAAACGACCTGCCGCTCTCAACATGGATGTTGAAAGTGATGGAACTGTTCTTGGATTATTCTAGTTCAATAACAAAAAGACAACCTCTTTGATAAGGTTGTCTTTTTAACTACAAAAAACTCCTAGAAAAATTCTAGGAGTTTAATGTTTATTTCATAGTTGGGAAAAGAAGTACGTCACGGATAGTAGTAGTATCAGTGAGTAGCATGCAGAGACGGTCGATACCGATTCCCAAACCACCAGTTGGTGGCATACCATATTCAAGTGCTTCAATGTAGTCATAGTCGATACCAGTCGCTTCATCGTCACCAAGTTCTTTTGCTTTAGCTTGGGCTTCAAATCGGCTAAGCTGATCGATTGGATCGTTGAGCTCAGTGAAAGCATTTCCGTATTCTTTGGTCATGATAAAGAGTTCGAAACGGTCAGTAAAGCGTTCGTCTTCAGGGTTCTTCTTAGCAAGTGGAGATACTGCCACTGGATGTCCATAGACAAAGGTTGGTTGAATCAACGTTTCTTCAACAAATTCTTCAAAGAAAGCATTGATAATGTGACCGACTTCAGTATAGTGTTTCTCAACTGGAACTTTCTTGTCAGCAGCAATAGCTTTAGCTTCTTCGAAGGTCATGTCTTGCCAGAAATCGACTCCTGTAATTTCCTTGATAGCATCAACCATGTGAACACGTTTGAATGGTTCGTTGATCTTAATCTCAGTTCCTTGATACATAACTGGGCCATCGCCTTTGACGGCTTTAGCAACGTGTTGGATAATTCCTTCAGTCAAGTCCATGATATCTTGGAAGTCTGCATAAGCTTGGTAAACTTCGATAGAAGTGAACTCAGGGTTGTGTGTAGCATCCATTCCTTCGTTACGGAAGATACGACCAATTTCGTAAACACGTTCCATTCCACCAACGATGAGACGTTTCAAGTGTAGCTCTGTCGCGATACGAAGTACCATATCAATGTTTTGTGCATTGTGGTGAGTGATGAATGGACGAGCAGCAGCACCACCAGCTTCATTGTGAAGAACAGGTGTTTCCACTTCAAGGAAGCCTTTTTGGTCAAGGTAACGACGGATTTCAGAGATGATTTTTGAACGAGTGACAAAACGTTCAAAGCTCTCGCGGTTAGAAATTAAATCTAAGTAACGTTTACGGTAAATGGTTTCAACGTCAGTCAAACCGTGGAACTTTTCTGGAAGCGGACGAAGAGCCTTAGACAAGTGAGTAATATGAGTGGCTTTTATAGAGAGTTCTCCCATATCGGTACGCATGACTTCACCTTCGACACCAAGGAAGTCACCGAGGTCAGCTTTTTTAAAGATTTCGTAGTTTTCTTCACCAACCTCGTCTTTACGCACGTAGATTTGGATTTGACCTTCACGGTCTTGAAGATGGGCAAAGCCTACCTTTCCTTTACCTCGTTTTGTCACTAAACGTCCAGCGATAGTAGCAGTTTCATTTAATTCATGTAGTTGCTCTTTATCGAGGTCAGCAAATTTATCTTTTAATTCTTGAGAGTTAGCAGTACGGTCAAAACGTTTCCCGAATGGGTCTATTCCTTGTTCACGGAGCGCAGCCATTTTTTCACGGCGAACGATCTGTTGGTCATTTAGTTCTTCCATATGTTCAGTTGACATGGGTTCCTCCTAGGTTTACTCAATACTTGTTACAATGAGTCTATTTGCGATACTCCCATTTTATCATAAATATCAAATAAATTCACGGATATTCTATGAAAACTAAAAAGAACTTAACACTAAGGTGTAAGTTCTGAATAGTGGCTATTTTTGTTTTTGTGACTAGGCTAAACTTCGAGGATATCTGCGAATTCTGCTTTTACAAAGCTAGCTAGATCTTTAGGTTCGATGATAATACTGTGACCAACTTCACCAGCAGAAACAATCAGTTCATTAAGCGAAAGGGCAGTGTTATCAATGAAAATGGGATAGTTATGTTTTTGACGAATACCGATAGGATTGTTGGCTCCGTGGATATAGCCCGTTGTTTTTTCCAAATCTTTTTGAGGTATCATGTTTACTTTTTTATTACCTGAGATTTTAGCTAGTTTCTTTCAGAGAGGTGTTCAGTAATGGGAACAATACCGATAATTGGACCTGTCTTATCTCCAAGAAGAGCTAGTGTTTTAAAGATTTGATGTTTCTCATAACCTGAAGGCATTTGACCTTCGAGAGCATTTACCTGAATCCCCTTATGTTTAATACCAGCCTTTGTTAAGATTTGTTCAACTAAGGTTTTCTTAATTTTAACTTTTTTAGCCATTATTTGTATTTATCCTCTAATTGACTCATCCAAATTCCCAACCAGATACCAAGAGCAAAGAAGAAGGCTATAATCACATAAGATACAATGGATAAACCTGCATAACTAATGCTTTCAGAACTACCTGCGTTTGGAATAAGAATCAAGAGCGTACTTGAAAGTACAATCCCGATGATAAAGTGATAGACACGGGAGTGATAGACACGGAGTGCATAGTCCATAAATTTTGAAAATGCAACAAAAGTGAGGACAGCTCCGATGCCGATTGGTAGGAAAGTACCAAAGAGATCAAAAGTTTTGAATCCTGTTAGCATTGGACTATACAGGCCAAGAATCAATAGAAGATTTGATGGGCTGAGTCCAGGAACTAAGATTCCAAGTGCCAAAAGTGCACCTGCCAGAATAAAGTTCAAAAAAGTTGCAGATAGGGAACCAACAACAAAATTGAGGCTATAAAGAGAAATCCCAGAAATAATAAAGGTTGCCCAAAACCAAATCAAATCAACCTTATCTCTTTCTGATTCGCGATTAGCTTCTTTAACTAAACTCGGGACTGTACCGATAATGGCACCGGCAAAACTCCATAAGACATAAACCTGATAATGTTCAAGAAGGTACTCAATAGGATAAGAAAAAGTCCAATACCAAGTAACATACCGATAGCAACTGGCAAGAAATAAAGAACGTCTTCTTTGAGTTGCTTGAAGGGATGAGCTAAGAAACGAATCATACGTTCATAGATTCCTAAAATTGCAGCTAGGACACCTCCGGATATACCAGGTAAGATAAATCCTAGAGCAATTACTATTCCTTTAATCATTTTTGAAATCCAAGATAACATGGAATTCCTCCGTTTTTCTTTTAAATAATCTCAAATTATATTATATCACAAAGTAGAGCAAATTAAGAAAAGCAAGCAGAAGGAATATCTGACTTGCTTTATGAAGTATATATTTAAGGTTTTAAAAATAATTTTCTAAATGTTTCTTCTTTATTTTTTTTCAAAGAAATCATGTTTAGATCTAAATGGTGATCAAATCCAACGAGTCTTCCCTTAGACGTATACTGGTGAAGATCATAATCAAGGTCTGTCACTGGAGTACTTTCAAAATAACCTGAATCAGTGCCATAAGTTGGAATCCATACAGCAGTAAAGTTATCAGTGCTGATACTGTGTTCTCGCATGAAGTAAACACCGATGTAAATGCCGATATTCTTAGCTCCTAGCGAAGCTAGTTTGGCTCTAAAGGCTTCTACACCTTTATTCATATCTGACATCGTTTTTTCTTCGACATCAAGCCAGTAATAACTAGGATTGTATGGAGAAGCAGCGTTATAAAAAGCTTCAGCAGCCTCTCCATATCTTCAACACTCTTAGCAGAAACATATGCATAGACAGCTACAGGAATGTTACGTTTTTGTAATTCTATAATATGACTTTTATAGGCTTTATCGGTTCCGTTGGTAAAAGAAGCATCATTCTCCTTCGTAATTTGGTTTCCTCCATGAACTCGAACGATAGCACCAGAAATATTTTTTGATAAAATATCGTAATTTATTTCTGATGGTCTTTGCCAACCGGATAAATCAATTATAGGTTTATCTAAATTATGTAAAGCTTGATTTTCTACCTGAACTGGATTTGGTTTGGTTTTAACGGGGTGGTCTTCAAAGCGAGGCCGATTCATAATTAAAATCCCAATAAAAACAGCTAGAATAGTAAAAACAAAAGCTGGATGAATTTTTTTTCTCATACCACTCTAGTTTATCGTAAATATGTTAAAAAATCAAAAAAAACACTCAAAACTAGCAGTTTGAAGCAATAAGTCTCCATGTGTTTTAGACAATTTTATGTTTGAAGAGGTAAAATATGGTATAATGTAATGGAAATTCTATAGAAAAGAGAAAAATATGGCAAATTATGCAATTATTTTAGCAGCGGGTAAAGGTACTCGCATGAAATCAGATCTTCCAAAAGTCATGCACAAGGTTGCTGGGATTTCTATGCTTGAGCATGTTTTCCGTAGCGTGGGAGCAATTAATCCTGAAAAAACAGTTACAGTAGTTGGACATAAGGCAGACCTAGTTGAACAAGTCTTAGCAGGTCAAACAGATTTTGTAAGACAGACAGAACAACTAGGAACTGGTCACGCAGTTATGATGGCTGAGCCAATCCTTGAAGGTTTGACTGGACAAACTTTAGTCATTGCTGGTGATACTCCTTTAATTACTGGTGAAAGTTTGAAGAACTTGATTAATTTTCATGTGAATCATAAAAATGTTGCTACGATTTTAACTGCTGAAGCGGATAATCCATTTGGCTATGGACGTATCGTACGTAATGAAAATGCTGAGGTTCTTAGAATTGTTGAGCAAAAGGATGCTACTGATTTTGAAAAACAAATCAAAGAAATCAATACGGGAACTTACATTTTTGACAATGCTCGTCTCTTTGAAGCTCTAAAAAATATCAATACGAATAATGCACAGGGAGAGTATTATATTACGGACGTAATTGGTATTTTCCGTGAAGCGGGAGAAAAAGTCGGTGCTTATACATTAAAAGACTTTGATGAAAGTCTCGGCGTCAATGATCGTGTAGCTCTTGCAACTGCTGAAGCTGTAATGCGCCGTCGTATTAACCAAGCCCATATGGTCAATGGTGTTAGTTTTGTAAATCCTGAAGCCACCTATATTGATATTGACGTTGAAATTGCTCCAGAAGTTCAAATTGAAGCTAATGTAACTCTTAAAGGAACTAGTAAGGTTGGCGCTGAAACCATTCTTACTAATGGTACCTACATCGTGGATAGTACTATTGGTTCAGGAGCTGTAATTACCAACTCTACTATTGAAGAAAGTACCTTAGCTGATGGTGTAACTGTAGGTCCGTACGCTCATATTCGCCCAGGTTCAAGTCTTGCTAAGAATGTTCACATCGGAAACTTTGTTGAAGTCAAAGGTTCAAGCATCGGTGAAAACACTAAATCAGGCCATCTAACTTACATTGGAAACAGCGAAATTGGTAAAGATGTAAATATTGGTGCTGGTACCATCACTGTCAATTATGATGGTCAAAAGAAATATAAGACTATCATTGGAGACAATGTATTTGTAGGTTCTAATTCAACTATCATTGCACCTGTAGAACTTGGAGACAATTCACTTGTGGGTGCTGGTTCAACTATTACCAAGGATGTGCCAATAGATGCGGTAGCTATTGGACGTGGACGTCAAGCTAACAAAGAAAACCTTGCTACTCGCTTGCCACATCATCCTAAAAATAAGTAGGAGTTAACGATGGAATTCGAAGAAAAGACCTTAAGTCGTAAAGAAATTTACAAAGGACCGATTTTTCAATTAGTTCAGGATCAAGTTGAATTACCCGCAGGAAAGGGAACTGCCCAACGAGACTTGATTTTTCATAATGGAGCAGTCTGTGTCTTAGCAGTCACGCCAGAAAATAAAATTGTACTCGTTAAACAATACCGTAAGGCTATCGAAAAGGTTTCTTATGAGATTCCTGCTGGAAAACTTGAAGTTGGTGAAAGTGCAGATCCTGAAGCAGCAGCTCTTCGAGAGTTAGAAGAAGAAGCAGCTTATACTGGAACTTTAAGTCTTTTGTATGATTTATTCTGCAATTGGCTTTTGTAACGAAAGATTGAGATTATACTTGGCAAGTAACTTGAAAAAGGTAAAGAATCCTCGTCCCCAAGATGAAGATGAGACCTTGGAACTACTAGAAGTCAGTCTTGAACAAGCAAAATCACTTATCCAGTCAGGGGACATTTGTGATGCGAAAACCATCATGGCTATCCAGTACTGGGAATTACAAGAAAAATAGAGGAGCAACCTATGGGAAAACCTTTATTAACAGATGAGATTATTGAACGTGCTAATCGTGGAGATGATATTTTTGGTCCTCCTTTACAAGATGATGAGGAAACAAAGATCTTATCATTTTCTTCTCAAAATAATAGATATTCACGTTCAAGAGACCATGGTTTTAGTCAAGATACATTGACAATCGAGGTCGAGCCGTCTATTCATAAGAGTCGTCGCATCGAAAACACGAAGAGAAATGTCTTTAATTCTAAATTGAACAAGATTTTATTTGCAGTCATTTTTCTCTTAATTCTATTAGTACTTGCTATGAGATTTATCTAAGGGGAAATGATATGAAAATTGGAATTATTGCAGCTATGCCAGAAGAGCTGGTTTATCTTATTCAACATTTAGAAAATGCTAAAGAAGAAACGGTATTAGGGAATTGCTATCATACAGGAACTATTGGGTCAGTTGAGCTTGTCTTGGTAGAGAGTGGTATCGGTAAAGTTATGTCTGCCATGAGTGTAGCTATTCTAGCTGACCACTTTAAAGTAGATGCTGTTATTAACACCGGTTCAGCTGGCGCTTTGGCAGCAGGTATCGAGGTCGGAGATGTGGTCATTGCAGAAAAGTTAGCCTATCATGACGTTGATGTGACTGCTTTTGGGTATGAATACGGTCAAATGGCGCAACAGCCACTCTACTTTGAAACAGATAAAAAGTTTGTTAGCTTGATTCAAGAAAGCTTGTCTAAACTAGACCAAAATTGGCACTTAGGTTTAATTGTGACAGGAGATAGCTTTGTAGCTGGTGAAGACAAGATAGCCACTATTAAAAAACATTTCCCTCAAGTTCTTGCTGTGGAGATGGAAGGGGCAGCGATTGCTCAGGCAGCTCACGCGCTTAATTTACCTTTCTTGGTCATTCGTGCCATGAGTGATAATGCTAACCATGAAGCTTCTATTTCATTTGATGAATTTATCGTCGAAGCTGGACGTCGTTCTGCACAGGCTTTAATACGCCTTCTAGAGTCAATGTAGAAAAATAATGGAACACTTTAAATAGTGTTCTTTTTTCTTTTTGGAGTAGCAACTCCTAGTAGAGTTATTTTTCTCAATTTTTGTTATAATAGAAAGACTGATTTGAAGTATGAGGAAGAGAAGATGAATGAATTATTAAAAGGAATGAATGACCGTCAGGCTGAGGCCGTTCAAACGACAGAAGGACCTCTCTTGATCATGGCTGGGGCTGGTTCTGGTAAGACGCGAGTGTTGACTCACCGTATTGCCTACTTGATTGATGAAAAAATGGTCAACCCGTGGAATATCTTGGCCATTACCTTTACTAACAGGCTGCGCGTGAAATGAAGGAGCGTGCTTATAGTCTCAATCCAGCCACACAGGACTGTTTAATCGCGACCTTCCACTCTATGTGCGTTCGTATCTTACGTCGTGATGCGGATCATATTGGTTACAATCGTAACTTTACCATTATCGATCCAGGTGAGCAGCGTACACTGATGAAACGCATTCTCAAGCAATTAAACTTGGATCCTAAAAAGTGGAATGAACGCTCTATTTTAGGGACCATTTCTAATGCTAAGAATGATCTGATTGACGATGTTGCTTATGCTGCTCAAGCAGGAGATTTATATACAAACATTGTCGATAAGTGTTATGAGGCCTATCAAAAGGAACTCCGTCAGTCTGAGTCAGTTGACTTTGATGATTTGATTATGTTGACCTTGCGCCTCTTTGATCAAAATCCTGATGTCTTGACTTACTATCAGCAAAAGTTCCAATATATCCATGTCGATGAGTACCAAGATACTAACCATGCCCAGTACCAACTGGTCAAACTGTTGGCTTCTCGTTTTAAAAATATCTGTGTTGTTGGGGATGCGGACCAATCTATCTACGGATGGCGTGGTGCTGATATGCAGAATATTTTGGATTTTGAGAAGGATTATCCTCAAGCCAAGGTTGTTTTATTGGAGGAAAACTATCGCTCAACCAAAACCATTCTCCAAGCAGCTAATGATGTTATTAAAAACAATAAAAATCGTCGTCCTAAGAATCTCTGGACACAGAACGCAGATGGCGAAAAGATTATTTACTACCGAGCTAACGATGAACAAGACGAGGCTGTTTTTGTAGCTAAAACCATCGATGAACTTGGCCGAATCCAAAACTTCCTACACAAAGACTTTGCAGTGCTTTACCGTACCAATGCCCAGTCACGTACTATTGAGGAAGCTCTGCTCAAGTCCAATATTCCTTATACTATGGTTGGTGGTACCAAGTTCTACAGCCGTAAGGAAATCCGTGATATTATCGCTTATCTGAATCTCATTGCCAATTTGAGTGACAATATCAGTTTTGAACGTGTCATCAATGAACCTAAACGTGGCATTGGCCCTGGAACAGTAGAGAAAATTCGTGACTTTGCTAATTTGCAAGAAATGTCCATGCTGGATGCTTCAGCCAATATTATGTTATCAGGAATTAAGGGTAAAGCAGCCCAGTCGATCTGGGACTTTGCCAATATGATTCTGGATTTACGAGAGCAACTGGACCAATTAACCATTACAGAGTTGGTTGAGGCGGTTCTTGAAAAAACAGGTTACGTTGATATTCTAAATGCACAAGCAACATTGGAGAGTAAGGCTCGGGTCGAAAATATCGAAGAGTTCCTCTCTGTTACGAAAAACTTCGATGACAATCCTGAAAGCCAAGAAGAGGAAACAGGACTAGATAAACTTAGTCGTTTCTTGAATGATTTGGCTTTGATTGCAGATACTGACTCTGATAGTCAGGAGGCATCTGAAGTAACCTTGATGACCTTACACGCTGCCAAAGGACTCGAGTTTCCAGTTGTCTTTATTATAGGTATGGAGGAGAATGTCTTTCCTCTTAGTCGCGCCTCTGAAGATCCAGATGAATTAGAAGAAGAACGTCGTTTGGCCTATGTAGGTATCACGCGCGCCGAGAAAATTCTCTATCTAACCAACGCAAACTCTCGCTTGCTATTCGGTAAGACTAACTATAACCGCCCAACTCGTTTTATCAATGAAATCAGTTCAGATTTGCTTGAATACCAAGGTTTGGCGCGTCCAGCTAATAGTAGCTTCAAAGCATCCTATAGTAGTGGAGGCGTCGCCTTTGGTCAAGGCGTGAGCCTAGCTCAAGCTCTACAAGATCGCAAACGCAACGCAGCACCAAGATCAATTGAATCAAAAGGACTACCTTTTGGACAATTTGCTACTGGATCAAAATCAACTTCAAGTGAAACCAGCTGGTCTATTGGTGATATTGCCCTTCATAAGAAGTGGGGGGAAGGAACTGTTCTAGAAGTTTCAGGAAGTGGATCTACTCAGGAATTGAAAATCAATTTCCCAGAAGTCGGCCTCAAAAAACTTTTAGCCAGCGTGGCTCCGATTGAGAAAAAAGATTAAGTCAAATATGTTAAAAAGAATAGTTAGACAGAAAAAGGAGAATAAATGTCTGAAAAACAAATGAAAAAAGTAGGTTGGATTGCAACTTTTATGTCCATTATGATGTATGTTTCTTATATTCCACAAATTTTAGATAATCTAGAAGGTCATAAGGGAAATTTTATCCAACCAGCAGTTGCAGCTCTAAACTGTTGCCTCTGGTGTTACTATGGCTTCTTTAAGGAAGAGAGAGATATCCCCATTGTTGCAGCAAATATCCCTGGGATTATCTTAGGAATTATAACTGCATTGACTGCTTTAATTTAATACATAGAATGAACTCTTCTTCGTATTTAAGTATGAAGGAGAGTTTCTTTATCCGAAATTCCTAAAAAAACATGATATAATACTATTAGAAAGGTTGGTGTTTATGGCTAGAATACTTATCGTTGAAGATAATAATGAGATTCAAGAAATTTTGAGAACTCTTCTTTCCGAGAAACATGAGGTGATTCAGGCTTTTTCTGGTACTGAAGGAATGATACGATTTGAACAAGGGGCTATTGATCTAATCTTGTTAGATATTATGCTTCCGGGTAAAAATGGTGATCAGGTTTTAAAAGCCATTAGACAAGATAGTTCAGTTCCTGTCATTATGCTAACTGCCTTAAGCGATAAAAAGCTCATCAGCCAATATCTCTTAGATGGTGCTAATGATTACATTGTAAAGCCTTTTGATTTGGATGAAGTTTTTGCCAGGGTTACGGTACAATTACGTCAAAATAGTGATAAGCAACCAGCTGAGATGGAACATCCTGACAAGTTGATTCAACAGTTAAAAAATATTCAATTTGATGCAGATAGTTTTGAAATCAAAAATTGCCAAGAAACTATTCGTCTAGCTAAGAAAGAATGCTTGATTCTCCAAACCTTGTTGAGACATCCTAAGAAAATTTTTACGAAAGAAGAACTCTATCAGTTGGTTTGGGAGGATACTTATTTACCAGGCGACAATACTCTCAACACTCATTTAAGTAATCTCCGAAAAAAATTAGGTCAACTAGATCCAGAGCAAGAGTATATTGAAACTATCTGGGGAGTTGGTATTCGGTTAAAAGGAGATGAGCAATGATCTATATTTTACTTTCTTTGCTACTGTTGGTTATTATCCTATTGGCGATAGGATTGATTCGCTATCATCTAGCACTCGTGAACTTGAACCAACAAATCGAAGACAAGATTCTTACTGGAAGTATGAAGAGAATCGGAGTATCTACTTTCTCCAAGGATTTTTTACATCTTTACCAGCAAATCAATCATCTCTTTCAAGAAGTTGAGCAGTCACGCTTGATTATGAAGCGAGAGAAGCAGACTTTAGACATGGCTATTAGCAATATTGCACACGATATTCGAACACCTTTAACGATTGCGTCAGGTTATACTCAGCAATTGCTTAAAACAGAAAATCCTGAGTCTGAGAGTTTGAGAAAAATTGCTCATCATCTCAATCAAGTTTCAAAACGGCTAGAGGCTCTTTTGGACTATCGTCGATTAATGGAAGGAGCGGTAAAGCCTGACTTATCTGAGATAGAAGTCTCGACATTTATAACGCAAAAATTACTAACCTATTATGATTCTTTTCAGACAGCAAAGATTAACCTGGATTTGCAAGTGGAACCTGGTTTGTATTTACTGACAGACTCGGATTTATTAGAGCGTATCTTGCAAAATCTCATTGGCAATGTTCTAAAACATGGTAAGGATGAAGCGAGATTTTCTTTGAAGGAAGTGGACAATCATATCTGTTTGGAAATTGCTAATCTGGTTAAACAACCGATTCGTAAAATTGAAAATCTCAGTCAACGATTTTACTCTGAAAACCTCTCAGATACTGAAGAATCATCAGGTTTAGGTCTTTATATTACAGAAGAATTATCCCATCTACTTGGTGCAGAACTACAACTAAGTACAGATGGTGCTTGGTTTACAGTTAGAATTCTCTTTTAAATTAAGCAACCTCCTCTTTTTGAACAGAGGAGGTCATTTTTATAAGCTTTTCTTTTTGAAAACAGCAAGTCCACTAATGGTAAAGAGTAGAATAATGGTTACAGTAACGATAACGGTATATAGAATGGCCTGGCTATAGTCAGTCATGGCATAGGCAAAGTTCAAGGACAAATAGCGCAAAATCTCGATATCTGGAAAGATAAGCATTGGCATTGAAAGTAAGGTAGAACTGATTAAATAGCCAATGAAAACAGCCAAATAAGAATGAGTCACATAGAGAATGAAGGAAACAATAGATAGCCAAGCTAGAAGGCAGAGAAATTGAAGAGAAATTGTTAGAAGGAGATTGCCAATAAATCCTTCTGGCATCGTACCAAGACCGTTTAGGATAGTCGCTGGTACGAAAGCAATAACTAGGCTAACAAGAATTTGCATTAGAGCGATACTTGCTAATACTACAGACTTGGCTAGGAAGAATTCTGTGCGAGAAACACCCACTGTCAAACTGTTTTTATAGAGTTTTCCGATAAGATCAACTCCTAGAACTAAGCAAGCAAGGATAATACAGAGGAAAACTAGGTTTGAGCTATTGCTAGAGGTGTTAATAAGGGCTTGTATACCATCCCATCCCTTGCTTGGCAGTTCGGTTTCTGCGTTTGTACTTGTACTGACGGATATGATCTGTCCTGTAGCTCCGAAAGTAGCCCCCATTAACATGAGAGCAAAGAGAACGAGCTCTGTAATCCAAAAACCTTTGGAACGGAAAAGACGGTAAAAGTCTGCTTGAATTGTATGTATCATGGTTTTTCTCCTATTTTACTAATTGTGTGAAGTATTCTTCAAGATTTTGACGAGCATAGTAAATCTCATCCACGTCAACATCTGCTAGAGTAAGTTCTTTGAGAATGCGTTTGACATCTTGTTCATGACTAAAAATATGAATCTCATTATCTGAATTAACAACTTTAAATTCGAGATGAACTTTGTCTTTTAAGATTTGACTAGCTTTTTCTTTGTCACTTGTTTTTAGAACAATATAGTCTTCATTCAGTGTCTCAAATTCGGCCTTACTGATTTCTCGAATGATTTTCCCTTGGTCAAGAATTCCAAAGCGATTGGCAACCAGATAGAGTTCTGACAAGATATGACTAGAGATGAGAATTGTTATTCCTAGTTCTTGATTCAGACGTTGGATCATTTGACGAAACTCTTTGATACCGATTGGATCAAGTCCATTGATAGGTTCATCAAGGATGAGAAAGTCTGGTTTTGATAGGAGGGCAATCGCAATGCCTAGGCGTTGTTTCATCCCAAGAGAGAAATCTCGAAACTTTTCTACCTGTATCTGTTAACCCCACATACTTTAATGTTTCCTGAATGACTTGATCGGCATTTGGGATATGTCGAATAGTACAATAGTATCTTAGATTTTGATAGGCTGTTAAATGATTGTGAGCTACTGGGGATTCAATGACTGAACCTACTCGAGATAGGGCTTTCGTGCATTCCTTATACCCTTGACTGGAAAATAGGGAAATAGTTCCATGGTCAGCAGATAATAATTGGGTAATGATTTTAATCAGAGTTGTTTTACCAGCACCATTTTTTCCGATAAGTCCATAGATATCTCCTTCTTTAACTGAGAGACTAAGATCTTGTAGAATAGGTTGTTTGCCAAATTGTTTTGACAAGCCATGGATTTCGAGGACTGTTTTCATAGTTTTCTCCTTTAACCTTTAATACTCAATGAAAATCAAAGATCAAAGTAGGAAGCGAGTCGCAGGCTGTACTTGAGTACGGCAAGGCGAAGCTGACGTGGTTTGAATTTTATTTTCGAAGAGTATAAGATGTTTTATTTTTATAACTCTAGTATAAAGCATAGATATCAAAGAATCGTCAAGCATTTCTAAAGAGTTTCTAAAGTTTTTAAATTTTAAAAAAAAAATAAAAGCCCAGTTGGCTATAAATACTAGTTGACTGGGCTTATTTTCTACAAAATATATTTCTCAATAGCGCGTGCAACACCATTTTCTTCATTGCTGGCAGTTACGGCATCAGCGAGAGATTTGACGTGGTCGCTTGCATTTCCCATGGCAATCCCCAGCCCAGCAAACTCTAACATCTCAATGTCGTTATTGGCATCACCCATAGCCATGATTTCAGAAGGTTGGATATCCAAAATCTCAGCTAAACGAGAAAGAGCAGAAGCTTTAGTTGTACCGAGTGGCATCGCTTCATAGATCACTGGTTGTGAACGAACACCGCTGAATCTCTGACAAAGTTCATCAGCAAATCGTTGTTCAAAGTCATCTGTCTGTTCTTTTGTCCCTAAAAACATTCCCTGGAACATACGATATTTACCACTGGTAGCCTCCTCAAGTGAGATTTCAGTCAGGTCAGCAAAGACAAGTGTGGCATCATATTGAACGATAGGATTTGGTTTGCCTCCGAGAACGAAGTAGTGTTCCTCATCAAAGAGAGTTAACTGGACTTCACTCTTTTCTGCCAGGTCGTTCAGGTATTCGATGTCAGATTTGCTAAGTTCTCGCCAGTCAACAAGGCTCCAGTCACTGGTTTGGTGGGTAGAACAGCCATTATTGACAATAACGTATTCATTTTGCAAATCAAGACCGAGTTTCTTGTAGTAGGGAAGAACTCCAAAGAGGGGACGACCAGTACAGAGAACCAGTTTGACACCTTTTTCGATAACCTTATGAATGGCATCAATATGAGCCTGAGGAATTTCCTTGGCTTCGTTAAGTAGAGTACCGTCCATATCAAGAGCAAGTAGTTTAATCATAGTATTTCCTTTTCATGTGTTTTGCTTATATTATAGCATATTTGGAGGCAAATAAGTCTAAAGCTAAGTGAAATGCCATTTCTATTTAGGTTTTTAGTAGATAGTTAACAAGAATATGATATACTAAATTAGTAATATATTTAATATTATACTGATAATGGATAAAAAATCAAAGGATTTATCATGAAAAGAAGAGCAGTACAGATTTTACTAGCCTTATTGGTAATCATTTATAGGAAGACATGGTTTTGGTGGATTTTTAATCATTTTGCAGGTAGGCTTGTGCCTGCTAGTAGAGAATTTTTTCAAATTCTTGCTTTTTTAGAGCTCAGCGTTACTTTTCTAGCTATTCTTTATTTACTAGTATTCGAAGGTAGAAGAATTTTTGAGTTGAAGTGGAAATGGAGATATCCAGTTTATTTGCTTCTTGCTTATGGAGTCAATCATCTTTCAGGTATTGTGTTTTCCTTTTTAACCCCAGCAACGTCCAATCAAATCGCTTTAAATGAATTGACTGAGATGACAGGGCGACAAGAGTTACCTTATCTTTTACTTATTGTTTGTCTGCTAGGACCAATTACAGAAGAATTGGTATATCGAGGAGTTCTGATGAATACATTTCTGAAAGATTCACCATGGTATGGAGATGTTTTGCTATCAGCCAGTGTCTTTGGCTATGTGCATGTCAGTTCAGGTTTAACACCACTCGCCTTTTTCACCTATGCAAGTGGAGGAGCAATTTGTGCATTCCTCTACCGAAAAACTTATTCTCTCTATTATCCTATTTTACTTCATATCATGATCAACATTACTGCATTTTGGGAATTATGGGTACTCTTGTTTTCTGATAGTTAATAACTATAAAAAGTCGGATTTTATTCCGACTTTTTTGATATGGGACAGGTTAAAATTAGGGCTTTATATCAATCTGTTTTGACCTAAAAAATGATATAATAAAAGGTAATGACAAAAACAGACGAGGCAGAGATGAAACTACTTTATACCGATATTCGGACTTCTTTGACAGATATCTTAACCAAGGAGGCTCAGGGACTAGTAGCCCAAGGCAAACGAGTCTTTTATATTGCCCCTAACTCTCTTTCATTTGAAAAGGAACGCGCCGTGCTGGAGTGCTTGAGTCAGCAGGCTTCTTTTGCTATTACAGTCACGCGCTTTGCTCAAATGGCTCGTTATCTGGTCTTAAATGATATTGCTGAAAGGTCTAGTCTCGATGATATCGGTCTTGGTATGGCTTTCTATAAGTGTCTGTCTGAGATTGACCCTAAGGATTTACGTGTTTACGGGGCTATTAAGCAAGATCCGCAATTCATCCAGCAACTGATTGAGATTTACCATGAAATTTCAACTGCAAAGATGAGTTTTTTGGACTTGGAAAGCTTGACAGATGCTGATAAACGCTCTGATTTACTCTTAATTTTTGAAAAGATAACAGCTTATTTAAATCAAGGTCAAGTTTCACAGGGGAGTCCATTATCCTATCTGATTGATGCTATCGAAGAAAACAAGGTAAGTAGCGATTTTAGCAAGATTGCCCTAGTCATTGATGGTTTTACCCGTTTTTCTGCAGAAGAGGAATACCTAGTGGATTTGCTTCATCGTAAGGGTGTTGAGATTATTATTGGCGTATATGCGTCTAAGAAAGCCTACACTAGCCCCTTTAGTGAAGGGAACCTCTATCAAGCCAGTGTTGAGTTTCTACGTCATTTAGCTTTTAAATATCAGACCAAGGCAGAAGATGCATGTCAAGAACATGAAACCTTGATGCTTTTGCTAAGGCCTCAAAATTACTGGAAAGTGCTTATGATTATTCTGAAATCAATATAGAAGTGGATGCTAAGGATAGAGAAGACTTACAAATCTGGTCTTGTCTGACACAGAAAGAAGAGCTGGAGCTAGTTGCTCGTAGTATTCGCCAGAAATTGCACCAAGAGCAAGAACTTAGCTATAAGAATTTTCGTATCCTACTAGGAGACGTAGAGTCCTATAAACTATCCTTGCAGACAATTTTTAATCAATATCAGATTCCTTTTTATCTAGGTAAGAGTGAGTCTATGGCTCATCATCCTTTGACTCAATTTGTAGAATCCATCGGACGTCTCAAACGGTACTATTTCCGTCAGGAAGATTTGATTAATCTCCTACGCACTGGATTGTATACCGACCTTAGTCAAGAGGAAATCGATAGCTTTGAACAATATATCCGCTATTTAGGTATTGATGGACTTTCTAACTTTAAACAAGAATTTACAAAAAATCATCACGGGAAATTTGATTTAGAGAAATTAAACGAGCTGCGTGTCCGTGTCCTAAATCCACTAGAAACTTTATTATCCAGTCGTAAGCAAAAGACTGAAAACATCCTTACAAAATGGAATAACTTTTTGAAGGATGCATCTGTGACCAAGCAATTACAATCCTTATCTGAAACGATGGATGCGACAGAGCAAGAAAGACAAGAAGAGGTCTGGAAAGCATTTTGCCACGTAATGGAGCAATTTGCGACCGTATTTGAGGGGTCTCAGGTTACTTTAGATGATTTCTTGGCTCTTCTTCATTCAGGGATGTCATTGTCAAATTATCGTACAATCCCAGCAACGGTAGATACGGTTTTGGTGCAAAGTTATGATTTGATTTCGCCTTTGACTTCTGATTACATCTATGCACTTGGCTTAACCCAGGACCATCTACCTAAAATCACCCAAAATACTAGTCTTTTGAGTGATGAAGAAAGAGAAGTTTTAAACCAAGGTACTGAAGAAGGCTCTCAATTATTGATTGCTAGCCATGAAAATCTTAAGAAGAATCGCTATACCATGCTTTCTTTGGTAAATTCTGCCAAGAAGCAATTGGTCTTATCAGCGCCTAGTTTACTCAATGAAAACGAGAGTAAAGAGTCAGTTTATCTGAAAGAATTGCAGGATTTTGGTTTTACCAAGATTGAAAAGAGAATCGATCGAAGAAACCTATCAAAGGATGATATTGGTTCTTATCACAGTCTTTTGTCTAGTCTTGTTGCTTATCACCAGCAAGGTGAGACGGAGACAAGTGAGCAAGACTTAACCTTTATTAAGGTTCTAGCTCGTGTCATGGGGAGAAAATTAGAAGATCAAGGTCTTGATAATCCTGTCCTCCCGACAAGTCCAAAAAGTAAGACCTTAGCTACTGAAACTTTGGAAGTCTTGTATCCTCAAGATCAAGATTTCTATCTATCAACTTCTGGATTGACAGAGTTTTATCGAAACGAATACAGTTATTTTCTTCGATATGTTTTAGGCTTACAGGAAGAATTGCGACTTCGACCTGATGCTCGAAGTCATGGAAATTTCTTGCATCGTATTTTTGAACGCGCTATGAAACTTCCTGTTGATACACCTTTTGATCGTCGTTTAGAACAAGCAATCTCTGAAACCAGTCAAGAGCGTGAGTTTCAAGCGATTTATCAAGAAAGTTTGGAAGCCCAATTAACCAAGGAAGTTCTTTTGGATGTTGCTCGTGCAACTGGACATATACTTCGTCACAATTCTGAAATTGAAACAATTCAGGAAGAGGCAGTCTTTGGTGGTAAGGAACAAGCTTTTGTTCAGTTAGAAAACGGCAGAAATGTCTATGTCCGTGGTAAAGTTGACCGTATAGATCGCTTAAAGACAAGTGAAGCTATTGGTGTTGTCGATTACAAATCTTCTCTAACTCAGTTTAACTTCCCTCTCTTTTATAGCGGCCTTAATTCACAATTACCAACCTATCTGGCTGCTCTTAAGAAAGAAGGAAATACAGACTTCTTTGGTGCCATGTATTTAGAGATGGCTGAGCCAGTTCAGTCTATACAAACTGTTAAAACTCTTTCAAAGGCTTTAGCAGAAACGACTAAGAGTATGAAATATCAAGGGCTATTTCTCGAAAAAGAGATAAAGAACCTTGGGGAACTTTACAATAAAAACAAGACCTATCAGTTGTCTGATGAGGAATTCAAGTTATTGCTGGACTATAACGCCCTTATCTATAAAAAAGCGGCAGAGAAGATTTTATCTGGTAGATTTGCTATCAATCCTTACACAGAAGACGGCAGAAGTATTGCTCCTTATGTCCAACAATATCAGTCGATAACTGGTTTTGAAGCCAATTACCATTTAGGTCAGGCTAGATTGTTAGATAAGGTTGCTAAGAGCAATGATAAAGAAACATGGTTTAATAAAATTAGAGAGGAGTTGGATCGATGAATTTTTTATCCCAAGAAGAGATTGAAAAGTTGCAAATAGAAGAAGCTCATTCTGACAAGAAACCTAAGAAAACTGCTGAACAAATTCAAGCTATCTACAGTTCTGGTCAAAACATTCTGGTCTCAGCATCAGCTGGCTCAGGAAAAACCTTTGTCATGGCTGAACGAATTCTTGATCAACTAGCGCGTGGTGTAGAAATTCGCCAACTCTTTATCTCAACCTTTACGGTAAAGGCAGCAACCGAGTTAAAAGAACGCTTGGAAAAGAAAATCAGCCAACAAATCCAAGAGACTCAAGATTTGGAGCTAAAAAAGCATCTTGGAAGACAATTAGCTGATTTACCAAACGCTGCCATCGGAACTATGGACTCTTTTACTCAGAAGTTCCTGGCTAAACATGGTTATCTGATTGACCTCGCCCCAAACTTTCGCATTCTTGAGAATGAAAGTGAGCAACTCCTCTTAAAGAATGATGTATTTCGACAAGTTTTCGAAAGTCACTACCAAAGTAAGGAACAAGAACAGTTTAGTCAGCTGGTCAAAAACTTTGCGGGAAAAAGCAAGGATGCGCGTGGATTGCGTAAACAAGTCTATGCGGTTTATGAGTTCTTACAGTCCACTAGTAATCCTCAGGCTTGGCTACAGGAATCTTTCTTAAAAGGATTCGAAAAGGCCGATTTTACAAGTTCTAAAGAAAAGCTGGCTCAAGACATTCAGCAAAGACTCTGGGATTTAGAAAGTTTCTTCAGTTACCATCTAGAGAATGATGCCAAGGAATTTGGGAAAGCTGCCTACTTAGAAGCTGTCCAACAAGTTCTTGATGAAATTGGAGCTTTAACAAACGAATCTACTTTTCATCAATATCAAGAAGTTCTAGAACGAGTTGTGAGTATTTCTAAGGATAAGGGTGGCCGTGCTCTCACAAATGCTAGTCGCAAGGCTGAACTCCTAGAACTGAAAGAAGCTTACAACCAAGAGAGAAAAGACAAGTTTGAAAAGCTAGTTGCACTAAATGACCAAATTACGTTATTGAAATTCCAGGAAAAATATCATCAAGAGTCTTGGGACTTAGCAAAGACTTTTCAAGTTTTCATGAGTGATTTTGTTGCTGCCTGTCGAAAGCGTAAACGCGAAGAAAATGCCTTCGAATTTGCGGATATCAGCCACTATACCATTGAGATATTAGAAAACTTTCCTCAGGTGCGTCAAGAGTATCAGGAACGTTTCCACGAAGTCATGGTCGATGAGTACCAAGATACCAACCATATCCAGGAAAGAATGTTGGAACTCCTCTCTAACGGGCATAACCGTTTTATGGTAGGAGATATTAAGCAGTCCATTTATCGTTTCAGACAAGCAGACCCACAGATTTTCAATGAAAAATTTCATAGCTTTGCTCAAGATAGTGAAGAAGGTCAGTTAATACTGCTTAAGGAAAATTTCCGTAGTAGTTCAGAAGTACTAAATGCTACTAATGACGTCTTTAAACATCTCATGGATGAGGAAGTTGGAGAGATTTCTTATGACAGCATGCATCAACTTGTTTTTGGGAATACTGATATTCAAGCAAATCCTGAAAACAAGGCAGAAGTTCTCTTATATGATAAGGATGATGATAGTGATGACGATGAGAAATTAGTAACCAACAAACTGACTGGTGAAATGCGAATGGTCATTAAGGAGATATTGCATCTTCATAATGATAAAGGGTTACCTTTTAATGACATTGCTCTCTTGACTGCCAGCAGAAGTCGGAATGACCAGGTTTTACTTGCTTTGTCGGAATATGGGATACCAGTTAAAACTGATGGCGCTCTAAACAATTATTTGCAATCTTTAGAAGTGCAGGTTATGTTGGATACTCTTCGTGTCATCCATAATCCTCTGCAAGACTTTGCTTTAGTAGCTCTCATGAAGTCTCCTATGTTTAGCTTTGATGAAGATGAATTGGCTCGTCTAGCTCTTCAAAATTCTGAGGATAAGGTTCAAGAGAACTTTTATGAAAAACTAGTCAATGCTCAAACAAAAACTAGTATCCAAAAGGATTTAATTAAGCCTGAACTCCATAAAAAGCTTAACCTTTTCTTGGAAACTGTTAATGCTTGGCGTTTGTTCTCAAAAACGCATTCGCTTTATGACCTTATTTGGAAAATCTATAGCGAACGTTTCTACTATGATTATGTTGGTGCTTTACCAAATGGTCAGGCTAGACAGGCCAACCTCTATGCCCTAGCACTACGAGCTGACCAGTTTGAAAAGAGTAATTTTAAAGGCTTATCACGTTTCATAACTATGATTGATCAAGTCTTGGAAGCTAAGCACGACCTTGCCAGTGTTACTGTAGCTCCACCTAAGAATGCTGTGGAGCTTATGAGTATTCATAAGAGTAAGGGGCTTGAGTTCCCTTATGTCTTTATTCTCAATATTGATCAGCAATTTAACAAGCAAGATTCCATGTCTGAAGTTATCCTAAGTCGTAAAAATGGCCTTGGTCTTAAGTACGTAGCTAGAGTAGCTACAAATGCAAAAGAGGAATATGTTCCATCTACGATTAAGTTATCGATTCCAAGCTTGACTTATACTCAAAATGAGGAGGAGCTCCAATTAGCAAGCTATTCTGAGTTAATGCGTTTACTGTATGTAGCCATGACTCGTGCTGAGAAAAAACTTTATCTAGTCGGAAAGGGATCGAGAGAAAAGTTGGAGTCTAAAGAATACCCGACAAATGGGCAAGGTCTCCTAACTCGTCAAACCAGGCTAGATGCTCAAAATTTCCAGGACTGGATTTGGGCCATCTATCAAGCTTTTTCTAAAGAGGACTTACACTTTAGTGTTCGTTTCGAGGGTGAAAAACAACTGACAGAAGAAGCTATCGGTAAATTGGAAACTAAAAGCCAGCTTCAAAATCTTTCTCAGGCAAGCAACCGTCAGTCTGATACCATTAAGGAAGCTTTACAAATGCTGAAAGAAGTGGAAGTGTATAATGAAATCCACCGTGCAGCGATTAATCTTCCGAGTGTTCAGACCCCAAGCCAGATTAAGAAGTTTTATGAACCAGTCATGGATATGGAAGGTGTAGTAGTAGCTGGTCAATCTAAACCAAAAGAAACTATTATTCAGTTTGAACTTCCAGACTTCTCCAAGACAGAAAAAGCCACTGGAGCTGAGATTGGTAGTGCCACCCATGAACTCATGCAACGAATCAATCTCGCTAAGAAACCTACTTTGGAAACCTTGACAGATGCCTTGGAGCAAGTTCAGGCAACTTCAGCTGTTAAAGATAAAGTTAATCTGGAAAAAATCTTGTCTTTCTTTGATACAGCTCTTGGTCAAGAGATTCTTGCAAATCAAGATAAACTTTATCGAGAACAACCCTTCTCTATGTTAAAAAGAGATGATAAGAGTCAGGAAGACTTTGTTGTTCGTGGGATTTTAGATGGTTATCTAGTTTATGAGGATAAAATTGTTCTCTTTGACTACAAGACAGATCATTATGAATATCCAAGTCAACTGATTGAACGTTATAGAGGTCAATTATCTCTATATGTAGAAGCCTTGTCTCGTTCTTACCAAATAGATCAAGTTGAAAAATATTTAATCTTACTTGGCAAAGAAATGGTTGAGGTGGTCGAAGTTAACTAACCTTGTAAAAACTATTGCCTTAACGGCGGTAGTTTTTATTTATTTTCAGGTATGGTATACTAGTTTCAGAAAAGGATGTTAAAGAATCTATGTCAAAAGAAATCGATATCGAATACTATCACCAATTAGCTTTACAAAAGCAAAAAGAGCATCGTAAATTTCTTGGAAATCTGAAAAAGAAAGCTCCAAAAAACCTAGATAAGATTGCGCTGGAGATTCACCAAGAAGTGTTTGAAGAAATTGATTGTACAGCCTGTGCTAACTGTTGCAAGAGCCTTGGACCAGACTTTAAGGAAGCAGATATTATACGCATTGCCAAGTACTTTAAATGAAATTACCAGCCTTCGAAGCCGAGTTTCTCCAAGTTGATGAAGACGGTGATAAGGTCTTTAAGTCAATGCCTTGTCCGTTTCTCGGTGGTGACAATCTCTGTTCCATCTATGATGTCCGTCCCAAGGCTTGTAGAGAATTTCCACATACCGACCGTAAAAAGATTTATCAAATCAATAATCTGACTATCAAAAACACTTTAACTTGTCCCGCAGCCTATCTCTTTGTCGAGAAATTAAGAGATAAAATAGAGTAAATAGTTTATTTTATAATAAATTCCATCCTCAAATTCATTTGCTATTTGAGGATTTTTGTATATTTATTAATATTGTTTGTTTTTGATTTCTAAAGGAAATGAGTTCCATTCTTAAAGTTTCTTAAACTTTTTCTTAAAGAAAACTGATATAAGGTATCTTTAAGCGATGTTCTGTATAGTTATACCATCATTAAGAAAGGAGTGCCGGTATGAACTATATAGTAATTCCAGCTTATCAACCTGATAATAAACTTATCAAACTCATCGAAAAAATCCACGAAAAGAGTGATTTTCATATTCTAATTATCGACGACGGTAGTTCATCAAAGTGTCAAAATATCTTTGATAAAGCAGAACAATATGCTACGGTGCTCCGTCACCAAGTGAATCAAGGTAAAGGCCAAGCGCTTAAAACGGCCTTTGCTTATATCCAACAACAAAATAGCTATGGAACGGTTGTAACGGCAGACGCAGATGGTCAGCATAAGATTTGGGATATTTTCCGTACGGCTAACAAAGCTTCTGAAAATCCTAATAAGCTAGTCTTAGGTGTGCGGGCCTTCACAGGTAAGGTTCCACTCCGTAGCCGTTTTGGTAATAGCTTGACAAAAGCACTCTTTAAACTACAAACAGGAGTTGGTGTAACAGATACACAAACTGGACTTCGTGCTTTTACAACAAATCTCATTCCTTTTATGTTGAAAATAGAGGGAAATCGTTACGAATATGAAATGAATATGCTTCTTGAAGCAAGTAAAGAATATCAAATTTTAGAAGTTCCTATTGAGACAGTTTATATCAATGATAATGAGGGTTCACACTTCCGTCCAATCAGAGATGGATTAATGATTTATAAAAATATCTTTAAATTTGCCTTATCATCTCTCAGTAGTTTTGTTGTAGACTACTTTGTTTACGCTATTGCAATCTTGTTTTTACCAACAGCTCCAACAAGTTTTCGAATTTTCCTAGCTAACGGACTAGCTCGTGTGACAAGCTCCATTTTTAACTACTCTACAAATAAAAAACTAGTCTTTAAAAACGACGATAGCCTTGTGAAAACAGGGATGGGGTACTTTGGTCTAGCAGTTGGACTTTTTGTTTTAGATACTCTGCTTATTCGTCTATTCTTTACTGTATTTGGTATCAACCTTCTGATTGCCAAAGTTATCGTCGGCATCCTTCTCTTCGCTGTCTCTTGGACAGTGCAAAAGAAATTGATTTTTAAGGAAAGGACATCAACTGTATTATGAAATTTTTAAAGAAACCATATGCTTATGCCTCGGTTCTTGGTATACTCTTGACAGGATCCTTTAGTTACTCAATGTTGAAAACTTTTGTACTCGCTGAGACTATTTCGACAGTAGCAACAACTAATACAAGTTCCGATACAGCTCAAGCTAGTCAAGCAGCTAAAACAGCAACAGTAACTAACTCAAGCTATAAGGACGAGAATATCTCTATCAATTTGACTGAAACGACGGTTAATCATACCCAAGTGTATGTTGCAGATGTTACAGTAAGTTCATCAGAATATCTAAAAACAGCATTTGCTCAAAACTCATTTGGAACAAACGTAACAGCTAAAACATCTGTCACTGCTGCAGATAACAATGCTATTCTAGCGGTCAATGGAGATTACTACGGAGCTAACTCTACAGGATATGTTATCCGTAATGGAGTTGTCTATCGTGATACTGTCCGTGAAAATTCTAATAATGGTGATTTAGCCATTTATAAAGATGGTTCTTTCAAGATTATTTACGAGGATCAGATTTCAGCTGAGCAACTCGTCAAAGACGGAGTTATTAATCTCTTAGCTTTTGGTCCTGCCTTGGTCGAAAATGGTGAAGTAGTAGTAGGAAAAACCAAGAAGTTGGACAAGCTATGGCTTCGAATCCACGTACAGCTATTGGTATTATCGACGAAAACCACTACATTATTGTAGTTTCTGACGGACGTACATCTGAAAGTGAAGGTCTCTCTTTGTACCAGCTAGCTGAGGTTATGAAATCCTATGGTGCAAAAACTGCCTACAATCTTGATGGTGGGGGATCCTCTACACTTTACTTCAACGGTCAGGTTATCAACAAACCAACGACTGGAGGAAACAAAATTTCAGAAAGGGCGGTGAGTGATATTGTCTACATCGGTTATTAATCCTAACAAAAAACGTTTTAAGAAAGTAGTCATTTCTTATACACTAATTACGATTTTCTTCTTTGCCTTCTCTAGAATTTATGAAGCATTCAGTTTTGGTGAGACATCTGTTCATATGCATTACTTGTTCGCCGTACCTCTTATTGGAGGAATTCTACTAGCAATCTTGCTCAAAGTTCTTCCACATTTCTCTCGTATCAGTCTAAATCTATGGAATTCGGCAATAGCGATTATTACAGCGGGTACACTTTTCCGCGGGATTGTCAATCTATCTGGTCGTTCAACCACACTTGATGCACCCTATTTGTATATAGGAATTACGTTTGCAGCACTAGCTATCATATCGATTTTTCTAAATCCAAATCATTGGAAGAATTCTTCTAAAGAAACCAAAACAAAACACAAAGAAATTTATATTCAGTTATAATGTTATTAAAAAAAGTAGTCGTTCAGCTCATGTTCGACTACTTTTTATTGACTTTTATTTCTAGAATATTGTAGAAATATTACAAGTTCCTTTCTTCTGAAAGATATTACTTTCATGTTTAAAAGAATATTGTATAATATAATAGTTAAATACTGTTTTTAAAACAATACCTAAAACCATCAGATACAATATCTGGGTATTTGTAGGGAGAAAAGAATGAAAAAAATATTATTGGCAAGTACTCTTGCTCTATCAATGGCTGGTATAGTTAAAAATTCTGTTTTAGCAGATGAATCTCAGGCAACAAATAAATTTCAAGCAACTGAGGAGACTATTGTGACTGATGTTGTTAAGGACAAAGAAGAGCAAAAGAAAACAGATACAGAAAGTCATCAAACAACTGAAAAGATAGAAACACCTCCAACTAGTAATCAGTCGTCAACAGAAGCGATCGTAGATGATGTTCATCAAAATGGATGGCAAAAAGACAATAACAATTGGCGCTACTACGAAGATAATAAACCTGTGTTAAATTGGAAACAAATAGCTGGTGTGTGGTATTATTTCAATCAGGATGGCATCATGCTAAGCAATACTATTTATAAAGATTATCTCTTAAATAAGAGTGGTGCCTTAGCTGAGAGCTCTTGGGTGAAACTTGCAGAACAATGGTATTATGCCGATGAAAAAGGAAAAGTAACACGTGATAAATGGGAAAAAATAGCTGGTGCCTGGTATCGTTTTGATCAAAAAGGTACTATGCTTAACAATACTATTTATAAAGAATACTTATTCAGTGCAAGCGGTGCCTTAGCTGAATCATCTTGGGTAAAAATATCAAACAAATGGTATTATGGTGACCAAGAGGGAAAGATCGCTCGGGATAAATGGGAAAAAGTTAAAGATTCTTGGTATTACTTTAATAAAGACGGCATTATGCTTAGCGAAACGATTTACAAAGACCATCTTTTCAATAAAAATGGAGCTCTAGCCGAATCATCTTGGGTGAAACTTGGCAACAAGTGGTATTACGCTGATGCTTCAGGTAAAATTCTCAAAGATAAGTGGGAAAAAATTAAAGACAAATGGTACCACTTTAACGCAGACGGCGTTATGGAGAGTAGTGTTTGGAAGAAGAAGTACTACCTAAAAGATAATGGAGCTATGGCTCAAAACGAATGGATTTTTGATAAGAAACATAATAGTTGGTTCTATCTAACATCTGATGGCTCTTACGCCGAAAATCAGTGGCAGGGAGTTTACTATCTAAAATCGTATGGGTACATGGCCAAGAATGAATGGATTTATGATAAAAACTACAATGCTTGGTACTATTTGAAAGAAAATGGTGCGTATGTAACTGGTACTTATAATATAAAAGGTAAAGATTACACTTTCCAAAGTAATGGAAAATGGATTTCTGACCAATCGTCACATTATAAAGTGAAACCAATTACGGCTTATATTTATAGTGCATCAGGTACTCGTCTGAGCTATATTAACCAAGGTAGTATTGTTACTGTCACTGGTTCTGAAACTCAAAGTGGTAGAATACCAGTTCAAGTTTCAGGTTTGTCAGGGTATATGAATAAAAGTGATCTAACAGCAGTGAGCGCTAGCAACGAATTCATACCGCATTATACTAGTGATGGTCGCTATGTATATCATGAATTATCACCATATACTAGTATTCGAGTTGCGCCTCATCATTCTTCAATGTCAGTTGGTAAAAAATATTATTCAGCAGATGGAATTAACTTTGACAACTTCTCAATTAATAATCCTTTCCAATTTAGAGATATAAGTAAACCGACTAATTATACTGCGGAAGAGTTAGATAAAGTATATTCTCTAATGAATATCAAAGGAAGTCGTTTAGCTGGTAAAGGTGCCATCTTTAAAGAAGCAGAAAAACGGTATGGAATCAATGCTCTTTATCTTATGGCTCATAGTGCTTTAGAAAGTTCATGGGGGCGTAGTCAGATTGCTAGGGATAAGAATAACTTCTTTGGGATTGCTGCTTACGATACCACACCTTATCAATCAGCCAAAAGCTTTGATAATGTCGATAAGGGAATTTTAGGAGCTGCTAAATGGATTAGACAGAACTATTATGATCAAGGTAGAACCCACCTTGGAAATAAGGCTTCTGGAATGAATGTCCTTTATGCATCAGATCCTTATTGGGGAGAAAAAATTGCCAGCATCATGATGACAATCAATAGTAAACTAGGTGAAAAAGACTAAGATAAAAGAAGACGATAGCTAATAGAAATAGGTTATCGTTTTTTTTATTCCTAATTGAAGTCTTGGTAAATAATGTTTAACTTTGAAAGTTATAAAGAGGATTTATTTTTGATTCGAAGAGATTAAGGTCTTACTAAGATTTAGTAATCACAAAATGATTATGCTATACTAAAGTTAAATAATAATTGATACCTGTAAATACAAGTTTCATTCTAGTTTAGGAAGTTTTATAAATGATTTATAAATTTTTACTTTTCGACCTCGACCATACCCTGCTTGACTTTGATAAGGCAGAAGATATTGCCTTGACTCAGTTTCTGTCACAAGAAGGGGTTGAAGATATTCAAGCCTACAAGGATTATTATGTTCCCATGAATAAGGCTCTTTGGAAAGACTTAGAACAAAAGAAGATTAGTAAAGAACAATTAATCAACACACGCTTTGCACGTTTGTTTTCTCATTTTGGAATCGAAAAAGATGGTACTGTCCTTGCCCAATCTTATCAATCTTTTATTGCCCAACAGGGACAAGTGTTTTTAGGAGTAAACGAACTCTTAGATAGTTTAATCTCTCGAGGTTATGAGCTCTATGCTGCTACAAATGGCGTAACGGCTATCCAAAATGGACGTTTGAAAAAATCAGGTCTACTTCCTTATTTTAAGCAAGTTTTTATCTCAGAACAAATGCAGACACAAAAGCCCGATTCTCTATTTTTTGAAAAAATAGGAAAGCAGATAGAAGGTTTTACTAAAGAAAAAGCTGTCATTATTGGCGATTCTTTGACAGCTGACATTCAGGGGGGAAATAATGCTGGCATAGATACAATCTGGTACAATCCTCATCATCTTGAAAATAAATCTCAAGCCCAACCAACTTATGTAGTTCATTCTTACAAAGATTTGCTGAATTGTTTGGGGAAAATTTAAAGATGCTAAAATAAAAAGGTGATAAAATTATGGGAACATGGGATGCAACGATTTTTGGAAATGATACTTCCTTAGATATTAAAGAAGAATTTTTTGAAAGATACAATCGAGGTGAAGATGCAAATACAATCAAAAATGACTTGACATCGGATTTATACGATGACGATATTTATGATGTCTTGTTCGCCTTAGCACATTGTTTATGGGAAGTTGGGCAATTAGATGATAAATTCTTGCTTGAAATCAAAGAGATCATTATCAACAAAGAGGATTTAGAACTTGCCCAAGAATTGGGTACAGATAGTGAATTTTTAGAACAAAGAAGTGAAAATCTAGAAAAGTTTTTAGAAAAGATAAGTGTAAAAAAAGAAAAGCCCAAAAAGAGAATTGCTCCGCCTGTTCCTGTAGATAGCAAATATAGGAACGGTGCTGTGATGGTGTTTCAGTATGAAGATGGTATGTATGGTGCTTTGATAGCGGTAGATGGAGCTTTCTTTGATAAGGAAACCTATTATGCTTATCTGCAGACTGATATTAAAATGACCACAAAACCCACCATGAAAGATGTGCGAACAGCACGAATTCTCGATCCAAGTTTTCATAGTGCAGAATACAATTCATTTCGTGATTCTAAGTATTACTACTCTTTTGTAAATTGTATTTCAGGCTATTTAAAAAGTACAGCAACTAAAAAATTTGAAAAATACAATGATTGTGTTTTTGAAATAATAGGCTATCTTTCTGATTGGGGGAGTTGCTGTAGTGCGGCTTCTGGAGGATTTGATTACTATAAACAAAAATCAAGTGATGAGTTTAAGATAAGCGTTGTAAAGGAATTGAATAAAAGATTTGATGAAAAACTTAATACTCGAACAGAATTGATTATTGATGAAATTGACAAAGAATTTATCCTTTCTAATATGAGAAATGGGGTTGAATAAAGGCTCTTTAGTATAAATTCTTTATAAAACTTCTCGAAATCTCAATAGATACTTTTAAAAGTGGTTTAGATAGCCACTTTTTGCTATAATAGAGGCAGTATAAACGAAGGAGAAAGCAATGGAACACTCATCCTGGCATGCCTTGATTAAGGAGCAATTACCTGAGGGTTATTTTGGGAATATCAATCACTTTATGGAGCAAGTTTATACTCATGGAACTGTATATCCTCCTAAAGAAAAGATTTTTCAGGCTCTTATAACAACTCCTCTTGAAGAGGTTAAAGTGGTGATTCTTGGTCAGGATCCTTATCATGGTCCTGGTCAAGCTCAAGGTTTGAGTTTTTCTGTTCCAGATAATATCCCAGCACCTCCTTCATTGCAAAATATTCTAAAAGAACTTGCTGATGATATTGGTCTAAAAGCTTCACACGATTTGACTTCTTGGGCGGAGCAGGGTGTTTTGCTTCTTAATGCTTGCTTGACCGTTCCTGCTGGGAAGGCCAACGGTCATGTTGGTCAAATATGGGAGCCTTTCACGGATGCTGTAATTAAGGTTGTCAATAATCTAGATAGACCTGTAGTCTTTGTCCTCTGGGGTGCTTATGCACGTAGGAAGAAGGTGTTGGTAACTAATCCTAAACATCTGATTATTGAATCAGCTCACCCGAGTCCCCTTTCCGTTTACAGAGGATTTTGGGGTTCCAAGCCTTTTTCCAAGGCCAATGAATTCTTAACAGAGACAGGACAAGAGCCGATTGATTGGCTTAGATAAGGAGAGAATATGCCTCAGTTAGCGACGATTTGCTATATAGATAATGGAAAAGAGCTACTTATGCTCCATCGCAATAAAAAGCCTAATGATGTCCATGAAGGAAAATGGATCGGTGTCGGTGGAAAGTTAGAGCGTGGAGAAACTCCACAAGAATGTGCTGCCCGCGAGATTTTAGAAGAAACAGGATTGAAGGCTAAGCCAGTTCTTAAAGGTGTAATCACCTTTCCTGAGTTCACACCAGACTTAGATTGGTACACCTATGTATTTAAGGTGACAGAATTTGAGGGAGAATTGATTGACTGTAATGAAGGGACCTTAGAATGGGTTCCTTATGATGAAGTTTTGAGTAAGCCGACTTGGGAAGGGGACCACACCTTTGTCGAGTGGCTTTTAGAAGATAAACCATTCTTTTCAGCTAAGTTTGTCTATGATGGCGATAAATTATTGGATACCCAAGTGGATTTCTACGAATAAAGGAGAAAGCAGATGTTACTAATTAAAAATGGTCGAGTAATGGATCCTAAGTCTGGTTTGGATCAAGTGTGTGATGTCTTAGTTGAAGACAGTAAAATTGTGAAAATAGCACCACAAATTAGTGAAAAAGATGCAGAGGTCATTGATGCAACTGGTCTTGTAGTTGCACCCGGTTTGGTTGATATTCATGTTCATTTCCGTGAACCTGGTCAGACTCATAAAGAAGACATTCATACAGGTGCACTAGCAGCAGCAGCTGGTGGTTTTACGACAGTTGTTATGATGGCTAATACCAATCCAACCATCTCAGACGTTGAAACCTTGCAAGAAGTTCTTCAGTCAGCAGCTAAGGAAAAAATCAATGTCAAAACTGTAGCAACTATCACCAAGAACTTTAATGGCCAAGATTTGACAGACTTTAAGTCGCTTTAGAAGCTGGAGCTGTTGGATTTTCTGATGATGGGATTCCACTTGAAAGCAGTAAAGTGGTCAAGGAAGCCATGGAAGAGGCTAAAAAGTTAAACACCTTTATCAGTCTGCACGAAGAAGATCCTGGACTGAATGGTACGCTTGGTTTTAATGAAAATATTGCTAAAGAACACTTCCATATTTGTGGCGCTACAGGAGTTGCAGAGTATGCTATGATTGCACGTGATGTTATGATTGCCTATGCAACAAAAGCTCATGTTCATATTCAGCATTTATCTAAAGAAGAAAGTGTTAAAGTAGTAGAGTTTGCTCAAGGTTTGGGAGCAAACGTAACTGCAGAAGTAGCACCGCAACATTTCTCTAAGACTGAAGCGCTTCTCTTGACCCAAGGAAGCAATGCAAAAATGAACCCACCTTTACGATTGGAATCAGACCGCTTGGCTGTTATCGAAGGACTAAAATCTGGAGTCATTTCCGTGATTGCGACTGACCACGCGCCTCACCATGTAGATGAGAAGAATGTCGAGGATATCACTAAAGCACCATCAGGTATGACCGGACTTGAAACTTCCTTGTCACTCGGTTTAACCTACTTAGTCGAAGCTGGTGAGCTAAGCTTGATGGAATTATTAGAAAAAATGACAGTAAATCCAGCAAAATTGTATCATTTTGAAGCAGGTTATTTGGCTGAAAATGGTCCAGCTGATATCACTATTTTTGATCCTAAAGCAGACCGTATCGTAGAATCACATTTTGCTTCAAAAGCATCTAACTCCCCATTTATCGGTGAAGAGTTAAAAGGTCAAGTCAAATATACTATCTGTAAGGGACAAATTGTTTACCAAGTAGATTAAAACTATATATAGATATTCTTGCTGTTTACCATTACTATTCTATTGATAACTAGAAAGAATAGGTATGTATTCAACACAAAATAAAAAAGAAAAAATTCTCTTATTTTTAAAAATCTTTTTTCCAATCTTGATTTATCAATTTGCTAACTATTCTGCATCCTTCATAGATACAACCATGACTGGGCAATATGATACGTTTAATTTAGCTGGTGTCTCTATGGCGACAAGTCTTTGGAATCCCTTTTTTACATTTTTAACTGGGATTGTCTCTGCATTGGTGCCAATTATTGGACAGCATCTTGGCCAGGGTAAAAAGAATGAAGTTGCATCAGATTACTATCAATTTATGTATTTATCCCTTGGCTTGTCTCTCATTCTTTTTGCCTTGGTATTTTTAGCAGCTCCAGTAGTTCTTCAAAACATGAGCTTAGAGTCTGCTGTTAAAGATATAGCAATTCGTTATTTACGCTTGTTAGCCATTGGTATCATCCCACTTTTTACTATTCAGTGTAGTACGTTCACTTCTAGATTCCTTAGGATTGACAAACCTTTCCATGTATTTGATGCTTCTCTTACTTCCTCTCAACAGCGGATTTAATTATTTATTAATTTATGGTAAATTAGGATTTCCAGAGTTAGGTGGAGCAGGGGCAGGATTAGGAACTTCACTAGCTTACTGGTGTGTCCTATTCATTTCTCTTTACGTTTTACAAAAACAAGAGAGGCTCAAGGAGTTTAAACTGAATCAATTATCTCCTTTAAACCTAGGAAAGATAAAGGAAGGGATTGTGTTAGGATTACCAATCGGTGGTACTGTTTTTGCAGAAGTAGCTGTATTTTCAGCTGTTGGCTTAATAATGTCAAAATTTTCATCTTTCATTATTGCCAGTCACCAGTCAGCTATGAATTTTTCTAGTTTAATGTACGCATTTCCTATGAGTATTTCTACAGCTATGGCAATCGTAGTCTCTTACGAAGTTGGTGCAAAACGATTTAATGATGCTAAACAATACATACGCATAGGTCGTTTACTAGCATTCGTTTTTGCTCTCTTAACTCTTTCATTTCTTTATTTATATAGAGAAGCAGTAGCAGGACTTTATGGGCAAGATCCAGATTTTATCGCCCTAACAGCAAATTTTTTAACCTATAGTTTATTCTTCCAACTAGCCGATACATTTGCAGCTCCTCTTCAAGGTATTTTACGTGGGTACAAGGATACTGTAATTCCATTCTATCTTGGAATTCTAGGATACTGGGGAGTAGCAATCCCCCTTGGTTTAGCTTTAGATTTTTATACCTCATTAGGAGCATATTCTTATTGGATTAGTTTGATTGTAAGTTTAATTATAAGCGGTATTCTGTATCAATGGCGTTTGAAACACATTCTAAAGATTATTTCTCAATAAAATGATTTCAATCAAATAGACAAAATATAAACTAAAAACCTTAAACTAAGTTTAGGGTTTTCGTAACTTAAATTATGTAAAGTTTATAAACTGTCTAAAGCATTTTTTTGTTCATCATTTACGATATGGGTATATAAATCCGTGACTTGCGTGCTTGCATGTCCAAGTTGATGGCTGACAAGAACCTGTGATTTGGTTGCATCATATAGTCGAGTTGCGAGTGTATGGCGAAGTTTATGAGGAGTTACACGCACTTTGAAGTTTTCAGAATACTTGGCCACCATTTTTTCTACGCTAGAAGCATCAATTCGATTAGGAACACCACGATAAAGGGTTAGAAAGAGGGCTGTATCTTTTTTTTCTGTTTTATATCTTTTTTCTCGAATAGCAAGATATTGTTCAAGATATGGTTTTGCAAAGGCAGCAATATTAACAGAGTCTCGTTTTCCGCCTTTTCTTGTTACATCAATGACCATCATTTTAAGGTTCAAATCTCTTATATCAAGATTAACTGCTTCAGATAAACGAACTCCTGAGGCCAAAAGTAGGGCAATAATAGCTAAATCACGCTCTTTATTTTTATTAAATGAAGATAATGCGCGATTCGAGAGACTTTTAGGATATTCCAGGTCTATATAATTTAAAAAACCTTCAGTTTCATCTCCAAGAAATAGTTTTTGCTTAATATTCTCAGCTCTAGCTGCTAAGGTTTCTTTCTTTTTCTTGGTAGCAACCTTTTTCATGACATTTCGATAAAAATAAGGCTCACCTTGCTCATTTTCAACTTCCTCAGTTAGATATTTATAGAGACTAGAAAGGGCAGAAAGGGTACGGTTAATCGTTGTTTGAGATACTCCTTGTTTAGTTGTATTTGCATTTAGTAAGGGTCTTTCCCGTAAATATAGGATAAAAGATTCTAGATCTCTTTTTGTTAAATTCTCCAAAACTGATAAAGGAATATCAGCAATAGAATCAGCGTCCGAAATACCAGACTCCAAGACCCAGGTAAAAAATCGATCATATTCTTTAAGTATTCATATAAGGTTGTAAAGCTATAAGGAACAGCTAGTTTAGATTGATAATATTCCAACACGTACCAAGGCATGAGTTGTTTAAGTTTATCAATTCGTTCCAGTAAAATCTCACGTTTCATGTTTTTCTCCAAATCTTTCTATACGAGTAGTATAGCATATCCAGATATATTTTTCAAGAAAATTATAGTTTTTCGGAAAGATGTTATAGGGAGCTATATAGGAATGGATAACATAAAACAGGTCAAAAAGTAACCAAAAATTTTTTTAGTTTTTCTTTTAACTAATTTACTGTGATTAATGTTTTTTATATTTTTTGTTAAATGCTCCTCTGTCGTTTTTCGACTCTAATAAATGCATAAATGTAATTCAAGTAAAATTTGATTCTTATTATCATAAAAACCAAATCATATTTGATTTGGTTTTGGAGTTTTATATTTCATTTTATTAAAATGAAAAGTTTACCAATACAATCAGTTACGAATATACTCTTCTTTTTTATTCATTACCATATAGCACGAAACTAAGATGACGAAGATTTTTATCAAATAAGTTTCGTATTGATTAGTATCTATGGTTAGTTGAGACAAGACATTAATAATTGAATGAGTCATTACACAAATCCAGAGATTGTTTGTTTTAATATAAAGTGCTGATAGGCTGATAGTATGAAAGAATTTGTCAGTAATCCAAATAAAAACGGCGCCAGTTGTAATATTGCCAGAGAACCATCTATGTAAAAGTACAACAGATGCCAAATAGCCCAACTAAAAAAAGTTAAGATTGTTGAGAGAAAATACGGCAAATGTTCTTGTAAAATTGGTTGAAATACATATCGCCATCCAATCTCTTCTATTCCTCCAAATAAAATAAATTTGAAGAACATCAAAAAAGGGAGATACCAGCTAAATTCTATTATTTTCCCACCAAACAATATGAAAGAAAAATCAAATATAATTAGGAAGAAAGATAATAAATAGTGTTTATAACTAGTATGAATGTTAAAAAAATCTTTTTAAAAAATCTTCTTAAAATGAATATGAAAATATCGGTTGGCAACAATTATTCCCCAAAGAGCTGAAGAAATTCCACCTAGAATGATTCCTGAAAGAGTAAATACATCGGACTGAACAGAGTAACGATTCAAAAGAAAGAAAACTAGACAAACTGATACTAATTGGATAAATGTTCCTAGCAAATATACCAAAATTGCCTTATTTTTTTTCATAGAGAAACCTTTCAAAATATATTATAACTTTTCGTAATAAAAATTATGTAAATTAACACTACTTATAAAAGCAAATCTTTTACATTTCCAATTTCATTTTTTGGAATTACTAAGTAAATCATATCTCCCAGATACATTCTTGTTGAACCATTAACAGTTTGGCTTTTTCCGTTGTGAATTTGAGTTGTGATGAGGACATTTTGTGGGAGGTTCAATTCATGAACTTGCTTGCCAGCAATTTTGTCAGAGACTGGGATTTCAATCAAGGTCACTTCTCCATGATGATCCACTTCTTCTGGTAGCATCTTTTCTAGCATGGCTTCATAGACAGGTGCTCCCTTAAGCAAGTCCATAACAATGTAGGCTACTAGGGTTACAAGACCAAGTGGCATAAGACTACGAATATCTCCGACCATCTCAGTTACTAGAATCATAGCTGTGAGAGGAGCTTTAGAAATAGCTCCAAAGTAACCACTCATCCCTAAAATAATGAAAATCGGGAATTGGTCTTGACTGATTAGTCCAAGCTGGAGGCAGATTGTTCCCATTAAGGCTCCCAAGAGAGAGCCTAAGGCTAAGATTGGCAGGAAAATACCTCCAGGAAGTCCACTACCAAAACTAATCATTGACCATACAAAGCGGATGATAAAGAAAGCCAGTAAAACTTGGAAAGTGTAGCTTTGCTCCGTCAAAGAGAGGATTAACTGATTTCCTCCTCCGAGAATATGGGGTAAATAAAGACCGATTGGAATAATAAGGATAAAGGCTAGGATTGGATAATAAGCACGATCTAGATGAAGATGTTTTCCAATCCAATCGTAGACTTGACCAACATTGAGAACAGTTTTCTGATAAAGATAGCCCGAAATCCCGAGGACAAGGCCCATAACCAAGTAGATCCAGTACTGATCCAAACGCATCTGAGGAATATGGTCAGGCATATCTAAAACCGGTGTTAAACCAAACATTAAGAGTGAAACAAAGTTTGCTACAAGGCTTGCGACGAGTGTAGAAACCCAGAAAAAAATCTTGAAAAAAATGATGATAAACTTCTTCAACGACAAACAGAAGACCTGCTATCGGAGCATTGAAGGGCTGCTGCAAGTCCAGTCACGACTCCCACTTGCTATGAGTGAACGTTCTTCGACAGGGCTAGCTTTTAACCATTTGGCAATTCCTTTTCCTCCTACGGCACCTAGCTGAATACTGGGTCCTTCACGACCTAGCATAAGCCCACTTGCTATTGCTAAAGTTCCAAGAATGTACTTTTTCCATAGAATACTCCACCAATTGAGGTTCATGAGGCCTTTTAATTCAGCTTCTACCTGGGGAATACCAGAACCTTTAATATCTTTATCCGAACGGGTCAATCTTGCACTTAGAAAGATGATACAAATATACATAATTAAAATTATGCAAATATTTATGATCCAGTTGGACTGGTCTTTGTATAAGTGTTGTACAAAATGAAAGGCTTCTTCAATAAAAAAACGAAAGGAGCCGACAATTATACCCACGATAAGCCCGACAAGGATTCCACGAGCCACTTGTGATAAAATTGAGCTCGAAGCAAAGTCAAATTCCTTTTTAGAGCTTACTTTGTGTGATTCTTCCTCCATAATTTCTTCCTTTTCTTAATTTTCTTTTGAGGTAGCAACCATTGACTTAATGGGCTCAAAGCTTGTTCTGTGAATGGCTGTTAAGCCAAGTTTAGCTAAACCTTCCAAATGTTTTGCTGTCCCGTAACCTGCATTTTGAGCAAATCATAACCTGGAAATTCTTGGTCGTAATGAGCCATTAACTCGTCCCTTGTCACCTTAGCGATAATGGAAGCTGCTGCTATTGACAAGGAATTAGCATCTCCCTTGATAATAGATGTCTGTGAAATAGGTAAGTCCAATTTCATGGCATCAATTAAGAGATGTTGAGGCTGAGGCTCCAATTTAGAAATGGCTTCTTTCATTGCTAACTTAGTGGATTCATAGATATTGACTTGGTCAATGACATGATTGTCCATAATCCCAATCCCGATTGCTAAAGCCTGATTTTTAACAGCTTGAAAAATTTCCATGTGCTTCTTTTTAGGAATCTTTTTACTGTCATTTAGGCCCTTTATTTTGCAATCTTTGGGGAGAATAACCGCGGCAGCCACAACAGGTCCTGCTAAAGGACCACGTCCAACTTCGTCAACACCTGCAATCAAGTTGATACCCTCGGCATAGAGTTCCTTCTCATATCTGAGCATAGTTTCTAAGCGATTAATTTCTTCAAGTTCAGCTTGTATTTCTCTTTTTCTTTTTTGTATTTCCTTTTTGAACTCCGGCCCTAGGGGTCTTTTTCCTAATTCTTCAAAAAGTGAACTTTCTAGGTCTGTAATGGTTGTTAATAGTTCTTTTATTTCTTTAATCGTTGCCATTGAGATCATCCAAGGTATCTAAGGTGTAGTTTCCAAGTTTTCCATCACGAACCTCTTTAACAAAAAGACTATAAAAACGGTCATAATCATCACGGAAACCAAGTAAACGAGTCATATCCATAATAATTTCTGGCGCTTCATCATCCAGATTCATCTGTTTAAAACGCTCTTGCAGTCTTTCTGGGTAATGATTTTTTTAAAAATAATTGATACCAAAAAAATAGTCACTTCATCCATTGGAAGCAATTGGTCTTTGATAGCTCCAGTCAATGCAAGCTTGAGTGCAACAGTTTCATCTTCAAATTTTGGCCAGAGAATCCCTGGAGTATCCAAAATTTCTAAATCCTTATTGGTTTTAAGCCATTGTTGGCCTTTTGTCACACCTGGTTTATTACCAACTACAGCAATTTTCTTACCAGCCAAACGATTCATCAGAGTTGATTTTCCTGCGTTTGGAATCCCGATAATCATGGTGCGCAAGGTTTCGATTTGAATACCACGTTCTTTTTGACGAGCAATCTTATCTGCCATGAGTTTCTTAGCGACATCAGTCACGACTTTAACTGTAATTTGCTCTTTAGAATTGATAGCAAGTGTTTGAATTCCTTGTGATTCAAAGTGCTGACGCCATTCTTTAGTAAGGATTGGATCAGCAAGGTCAGCCTTGTTTAATATTAAGAGCTTCGGTTTATCTCCAACAATTTTTAGTAAGCATGGGATTCTGACTAGATAAAGGTAGTCTTGCATCCACCAAAACCGTTACAAAAATCAACAAATTTTTAAATTTTTCCTGGACCTGTCTTCTGGCTTTTAGACATATGCCCTGAAAACCATTGAATAGTTGCCATTATTATTCCTTCTCTTCAAACAAACTTCTTATATATTCATAAATCAACACTGTCTATTTTATCATATTTTAGCCTTTTTTGCAGATGCTTTGGATTTGAACCAGCAAAAAGCTCCTATTAATTGAGATAGGAGCTTTTAAAAAAATTTTTATTGATGAACAGCTTGTCGTCGCAGTAATCAATGTAAGGTTGTATACGTCGTCTGAGCTACATCCGCGAGAAAGGTCGTTAACTGGCTTATTCAAACCTTGCAAAACAGGACCTACGGCAGAGAATCCACCAAGACGTTCTGCAATCTTGTAGCCGATGTTACCAGCTTCGATACTTGGGAAGATGAATACTGTTGCTTGTCCAGCAACCTTACTTCGAGGAGCTTTCAAAGCGGCAGTTTGTGGATGGGAAGGCATCAAATTGCAATTCTCCATCAATTTCAAGGTCTGGGCGTAATTCAGTATGCGCGTTGTGTAGTCGCTACTACTTTATCAACGTTTTCACCAAAACCAGAACCTTTACTTGAATAACTCAACATTGCAATTTTTGGTTCGATACCAAACATTTTTGCTGTAATTGCAGAGTTGATAGCAATTTCAGCTAACGCGTCAGCGTCTGGATTGATGTTAATTGCACAGTCACCAAATAGGTAACGTTCATTTCCGCGTACCATTAGGAAGGCACCTGATGTACGAGTTACATTTGGACGAGTTTTGATAATTTGAAGAGCTGGACGAACTGTTGCAGCAGTTGAGTGAAGTGCACCTGAAACCATACCATCAACCAAGCCCATATACACCAACATTACACCGAAGTAGTTAACATCTTCTCGTAAAGTTTTACGAGCTTCTTCTTCAGTCATTTTACCACCGCGGCGCTCTACCAATGCAGCAACCATTTCATCAAATTTAGCGTAGTGGTCAGGGTCAATGACTTCGTAACCTTCTGTAATTCCTTCGATTTCAAGGTAAATTTTAATTTTTTCTGGTTTACCTAGCAAGACAGGAATTACATCTGTTTCATTTACTAGACGTTTAGTTGCTTGAAGAATACGAGGTTCTTTCCCTTCAGGGAGAACAATACGTACGTTTTTGCCAACTAGGTTGGCTTTTAGACTCTCAAAAACTTCCATGAGTTTTACTCCTTTAATTTTATATAATTGATAACTTAGTAATAAGGTTCTTAAAATCATCCGGTAGAGGACTAGAAATTTCTAACTGTTCTTCTAGAAAAGGATGATAAAAGGACAAGAAATGACAATGTAGCGCCTGGCGCTCAATGCCATGCTCAAGACTTCCACCATAAAGGTCGTCTCCAAGCAAAGGAAAACCAATATGAGAGAAATGGACACGAATCTGGTGGGTTCTACCAGTATGCAAACGAATATCTACTAAATGAATATCCCCAAAAGATTCAACGATTTTATATTCGGTATGGGCATATTTGCCACCCTTGGCAACACGTCTGGTGATAATTGAGTCAATATCTCTTGCGATGGGAGCAATAATATTACCTTGTGGTTCTAACACCCCTGCTCCTTTAACTAATGCAAAATATCGTTTTTCAATAGCTTTTTCTGGAGTTGTTTGTCCAAACGAGCGTGGGCATATCCATGTTTTGCAAAGAGCATTAAACCAGATGTATCACGGTCGAGCCTTGTTACAATATGAACTTGCTGATTTTCATAGGCCTGTTTAACGTAATATCCTTTGATATAATTTGCAATGGTATTAGAGTGATTGACACTCGGAATAGAGGCAATCCCGAAAGGCTTATTTAATATGAGGAAATGGTCATCTTCAAAGAGGAATTCTAAGGGATAATCAATAGCTTCCAAAGTTTCGAACCCCTCTTCAGCCGGAATATCAATGACAACTATGTCACCGATATCTAAAAGATAGGTTGCATTTTGAGGTTGCCCATTCACAAGAATTTGGCCACCTCTAAACTTTATTTTAGCAAGTAGACCTTTAGAAACTTCGTGTTTTTTGAGGAAGGTTTTTACCTTGACGTGTTCATCAGCAGTAAATTCAAACCTCATAACTCATCAACCTCACCAATAAAGGCATCTTTGACACGATTCCAAAAACTTGTATGGCTTGGTGTTGCTACGAAATGAATCTTATGATGATCAATTTGATACTCAATTCGTTCAATGTTTCGGAAGGAATAGATACTGTTATCGACAGAAATCGTATGATAGTCATTTCGAGTTGGAAAGACTTCAATCTTATCCTTCTTCGGTACGATAACTGAAGAACCAAGTGTTCGATAAATCCGATTGTTTAAACTGGCAATTTCCGTTAATTGAATAGCTTCAATAGTTGGATGTAAACAGCACCACCGAGAGATTTATTATAGGCGGTACTACCAGTTGGTGTGGAAACAGTTAAGCCGTCCCCACGGAAGCGCTCAAAATGTACATGGTTAATGACTACGTCAGCTACCATGGTACGGTCTGAACGACGAATACTAGCTTCATTAAGAGCGCAATAAGTTTTAACTTCACCATTTTCCAGATGTACTTTTACATTTAACAATGGATATGAGACCTTGGCCCCAGTATCCAGTTGTAAATTGGTAACTAGTTGCTCCAATTCAAAGTCTCTATAATCTGTAAAAAAACCTAAATGACCGGTGTGAACACCAACGAAACGGACCTTGTCCAACTGGTCTTCATACTTGTGAAAAGCAGAAAGAAGCATTCCGTCACCTCCAATAGAGACAACGATATCTGGATTTTTATCATTAAGTATGAAATTATGCTTTTTAAAAAGGTCTTTCAACTCATATAAAACTTTTCTACTCTGTGGTTTTCGGTTTGCGATCAGATCAACCCTTTTACCTGTATTCTTCATCTGTATCGTCACTATTTCCTACCCCGTCATTTAATTTGCGATGCAAAGGATCAAAAGAGTGCTTGTGCCTCTTGGATATCATCCCGAATCTTACTCATTTCCTCATCTAGCTGGTGAGAAATCCGAGCTGTGATTTCCAGGCGTTCCTTGATTTCTTTCGGAAAATCTCCCTGATACTTATAATTAAGAGAGTGTTCAATCGTCGCCCAAAAATTCATTGCTAAGGTACGGATTTGAATTTCAGCTAATATGGTTTTAGAACCATTAATAGTGTCAACCGTATATTCAATGATAATATGATAAGAACGATAACCTGATGCTTTGCGATGGTTGATGTAGTCTCGCTCTTGGATAATTCTCATATCCTGTCTTTTTATGCAGAATAGATACTACTTCTTTAACGTCATCTACAAACTGGACCATTACACGTAAACCAGCGATATCTTGCAAGTCATTTTCAAGAGTTGCATAGGTAATCCCTCTGCGTTCCATCTTTTCCTTGATACTTTCGATAGGTTTAACACGACCTGTAACAAATTCAATCGGTGAATGTCGATTTTGTTTGCGGTACTGTTTTTCGAATTCCACGCAATTTAATTTTTCAACTCGCCAACAGCTTGAATGTAAGGATCTAAAAAAATTCTTCCCATTCAGTAATCATAAATCTTATTGACTCACCTCTCTTAGCTTTTGGACTTATTTACTCTTTGATTTTAAGCAAAAAATCATATACAATAAATACAGTAAATATTATACCATAAATCGCTTTCAAAGATAAGGAAAAGGTTCCGAAAATGAAACATTTAGAAATCGAATTAAAAACCCTTCTCAAGAGGGAAGACTACTTCAACTTAAAAGAATTATTTTCTGATGTGAAGCCTGTCACCCAAAAAAACTATTATATAGATAGCCCTGATTTTATCCTTCGTAAGAATAAAATCGCTATGAGAATTCGTACTTTTGAGGATAGCGCTGAATTAACTATTAAAATTCCTCAAACAGTTGGTAACATGGAATATAATCAAACACTTAGTTTTGAAGATGCAAATATTTGTTTAGATCAAGCAGTGATTCCTGCTGGACTCGTTCTAGAAGAATTAAGAAACAGAGGTATCCAAATTACAAACTGGCTTGTTCTAGGATGTCTAACCACTATTCGTTATGAAAAAGAGACTGATATTGGGCTTATGGCTCTGGATGAAAGTCACTACTTTGATGTTACAGACTTTGAACTAGAATTAGAGGTAACTAATCAGGAAAAAAAGGAACAGCAGATTTTTCTAGATTTTTTTAGAAAAAAACGATATTGAATATCAGAAGGCGACATCAAAAATTAGTTCGATTTATAGAAAAAAAGAAAAAAAGACTGAAATTATCTACTTTTTTTGGTAAAATAGAAGGGATAAAAAATAATTGAAATCAATTTCATAAAAGTCTTAAAGGTTATTCTTAATCTTTAGAATTTAAGGATTTTATTAAAGATTTTATGTTTGAGATTCATATAATTATAGAGGACGGTTTATCAATGTCAGATACAAAAAATATGAAGCTTTTCGCTCTTAATTCCAATAAGGAAATTGCTCAAAAAATTGCAGAAACAGTTGGTGTTCCACTCGGGAAAGTATCTTCTAGACAGTTTTCTGATGGTGAAATTCAAGTAAATATCGAAGAAAGTGTTCGTGGATATGATGTCTATATCATCCAGTCTACCTCTTATCCTGTCAGCAACCATTTGATGGAACTTTTGATTACGGTAGATGCTTGTGTGCGCGCCAGTGCAAGCACAATTAACGTTGTTATGCCTTATTTTGGTTATGCTCGTCAAGACCGTATCGCTTCTTCTCGCGAACCTTTAACAGCTAAGCTAGTTGCCAATATGCTGGTTAAAGCTGGTGTTAATCGCGTCCTTACTCTCGACTTGCATGCTGTCCAAGTCCAAGGTTTCTTTGATATTCCAGTTGATAACCTTTATACTGTCCCTCTATTTGCAAAGCATTACTGTGACAAAGGTCTATTAGGACCTGATGTGGTTGTTGTTAGCCCTAAGAACTCTGGGGTTAAACGTGCACGTAGTCTAGCAGAATACCTAGATGCACCAATTGCCATCATTGACTACGCTCAAGATGATTCAGAGCGTAACCAAGGCTACATTATTGGAGATGTGGAAGGTAAGAAAGCCATCTTGATTGATGATATTCTAAATACTGGTCGTACCTTTGCAGAAGCTGCGAAAATCGTTGAACGTGAAGGCGCTACAGAAATTTATGCTGTCTCAAGTCACGGTCTCTTCGTTGAAGGTGCTGCTGAATTATTGGATGCAACCAAAATTAAAGAAATCCTTGTGTCCGATTCAGTAGCAACTCAAGGTAAGACTCCAAAAAATGTCAAATATATCACAGCAAGCGAATTAATCGGTGATGGTATCGTTCGTATTCACGAGAGAAAACCACTCAGTCCACTCTTTAAATAAGAAGGTGATCCTTTGATTTATTTAGACAACGCTGCTACTACTCCCATGTCTCTACTTGCTATTTCAACAATGACAAAAGTCATGCAGGACATTTATGGCAATCCTTCAAGTATTCATAGTCATGGTCGGCTAGCTAACAAATTACTTAGAGAAGCTCGCCAAGATCTGGCAAAACTTTTGGGAACGAAACCTGATAAGCTATTTTTCACAGCAGGGGGTACAGAGAGTAATAATACAGCTATCATTGGCTACTGTTTGAGAAATCAGCATCGAGGAAAACATATTATCACGACGGCTATTGAACATCATTCTGTAATAGAACCAATCGAGTATCTAGTCAAGCAATTTGGGTTTGAAGTAACCGTCATCCAACCAGATAGGCAGGTAATCACTGCCCAACAAATCCAAGAAGCTCTACGCAATGACACTATTCTAGTTTCAACTATGTTCGTCAATAACGAAACTGGTACCCTCCTTCCCATTGCTGAGATTGGAGAACTCTTAAAAAATCATCCTGCCGCTTATCATGTGGATGCAGTTCAAGCAATTGGAAAAATCCCTATTATCCCTAATGAGTTAGGAATTGACTTTTTAAGTGCCTCTGCCCATAAGTTCCATGGTCCAAAAGGTGTCGGTTTTCTATATGCCTCAGATGCTAACTTTGATTCTTACCTTCATGGTGGGGATCAGGAAAGGAAAAAACGGGCTGGAACCGAAAATCTACCTGGAATTGTGGCTATGGTCGCTGCTTTAAAGGAAGAACTGGCAAATCATGACCAAAACTATCAAGCTGTAAATGATTTACAAAAGGTATTTCTAAGAGAGATTGAAGGCTGTTCCTACTATCTCAATAAAGGAAAAACACAGCTTCCTTATGTCTTAAATATTGGATTTCCAGGTCAAAAAAATGATCTACTACTACTTCGGCTAGATTTGGCTGGAATCTCTATCTCCACAGGCTCTGCTTGTACTGCTGGGGTTGTTCAACCAAGTCATGTCCTTAAAGCTTTCTATGGAAAAGATTCTCATCGTTTATCAGAATCAGTACGAATCAGTCTCTCCTCTCAAAACACAAAGGAAGAAATCATTCAGCTTGCAAATACATTAAAAGAAATAATTGGAGAAAGTAAATGGCTTTTGAACAAACTATTCGTCTATCAAATTGTTTGTATGACTACACTATTAGTCCTTCTGTAAAAAAATTCACTCTTAAAGATAATACTTTCTTTGAAACTAAAGTTGGTAATTATGAATTAACTCGTCTGCTCGAAAAAGTTCCAAACAGTGGTGAAGGATTTAAACTTAAGATTGTTATTAATAAAGAATTGACAGGTGCTAAGATCAATATTACTGACAAATCTGGTTTACGTTTAGTTGATATTTTTAAATCTGAAGACCACAAGATTCATCAGCAAAAATTCTATTTCTTAATGGATAGCTTAGTTGAACGTGGCGTATTCACTAAAACCACTAGATAGAAGGTCTTAACATGTTTCAACTAACCTATCTAGATGCATATCAGGTTGAGCGCACACTAAATTATGCAGATTATGATGAACTAATGCTATCCTTATCAGGATGTGTTACTCTTCCAGATTCCTACCGTGTAACTTCTCTCACTTTTCAAGATAAGCTTATTTATCAGGGATTTGTTGGAGATTTATACCGTTTTCTTAAAACAATTGATTTAACAAAGATAAACTAAGATTTTTCTTAGTTTTTTCTTGTTTTTGTTGATTTTTTCACAAACTTGCTATACAATAGAATTAGAAAGGTTGTGATATTGTGAAAGAAAAACAATTTGATATTCCTAAAGCCACAGCAAAAAGACTTTCTCTATACTATAGAATTTTTAAACGCTTTAATGGGGAAAAAATTGAAAGAGTAAATTCCAAGCAAATTGCAGAAGCTATCGGGATTGATTCAGCTACTGTCAGACGTGACTTTTCATATTTTGGTGAACTTGGTCGTCGTGGATTTGGTTATGATGTCAACAAATTGATGACATTTTTTGCTGACCTCTTAAACGATAATTCTATTACCAATGTTATGTTAGTTGGTATTGGGAATATGGGACATGCACTCCTCCACTATCGTTTCCATGAACGTAATAAAATGAAGATTATCATGGCCTTTGATTTGGATGATCATCCAGAGGTTGGAACCGTTACAGAAGATGGTATCCCTATTTACGGTATTTCTCAAATTAAAGATAAAATCAAAGATGCTGATGTAAAAACTGCTATCTTGACTGTCCCTAGTGTAAAATCACAAGAAGTTGCTAATCTCCTGGTTGATGCGGGTATTAAAGGGATTCTCAGTTTTTCTCCAGTACACCTTCACCTTCCTAAAGATGTAGTGATCCAATATGTCGACTTGACTAGCGAGCTACAAACACTTCTCTACTTTATGCGCAAAGCAGATTAGAGAAAGACCTTTTTAAGAAGATACTATACAAGAAAAAAACTGTATTGTATACAGTTTTTTTAGATGAGGTCTGTCTTCTCACGATAACTAAAATAATCGGAGTGTGAGACAATTAGATGGTCCAATAAGACCAAACCCATTAATTCACAGGCTTCTTTGACAAGTTTCGTAACATGGTCATCATTTCTACTTGGCATGACAGCACCAGATGGATGATTATGTACCAGTATCACGGATGTTGCCATATGCTTTAAAGCATAGTGGAGAATTTCCCGTGGTTCAGCAATACTTCTAGTAGCTGATCCGATAAAAATGGTTTGCTGATGAATGATTTGATTTTGAGTATTAAGATAGAGCGCCACCAGGTGCTCTTGTTTTTTATCTCCTAGCTCAGCTTGCATCTTTTTAGCTAATTTTCGACTGCTAAGAATACTCTCCATTTCCACTGTTTCCCTTTTATGGATACGGTAGCCTAATTCAATAACGGCTTGTAATTCGATGGCCTTAACACGTCCAATACCCGATAGAGTCTGCAATTCCTGTAGACTCATTCTTTTGAGGTCAGTTAAACATGTCAGCTGATTTAAGACCTTCTGTGCTATTTCAAACATTAGCCTGTTTTGTGCCTGTCCTTAGTAATATTGCCAGTAATTCTTGGTTGCTGAGCGCTTCTACTCCTTCTTTTACTAGTCTCTCTCTTGGTAAAAGCGAATCTTCTTGAAATGAAATACTATACATAAAAATCCTCCTCACTTTATTATTCGTGAGAAGGATACTTAATTTCATAAAAACTAGTTATTTTTAGATTTTTTCAAGTGCAAGACGCAAATCTTCAATCAAATCATCAGCATTTTCAAGACCGATTGAAAGTCGGATTTGATTTTTAGTTACTCCTGCTGCTTCTAAGTCAGAATCAGACAACTGAGCATGCGTTGTAGTTGCCGGATGAACGACCAATGATTTGGCATCTGCCACATTGGCTAGGTTTGAAAAGATTTCTAAGCTATCAATCACCTTACGAGCTTCTGCTTCTCCGCCTTTAACGTGGAAGGTAAAGATTGAACCAACACCTTTTGGTAAATATTTCTCCGCCAAGGCATGGTAAGAACTTTCTGGAAGTTTTGGATAGTTGACTTTTTCAACCTTTGGATGGTTCACAAGGAAATCAACGATTTTCTCAGCATTTTGAACATGACGTTCAACACGGAGAGATAGTGTCTCAAGACCTTGTAGGAGCAAGAATGAGTTAAATGGTGAAAGGGCAGCTCCCATATCGCGAAGCAATTGCACGCGAGCAGCAACGATAAAGGCTGCAGCACCAACATCACGAGTATAGCTGATATTGTGGTAGCTTGGATCTTCATCGACTAATTGAGGGAATTTCCCTGAAGCAGCCCAGTCAAACTTACCGCTATCAACAATGACACCGCCAATAGTTGTACCGTGTCCACCGATAAATTTAGTCGCCGAGTGAACCGAGATATCTACACCGTGTGAAAAGACATTGATAAGATAAGGCGTTGCAAAGGTATTGTCTGAAACCAAAGGAATCTGATGTTTATGAGCAATTTCAGCTATTTTTTCAATATCAGGAATGTTGATAACTGGATTACCCAAAGTTTCAATCAAAACAAGTTTTGTATTATCTTTAATCGCTGCCTCTACTTCTTCTAGATTATCAATATCAACAAAAGTTGTGGTGATTCCGTAACGAGGAAGGGTTTCTTTCAAAAGGTTAAAGGTCCCACCGTAGATAGTTGAAGCTGCAACCACATGATCACCAGCATGAGCAAGTCCAAGGATAGTATAAGTAAGAGCTGCCATCCCAGAAGCTGTGGCAAGTGCACCTACTCCGCCTTCTAGTGCGCAATACGCTCTTCAAAGGCTGAAGTAGTAGGATTTGTGATACGAGTATAGATATTTCCAGCTTTTTGAAGGGCAAAAAGGTCTGCACCCTCCTGTGTATCTTCAAATACAAAAGATGTTGTTTGATAAATTGGTACAGCACGAGACTTGGTAGTAGCATCTACCACTTGTCCTGCATGCAATTGAAGAGTTTCAAATTTAAATTCACGAGTCATAATCAGACCTCCAAAGATTTCATTAGTTTAATTGTATCATCTATGGCAGTCAGTTACAAATACAACTTTGTTATATATTGGCATAAGTAATAGCTATGGCTATTATTAAAATTGTAGAACTTTTTTCAGAAAGTTTAAAAAGTTTGTTTTTACTTCTCCTATACTTTATAATGGATAAAAAGGAGAAGACTATGTCAGAAATTACACATGAAATTGATTCAAACTTCGCTGGTCGTTTAAACATTTTACGTGCTGGTGTGCTAGGAGCTAATGATGGGATTATTTCCATTGCAGGTGTTGTTATCGGGGTTGCCAGTGCAACCAGCAATATCTGGATTATCTTTCTCTCAGGTTTAGCAGCAATCTTAGCGGGTGCCTTCTCTATGGCTGGAGGTGAATATGTTTCAGTATCTACTCAAAAAGACACCGAAGAAGCCGCAGTAGCTCGTGAGCAATTACTTTTGGATAAGGATATCGAGGCTGCAAAGAAATCTCTATATGCTGCTTATCTTCAAAATGGTGAGTGTGAAACTTCAGCTCAACTTTTAGTCAATAAAGCTTTTCTTAAAAATCCACTTAAAGCCTTAGTTGAGGAAAAATACGGAATCGAGTATGAAGAGTTTACCAATCCTTGGCATGCTGCAGCATCTAGCTTCATCGCTTTTGTTCTTGGTAGTTTACCACCAATGCTTTCCATCACCATCTTTCCAAGTGACTATCGAATCCCTGCTACTGTTTTTATCGTTGCGATTTCTCTATTGATTACAGGTTACACCAGTGCCAAACTCGGGAAAGCCCCAACCAGAACAGCTATGATTCGTAACCTTTGCATCGGTCTTTTAACCATGGGAGTGACCTATCTATTGGGTCAATTGTTTAGTATTTAAAAAAGATACCGTACGGTATCTTTTTTATTATCCAAACATAAACAATTAAGTAAAACTACCAAAACCAACCTTCATTATCATTAATTGGTTCAGCCTCTTTTATCTTACATTTTTGTAAGATTGAGGAATATTTTTGAAAATAGCTACTATAAAAAGCCATGGTATTGCTTGTTTTCTCCTTAAAATAATAGTAAAATTAAATTATGAAAAGGCTTTCTTTAACATCTTTTAAAAAAATTGGCTTTCTGCTAATTATTTTTAAAAGTGCTAAACTATCATTCGTATCACTGCTATAAGGAGGGAGGTTCAGCCCCTCTTTTTAGAAAGAGGTTCCTATGAAACGTATATTTCTCTTCATCAGCAATCTTCTTTTAACTTTCTTTCTCATTGCCACTCTGTCCTTTTGGAAAGACTCTCTTCCACAAATCCTGTTCCCGGGTGCAGCAGTATTAAGTGGGCAAGCAGATTATTCTACCGTTAAAGAAGAATTAAATAGTCTTGCTAAAGAACATAATAGTCTTATCGCAAGAACCATTTGGGAAGTAGATAGTGATGGAAAATCACAAACTTACTACGAAGTTTGGAGATGGGAAACTCCCGGACTGGATGCCTCCAGCAAGTCAAGAAAGCATTCACAAGAGCGATCTTCTCAACAACTACAATATTATCAGCGGATCCCTAACTAGTCAAGAATTGGCCACTCATCTGAAAGAACTTGGACTAGAAAAAGCGAATGCATTTGAAAATGACAGAGTATCCTTTGTACTTGCCCTCTTTACCCAACCTAATCAGCTTACCAGTATGTTAATCTTTTTGCTGACTTTCTTAGCTTTAATTGTTATCGGTCAGATTCAATCTCTTTCTCAGTCAGGGATTAGATTGATTTCTGGAGAGCGGCTGAGCCATCTCTTCTTTCGTTCTCTCGCAAGAGACGGACTTGATATCCTTCTTTTTGGTCTACCTGCTTTGCTGATAGCATGTATCTTGCTCATTTCCTTGGGATATCCTTATGAAGTTCAGGCTTTTCTAGGAATACTTTTTATTCTTTACAATAGCCTACTTCTCTTACTTAGTCTTCTAATTGCCTTTCTTTTTACCATTTCTTTAAAAAAAGTTCATCTCCTCTCTATCATCAAAGGAAAATTACCAATCAAGTCAATTCTACGCATTCTCTACTTTGGTCAGGTACTTGCCATTCTACTGGTTATTGTAGGATTTGGACGTATGTCTACTTACTATCATATACTTGAGAAAAATGAGGCTGGACAAGCTACTTGGGAACAACGCTCCAATGTTGTTACTCTTCAAACAGGGCGTTCCAGTCAGATGAAAAATTTAGATGAACTGCAGACAAATGCTGATAAATGGTTTGACTTTATTCAATATTCTTTAGAAAATGGAAATGCCTTTCTAGTCAAACATAATCTCGCTATTCAAGCTATAAAACATTCTCTTTCAACTCATAATGATTCTGAACAAAATCCCTATGACTTGGAAGGGAAAAATATTCTCTATGTAACACCTGACTACTTCAAAAAAGAAGGTATAGAGTTAACATCAGAAACCTTTAAAAAAATCAATAATCTAAAAGATGGACAGGTTCTTGTAATACTACCTCAAGAACAAAAGAAAAATGAGGAACAAATAAAACAAAACATACAAGAAGATTTAACTAATCAATTATACAGTAGTGATACAAAGCATAGAGTCGAAGTTAGTATAACTTATACTGATCAAAAAAAAGATGTATTCATTTATAATACCACCCATATCGCTTATGATCAATGGTTATCAAAACCCATCTTTCTTGTGCTTTCTCCTAAAGCACTTGGTAAGGCTTCCTCCATCTTCTGGTTTACAAATCTAGAATATCTCTATTTTACAGACCTCCACCAGACACAAGAACTTTTGAAACACTATCAACTTGATCAAATGGTCTCAGGGCTATCGTCTGCTAGGGAAACCTATCTCCAGTTAAATCAAAAAATTAAAATCGAAATTTTTAGTAACTTAGCGAGTGCTATGTTTGCTATTTTGACTTCAATTTTGCTGTTTACAAGTTTAAATCTGCTCTATTTTGAAGCCTTTCGCAAAACCATATTCTTGAAAAAAATAGCAGGCTATTATTTCTTTGAATTACACAATAGATATATCACTTCTCAAATAGCAGCTCTCTTTCTCGGAAGTGGTCTAGCTTTCATTATTTCTAAGAATATCTGGATTACCCTGATCCTATTTTTCAGCTTTTTAAGTTTAGCCGTTCTTCTATTGAAGATCTTTGATAAGAAGGAAAGCAAAACCTATGTTAGCATTATCAAAGGAGGATAGCATGATTGAATTGCAACATATTTGGAAACAATTTGGTTCTCGTATTATTTTTTCAGACTTGAATCTGAATTTTCAAAGTGGTATGGTGTATGCTTTGATAGGAGACAGTGGTTGTGGAAAAACCACTTTGCTCAATATGCTTGCAAAACTAGAGACTTTCGATAAAGGAGAAATAGTTTACAAAGGAAAGTCTTTGACTTCACTAAAAAATGAGGAATTTTATCGTAACGAACTAGGTTATCTCTTCCAGAATTTTGGACTATTAGAAAGTCAGACCATCCGAGAAAACCTTGAGCTAGGACTGATTGGTAAAAAGAAAAACAAAAAACAAGAGAAAGAGAGACTTCTTCTTCAAGCACTGCAAGCTGTCAGACTGGATTATCTAAGTCTCAACCAAAACATCTATGAATTATCTGGTGGTGAAGCTCAACGCATAGCACTTGCTAAGATTATCCTGAAAGACCCTCCCTTAATTCTAGCTGATGAGCCTACTGCCTCGCTAGACCCCAAAAATTCCAAGGAAATTATGGAAATTCTCCTTGAACTTCGTAATGCTAATAGAACAATTATCATCGCAACTCACAATCCTAGTATTTGGAAAATGGCTGATCAGGTAATTCGTCTTTCTAAATACGAACCAGAATATAATTAAATACCAAATCCCTTGTGGTTATTTAGCCACAAGGGATTTTCAATCATTTATGCTACTTCTTTTAAGTATCATAGTGCAAATAATAAATATTTACTGTTAAATCTCACCAAAACCAACCTTCATTATCATTAATTGGTTCAGCCTCTTTAATCTTACGTGGGCCAGTTCCGTACATATCAGCTTCGATATCTTCTTTTGTTGGCAAGATAGAGGCTAGGATGATGTAGATGATGATTCCAAGTCCGAAGTTTGCGATTGTAAAGATAGCAAAAATGAAGCGCACAAGAGTAACATCAAGGCCCCATTTATCAGAGAGTCCAGCAAGTACTCCTGATATCATACGATTTCGTCTCATTTTATAAAATTTTTTATTCATAGTTTGTACCTCTTTTGGTATTCTTGTAATAAGTATAACATGAAGTAAAACTGCTTGCATCAGTCCTTAGGCGGATTTTGCAAAATGAGTTTGCCACGACAGAGACCACACCGATAACGTTTAGTATCAATTCGTCGCTTTCTTTGATAGATTTGCTGACAAGACTGACAAGCATAGACTAAGCTTGGTTTTTGATTGGAACTTGACAAGGGAGGAACAAAGCGGAGACCGTCTACCTCTTTTAAAAGTTGCTTAAAGGCTAAATCCTTATGCTGATAGCCCTTGCCTTCAAAGTAAAGATGGTAATGGCAGAGCTCATGACGGACAATTTTCCGAAAAACCTCTAAACCAAGTTCTTGATATACTTTGGGATTGAAATCCAAATGACCATCCTTAGGGAAAAATCGTCCACCTGTCGACCGTAGACGAGTATTCCAATGAGCTTGGTGTTTGAAAGGTTTTCCAAAATCTTCTATAGAAACCTGTTTAACGTAATCAGTTAGATTCATTAGGTGCAAGAAGCGACAGATTTACTTTTTCGCGGTCAGCATCTATTTTTTTAACCCAAACGGTTACCAAATCGCCGACCGATACTACTTGACTTGGATGTTTGATGAATTTCTTACTCATATGAGAGATATGAATGAGACCGTCCTCATGGATACCGATATCAACAAAGGCACCGAAGTCAACGACATTACGGACAACACCCTCAAGCTTTTGCCCAACTTGTAAGTCTTTGATATCCAAGACATCCTGGCGAAGAACTGGAGCGTCAAAAGAATCACGGAAATCGCGACCTGGTTGAGAAGGTCTGCGATAATATCTTTAAGTGTTTCTTGACCAAGGTCTAGCTCTTGGGCCATTTCCTTGATTGAAATAGATTTGAGTTTTGCTTGCGCTTCTTCATTTAGGCCTTTAATATCCAAACGTTTAAAGAGTTCCTTGACTGCAGCATAGTTTTCTGGGTGAACACCTGTGTTGTCAAGGATATTGCTACTTTCAGGGATACGGAGGAAACCTGCAGCCTGTTCAAAAGCTTTTGCTCCCAGGCGAGGGACTTTTTTGATTTGGGCGCGTGAAGTGATTTTACCTTCTTCTTCACGATACTTAACGATATTTTCAGAGATTGTTTTGTTAAGCCCTGCAACATGGGAAAGTAAGGCTGGACTGGCAGTATTGACATTGACACCGACTTGGTTAACCACTGTATCAACAACAAAGTCCAGACTCTCAGATAGTTTTTTCTGACTAACGTCATGCTGGTATTGGCCGACACCGATGGATTTAGGGTCAATTTTAACCAATTCAGCAAGTGGGTCTTGTAAACGGCGAGCAATTGAGATAGCAGAACGTTTTTCAACGGTTAGTTCTGGAAACTCCTGACGGGCAAGTTCACTAGCTGAGTAGACAGATGCCCCGCTCTCATTTACAATGACATAGCTGACCTCAGGAAAATCCTTGAGCACTTCAGCGACGAAGGCTTCACTCTCACGACTAGCAGTACCATTACCGATAGCAATGATTTCAACACCGTATTGGCCAATCAAATCTGCCAAATCTCTCTTTGCTTCTTCAATCTGACGAGCTGAAGCTGGTTTGACCGGATAAATGACTTGGGTCGTTAGCATCTTCCCAGTCGCATCAACGACTGCAAGCTTGGCACCTGTACGAAAGGCAGGTCAAATCCAAGGACCACGCGCCCTTTAAGAGGTGCAACAAGGAGAAGATTTCGAAGATTTTCTGAGAAGAGTTGAATGGCTCCTTCTTCTGCCTTCTCTGTTAATTCGGTACGAATACGACGCTCAATAGCTGGCAATACTTTTTTCTTAACTGATTGCTGAATAACTTCGTCAATATAAGCATTCTTAACTTTAAAACGACCACTAAAGAAAGATAGAATACGATCAGTCGCATGCTCAAAGCCAATTTTCAAAATGCCTAGCTTCTCACCACGATTAAGGGCAAGCGTACGGTAACCTTGCATGTTTGCAACTGTTTCTGAGAAATCGTAATAAATCTGAAAGACTTGTTTTTCATCAAGACTCTCATCTTTGACTTGAGAAGTAATCTTAGAGCGTCTAAGTACCTCTTGATAGGTCATTGAACGTAAATGAACATCCTCAGAAAGAGCTTCAACCAAGATATCTACTGCCCCAGCCAAAGCATCTTGAGGAGTCTCGAAACCTTCACAGACAAATGCTTCTGCTTCTTTTTCTAGGTTAGAAACATTTTGTAAAATTAAACGAGCAAGTGGAAAAAGTCCAGCCTCACGCGCAATCGTTGCCTTGGTGCGACGTTTCTCCTTATAGGGAAGATAGAGTTCTTCTACATCTGCAAGTTTTTCAGCTGATAGAATTGCTTCTTCTAACTCCTTAGTTAGCTTGCCTTGCTCTTTGATTTTTGCTAAGACCGCTTCCTTACGATCATTTAGAGCAGTTAAACTCTTATCGAGGTCGATAATAGCCTTAATGGCTACCTCATCTAGACTTCCGGTCATATCTTTCCGATAACGGGCGATAAAGGGGATAGTTGCTCCTTCTGCTGTCAAAGACAAGACAATATCAATCTGCTTTAAAGTTACACCCAAATCTTGGGAAATTTTTTCATATTTTTTATCCATGAAACTATTATACCATAAGCGCGAAAGCTTGTTTTCATTAATTTGTTGCTTTATTTCAACTTTATAAAGATAAAAGCCATGTTTATTTTAAAATCCAACTATTTCTTAGAAATAATAGTATAATAGTGTTAACTAAAAGAATCGAGGTATGCCTTATGGCTGTTAAATTTACAAAAACTGATGACTTAGATAAGATGTTCGAAGAATTCGCTAAACTACCTGATTTAAAGCAAGTGACTTTCCCAGACGACAAAGAAAAGAAAGATAAGGCAGAAAAGAAAAATAGATGACACTCTTTCAAAGTTTACCTTCTAGTGTGCTACAAGCTGGCGCCATTTTTCTTTCAATTATCATTGAAGCTTTACCCTTTGTCTTAATCGGTAGCATCATATCTGGTGTCATTGAAGTCTATGTGACACCTGAGAAGGTCTATAAGTTTCTCCCTAAAAATCGCTTGGGGAGAATCTTTTTTGGTAGCTTCATCGGTTTTCTCTTTCCCTCTTGTGAGTGTGGAATCGTTCCGATCATCAATCGCTTTTTAGAAAAGAAGGTTCCTAGCTATACAGCTGTTCCCTTTCTAGTAACAGCTCCTATCATCAATCCCATCGTACTTTTTGCGACTTATTCAGCCTTTGGTAATTCAATTCAAATGGTTTTCCTAAGAGCTTTGGGCGCGATTCTAGTTGCTACTATATTAGGTATCTTTCTTGGATTTTTCTGGGAGGGACCTATCCAAAAAGAAAATAGATTGGCTTGCCATGAGCATAATTTCTCTCATTTGACTAAAAGTCAAAAAATCCTTCAGGTCTTTATCCAAGCTATTGATGAATTCTTTGAAATGGGGCGTTACTTAGTCTTTGGCTGTCTGTTTGCCAGTATAGTCCAAGTCTATGTTCCAACTCGTATCCTGACATCTATCAGCGCAACACCACTACTTGCGATTGTTCTTCTAATGGTCTTGTCCTTCCTTCTATCCCTCTGTAGTGAAGCGGATGCCTTTATTGGATCTTCACTTCTCTCTAGTTTTGGCTTTGCTCCAGTGCTTGCCTTTCTAGTTATAGGTCCCATGCTCGATGTCAAGAACCTCCTCATGATGAAGAATTATCTCAAAACTCGCTTTATTTGGCAATTCCTGACAATTGTAACTCTTGTTGTTCTTGTCTATTCTTATCTAGTTGGGGTGATGCTATGATTCGATTTTTTATCTTATTTGGCTATTTTATCTTAACCCTTTATCTGCACCTATCAGGTAAGCTCAATCAGTATATAAACCTCCACTACTCATATCTGGCTTATATCACTATGTTTTTATCTTTGTTACTAGCCATTGTTCAAGCCTATATTTGCTTCAAGCGTTTGAAAGAAAATAGTCACTTACATAGTTTTTCAGCCAAGTTTGCTAGTTTTGCCCTCTTAAGTTTACCCTTGTTAGTTGGATTTACCTTTCCAACTGTCACTCTGGATTCACAAACAGTATCGGCAAAAGGATATTATTTCCCTTTGTCGGAAGGAACTGACAAAGCAATCCAAGCAAGTGAAGGAACGAGCAGTCAGTATCTTAAGCCGGATACCAGTAGATTTTATTCACAAACAGCTCATGAAAATATTATTCGGAAGAGTGCTGATAAATACTTAGCTCAATCTAGTATAGTTATCAATGATGAAAATTACCTGGAGGTCATGGAAGCTATCTATGATTATCCAAATGAATTTGAAGGCAAGGAAATCGTGTTTATTGGCTTTGTCTACAACGATCCAAATCATACCAATAGTCAATTTGTTTTTCGCTTTGGTATTATGCACTGTATCGCTGATTCAGGAGTTTTTGGCCTTTTGACCACTGGAAACACTAATCGGTACGAAAATAACACTTGGGTGAGAGTCAAAGGTAAGATTAGCAATCGCTATCACAAGGAACTCAACCAAGTCCTCCCAACCCTTGAAGTCCAGTCCTTCATCAAAGTAGACAAACCCGAAAATACTTATGTTTACAAAGAATTTTAAAAAGTAGCCTGAAGGGGCTACTTTTTTTGTTTAGTAAGATTGAATGTTTGACGTATTCAAAAGATTAGTTTTCTGCATTACAGAATACTACTATCTGTTTGTCTATTTTTTACTTATAGGATTTAAACATCCAAACTTAATTCTTGCCATTAACTCTAAATGAATTTTCAGAGATCCATTTGGCGTAGGAAGCTAACTTTTCATCTGTCAAGGCTTCTACTGCGATAGTCACGCACATAGCGACCGCTTCTTCAACTGTTACAGAAAAACGATATCCATTCAACTGTAAAAATTTCACCAAAACAAAGAAAGCAGTTCGTTTATTAGCATTGGCAAAAACATGCTTTTTGATCAATTGGACAAATAGTATTGTTGCCTTATCAAAAATTGTTGGATAAAGAGGTTTACCGAAGACAAATTGCTCTGGTAAATTGACAATCATATTTAAGGCAGAAGGACTAACTGTCTGAATTTTTTCATTAGGTGAATACCGTTGAATTGCTAAAGCATTGATTTTTTCAATTTGCTTTTCTGTCAGATAGACTGTCATTTTTCCACCAAAGCTTTGAAAACATCATCGTATTCGTCAAAAATTTTGTCCAAATTTAAGTCAAAGGCATCATCAGTTACATAAGAAATCTGATGTCCAGACTCTTCAGGAGTAAAGATAATTTCACCACTTGGTAACAATTTCGCTTCGTATTTTACACCACTTGGAATATTGAATTCACTTGGAATGGTAATGGTGATTGAATTTCCTTGTTTTCTTGTTTTTACTACCATCTGATTTCCTCCTTTGAAGTATTATAACAAATAATTACCGTAATTACAATGACAGAATATCAGCCAAAATACTCCTGCATGAGAGATTTCTTAAAACAACTCATCCGAATAAACCGAATAAGCATTTGGATCAGGGGCTTTGTGGTCGTTCATTGCTTGACCACATCTACAAGTCCATTTTCCCATAATTAACCTCAGTCACGACTTAATTTTTCAAGGAAAAAATGGTTGAAATTTTTCCAGTCTCTTTTATCCTTGCTAACACTAAGTCCATTTATCAGAATCCTAGGACATTATCAAAAAATTATTATAGTATCTACAGAAAAAAGCTAGAGTTCCACAATTGGGAACCTCTAGCTTTTGCGTATCTGAGAACTATTTGGTCTCAGACTTTTTATTATCTATTAAAGCTCTGACTTCTTCCGCTCCAATCTCATCTCCCGCCTTGTCGAAGAGTTTAATAGCGTGACTAAAATAATCATAGGATTTACTCGAATCAAGTTTTCGATAAATCTCTCCCAATCCTCTATAAGCGCAGGCTTGAGCAATAAGATCATCTGTTTGTAAAGCTTGCTTTAAGGACTGCTCCATATACATGATCGATTTTTCGATTTCCCCAATCTTAAATCGTAAATAACCTTGCTCATAATTATTGACAGAAGATTTTAGTGCATCCTCTGAAAAAGAATCTTCAATCACTTCTCGCTCTTTTTCTATATAGCTAAGAGCCGTTTGATAGTCATTCATTTCACGATAGACCATGGCTAATTGATGATAGGCGATATGTTCATTCTCACGATCCTTTTCTGTAATAGCCAAGTGAAGATAACGTTTGTAAACCTCTAAACAGTCTTCATACTTTTTTTCGTACAAATAGATATAGCCCATCAAGTTTAAAAGACTGTAATCTTTACAAGTTGCTAGGCAAAACTCTGCTTGAACTAATTGCTTAGCTTCATTAATCTTTCCCTCAAATAATAATTCCCAAGCTTTATCCATTAAAAGAACTCCTATATAATCTAAAATGATAATTATCTAAACGAAAAATACAAACGATTATCTCACAATATCTTTATACATATCTGGTCTTCTATCTCTAAACAAGCCCCAATTTAGGCGTTCATTCGCTCCCTTGTCAAGGTCATAAGTGGTTAAGAGGATTGCTTCAGCTTGTCTATCTGCTTGAGTCAAGATAGCTCCTGTTTCATCAGTCATAAAGGATGAGCCGTAGAAATTAAGACTGGAACTTTGGCCGCCGTTTTCTTCGCAAGGTTGAACTTCTTCCAAGCCATAACGATTAGCTGCAATCACTGGGACGATATTTGCTGCTGAGTGTCCTTGCATGGTACGTTGCCAATGACCACAACTATCTGTATCCAAAATAGGCTCTGAACCAATAGCTGTTGGATAAAAGAGTAATTCTGCACCATTTAACGCAAGACAACGGGCAGTTTCAGGGAACCATTGATCCCAACAGATGCCAATACCAATCTTGGCATAACGAGTGTCCCAGACCTTGAAGCCTGTGTTTCCAGGAGTAAAGAAGAATTTCTCCTGATAATAATGGTCATCTGGTATATGAGTTTTACGATAAACGCCCAGTACTTCTCCATCCGCATCAATGACAGCAATGGAATTGTATAAGACATTACCATCTTTTTCATAGAAACTAATCGGTAAAACGACCTTTAGTTCCTTGGCAATTACTTTAAAATGCTGAATAGCTGTATTTTCTGTCACCGACTGGGCATACTGGTAGTAGTCATACTGACGCTCCTGACAGAAATAGGGACGTTCAAATAATTCAGGCAAGAGAATAATTTGGGCTCCTTTGTCTGCAGCTTGTCGAACCAAACGTTCAGCTGTTTGGATATTTGTTTCCACATCCTTAGCGCATTGCATCTGAATGGCTGCAACCGTTACATTTCTCATCTTTTTCTCCTATTCTGGAATTTGTTGGGTAATACAGTGGATATTTCCACCACCTAAAAGAATATCTCTAGCTGGGATTCCTACGACTTCACGGTCTGGGAAACACTGGCTCAGAATATTCAAGGCCACTTGATCGTTTACATCCTGAAATTGCGGCACTAATACAGACTTATTAGCAATGTAAATTCACATAGGAAGCTGCTAGACGTTCTCCGGCATAGCGCTCCTCTTCTCCTTCTTCATAAGTATAGCCCGGCAAATCTTCTTCTGTAACGACTTGATGATGAGCTGGAATCGGGAGTTTATGAATAGTGAAGGGACGGCCTTTTGCATCAGTTTCCTTCTCTAAGAGAGCTAAATCAGCTACAGACATGGTATACTGGGGATCATCTTGGTCGTCTGTCCATGCTAAAACAAGCTCTGCAGGACCAACAAAGGCTGCCACATTATCGACGTGTTCATTTGTCTCATCTTGATAAATACCGTAAGGCAACCAGATAACTTTTTCGGCACCAAGACTCTCTAGTAAGGTCTCTTCAATCTCCTCTTTAGTCAGGTGAGGATTGCGACCAGGACTGAGCAAGCAGCTTTCTGTAACAAGAATCGTTCCTTGCCCGTCACTATGTATAGCTCCACCTTCTAGTACAAAAGGTTTAACATCGTAAACAGGCATTTCTAACGCCTCAGCAAAACGACTAGCTACTTGGTCATCTGCTTCATAGTCTTGGTAGAGACCATCAACAGCACCACCCCAAGCATTGAAAGACCAGTCTACTGCCAATTTTTCTCTTTTACCATTGAGGAGAATTGTCGGACCAGTATCACGAGCCCAGGCATCATTTGTCGGGATATCTAGATAAACGACCTTGTCTCCAAGATAGGATTGCGCTTCAGATAGATAGTTCTGCTCCACTAAAAGGTAGACTGTTTCCCCTTGAGCAATCGTTTCGATAATCTGACTAAAAGCTGCTTTAGCCGCCTTGCCTTCAAAAGGCCAAGAGCCTGGTCGAGTAGGCCAAATCATGAGAGTCCCATGGTGGGGTTCATACTCTGCTGGCATACGATAGCCTAATTTCTTTGGACTGTCCATCATGATAATCTCTCCTTAAAGTCTTGGTAGCCAAAAGCCTTGACTAGACTGCACTCACCTTCTTTATCCATGAGATATAAACTTGGAAGTCCAATACCGTTAAAGGTATTATTTTTGACAAAGGAGTAGATTGCCATGTCTTCAAAATAGAGGCGATCGCCGATTTCGATTGGTTTTTCAAAGCTGTAATCTCCAATGATATCCCCTGTTAGGCAGGTATTGGAAGAGAGTCTATAAGTATAAGGTTTTTCTTGGGCTTCAAATCCATCTCTCAATGGAGGACGATAAGGCATTTCAAGAACATCTGGCATATGGCAACTTGCTGAAGCATCTAACACTAAGGTCTCAATCCCATTTCCCACGATATCTAAGACTTCAGTCGCTAAATAACCAGCATTAAGTGCAATAGCTTCTCCAGGTTCAATGTAAACATCAAGATTATAAGTTTCTCGAATTCGTTTAATCTCAGAAATTAACAAATCTAGATCATAATCATCTCTCGTAATGTGATGTCCACCACCCATATTGAGCCATTTAAGGTGAGGCAAATAGGTTCCAAACTGCTCTTCTACTACTTTCAACGTTGTCTGTAAATCATCTGCCCCTTGCTCACAGAGGGTATGGAAGTGAAGTCCGTCAACTAAATCCAACAAATCACTTGGGATCTTGTCTGAAGTCACTCCAAAGCGTGAGCCAGGAGCGCAAGGGTCATAGAGCGCGTGGTCACCCTGTGTTGAACATTGTGGATTAATACGCAAACCGACACTGATACCAGCCTCACGACAAAGTTGACCATATTTTCGTAGTTGTCTCTCTGAGTTAAAAACAATATGATCAGATATTTGCAGGAGCTCTTCCATGTCTGATTCCTTGAAAGCAGGCGCAAATACATGAACTTCTCCCGGGAACTCTTCTCTAGCTAGCTTGGCCTCATAGAGTCCACTAGCTGTCGTACCAGAGAGATATCGACTAATCAATGGATAGGTTTTATAGAGGGAATAAGCCTTTTGAGCTAGCAAAACCTTACAACCAGCCTTTTCCTCAACCTCTTGCAGAATACTACAATTTTCTTCTAGTTTTGCTAAATCAATGATATAAGAAGGCGTTGGTACTTGTTCTAACTTCATTAGTCCACCATTTGTGGATTTCAACCACAACCCATGGCAAACCGTATTGATTCAAAGCTTCCATGAATGGGTCTGGATCCAATTCTTCAAGGTTATAAACTCCTGGTTGTTTCCAAGTGCCATCCATCACTAATTTTGTCCCAATCATAGCTGGAACACCTGTTGTGTAAGAAATGGCTTGTGAACCAACCTCTGCATAGCACTCTTGATGGTCGCACACATTGTAGATGTAGATTGTCTTTTCAACGCCATCTTTGATACCTGTAAAGATACAGCCGATATTTGTTTTACCAACAGTACGTGGGCCAAGACTGGCAGGATCAGGAAGCAAGGCTTTCAAGAATTGGATTGGTACGATTTCTTGGCCGTTAAAGTTAATAGCATCTGTACGAAGGAGACCAACGTTTTCCAAGCATTTCATATGCGTTAGATAAGATTGGCCAAAAGTCATAAAGAAACGAATTCGTTTAACGCCTGGAATGTTTTTGGCAAGTGATTCAATTTCTTCATGGTGAAGAAGGTACATATCTTTTTGCCCAACTTGTGGGAAATCATACTCACGTTTGATAGACATAGCTTCGACTTCTACCCATTTTCCATTTTCCCAGTAAGAACCTGGTGCAGAGACCTCGCGTAGATTGATTTCTGGGTTGAAGTTTGTCGCAAATGGATAACCGTGGTCACCACCATTACAGTCTAAAATGTCGATATAGTGGATTTCGTCAAAGTAGTGTTTGAGGGCGTATGCTGAAAAGACGCTGGTTACCCCTGGGTCAAAACCAGATCCAAGCAGAGCTGTTAATCCTGCTTCTTTGAATTTATCTTGGTATGCCCATTGCCATGAGTAATCAAAGTAAGCTGTAAAACCAAGTTCCTTGCAACGTTTCTCATAGATAGCACGCCATTCAGGATCTTCTGTATCCTCAGCCTCGTAGTTGGCAGTATCGATATAGTGGACTCCAGTAGCCAAACAAGCATCCATAATGGTCAAATCTTGATAAGGTAAGGCTACATTCAAAACAGCTTCTGGTTTGTAGCTTTCGATCAAGGCAATCACTTCTTCTACCTTGTCAGCATCAAGAGCAGCTGTTTCAATCTTAGTACTTGTTTTACCTTCTAATTTAGCCTTTAGATCATCACATTTTGACTTGGTACGACTAGCAATCATAATCTCTTTAAACGTTTCGCTATCTTGACAAATCTTTGAAATAGCAACTTGGGCAACGCCCCCACATCCAATAACTAATAAACGACTCATTTTCTTCCTTCCTCTTCTTCTAAAATGTCTTCTACATACTTGGGCAACATAAAGGCACCGACGTGTAGATTTGCAGTATAGTATTCTGTGAAAAGCTGGCGTTTTTTCCAGCCTTCCTTGTCAAAATCTTTGACAGGGTGGTATTTTTTCGAAGCAAATCCAAATAACCAATAGCCAGCAGGACTGGTTGGGATATGGGCTTGGTAAACCCGGCTGATTGGAAAGGCTTGATTGACCTTGCGGTGCATACTACGGCAAGCCGACTCGTCTTCGTCAAAGAAGGGACTACCATGCTGGTAGATCATGATTCCGTCCTCTTTGAGAGCCCTATAACTATTGCCGTAAAATTCCTTGGTAAAGAGCCCTTCCGTATGGCCAAATGGATCTGTCGCATCGTTGATGATAATGTCGTAATCATCTTCACAGTTTCTCAAAAAACGTAGTCCATTTTGGTAGTAAATGGTGACACGAGGGTCATCGAGACCCGCAGCAAAATCTGGGAAATATTCTCGACAAACCTCAACCAGCATCTCATCTGGTTCTACAATATCGATTTGTTCCAATTCTGGATAGAGAGTTAATACCTGGGCAACACCACCATCACCACCCCCAATAACCAAGACTTTCTTTGGATTTGGATGGACAGCCATAGGAACGTGAACTGTCATTTCGTTGTAGACGAAATCATCCGCATCTGAGAATAAAACATGGCCATTTAAAATTAACACTTTCCCAAAAGCTGGGGTGTCAAGAACTTCGATATCCTGCCATTCACTTTGACCAGAATACAGTTGTTTTGCTGTTCTCATCGTTAGCTTAACATCTGGAGTATGAACTTCAGAAAACCATAAATCCATCTAGTTCTCCTTTCTTTCAATGACATTGATATGATTAACCTCTGGATCTTCAGTACCTTGGAGGGAACAACCACGTTCTTTGGCGAATTTATATAATCGACAATTTCTCGTGTAATCCGTTCACCTGGAGCTAGGATTGGGATTCCAGGAGGGTAACACATGACAAATTCCCCACAGACTTGACCAACGGACTCGTCTAATGTTAAGCTTCTTCTCTCTGCATAGAAGGCTTCCTGAGGAGATAGCACCAACTCAGGCTGGATATATTCTCCAGCAATCAAGTCCTTCCCATCTCGAGAGTATAGTCTCTTGATATCAGCTAAAGCACCGACCAAGCGTTCAATGTCCTGGATACGGTCACCAATCGAAATATAAGCTAAGATATTACCGATATCACCAAACTCAATCTGAATATCATATTCATCCCGTAAGAGATCATAAACTTCAATCCCTGTTAGACCAATCCCCTGAGTGTAGACTGACAACTTAGTCACGTCAAAATCACAAACCGAGACACCGTCTATTAACTCTTTTGAGTAGGCATAGTAGCCACCGATGGCATTGATTTCACGACGAGCATACTCAGATAACTCAATAACTTTCTCAAAGGATTCTTTGCCACGAAGGGCTAGGTTTCTACGAGAAACATCTAGACTAGCCATTAGCAAGTAGGATGCTGATGTTGACTGTGTTAGGTTAATAATCTGACGTACGTACTCAGGATTCATCTGATCGCCAACTAAAAGAAGGGAACTTTGAGTCAAGCTACCACCGGACTTATGCATAGATACAGCTGACATATCTGCTCCTGCATCCATAGCGGATAGAGGGAGTTTATCTGTAAAGTGTAGATGAGCACCATGAGCCTCGTCTACTAAGACTTTCATTCCTGTGGCGTGAGCCATCTCTGTTAATCCCTTAAGGTCTGAACAAATCCCATAATAGGTTGGATTGTTAATGAGGATAGCCTTGGCATCCGGATGTTCCTTGATTGCTTGGGCAACACGATCATTCTCAAGCCCCAAAGCAATACCGATTTTGGGATCCACACTCATCTCGATATAGATGGGAATAGCTCCGCATAGGACCAGGGCATTGATAGCTGATTTATGGACATTTCGAGGGAGAATAATCTTATCTCCAGTCTTACAGGTAGAAAGAATCATGGTTTGCACGGATGAGGTTGTCCCGCCAATCATTAAAAAGGCATGAGCAGCACCAAATGCTTCTGCTGCTAGTTCTTCTGCATCTCTGATAATCGAAATGGGATGTCCTAGATTATCCAAAGGTTTCATAGAATTGACATCGATCCCAACGCATTTTTCCCCTAAAAGTTCTACTAATTCTGGGTTACCACGTCCACGCTTATGACCTGGTACATCGAAAGGAACAATTCTTTTTTTTCGTAACTTGACCAGTCCCTCATAAATTGGAGCTTGGTTTTGATTTAACATTATAGAGACATACTCCTTTATCATAGTTTTTTTCACCTTGTGTAAGGCTCTAAAGGATACTTATGAAAAAAGAGCAGGTTGACACCTGCTCTACAATCTACTGACGCGTTTATGTTTGTTTCTTTTGAGTATGTCTGTTCCTGATGTTTCCTAACTCTCTAGTAGCAAATATTACGTACTTTATTGATCGTTTCACAAGATGACGTGTGCTTTCACCACACTAACAAATGTATACGAATTAGAACCTATGTTCTAACATCAACTTATAAAAGTAGGCTTTTAACCCTATCAATAATGTGGCTTCTCAACCACGCTTCGGCATTCAACCCAGCCTGTCCGTAGGCATTTTTTACTCGGGTTTATATTTACCAGAAAACATCTATCTCATTTTCTAAGCTTAACTACTATATCACATTTTATTAAAGATGTAAATAGATATAGTAACGATTTTTAAAAGATATCTTCATTGTTCGTAAAATGCCAAAGTTATGGAATTTTGAATTGTAATCTTCTAAAAATACAAAAAATAAAAGAACTAAAATCCTTTAGTTCCTTGTCTTTTATTTTCATTTTATTAAACTGCAAGCAGCTAGCATTGTTGTAACAATTACATCTATTGGTCCCTTGCTATCTGGGCTGCAAATTCAAAGTCAATCATCTGATAATCTTCATCCAATCTAATGATACTATAATACTCATTCCAAAATAGAGAGTCACTGTTACTGGACCACTGTAATCCATACCACAATTGAGTGACATCACTTGTATTTGATGGGGGGATTGACCATAGATGCTTTTTAAAAGTTTCTTGAACAAGCAGAGGGTCCAGTCGACTAGTCAAGTCGAGTTCATCCAATTTCAAAGTGATAGAATGTTTCTTAGCCACTTCAATACTGTCCTTATTAAATCGAATCTGAATCACCTTAGAATCTTCTAAAGCCACATTCTGGTCCTCAGCATCGTAAAAGGAAATACTCCCCAGTACTATGCCATCTTTTGCAAAAAGATAGGGAGCGTAGGGAACAGCATTGCTATCAAGTCTGAAGCCTTTTTCGATAGTGACTGATTTATCTCCTGAATACTTTTGGAAACTGCCATCTGTTAGGAGCTCTTCATAGTCGCTACCACCGTTACCTTGTCTTACATAGATATCAAACCCAGCTTCCATCAGATCACTTGCTTTGGTTTCTGCTAAAATGATTTTACTTTCATTAATTTGCAAAATTGGTGTTTGAGGTGGCAAACCAATCGTGAGATTAAACATAACTCCTACTAGAAAGACCATAAAGGTTATAAGGAGGGCAAGTAAAGACTTTCCAGTCCTTTTTCTTGCATTAAAAAGAGCCATTATAGCTGGGAGGAGGATCATTTTAGCTAAAATAGAATTCCCCATACCACCTCTATTTAAGGTCTGAAAAGCAAAGATTCCTGCGATGGCAATCAGTGTCAGGTAGACCAAAATCTCACCTAAACCTAGTTTTTCTGTTCGAGTTTGTTGATTTACAGGAGTTTCGTACAATGACTGCCTATTCTCTTTCCTCTTTTTTAGAAAGAGATAAAAGCCCAGACCGAGTAGCAGATTAAAGATTGCAAAAACTATTAAAGTACCTATAATCACCGTTCTACCCATGGTTCTCTACTCCTTTATGTTCTCTCTCAAATCTTATCTTTCTCTTTAATTCCCAATTCCCAACTAATAAAACTAGTAAGAAGAAGGGACCGCCTTCTATGACCACAATAGGCATAGCCAAAATAGCAATCATCAATAAACTAGCTTTCTTTTGACGCCAACTACCGCCCCATTCTCCGTTTATCAGTCCACCCAAATAGTCGATGTAGTCAGTAAACCAAGTAAATAAAGGTGAGTGAAAATCACTTATCCTTAGGTAAATGAAGAGGGCTGAATTTAAAAGGATGTAGAGAATTCCAAGAACTAGAATAATCTTTTGACTAGTTCGAGTAGCCTCTAGAACGATTTTTTCTCTCTTCTCTGGCTTTAATTTCTTTAGACTTGCATTCTTACAAGAGAGTTTTTCAAATCTAAAGACCAGAAATCGGTAGAGATAATACTTCTTTATATCACGCTTCATAAAACCACCAATCTTGGAAGGACACTCAATTATAAATCATGGTTTAAACATCTAATTTCAAGGAATTTCCTTCCAAATAGACGGCTTTTGACTCAGTGATTTTGATTTTTTGATCTTCTGAAAAGCCAATGGTTTCACCGTCCTTTAAGGTGACATCACTGCCTAAAACATACTGAAGAATAGACAAGAGGAAATAATATAAGTCATCGTTATTCGTAGGAGACTCAATTATTTCAATCTCAGTTTTTCCAAACTCTTTCAAACCATAAGTATAAATACTTGTCTTATCTTCATGATTGATAATTCCCATATAAATCCAGAGTTGAAGGGGAAGCATTTCTTCTTTCAAAAGGTCAGCTAGATCTAGATAAAGATCTTTGGGTAAGAGTAAGGTGGCAGAACCCTGATAAATACCAATAGCTGACTGACTAGTTTTTAGGATAGAGGCATTAACTTTAGTCAATAGGGAATAGGTTTCTACTGGCGAAAGATTGTCAGACATGATGGAAACAATAGCGTGTTGTGAATGCTCCTGTGTTTCCTTCTCAACATCCTGCCAGAGATAAGAATAGGCATATAATTCTTCAAATTCTTGAGTTGGGATAGGAAGATCCATCAATGCTAAAGCAATGAGAGCACCATCAATCACAAAGGTTGCACTAGAATTATCCCCAGAAACTTCAGAAACTTCAAGCCCCCAATGAGATTTCAATTCCTGAACGACCTGGTCTAAAGAATAGGCTTGATTTCCTTTGAAAAGGGGCATGGACAAGATCAGTTGTTTTTTCTTCTCTGACTTTTCTTTCTTACTAGCAAATAGATTTTTCAAAAATTTCATAGCTCTTCTCCTTTGTGCACATTCTATTTAGTAAACTAGGAAATCTTCCTCATAATGAGTCGAGATACCAAGTTTCCTTATCCTCAAAACCGTAAAATTTCTCATCAAGTAGCCAATTTCCATCCACCAATCTAAGTACAAACTGATGCTTCATTTCTAAAGCTTCTTGATAATGGGTGATGACTCTTGCTTCTTCAGCTTTTGTCATGATGAAATCTACAGAAAAATCATTCGTTTGAACATAGTTATACTCACTTGGGGAGCCATAAGAATTTCGAACTCCTCCTTCCAAGCATTTTTGAGTCACTCGTCCAGTTATAAGTTGCATTTGCCTCTGAAAATAGTCATCCATAAGTTCATTCCACTTGGGATGAACTTGATTGGCTGGGATGCCAAGGGCTTCTTTTTCCTTATCCAGTACTCTGTTACGCTCAAAAATTTCCTCTTCTAACAAGGTTAAACTTTTGAGTAAATTAAGCAATGATGGGATGATTATTTCTGCCATAGCTCGATAGTTTTCAGGGGTATTTTTATAGTTCACTCTCATGATTACTTTCTTAACTCTCCTAGACTAATTGCTTTAATTCTATATCTGAGAGTTGTCCTTCCATGTAGAGTTTCCTAAGTAAATCTTTATCTACGGTAATTTCATAATAGTCAGTCACAAACTCATGAAATCTCTCAAAGCTATCAAAGAGGTAAGATAGCAACCATTCTCCGCCATCCTGATCTTGGTAAGTGTGTTGATGCTCATGACCGTCATACCAGATAAAGAAGGTTGTTTCATCTTTTTGGTCTTCAGAGTAAAGTGAGAGATATTTTTCATCCAGTCCTTTATAAAAACCATCAATGACGTCTTGATTTCACTCGTCAGCACCAAACTGGCTTAAACTACTTTCATGATCAAAGCCTTTTATGAGGATCCGTTTATCAGTCAAAATCACATCTAAGGAATCACCAGATCCATTATCAATAAGATAGCGAATTCCATAGTCTTCCTCAGTCTTAAGCACGAGTCTGAGCCAATCCTCAGTAGGATCTGTTAGATACTCATCGATGACCAGTAAGGCATCTAAGCGAGTCTTTATCTTGTCCCAATCAATATTTCTCATCTCTTAAAACCTCCATCTTTTCCTTGAGATTTATCAATATCACAAGCCCTGTAACGAGCTGTTAGATAGCCCGATAAGCTAATCTGAGGGATGTTCCACTCATTGGGCAAATAAATCGAACAATCTACCTGATCTCCAAGAGGAGAACTTGCTGAGAAGACATATCTTCCCAAATCCTCATTATTAGGATTTCTTTCAACTTGACCCAATCTGCTAGTATTGAACCAGTCTTTAAACAGTAACCAGATTTGCTCTGCATCTTCGTTTAATAGGGAGACTTTCAAGTTGTAGCTAATTCCGACCCTACATCTTTTTTTGAATCCTGACTCATCAGCCTTACAAACCTTTATCGAACCCTTATCATACTGCCAGTTATCACTATCTAATAGCGTCAATTGAGCAGATAGATTGTCTTTAAGTCCCTGCATAGTATCTAATAAATCTTTGGAGGCAGCTTCGAATAATTCTAGTTTTTCCATAGTCTTCTCTTTAATTTTCATAGCTAATCACAATCCGATTTAATCTGCATCAACCCCGATCTGGTATTTTTGACAGTGTAGGCATCTAAAAAGGTAGCCACAAAGAGAGCCGTCCTTAACCAGGTATTCTTCAATATCTTGATATTCTCCACGCTCTTCATAGTCTGCTAAGACTTGCTCGGCAATTCCCATGGCCTTTAATTCGTGAGTGCCAACTGTACCCAAATAAGCACAATAATCTTGGCAACAAGAAAGCCAATTTTCTCCCTGCCAACTAGAGTAGCCCGGGGTCTGGCAAAAAAGAAGCTTATCTTTTTCTGGATTTGTTTGTCCTGACCACTCGGCGTCCTGGACAAATTCTGCATCAAATTTCTCTGCTGCTAGCCCGTTTGCGATGCAAAATGGACAAAGGTTTCTATGTTGTCGATACAATAAGGGATCAAGTCATAATAAACATTGCTTTCTTTCCCACAAGATGGACAAACCTTGGCTTCTCCTTCAACAAATGAACCTGTAGCTAAGGGATCTGGATGATAGAGAAAATGAGGTAAGTCTTTTAACAAGTCCTGTCTTTGCTTCTTCTCTTCTTTTCTTAGAGGACGAGGAAGGGCAAAACGATCGCCATGACTCTGACTCATTTCTTGTAAACGGCTCATTTTCTTTATCTGTTTTCGATCAGGTTTGTCTAAGATTTCGGTCATTAAGCTATAGGCACTAGTGAAGAGACCCAATTGGTCATAGAGGTCCACTAAGACCTTCTTCGCTTCTAAATCACCAGTCTTGGCTAATTCATCAACTAAGTCATAAAGAGCTGAGACACTTGGTGGATTGCCCTCTTGGGCTATATATTGCTTCTTTAAAGTAATGTATTTTTGTAAATATGGATTCATAGGATTACCTTTCTAATGGATTATAAAAACCTTAACAAATAGTCACTAAGACATTCCCCTTGTGGTTTAAGATTTCCTTGTAAAAGTCTTTCATTTTGACAAAGCAGGTTAAAATATCATCCTTGATTTCTTCCTCTTCCTCAAGATAATCCCAAATATCAGGATACAAGTCGGCTTTCTTGCATGCTTCCATACTAAAGTCTGCCAAGGCTCTGTGCATGTCAAAACTTTCTAGAGCTTCTACGATCTCGGCTATCTTGTTTTTTTCAGTATAGGCTATATACTCAGACACTTCTTCTAAAGGAGTCACTCCTAAAACCGCTTCTCTCAAGGGATTGTCATCCAAATTCTGAACTGCTAAATCCAGTCATGACAAAGAGAAGAGCATCCCACATCTTATCAATATCTATTAAGATATCATGAGTATCAGCGAAATCTTTAGCAAAGTCTAACAAGTCATCTTCTTGATTGGAAAGACCTTTTATTTGTTCTAATTCATGGTCTGGTAGATATTGATAATTGGCAATCATTCCCATGTTTTTTCTCCTTTGAATCTTTTGGGATAATACTGATGTTTTTAGCTCTATTTTTAAAGAAAATGCTATAATGGAACTAATAAAATTGTTCACTAGCAATTGGAAAATGGGAGATAAGTGATGTTTACTAGTATTGTTTTGGCTTTTTATGCTCTTTTCTTTCTATCCTTATCCTTTACTATTTATCTCTATATCAGACTTGTGGTTGCGGTCAGACAAGGGAAAGATGTCCCAAAATGGATCTATAAACTCGGCCATGCCATTCAAGGTAGAATTCACGTTGACTATGAAGAAATCACTGATGCCAATGCCCTTAAAGAGATTCATTGGTTCTTGCTAATCTATTTAATCGTAAATCTACTCGTATTGGCTGTCTTCTACTATCATGGTAATAGCTTTCCTCAAGCCATTTATGAATGTTTGAAAAAACAATTTTTTATCGTACTTGTTAGTATGGTTTTAAAAAGTATTGGTAAATTTGTTGTACTGGCTATAAGCAAAAACTTTCAAAACAGTCATACTTATGCATCAACCAACGCTTTTGTCGGGACAGCTTTTTTAACGAGTTATGTTTTTATGTTTTGCATGATGATGAGTGGCCTTCCAGCTCAACCTGTTCCAGTAACCATTCAAGATACTACTGTCATTATAGGTGAGAGCAAAGCTTCCGAGCTTTTGGACCAAGGCTTTAGCTTCGAAGATAAAAAACCAGAGAGTTCCATCACCAATCCCAAAAACGACCACTTCTACTACGGCCAGCTTCTCGAAGTCAAGCGGGATAATCAGTCCTTTGGCTTTATGAGCCTTACTCCCACAGGTAAAGATACTGATCAGCTCAAAAACTGCGTCATCACCTATTACAGAACACCTAAAGATAACAATCAACTAGAAAAAATTTCCATCAATCATGTCAAGCTAGCAAATCTCAAACTCCAAGATTTTCAAACACGAAAATTTATCGATATCTTTCAACTAAATCCTGCTGATTATGAAGAAAGTAAAAATTCCAACAACTTCACCTTGACCATTCAAACAGCAGATTACGATCTCTGGAAAAGATACAGGATTGAAGCCAAGTTTAATACAGATGGTTCCCTAGAAAGTTATGGTGTCAGAGCCCAACATAGTATGTGGGAATGATGAAGTGTTAGCTTTAGTCATTAGTAAGCATATAATCAAATAGATGAGCGTTTAGGCGCTCCTACTTGATTTTATGCTTATTCATTTTCTCTTGGAAAATATCTGTAAGTATTTGGCGCAATTCTTGAGCTTCTTTTTCTGGAAGTTGACCTTCTTGTTCAGCAACAGCGTACAATTCCGGATATTCAAGGGAAATTCTCTTAATCGTACGCGTAATTGCGTGTTTTCTAACAAAAAATGGAATACGCTTAATGTATTCTTGAGGGATCAACGCGATAATTTTGTCAGCAGTTTCTTTATCACTCAGTTTAGAAAAAGTCAGTCCCTTTTTAATCATTTCTTGTTCTTGTTTCGTAAAATCTTGTAATTCCATATGTCTACTCCTCATCATCAGTGACTTCCCAAACCTCTGCTTTGTAAGGTTCTCCACCACTATCGTACTTATTGATATAACCAATAAATCTTTCATTATTTCTTGGTCTCTGCTGGTTTCCCTTGATAACCCAAACAGCCCATACCCCTATTAGGAATAAGACTATCAGTCCAAACAATACATCCATAATGTCTACTCCCTTAAAATTGAACCCACTTATCATTATCCATAATAAATGGTTTAGCTAGACCTTCACCAGTATAGTTTTCGTATTTTGTATCTAGATATTTGTAACAATCTTCCTTGGTCGCAAATTTGATGGCTTGATAAGGCTCCTCAAAGGTTAACTTTTCGACAAAGAGATAGCCATCCTCGCTTGGTACAAGAATGCCGACATGACCAATAAAGAGGGATTGACCATCCAAGTCATCATGAACGACTACGGAAAGCATTCTTGCATTTTCGTTAAACTTGAATTGAGAAAGGAATTGTTCCATCTTAGCAGCATGAACTTTGACATCTGTCGTTGCTTCGGTCTTGACTCTTGAGAATAAAATATCAAAAGCATCCTTGTCTTCTGCAGCAAAGACCTTTCCTTTGTCAATGGCATCATTATCGACAAACAAGAGAGAATCATCTTTCTCTAATTTAGGAATTTCAATAGAATTTTTCAATAAACAATAACTGTTAATACGACAGTTGGTACCGACAAAATCACCCTTTTTAGGCGTCCAAAGATTGCTTATCTTTTTAACATCATAGTCTGTTTTGATAAATGTAGAAAAATCTCCAGTTAAGCCAGCTGAACCGACAGTCGCGTTATAATCATTGACAAGGTTGAAAAATGCATCGACACTATCTTTATCCAAATGTGCAGACAAGGTTTTTCGGACTTCTTCTTCGCTAGGCTTACTGTTCAAATTGCTATACGTAGCTTTCCAAGAAACCTGATTCGACTGTGATTGAGTAACTGAGGTTTCAGTAGTTCCATCAGATGTCTTTTGAGTTTGACTACAGGCAGCTAAAGTAAAGATAGCTAAACCACAGCAGCTCAGTAATCTGATTTTTTTAGATACTTTCATAAAATGTTTCCTTTTTTACTAAGATTTTTCAAGTCGATTAGCTTCTCTTATATTATAGTTCAAATTTATTTTAAGTCCAAGTATTTTGCTAAGTAAAGTAGATTTTAAATCATTAAAAAGGAAGCTGGCACACAGCACGCTCCCTAATAAGTGAAATATCTATGAGATATTTAATTTTACTCACCTTTTAGCTGTACCTGTGTATGAGCTAGAAGGTCACCTAAATGTCGCTTATCTTGCCTAAAAACCATCATTGCTAGTAGGGCAACTGCGAGGAGAGTAGCTAAAAACGAGAGGATAATAGATAAGAAATCAAACTCACTATAGAAACCATGTATCGTGCCCATATGACCTATTTGCCAAGGTAAAAATTTAATGGTGTTTCTAAGCAAGCTAGCTTGAACTGTTTTTTTCTTGTAAACCAATTGAAGTCCTGCTTTCGCCTTCCCAAAACTCCCATTTTTTGTATAATCTAAGAATGTAAAAAGTAGAGTGACTGGCAAAACAGAGGTAAAAAATACAAGACACTGCGACTGAATTTCTGTAAACTCTGGGATACCATTAAAAAAAATAATGTAAAAAAGCATAGAACATAAAAACAGAAGTGCTAAATAAGCTAGAATGAAAAGATAATCAAATAGTAATTCAATCATTCTTTTTTTAAACGAAATAGAATTACTTGCTAAAAACTTCATCATTATCGCCTCCTTTATTATCTGCTATTCTTTTCAAAAGTTTCTTATTCTTTCGGTTGAGAATAGACTTCGATATGCTGCCCTAGTACCTTGATTTCTACTGGTAAGTCATCAGATTTATCACCGTCAACATCCGTTTCCAATTCAGAATCAGAAGAAATTTTTATATGACGAGCTTTCATATACTCGATATTCTCATTCACGACAACATCACCTTTTAATAAGTCAGGGATTACAGATAATTTAGTAAGAATAGATGCATCTTTTAAAATCAAAATATTGGCATAACCATCCTTGTCTTCTTCAAAAATCTTCTTGTCAGCGAAATAATTTGTAAGGAGAACCAAGACATGGCTGGCTGGGCCAATATAATTTCCATTTTCTGTCTCAACAGTAATATTAAATATTTGATCTGTAACGATAGACTTCATGGTATTAATCGCATAGGCGAGCATTCCAAATTTTGTTTTATCCTCTATCCCAACGTTATGGATGGCCTCTGGTAGTGAACCAATACTAAAGATATAACCAAAATAATTACCATTTGATTTTCCGATATCAATCTTATTCGTAGAATTAAAATCGAGTTCGTCAATGGCACCATCGATATCTTGATTGATTTCTAATAGTTTCGTGATGAGATTTCCAGTTCCTCCTGGGATAATCGCAAGTTTAGGAATGTAGTCTTTTTCCGCGATACCAGAGATGACTTCATTGACAGTCCCGTCTCCACCGAAAACAAGGACAGCATCAAACTTCTCCCGAGAAGCTTCTGCTGCAAAGTTTGTTGCATCAAGAGCTTTCTCAGTGATTCTGGTTTCCACATGTTCAAAGTGATCTAAGGCTTTATTCTCCAGCTTCACCTTATAATCCAAGGCTTTTTCGCCACCAGAGGTTGGATTGATGATTACCATAATTTTTTTCATTTATAATTCTCCTTAAAGATTTAAAAAACAATATAGACCAATTAAAAACCTTTTTGTTTCTCATTCACTTCTTTAATGCTGTATTAAATTGATAGATTCATATTGAGCTAAAAACTATACATATAGAAGTATCTAAACTCATTGTACTTGATTCTAGTTTATTTAGCAAGTTTACAAGATGAGTATAAAAAAACCAACCGATATTTCCTTTCGATTGGTTTATTAATTTGTGAAGAATTCATAAGTTTAACTATACAAAAACTCTTCCAGCTCTTCTTCAACATATCCCTCTACATCTTCAATCTCTGCAAATAGCGGATCTAAGTGACACAAGAAGTGCCAATCTTCGGCGCCTCGTTTTCTGTAGAGAATCGCTTCGCCGTCTTCACTTCCTAAAAAGCTTCTATCGACTTCATACCCTTTGTTTTCTAAGAAAGCTTTTGCCTTGCGGAAGTTTGATTCTCTGGCTTCGACATAGGCTTTCACTTCATCGTTATTCACGACATAAGCATCGATTTTTGTAACTCCTTCGATCATTTTATCGTTTTTAACCGATAGATTCGAAATCTCTTTCCAAATAATGTCAACATTTTCCTCAGAATTAAACGAAAACCTAGATAAAGGGACAATATTGCCTTTGAAGTCAATTTCCAAATAATCCGGTAGATTTTTTGGACTAAAATACTCCACTTCAAAACTATCCTCGTTTTCTAGAGTATATCCAGGGATTTGAGCTACAAAATCTCGTCCTTCTTCTAAAGTCTCAAATAAGACTAAATCCTTTGAATAATTGTTTTGGTACAATTCTAATAGATACATCATTAATCCTTCCAATATTTGAAAAACCAACCGATATTTAAGCAACTTACAACCTAATTATCTATCCTTAGTATACACATATATTACATAACGAAGATATTTAACTATAGTTTATCCAGGATCTACATCTATAGAAGTTATTTTGTAATCATCCTCTTGGTATAAAAATTCTAATTGTAGGGTTAAATCTACTAATTCAGAATCGGAGGTCATCTGATATTCAACAGCAAGCCACTTTGATCATTGAATTCATAAACTTGTAGTTGAGAATACTCATAATTCGGATGGAAATTACATTCTACACCATATTCATCAATTTTATCGAAATCATTTAATTGTAAAGAATCGTCAATGTATTCAAGTAACTCTCTTACATCATCAACTTCTGAACCATCAACACAATCCATAATATCTCTATAGTTATTTTGATGAATTGCTCTTAAAATCTTTTTAAGTACTTCAATTACTTTTTCTTCATCTTGGTAGTTTTCTTTGTACTCAAAATCATCGAATATTCCCATGATAATACTTCCTTTTCTAAAATTTAAAAATATTTTTTTCTTACTAATTCTATTACTAGCCAATATCGTATAAATTAAATAACCAACAAAAATGATAATAAAAATAACATTAATTTTTAACACAAAATAGAGATTTAACAAATTTGCGAATGCATGAAATAAGATGCAGTACCCGACAGATATGGTCTGACGATAAAGAAGCCCTAAAACAAAACTTAAAAATAATGTATATATAAAAAATAAGATAAAAGGAAATCCTTGATGACTTTCTCCAACTATAAACCATAAAGGTAGATGCCAAATCCCCCAAATTAATCCTACGATCAAATTAGATTGCCAATAACTATATTTTTTATCAAGTATCGGTTGTAATACACCTCTCCATCCTAATTCTTCATGTCCACCACCGAAAAAGATTAATTGAATAAAGAATAATGGCATCAGATAAATTGATACTTCATTTAATTCTAAGGAAGATATAGAAAATAGGATCAAAATTGCTAACAAATGAATAATGAAATAAATACTACTATTTTCTTTCTTACTAAATAAAAAATGTTTAAATTTTATATTATTCCTTTTCAAATAAAAGCAACTTGCAATAGCTGGACCAAGTGCACCTACTATATGTAACATTCTCCCTATAATTGTTTCTAATCCCAAAATATGAGATTGCGTAAAGATGGCAAGAATCCCCCAAGCTATATAAGTAATTCCAAAAGTAAAATAAAGATAATTTTTTAAATTCTTTTTGTCAATTTCTGTCATTTTATCGCCCTTATCTTGATTATTTTTATAAATAATATTCTTACTGCTTCTTAGTTGCTGTCGATTATAACTACCTATATTCTATCACAAAAACACAAAAAAAGCCTTATAATCAAGGCTTTTCATTATTACTTCGTTACAAGGTTTCTAGGCTTTAACGAGCAGAGCCACACACTCAGCGGTTCGGACTTACCGTATCATCTCGTCGGTGTCTCTCCTCATTCTACGAGTCTATACCCCAGGGCACGTTCTCGACCTTCGGTCTCACCTTGTCACATGGGCGGAACATCTGCTTCTACTTCGCTGAAGTATCAGCTCGTACAAGCAGTGATACCGCCTCAACGTGTGGTGCTAGTATACTCCTATATTATAGAACGAAAGGGATAGAGTTAATGTTTAAACTTAAACTTTAGAATGAAAATATTTTTTCTTTTCTTACCCTACAGTATCCGTACAAATTTTATAGGCTTCATCTCATAAAAACTTGTACCTTGCTAAATTCAACAAACTGAAGCTTGTTTGTCTCATTTAGCTTTCTTGGGTTTCTTTTCTGGCAGTTCCGAATACATACCTTTCAGTAGTTCAGTAATCAAATCCATATCCTCAAATCTGTCGAATGCATACATCAATGTCTTTGAACCCTCATACGGATAACGCAATTCTGAGTCTGCAAGAAGTTTGTCCGATGTCGGCGTTCTCTTTAAAAATAGTTCATTATCGCAAATGTCACCAATCAGCTTACCGTTAAAATATATAAGGTAGCCGCCCATCATGGATCTTATGACAATATCACCTGCTGCAGAAAAAATCTCACGAACAAATTCATTAAATTCATTCACTATGATTACCTCCTTCAAAATCAAATATTCCTTACTTTATGGCAAACTCTTTCCCTATTTATCCTCAAAATTTCAGCAATCCATTTTCATCAAATTGAAAATTCGGTCCCCATGAAACTTCCCAATAGTATCCATCTAAATCCGAAAAATATGCGTGATATCCACCCCAAAAAACTTCCTGTGGCTCTTTTACAATTTTTCCACCTGCTTTTCTTACTAATGCAATTACAGTCTCTACATCTTCTTTATGTTCAACATTGTAGGCTAATGTAATTCCTGAAAATCCATTCCCTTTTGGTGGATTATTTTCATCAATATCTTTTGCTAATTGTTCCAAAGGAAATAGTTCAAACTTTGTTCCCGGAGTATCAAAAAAGCATACTGACGGATTATTTTCTCTGCAATCAGTCTTATATCCTAAACCATCTCTATAAACTTTATTGACCTTTCCATATCTTTCACACCTAAACAAATACAAGTAATCTTGTTCATCGTTACCTCCTATGAATTCTTATTTGTCATACAATCAATTTACTTGCCAACTTGTAAACTTGTTTTATCTCTTTACTTTCTAATTTCCAGCTATCAAGCTCAATTTTAATCAACTCTGGAAATTTCTTACTAATATCCCTTAAAGCATTTCCAACTGATTTTCTCACATATTCGCTTGCATCTTCTTTTAAGTTGGCAATCCTTTCAATAGCTTCACTCGGATTATCCTTGAAATATGGTCTACTCGTCCATATTCTCAAGCCTTCTGTAACAGCTCTTCTGACATTTGGATTATTATTTTGTAGCCAGTCGTCAATAATCGGAAGGGATTTTTCATAACCTGTTTGCTTACAAAATTCATCAAAAGCCTTCGCCAATACTTCCTGAACTCTCCAATTATCATCTTTTGAGACTTCATCTCGCATAAAAGCTAAAATATCATCTTGTTCTGATAAGTATCCAAAAAGAAATACACTGTGCATTCTAACTTGATATACATTGGATTTAAAGGCTCGAAATGCTAATTCTTTGGTATAAGTATTGTCGTTTGATTGATAGTCAGCAAGAGCTCTTTTCTCTTCCTCTTTAAATCCATTTTCTATTAAAGAAAATTCTTTTTCTAAACTTAAAATATATTCTTTCATGTAACTTTGGTTCCTCATAGAATTTTAAGTATTATTCTATACAAGTTTTTAACGCTTTTACCAGTAATTCTAAACACTTGACGTAACTTAATAAAATTAGAAATAAGAAAAAGTTCGATATTTTGATTTATTAGATACTTACACACATAAGAATGTTATGTATTAAACCAAACTGACAAATCCTCATCAGATACAAAATATTTCCAAGCAACTGTAAATCCATAGAGTTCCTTATATTTTTCAATCCATTCCGCATAATATGGAACTCCAACGGGTGTTTCAGAGACTTCCTCTTCTAGATAAGAATATGGATGAGCCACAATACCTAAATCAATATTATCGACTTGCCAATTATAACCCTCTTTATGCTCACCTCCTAAATTATCTATTAATCTTGAACTTCTTAAATCAATATCTGAGCAGATTGTCAACGATTTAAACTTTTCAAAATCTGGATTGAGAGGTTTTATGTAATAAGAAGCCTCCACATAGTATTCTTCATCATTATTTGGATAATGTGCGCCAATGGAAATTTTTATGGGGGAACCATTAAGCTCTAACCAAAAGTTCCCGATTGGCGTTTTTAGGATATCATAAGCTTGCTTAGAGTTTACTATATTTTTAGCTTCTGATAAATCGCAGATAACTCCTTCACTTAATAGACTATTTTGAGTTTCTAAAATTTTTTCGTTTATAGTAGATAGTTTTCGTTCTACTTTTTTTATTTTTTCAAGAGGAAATGGCGGTTTATTGGCTTGTCTCTTGAAAACTTCAGTAACTTGTGCTTCTTTTAAATGAGATTTGTTCCCAACAGGAACTTCTATCCAATCAAATTTCTCTATTGACTCATCAGGACAATAATACACATATTCTTTGTCATTCGGAAAGAATCGAACATTACAAAAATTCAATTCTTTACTTGGTTTCCATAACAACTCTGGTTCTAGGGGTCTTTTTTTAAAATAGTGTGTTTCATCACTATCCCAAAAATCTTTATACATCCATAAATTACAATAGGCGCAAAAATACTCATCATAATCGTCCAAATAACATTGATTAGCACCACATGTCTTACATATAGAATCTTCATCAATAAACCCCTCAAGTTCAACACCATTAACATACAGAGCATAATCATCCTCTGGTTCATAAACAGTTGTCTCAACGGAATGTGGCAAACAACTCAACCAATCATCAAGTGGCAAAGAATTGATACTATAAATAGTAACTTCATCCCACCTCTCTTTTAGCGATTTACCATCATAAATCTTTGCTTCAAAAAGTTCATCGGCAGTCTGAAATCTTCTACCATCAGGTAAGTCACAAAAACCCGCCCAATATGGCAAGGGGTCATTTTCTGAATAACCAATATAGCGTATAAAATCCTGATTATCCTTCTCAAAAGAAAATGAAGTTTCATCAACATTCATACCCGCTTTAAACTCTTGAATAAGGTAGTCAATATGTAAAGAAGAAACTTTAGGGACAGAATTTTGATTTATTTCCTGAGGAATACCTAAAGATGCAGATTCCATTTTAAATGAAAAATAACCGTTGACGAGTTGAAACTGAATATTGTCGTCATCCATTAGTATTTCAGAAATCCACCACTTGGAAAGGCCGTCCATATCTTTCATTAAGAAATCATGCACCCCCTCACAATTTAAATTCCAAACAAGGGCAGGCGAATTGGTATTATCAGTTGAAGTAAAATCTTCCTCAATGGTTAACAAAATGGATTTTTGCTGACTATCATAAGAGAATGGACCCAATTAAAAAATCGTGAAAGAAACCGTGCTTTATCAAATAGTCCGAAATTTCGATAAATTGGGTTAAATACTGTTTGCGTTCAGTCCACATACAAACCTCTCAATTTTTATTAACTATAGAATTTAGATAATTGTAAATAAGGTGACTAAGGAATACAAGTCACAGACTTTTCAGACACACAAGAAAAAGTCTTAACTTCAAAGATTTTCATAATCTCTTTCGTTCCAAGGTTTTTACACTTTTTCAAGTAATCCAACACACTCGACATGATGCGTTTGTGGGAATAAGTCAACCGGCTGGACTTTCTTCAATTCATAGCCCAACTCTTGATAGAGTTTGATATCACGCGCCATGGTAGCGACGTTACAGGAGATATAGGCGATGCAGTCAGCTCCTGTTTGGGCGCTTGCCTTGATAAAGCTATCTGTCAAGCCCTTGCGTGGTGGGTCGACCAGAATGGCGGTTGGTTGGATGCCTTCTTTGAGCCAATTTTTCATAGCATTTTCAGCTGTGTCACAGACATAGTGGGCATTGGTGATACCGTTCAATTCTGCGTTCTTCTGGCTATTTTTACTGCTTCTGGGATAACTTCCACCCCGTAGACTTCCTTTACATGTTTAGCGACTGATAAGCCAATGGTCCCGATTCCTGAGTAGGCATCGATCACCACATCATCTTCACTTAACTCCGCAAAGTCAATAGCTGTCTGATAAAGCTTCTCTGCCATTTCTGTATTGACCTGGTAAAAGGCTGGTCCAGAGATTTGGAAGCTATTCCCCAACATTTGGTCCGTAATGTAATCTTGCCCATAGAGAACCCGCCATTCTTTCCCAAAAATAGCATTGGTATTCTGGTCATTGATATTTTGCATGACAGACACAATCTCTGGGAATTGCTTGATGAGTTGTTCAATCAACTGTTCAACTCGAAAAATTTTAGGACGAGTTGTCACCAAAATAACCATAATTTGACCTGAATGATGACCACGACGAACAACAAGGTTACGAATCAAGCCAGACTGTTCCTTCTCATCATAGGGTTTTAAGTCATAGCGACGAAGCAAATCACGTAAAGCCACAATAACTTGGTCAATCACTGGATCTTGGATATAAAAATCTTCAAGTGGCATAAGATCATGAGAATTCTTACGGAAGAAACCAGTCTCTAGGACACCATTAACTCGACGAACAGGAACCTGAGCCTTGTTACGATACTTGATAGGATTTTCCATACCAAGAGTATCAGCAACCTCTATATCCGTGATTCCAGCAATCTTATAAAGAGTGTCTTTTACTTGCTTGGTTTTAAACTTTAGTTGCTCTGGATAAGCTAGATGTCCCAAGTCGGCAATGCCTGAACGCAGGTAAGCCAAATCTAAGTCTTGATTACGATGTGGAGATTGTGTAAGATATTCCTCGACCTTACCAAAGCCAATCTTTTTGTTGACTTTAAGAACACGCATAAGGATTTTTTCAGTCGGTAGAGCATTCTCTACAAAAAAGACCAAGCCATCTACCTTGGCAACACCTGCTCCTTCATGGGTCAAATCGACAATCTCAACTTCAACAATACCATTTTTCTTCAACATATTTTTCTCTTTCTATGAGCCGACAAAAAAAGACGGCAACAACTCTGTTACCATCTATTATACCATGAATTGACCTAAGCACCAAAACTCTTGAAGAAATCAAGGATAGCTTGCCAAATTGAGCTAAGGATGTTTCCACCGTCTTGTATAGCTTTATTAGCATCAAAGTTTAGGTCGATATTGCTAAAACTATCACCTGCTTGTGCAACGATACTTTGTTTCAGATCTTTTAGCGTCTTTGTAAAGTCTTCGTTATTGAGAATGTCGCTCTTTGAAAGATTAAAGGCAAAGTTAATGATGATATTGATCTGGTTTCCTGTTATAACCTGATCTAGTTTATAATTTTTTAAAGTATCTTCGACAATCTTACGAACATCATCTTCTGTAAGTGCACCCTTAGACTCTTTGGCTTTAGCAATTGCAGATTTAATATCAGCAAGGGCTACATTAAGTTTATTGGCATCATAACCAGATTTGTCCTTGTTTTCATCATTGATATCTGACAAGGCCTTTAGTTCCTCTTGAGCTAAGTCTTTATTAGCTTGAGGTAATTGAACACCATTAGACTCAAGGGAATAGTAAATACCTGCTAGGGCACTTTCACCAGTAACTGGGATTGGTGCCGCAACGGTGATACGCGCGCGCTCCACACCCAAGGTAACAGCCGCATTACGGTACATATCTTGCGTCACTTTTGTGATATTTTCAGGTGTCTCAATCTTGACCTCAAGTGGTGATTTTTCTCCTAATTTTTGAATTTTTGCTGATGAATAAAGTTGAAGACTTGAATCATTTGCTACATTCATAATTTTTGAGTAGACATCCGGTGTCATAGTCTTCAAATCTTTAGTATCTTTTGAGGCATCATAGCCAAGTTTTTTTAGTGTTTGATTTTTTTGATCTTCCGTTAATGAAGAACCCAAGACGTACTCAGGTTGAACATAAGTTTCATCAATGACTTTTTGAACATCAGTAGCTGCCTGGGCGCTTTGCAGTGTTGCAACCGCCAAAAGAACAGCAGCGCTCGTCAGAAAGAATTTCTTTCGCATGAGACGTTCCTCCTTTTCCTATCTAGCATATTAAAGTATTCTTAAAGAAAACTTATAAAAGCACCTAGAAATTTTAGGTGCTTAAAATAAATTAAAAAATTTAATGATATAGAGATTGAGTCTAACCTGTCTAGAATAATAATAGTTTCCGCCATTCACATAGAGTTCTGTTCCTTGAAACAGCGAAATAGGATTAATGTAGGTATAGGTTTTTCCAGTTGAATTTCCTAAACTTGGTGCAACTGTATCTCTAGAGTACTGCTTTGCTAGTGCAAGTGTATTTTCTTTACCATTTTCTGCAATAAAATCAATGTAAGCAGGTCCGAAATTATAAGCCTGTATAGCTGTCCAGACATCTACTCCTTTTTCTTGAGCAAGATTGAGATTTTCTGTTAATGTTTGAACACCCTGACGAATACTACTCTTGTCATCGGATATTGTATCAGTCGAACCACTTTTGGACTCACTGGACTGCATCACATCATTTTCTTTACCTTTTGTTTCGGTATAAATCATGGCCAAGACTAGTTCTTCATTTGCTGGCGTATCCTGCTCACTTAAGACCTCTCGTACCAAGAATTGATAAGTCATGACTTGTTTAACATCTTGATACATATGGAAAAGTTTATAGCCAGTAAATATGAGAAGAACCAATACTAAGACCCTTCTTAAAATTTTAAACATTATTTACTTTGTATATCCTCGATATTTTTGATTAAGATAGAGTATGTTCCATTGTCGTTTTGAATAAATTCAACCGACTCAGCATCTTGATAAATACTATTTGGCACAATTAATTCAATCCCATTTGATAGAGAAAGTTTTTGGTTTTCAAAGCGTTTTAGTTGACGACTAGCATCTATTTCATCAAATTGTACAGGTTCCGGTACTGCTTCTTTCACTTGATCAACAAAGCTTAAACGAGCCGTCAGATTGTTATCAAATAGGTCATTAGCTAGTTTTTCAGGAGAAAGTTCATTATTTTCTTCTAGATGATTGAAAATTGCTGACTTGACCTTAGATTGAAATTGGAAATCATCTGAGTTAAAAGTTTCGGCAATCTTTTGAGCTGTTTTTTCTAGTTCCTTGATAGATTTCTTTGGAGAAATTTTAGGATTTACAGCGAGGAGATTTTCTGAAAAATAATTGAGAAAGGCTCCGTTGTACTTGATTCGTTTCTCGATCAGGTGGTACTTGCGACTTTGAAGATTGACGACCAAGGCCTCATCAGCTCCTGTTCCAAAACCAGGCAAGTTATTCTGAGTTAGCTTGATTGGATTATCGACCTCTCCACCAAGGTGAGTTAAAGTCTCGCGTAAAGCAATACGTAAAAAAGCAAAATGCTCTACGCCATCTTTGGAGAACTGAACGAAAATTAAATCATTAGTCTTGAAATTTTCAGAAATGCTGAACTCTTCTTTCCAGAGATTGGCTAGTGTTACTGAAGTCTCCAACAAATCGTCTGTGATGTGATTGAAGAAGGGATTTTCTTCTTCGAAAATCCCAGTCTTAGCTTCATCTGAATACACACGTTCAATTTTTTTGCGTAGGTATTCTTCGATTTTTGGAGTGATATTGAGAAACTTATCCGCTAGGAACAACTCCGTGTCATCTGGGCTGAACTGATGGATAATGGCTTTCTTAATATAAATGTCCATAAAAGTATTAGTCCTCGTATAATGGGAAGGCATCTGTCAATTCTTTGACTGCGCTTCTCACTTCTTCTAAGACAGCCTCATTATCTGCATTTTTAAGGGTTTTAATGATGAGCTCTGCTACTTTTCGGCTTTCTTCTTCACCAAACCCACGTGCAGTTATTGCGGCTGCTCCGATACGAATTCCACTTGTCTTGAATGGTGACAAAGTTTCGTATGGGATTGAGTTTTTATTTAGGGTAATATTAACCTCATCCAGCAAGTTTTGAGCAACCTTTCCGTTCTCTACAACCTTGGTTACATCAACTAGGAAAAGGTGGTTTTCAGTTCCGCCAGAAATAATACGGAAATCATGATCTTGTAAGAAGACATCTGCCATAGCCTTGCTGTTCTTGATAACATTAGCAGCATATTCTTTAAAGGCAGGATCCAATACTTCTTTGAAAGAAACAGCTTTTGCTGCGATAACATGCTCTAATGGTCCACCTTGAATACCTGGGAAAATAGCTGAGTTAATTTTCTTAGCAAGTTCTTCATCGTTAGTCAATATCAAGCCGCCACGTGGTCCTCGAAGTGTTTTGTGGGTCGTTGTCGTTGTGATATGTGCATATGGAACTGGACTTGGATGAAGACCAGCTGCCACCAAACCAGCAATATGAGCCATATCAACCATGAGTTTTGCACCAACAGCATCTGCGATTTCACGGAATTTTGAAAAATCGATAATTTGAGAGTAGGCTGAAGCTCCTGCTACGATTAATTTTGGTTTTACTTCTTGGGCTTGTTTCAGGATAGCATCAAAGTCCAAGACTTCTGTCTGAGGATTAACACTATAAGAAACAAAGTTGTAGGTTTGACCTGAGAAGCTAACAGGAGCTCCGTGAGTCAAGTGCCCACCTGCTGCCAAATCCATCCCCATGACAGTGTCACCTGGCTCAATCAAAGCCATATAGGCAGCACAGTTGGCTTGGCTTCCTGAGTGGGGTTGTACATTAGCAAACTTAGCACCAAAAATTTCTTTTGCACGTTCAATAGCTAAAGTTTCGATAACATCTACTACATCAGTTCCACCATAATAACGACGTCCTGGATATCCTTCAGCATATTTATTGGTTAAAATAGACCCTTGCGCTGCCATTACAGCCTTAGATACAACGTTCTCTGAAGCGATTAATTCAATATTATTTTGTTGGCGTTCTTCTTCTTTAGCAATAGCATCCCAAAGATACGCGTCATAAGCTTTAAAATCTTCTTTGTCAAAAATCATAGGTCTTCTCCTTTTAATAATTTAATAAATCGTTTTTGCACTTTATCACAAGTATAACCAACTCTCTCATAAAATGCATGAGCACCAAGACGATGGTCCGCAGAGTTTAATCGAATAAACTCATAACCCCGTCTTTTCATTTCTTTCTCCAACCCTTCAAGTAAATCTCTACCAAAACCTCTCCCCTGGCTTTGCGGCAACACTGCCAAGGCTAAGATATTGAATCCTGCTTTAGAATAGAGAGACTCATAAACCTCAGCGTGAATATAACCAACTAGTTCATGACTAGTATCATCCTCATAACCAAGTAGGTAGTGACGGGAATCTTGAGACAGTTTGGCTAGCTGACTAGCTGTTTCCTCTGGACTAAAAGTATAACCTAAAGCTTCTTTGTTAATGACACAAATCGCTTCAACATCTGTTGCTTTTAAATCACGTAACATCTTATACCTCCTCAAAAGGAATTTCGGGAATCTTGGTAAGAATGTCTTCTTGGGTAATCGAACCTTGCCGTAAAATTTTTACCTTCTTACCAGTTAAATCTAGAATAGTAGAATCTTGACCTGTTAAAAAACCATCGTCTTCTAGTCCAAAGACCTCTCCATCAAAATCTTCTAGAATTTGCTTAAAGTTTAATCCGCTTTTACAACCTGAAATATTGGCAGAGGGGCCAATTAGAGGGCCACACTCACGAATCAATTCCAAGGTGATAGGATGACTCGGCATGCGAAATCCAACTGTATTCAGGTCTGAATTAACCCAACATGGGACCTTGTCATTAGCTTCAAGAATAATGGTCAAAGGGCCTGGCAAAAATGTTTCTACAAGTTTCTTTAGATAGACTGGTTGGTGTTTGGAAAAGCTAAAGATATCTTCTAGAGAGGCGACATTTAGATTAAGTGCCTTATCTCTAGGACGACCTTTGAGCTGATAGACATGATCAACAGCCTTCTCATCTAATGCTTTTGCAAAAAGACCATAAACTGTTTCTGTCGGTAAGACTACTGCACCACCATTTTTCAACTCATGCTTTATTCTATCAATCATCAATGACAACCATCCTATCTTGGCCAAATTGATCTTTGAGGGTTCGCACTCTCTTATCGGGAAGATTTTCCTTAAAAAGAGTAGGAACACTAAAACCTTGTTTGTAACCAATTTCAAGATAAATTTTACCACCATCAGTTAAATAATCTTTGGCTCCCTCCGCAATTTTGCGGTAGATAGCAAGACCATCCTCGTCAGCAAAAAGTGCCAAATGTGGTTCTGAATGTAGTACATTCAAACCAACCTCTGACTCATCACTACGAGAAATATAGGGTGGATTGGATACAATTATATCATATTTTGATGAGATTTCGGAGAAACAATCGGATTTTATAAAAATTAAATCTGTAGAATTCTCTTTAGCATTTTCTTCTGCTATATCTAATGCATCCTGTGAAATGTCAGCAGCTGTGACCGACCAATCTGGCCTATTTTTAGCTAAAGCAAGGGCAATGGCTCCGCTTCCTGTCCCAATATCCAGAACTCTGAGATTGTTCTTTAGATTCTCAGACAAAATGAGTTCTACTATCTCTTCTGTCTCTGGACGGGGAATCAAGACCCGCTCATCTACCTTTAACTGCATCCCAAAGAATTCAGTATGACCAATAATGTACTGGGCAGGTATATGTTCTGCTAATTTTTTGTAGATTTCCTCCACAAAATCTTTTTCTTCCCCTGTTACTTCTTGCTGGAGGGCAAAGACGAAGTCTGTAAAAGATAGATTTTTCAGGCTACGATAGACAAAGGAGAGGCTTTCTGCTTCCTCTCCTTTAGCTATCAACTTATCCTCAAAATCTTTAAAAATTTGAGCTAATTTCATTATTTGTTTAATTCTTCCAATTTTTGCGTTTGGTCGTAAAGGACCAAGGCATCTACAACTTCATCTAGTTTACCAGACAAGATAGTATCAAGTTTTTGTAGAGTCAAGCCGATACGATGGTCTGTAACACGGTTTTGTGGAAAGTTATAAGTACGGATACGCTCTGAACGATCACCAGTACCGATTGTAGACTTACGCTCAGCATCTTGCTCCTCTTGGGCAATCTGTGCAAAGTGGTCAGCAACACGCGCACGAATGATCTTCATAGCCTTCTCACGGTTTTTTTGCTGAGTACGTTCTTCCTGCATCTCAACCTTGATATTGGTTGGTAAGTGGACGATACGAACTGCAGTCGCAACCTTGTTGACGTTCTGTCCACCAGCACCTGATGCATGGTAGATATCGACACGTAGGTCTTTCGGATCAATATCGTACTCTACTTCTTCTACCTCAGGCATGACAAGGACAGTAGCTGTCGAGGTATGAACACGCCCTTGACTTTCTGTCACAGGGACACGTTGAACACGATGGGCACCAGACTCATACTTAAGCTTAGAGTATACAGACTGACCCGATACCATAGCAACCACTTCCTTGAAACCACCGACACCGTTCATAGAAGCTTCCATAACTTCAAAGCGCCAGCCTTGAGCTTCAGCATACTTTTGATACATGGTTAGAAGATCTCCAGCAAAAAGTGCTGCCTCGTCTCCACCAGCTGCCCCACGGATTTCAAGGATGATGTTTTTATCATCGTTTGGATCCTTTGGAAGAAGCAAGATTTTTAGTTTTTCTTCGTACTCTTCTTTTTCAGCCTTAGCATCCTTGAGTTCTTGCTTGGCCATTTCTTCCAAGTCAGCATCTCCGCCAGACTCTTTAATCATTTCTTCAGCATCAACGATGTTTTGAAGGACTTGTTTGTATTCACGGTAGGCTGTTACTGTGTCACGAGTTGAAGCTTCTTCTTTTGAAAGCTCCATGAAACGCTTGGTGTCAGAGACCACATCTGGGTCACTCAGCAATTCTCCTAATTCTTCATAACGGTCTTCTACAGCTTGTAGTTGATCATAGATGTTCATTCTTATTGATTCTCCTTATTGATTTCAGGGGCAAAATAATGTTTACGGCAAACCGAGATATAGGTTTCATTACCACCTATTTGGATTTGTTCACCTTCATAAGTGGGTTTCCCATCTAGCGTTCGTAGTACCATGGTCGCCTTTTTCTTACAATACTGGCAGATGGTTTTGATCTCATCAATCTTGTCTGCTAGTAACAATAGATGTCTAGATCCTTCAAACAGTTCATTACGAAAGTCGTTCTTTAAACCAAATGCCATAACAGGTATGTCTAACTCATCGACGACACGAGCTAAATCATAAACATGATGACGTTTCAAAAACTGGGCTTCATCGACAAGAACACAGTAGGGCTTTTCAGGTAAATCTCGAATAAATCCAAAAATATCCGTAGTATCATCGATAGCAACTGCTGGTCTTTCATCCCAATCCGACTTGAAACATATCCAACACCATCTCTCGTATCAAGAGCTGAAGTCATGATGACAACACTTTTGCCTTGCTCCTCATAGTTATAGGCCACTTTAAGAATCTCAATGGTCTTTCCTGAATTCATAGTCCCATAACGATAATACAACTGTGCCATCCTACTATTTCACGTCCATTTCTAAATTTTTGCTACATTCTAGTATACCATATTTTCTCAAAGCTTTAAACGGCAAATTGTGGTAAAATAAAAGAAATCAAATAACTAGTGGAGGGAACTATTATGCCATTTGTACGCATCGATTTATTTGAAGGACGCACCCTAGAACAAAAGAAAGCCCTAGCCAAGGAAATAACTGAAGCTGTGGTACGTAACACTGGTGCACCACAATCTGCTGTTCATGTCATTATCAACGATATGCCAGAAGGAACTTACTTCCCGCAAGGGGAAATGCGCACTAAGTAAAGCTTAAGCAATTTGCTTAGGCTTTTCTTTATAAGTGGCATTCGTTGAATAAATAACTTTATTTTGTTACAATTTTAAGAGATATTAGTAAATAAAAGGCTTCATTTTTAAAAAGGAATTAACATGATTACACGTGAATTTGATACCATTGCTGCAATTTCCACACCTCTCGGAGAAGGAGCCATTGGTATTGTCCGCTTGAGCGGAACAGACAGTTTTGCCATTGCGCAAAAGATTTTTAAAGGCAAAGACTTGAGTAAGGTTGCCAGCCACACACTGAACTACGGCCACATTGTTGACCCTTTGACTGGTAAGGTTATGGACGAGGTCATGGTTGGGGCTATGAAGTCTCCGAAGACCTTTACTCGTGAGGATATTATCGAGATTAATACCCACGGTGGGATTGCCGTGACCAATGAAATCCTGCAACTGGCTATCCGTGAAGGGGCTCGTATGGCAGAACCTGGAGAATTTACTAAGCGTGCCTTCCTCAATGGTCGTGTGGACTTGACACAGGCTGAAGCTGTTATGGATATCATCCGTGCTAAGACTGACAAGGCTATGAATATAGCAGTCAAACAACTTGATGGATCCCTGTCTGACCTCATTAACAATACTCGTCAGGAAATTCTCAATACCTTAGCTCAGGTTGAGGTTAATATCGATTACCCTGAGTATGACGATGTGGAAGAAGCCACTACTGCTGTTGTCCGAGAAAAAACTATGGAGTTTGAACAACTCTTGACCAATCTTCTAAAGACAGCCCGCCGTGGTAAAATTCTCCGTGAAGGTATTTCAACTGCCATTATTGGACGTCCAAACGTTGGGAAATCAAGCCTTCTCAATAACCTCCTTCGTGAAGATAAAGCCATTGTAACGGATATTGCAGGGACTACTCGAGATGTCATTGAAGAATACGTCAATATCAACGGTGTTCCACTGAAATTGATTGATACTGCTGGTATTCGTGAAACAGATGATGTCGTGGAACAGATCGGTGTTGAACGCTCCAAAAAGCCCTCAATGAAGCTGACTTAGTTCTACTAGTCCTAAATGCTACTGAACCTCTGACTGCCCAAGACCGACAACTTCTTGAAATTAGTCAAGATACTAATCGAATCATTCTTCTCAACAAAACTGACCTCCCAGAAGCGATTGAAACTTCTGAACTTCCAGATGATGTCATTCGTATTTCAGTCCTTAAAAATCAAAACATTGATAAGATTGAAGAACGCATCAATAACCTCTTCTTTGAAAATGCTGGCTTGGTCGAACAAGATGCTACCTATCTATCCAACGCCCGTCATATTTCATTAATCGAAAAGGCTGTTGAAAGCTTACAAGCTGTAAACGAAGGCCTCGAACTAGGAATGCCAGTTGATTTGCTTCAAGTTGATTTGACACGTACTTGGGAAATCCTCGGAGAAATCACTGGTGATGCTGCTCCAGATGAGCTTATTACTCAATTGTTTAGCCAATTTTGTCTTGGTAAATAACATAAAAACTAGGTCAGAAAAATGCTAGTCACCTAAAAAGAGGTTGGGACAAAAAAATCCCGACCTCACTTTTTATTATCAATCATAATTTGACGCGGTAGCTGATTGAACTTTTTGTTCGTCTTTTAGACTCCAAAAAGCTCCTAATCATCCTCGCGGGGCTGGGACTACGAAATCAAGATTTTGACTATCGATTTCTGTCCCACCGCCTTTTCTTTCACCTTCTAAGTATATCCTGCCTTAGCAGATATTTGAAACAAAATTTACCAGTACTTTTCTATTTTCACTTAGTCTTTAGGTAATTTGCCAGCTTTTTCAAGCATTTTTTTGATTAAATAAGGCATCTTGACATTTTCACGACCTTTTTTCTCAATTAATTTTTTAACAAATTCTGGCATTTGTAAGTCTTGTGATTCATCTAAAATATTCTTAGTTTCCTCCGAAGGGACTAATTCATCAAAGGTTTCTTCTTCTGGGAGGAATTCTCTAAATTCTTTATGTTCATTAGCTCGGATAATATTGACCAAGGCATCAATCAAACGAGAATCTGTATTTGGCATTGGTGGACGGTGGTAGTTTACCTCCAATTCCTGACACAAGTCATGACATTCCACATCGTTGTCAAACAAGACTTCAATATGCTCACTGATAAAACTAATAGGCACAAAAATATAATGCTCTGGATGTTCTTCTTGTTCTCTAAGATACTCCAATACATCTGGTTTAATCCAAGGAATACCAATATCACTTTCGCTCTGCCAAGTGTTTGCATATTGCTCTGGTTTCAAGCCTAATTTCTCAGCAATTAACTTGCTATTTTCGAAAATCTGGTCGATATAGGGATCACCAAAATCCAAGGCAAAAATGGGCACACTGTGGGCAGAAAAGATGACTTTAAAGCTATCCTGTTTCACCTTTTCTTTTAAAATTTTATCAATTTCAGTTGTCCAATAGTTTAATAGTGCCTCTTCTTGATACCAGTCCTTAATAACTAAAAACTGAATTTGTTTACTTTCTAGAAACTTTTCGTACCCCATGACAGAGTAAAAGGAATAGTGTGGCTCCAAAATCAAGCAAATACACTTTTCAATTCCATCTGCTTCCATTTGCCGAATTACATCTGGAATAAAAGGGGGTGAGAATTTATTGGCAAAATAGACACTATATTCATTTCCTAACCTAGCTTCTACCAAGGCAACTTCTTCACGGGTAATTTTTTGAAGTGGAGTGCCTCCAATTCGAACATAATTATCATAAAGGGTTTGAATTTCGTGGTCTTGAGGTCGAACTCCTCGACGAATGTTGGTAAAAAAGTCGGCTACTCCTTCAAAGGTAATCTCTTCTGGTGAACCAAATGTCATCATTAAAATTGCTTTTTTCATCTCTGCATCCTTGTGATATTTTTATCTTTTTTATTGTATCACTAAAGAAGCCATAAGTAAACGCTAACATAAGGATTTTATCTCCCTTTTGACTTTTGTTTTTCTCTTCTTTCTATGATACAATGGTTTTAAAAGAAGGAAAAAAGGAGTTATGATGAAATATCCAACATTACTAGAGCGTTTTTTAACTTATGTTAAGGTTAACACACGTTCAGACGAAAATTCTACTACTACACCAAGCACTCAAAGTCAAGTAGACTTTGCCACTAATGTTCTCATCCCAGAAATGAAACGTGTCGGTTTGCAAAATGTCTATTATTTGCCAAACGGTTTTGCTATCGGTACACTTCCAGCTAACGATCCAAGTTTAACTCGCAAGATTGGCTTTATCTCCCACATGGATACGGCTGATTTTAATGCTGAAGGTGTCAATCCACAAGTAGTTGAAACTACGATGGTGGTCTTATCAATCTTGGAGAATCTGGTTTCAAACTTGATCCTGCAGATTTCAAGAGCTTAGAGAAATATCATGGGCAAACCTTGATTACTACTGATGGCACTACCCTTCTCGGTGCCGATGATAAATCAGGTATCGCCGAAATCATGACAGCCATCGAATACTTAACTGCTCATCCTGAGATTAAACACTGCGAAATTCGTGTCGGCTTTGGACCTGATGAAGAAATCGGTGTTGGTGCCAATAAATTTGATGCAGAAGACTTCAATGTTGACTTTGCCTATACAGTTGACGGTGGGCCTCTTGGTGAACTTCAGTATGAAACCTTCTCTGCTGCGGGTGCAGAACTTTACTTCCAAGGCCGTAATGTACACCCTGGAACTGCTAAGGGACAAATGGTTAACGCTCTTCAGTTAGCGATTGATTTCCACAACCAACTTCCAGCTGGTGACCGCCCTGAATTGACAGATGGTTACCAAGGTTTCTACCATCTCATGGATGTATCTGGTAGCGTCGAGGAAGCGCGTGCTAGCTATATCATTCGTGACTTTGAAAAAGAAAACTTCGAAGCACGTAAAGCTGCCATGCAAGCTATCGCTGATAAGATGAACCAAGAGCTTGGTAGCAATCGTGTAACCTTAACTTTGACAGACCAGTATTACAACATGAAGGAAGTCATTGAAAAGGATATGACGCCAGTAACCATTGCCAAAGCAGTTATGGAAGACCTTGGTATCACACCAATTATCGAGCCTATCCGTGGAGGAACAGACGGTTCTAAGATTTCCTTTATGGGAATTCCTACGCCAAATATCTTCGCTGGTGGTGAGAATATGCATGGCCGTTTTGAATATGTCAGCCTTCAAACTATGGAACGTGCAGTTGACACTATTATTGGAATTGTAGCTTATAAAGACTAAAAAAGACGAGGTAGCTTAGCTACTTCGTCTTTTGCTTATTCTGCTACTTTTTCTCTCGTTTCTGGAGAGGTAGTTGCAGGAGTTAAGTTTGACTCAGCTTGTTTATCGTTTGTTTCTGTATTGGCTGTTTCTGTGCTAGCTTCAGCTGGCTTGACTTTAGATTGAAACTCTTGGTTTAATAAAACAATTTCTTGGGCAACAGCTAGAAGAGCTTGCTTGTCTTTGCTAGCTGCTTGCTAGTTTATCAAACAGAGCATCTACTTTTTCAAAGTCAGCATCTGAACCATGATTCATCTCCAAATAGCTATGGAGGGCAATAATTCCGTTATAAAGCTGTTGATAAAGGGCCAAAAGTTGTGGATCTTGAGCCTCTTCCTGGCTTTCTTTCTGAATAGTTAATGAAATACGTTTCAAAAGATCTTGTACTTGCGTGTTTAATTCATCTAGGTCAGCACCCTCTTTGTCAAAGGCAGCTTTCAGATTCTTCACTTCGTCAACAAGTGAAGCTTTAACACCTTCTTCTTTCACTTGGCTTACCAATTCTACAGCTTTTGTTAAAAGTCCTGCTACCTGACCTTTTAAGACATGGTTACTTTGGTCCTCAGGTTGAATATCATCAAACAAACCTTTCAAGAACTCATAAACTGCAGTTTTAGCACTATGGCCATCAACTTTTTCTTTATCCAAGATCGTTTCAGAATGCTTACTTGAAACTGGTTCATTTAAGAGCTTCTTCAACTTCTAGTTTTGTTTGATAGATTTCTGGGAAGAGTTTATTTAAATCAGTTGCCTTAAGGAAGGATTGTGACTGATAAAGAGTCCAGGTTAAGTTAGCAACTTTATTACGGAGATTGTCATTTAAGCGACCATCAGATAGATGTTGATAGAAATATTTAATATACTCAACTGTTGTGACACCAGTACGGTCATTAAAATCTTGCAAAGCTTGTAACTTAGCTTCAACTGCATCTAAACCAGCTTCATCTTGGGCTAGTTTATTTTCTTGAAGCTGAGTCAATAAATCCTTCTTAGGAAGTCCATAAGCATCTGTGTCTAAGGTATTAATCTTATCTACTAAAGCTTGATATTTCTTGTCTAAAGGACTGATTTCTGTTGGTTTGACACTTGAATCAATGTGAATATACTGCTTATCAAACAAATCCAAAGCTGCCAAATAACCTGCAGTAGAGTTGGTTGATAGCTTCTTCATATTCTCAGAGAATTGTCCCAAAGCAAGCTCAATTTGTCGTTGTAGACTTGGCTTATCTTTATAAAGTTCGCGACTCTCTGCCAAGAGTTGATCAACCTTATACTGGACTGCTTTTTCATCAAAAGCACCAGGTTGATAAGTTGACTGTAATGCAGGAATTTTGTTTTTCAAAGCAACTTCATAACCTTTAGTTTGAACCTTGATGTAGTGGTTGTGGTCGCCGTGAGGTATTACAAAGCTTCCATTTTCTACTTGTAAGCTATAAGGTGAAACACCGTCACGAAGAGCCGTTGTGTATAACTCATTTAGGAAATCAAGTTCTGGATCTCCAGTTACCAAAGGAATACGAACATGTTCCTTACGAACAGCGTAAGGGTGTATGTGAGTTGGATCATAAGCTTGGTCTGGATTACCAAATACAAAGAATCCATTTGAAATACGAATGGCTTCAAGTGGAACACCATAAGTTTTAGAAATATAAGCTATTTTTTCTTCATCACTTGCATCTCTAGAAAATGCTTCTACATCTTTTGCAAGTGGTTTAACAGGTTCTACCTGATGATGTTCCTTCAAGTGCTCTTGAGCAGCCTTAATCTGCTCTGCTGATAAATCCTTTTTAAAGAAATAATGATTGTGATCCCCGTGAGAAACGACAAAACCTTGCTCGTCTTCACTTATAACACGATCAGCATCGAATCCGTGTTCGTGGTTTTCACCATGGTGGTGATCGTGGCTGGCTTCATCATGGTCATCATCTGATGGATTTGGTTTAACTTCAGTTTTACCTTTCAAGTGTTCTTGAGCTGCTCTGATTTGTTGAGCAGTCAAGTCTTTCTTGTAGAAATAATGATTGTGGTCCCCATGTGAAACGACAAAGCCTTGTTCATCTTCACTAACAACTCGATCAGCATTAAATCCGTGTTCGTGGTGATCCTTGTCTTGGTGATTGTCATGATTGTGGTCATGGTCTTGGCCTTGTCCTTCGCCTTCGTGACCATGATGATGACCCGGCTCTTCCTGTTCGTTGCCATGGTGTTCATGATTTCCATCTTCATGGTCTTGTGAAGGCTTGCTTGGATGTTCATGAGGTAACTCCGGTTTTACAATAGGAGAAAGTGGAATCATGCGAGCAATTTTTTGCTCCAAGGCTGACAAACTGCTATAAGGGATAAAGTGATAGTGATTTCCGTGAGGAATAGCTACTCCGCTAGTTGTACGACTAGCAATTTTCGCTGGATCAAAGATTAAGCCATCAGACTCATGGTATCGTTGACTTTCTGGCAAGGCATATAATTGAGCTAATAGACTTTGGAGATCTTCTTCTTGACCTGGCTTAACACTGGTTCCAGGAACTTCAACCTGAGGTCTTGAATCATTACTCTGACCTACTTGGTGGTTTGTCAGACTTGGTTGGGTTCTTCCACCTGACAAATAAGCTTGAGCTGCTGCAAGTTCACTAACTGATAGAGAACTCTTAGGAACGTAATGATAGTGACCTCCGTGGGGAACGATATAAGCATCTCCTGTATCCTCAATGATATCAGAAGCGTTAAAAACATAACCGTCATCAGTTGTATAACGTCCTTGAGCTCTAGCTTGAGTAACTTCATTATTGTTGTCACTAGATTTATCTGATGTGTGACTATGTTTTTGGTTTTCAATTTGTTCCTTAGTACGGATATTTACAGCATGGCTTGCATCCTTTAAGTAAACATAATATCGACCGTCTAGCTTAATAATATAGCCACCTTTGATTTCGTTAACGATATCTTGATCCCGTAACTGATAATTTGGATCCTTCATAAGCAAGTCTTCGCTAAAGATTGCATCAAAAGGCACTTTACCGTTATAGAAGTGGAAATGATCACCGTGCGAAGTTACATAACCTTGATCAGTAATCTTTGTGACAATTTGCTCGGCTTCAATGTCTTCCTTTTGATTCACCTGATCAGGGGTTAGATTTTCATTTTTCTTATTTTCTGAACTTTTATCATCAACATAAGAGACACGATTATCAGCTTTTTTTTCAGGAGTTTGATGCTGATTTAAAACATATGCACAAACACTTAGTGCAAGAACTACAGCTGATCCTGCAATATATTTTTTAGTATTTTTCATTCTTTCCTCATTTCAATTCTTTAGCTAAAATAGCAATATTATCTTCTAAATTTTCCAAGAAAGATTTATCATTTTGTGGGTCTGCTTCTAAGGGATTGAGTATTTTAAGCTGAACCCCTGTTGAATTGACTAATGTTTCAGCTACCTTAGAAGAAATATTACTTTCCGTAAAAATTGTTTTAACCTGGTATGTTTTGACAAATTCTTGGATTTCAGTTAGTTGTCTAGGACTCGGTTCTTGTTCAGGTGATATACCAGCAATTCCAAGTTGCTTTAGACCGAAACGTTTTGACAAATAAGAAAATGCTGTATGTTGAGTCACAAAAGTTTTTTGACTGGCTTTTTCAAAGTCTGCTTGGTATTTCTCAGTTAATTTATGAGCTCTAGCAATAAAATCCTGAGCATTTTTTTGATAGGTTTCTTTATTATTAGTATCAAGCTCGGAAAGCTTATCTGCAATAATCTGGGCTTCCTCAGCAACTTTCTCTGGATCTAGCCAAGTATGGGGGTCATATAGTGTTTTTTCATCCATACCTTCTCCTACTTCCATATCCTCAAGTCCAGGTACGCGATCTAAGGACATTCCTTCAGATGCTTCTAGGACCTTAACTTTTGAATTTTAGATTAGGATCCAGACTACCTGCCCAAGACTCTAGGGTACGAGAATGATAAATGAAAACATCAGCATCATAAATTGCTACAATATCATTTGCAGAAGGTTCATAGGAGTGAATTCCACTACTAGACTGAATCATTCGAACATCATTTAAGTCGCCAGATATTTCTTTGACCATAGCGTAAACTGGATAAAAACTGGTTACAATTCTCATTCCCTTACCTTCTTGGTTTCCCTGACTATTCTTTTGACCACAAGCTCCTAATATCATGCTAAATAGAGCTAGCATCAGACAAATAATACTCCTTCTTTTCATATAAACTCCTTAACTAGTATTTAACCATTTAATTAACTAGTAAACATTTTACTCTTAAAAATTTAAGATGTCAAGTGATAGATTTAATTTTTTATATTTTTCTAAAAACAAAAAGCATCGATAAACGATGCTTTTATCTTAAACTCCAATATGGATATCTGGGAATTTCTCGATGATGAGGTTCCAAAGTTCTTCCAATTGTTCTTGAACTGTCTTAGTAGTTTTAATTGTCAAGTTATGTTTCTTAGTGCTATCCTTGAGAATGTAGCACAATTGATAAACTTTGTTTGTGAAGCCATAACGGTGATAACTTGTCTCGATTAGATAAATCTGTTGAACATTATTTAGATTGATCGCCTGAGTACCTTTGAAATAGGTAATAAGGTGATTTTTATAAAGAATAACCTTTAAATCCTGATCGTAAAAATCTGCTTGGTCAGCAATTCCTTCAAGATTTCCTTGTAACTCAGGATAGGTTTGATAAAGTTCTTTATAAGAAGCGATTGATTTTCTACGTAGTAGAAAGGCTCCAACAAGTGTAAATAAAGCAAGGCCACCAAAAATAGCAATCCCGATGACATAGTACCAACCTTCACGTGAATGTTCAGTCAAACTCAAATAGACACTAGAGTTCATGTTTTGATAAACAGTAGACGTTGGGTCCAAAATAGACTTAAGGAACCCTGATAAATCAACGATTCGATTGTTACGCGATTTATTAACATTTGTACTAAGTGGTTGTAATTGAGTCCCAACAAGAGTAGCAGGATTTTCTGCTAAGGTACCAGCTGTAGCTTGGTCGATGAGTTTTTTAATAGATTCATCAGTTTCTTTAGCCTCAACAACTGCAAATTTCCCATCGCCATCCTGACTATATTGGACAAGGTAAATAACACTTCCACCATCTACTTCTCCAACAACTTCAGGATAAATATCATAGACAGTCAGTGTTACTTCTTTGCCTGAACTAGTATCATCTGCAAATGGATCCGTCGGGTGTTGGTGAAGATTCCACATGAATCCCATACCACCAGCTACAAGGAATAATACAAGAGAAAGTATGAGTCCGGAAATAAATCCCTTATTTCTATTTTCTTTAAACATAAAAGTCTCCTTTAGTTTGATAGTTAAATTATATCAAAAAATACAAAGATTTTCAAATAAATTCTTGATTAGAAAATCATGTAGAAATTTTTATTAAAGATATTTTAACAAAAAAAGTTTGAGAAAGATCTCAAACTTATCATTTAAACTGAGTTATCCTCTAGCAATTTTTTCATCATGCTCAAGCTGATGAACCAATTCATCAACAGACTCAAATTTAACCATATCTCGAATACGATCTAACCAATAAACTGTCACTCTTTCGCCATAGATATCATCCGAAAAATCAAAGATATTCACTTCAAAACGCTCTTCCTCTCCATCAAAAGTAACGTTCTTCCCAACACTAGCCATACCTCTGTAGATTTTTCTTTGAATTTCAATATCTACGGTATAAACTCCATCCGCTGGCATATATGTTCGATCTAAAAGCACTAAATTAGCTGTAGGATAGCCAATAGTTCGACCACGCGCATTCCCGTGAACTACAACTCCTCTAGATGGTAGAGGTGCTCCAAGTAGTTGACCAGCTTCTTTAACATCACCATCAATGATTGATTGACGAATGCGAGTTGAACTAATTTTACCTTTTTCGTCTTTAACAGCAGGTACAATTACTACTTCACCATCAAAAATCTCTTTGAGGTCTTCAGCTGATTTTCTATCCGAACCCAAACTATAATCAAAACCAACAACAATTGTTTCTGCTTTAGCTTCTTTGACAAAAGTGTCAACAAATTCTTGAGCTGTCATATTTGCCACACGGCTGGTAAAGTCCATCAGATAAAGGGCTTCAACTCCCGCACGTTTTAACTTACGTTCGCGCTCATCAGGATTCAGAATATGCAATAACTGCTCTGGTGAATATTGGTGCAAGGTTAACTTTGGAGATTCGTTAAAAGTTACTAAAGCTACGCTCAGATTCTTTTCAATCGCAATCTTTCCTGCAATCTCAAATAGTTTTTGATGACCCAAATGAATGCCATCAAAATAACCTAATACAAGGACGGTAGGTCCTGGTATTGCAATATCTTTTTCTGTTTTAATAGGTATTGTTACAATCATATTCACATTATACCAAAAAGAAACTGCCTTTCAAATAATAAAGATTTTAATCATCAATTTTTATGATTTGAACTGGTCTCTAACTTCTTTCCTAAGATCTTCTAAATTACTAATCCCATATTTATCCATAACACTAGGTAGATTTTCTATGATATCAGGGCAAGCATATGGATTGGTAAAGTTTACTGTCCCAACACCAATAGCTGAGGCACCTGCCAAATACATTTCTAGCGCTGCCTCAGCCGAGTCAACTCCTCCCATTCCAATAATCGGAAGATTAGTTGTTTGAGCTACTTGTCGAATGAGTTTTAGAGCTACAGGAAATACTGCAGGTCCAGACATTCCTCCTGTCCCATTTGCAATGATTGGTTTTCTAGTTTTGAGATCAAAGCGCATACCAACAAGAGTATTAATCATGGTTAGCCCACTAGCTCCTGCGTCTTCTGCAGCTTTTGCAACGGAAGTTATATCGGTCACACTTGGTGTTAGTTTTACGTAAACAGGAACTGATGAAGCCTCTACGGCTGCTTTTACCACATCATAAGCCAAATCTGGATCTTGACCAATTAATAATCCGTGATTCCCATGATCGACGTTTGGACAAGAAATATTGAGCTCAATGGCTTTCACGTTAGGTGCCTTGGAAATACCACTAGAAACGGCTGCGTATTCTTGCTTTGAAAAACCAGCAACATTGGCAATGATTGGAAGATTTGGATACTCTTTTTCTAGCCAAGGTAATTTTTCAGAGAGAACAGCATCTAGTCCTGGATTTTGTAGACCAATGGCATTCAGCATACCAGCAGGTGTTTCTGCCACTCGTGGAGTAGGATTACCAAAGCGTGGTTCAAGGGTTGTAGCTTTAATCATGATAGATCCTAAAAGATCCAAATCATAGTATTTGGCATACTCTTGTCCGAAACCAAAACAGCCTGAAGCAGGAATGATAGGATTCTTTAACTCTAAGCCTGGTAGAGAAACTTGTAATCGATTTGTTGTCATGACACACTCCTTATAAAACTACTGTTCCTGTTTAAATACAGGACCATCTTCGCAGACGCGTTGACTAACAGTTTCATTATCTGGCACTTTCAGGACACAAGCGTAGCAAGCCCCCATGCCACAGGCCATACGAGATTCTAGAGATAGATAAGCTCTTGGATGGTCATGGAAGGTTTGATTGATATATTTCATCATCCCAGGCGCTCCGCATGAGTAGATGGCATCAAATTTGTTATCAAATTCATTAATCACTACCGATACATTTCCTTTAATACCATGGGAGCCATCATCTGTTGTCACATATACTTGACTATATTTGGCTAATTCATCATCTAAAATTACAGCATTTCTATTAGAAAATCCTAGAACAGTCGTAATTTCAACACCTCTCTCATGTAATTGTTTAGCTACTTCAAATAAAGGAGGCACACCAATTCCTCCACCGACTAGGAGAACATGACTCTGCTTGTCTAAATCAGATAAGTCAAAGCCATTTCCTTGAGGTCCCATGACATCTAAAAAATCGTCAGCTTTTAATCTTGAAAAGATTGCTGTACCAGAACCCTCAACTCGATAAATGAGATGGCATTGATTATTAGGCTTATCTATAGATGAGATTGAAATCGGACGACGCAAGAGATGGGCATCATCAGGTACACGCAAATGAAGAAATTGGCCCGCTTTCATAGCTTCGACCATTTCTCCTTCAAGTACAAGCTCAAAGATTGCTGGAGCGATTTCCTCCTGAGATACTACTCTCATCACTTCCAAGCGAATAGCTCCCATGCGTTTTCTACAATTTGGATTCATAACCTTTCCTCCTTAAATTTTAAGGGGATCAGATAAAGAAAAACCTTGCACTTGCAAGGTTTCAGTTAAGATATTTACACAAAAGTAGCAAATAAGCACTTGCTTTACTTGCTTCAATCGTAGTTTCTTTTCTCTGACACCTTGTGAGTCTCTCTGGACTTCCCTTAAAGGTTAAATTTTTACTAGTATACTTTAACAAATCTGAAAAGTCAAGTAAAAATAAATAAGGTATCAGTTCATAAAAGTTGCTTATTTTTGTGATGAAAGAATCTTCTCCAATTTTTGATAATCTTTGACACTATCAATTTCGTAGATAGAATTCTCTTCCAACTCCTCCACATAAACATCTAGTTCTTTAATATTATCTTTAACCATATTGTCCCAGTAGAGGTCAACAAACTCTCCACTTGCATAGGCTTCATCGATAAACCCAACAATTTTCTCAGCTGTTGGAGCATCCCAGAAGGACACGCCACTCAAGATGCGTCCATTTTTGCTATCGACAATGATATCTTGAACTTTGTAATCATCTCCGTAAACTAGGAACCACTCATTATCACAATCTTCACGGTAAACACTGAAGTAGGTTGAACGCTTGATGTCATTGCGGAACATATTCTTGAAAAGATAGTTATCCGCGTCGATAACGTAGCTGTTAGCCAATTCTTCTTTTACCAAGTAAAGAGAGTAAAAGTTATTGTAATCAGCATACTTTTCGTTGAAGACCAAACGAACTTCGTATTTTTCTTTAAGATAGTCGAATTGTTCTTTTAAATAACCTACAACGATGATAATGTCATCAATTCCACGTTCTTTTAAAAATTCAATTTGATATTCGACTAAAGGTTTTTCATTAACCTTGACCAAGGCTTTGGGAGTATTTTCTGTCATGGGTCTCAAACGTGTTCCCAAGCCAGCTGCTAAGATAATCGCTTTCACGCGTTTTCTCCTTTATTCTTTAATAATAATATAAACACCAGCCATTACGATAAGGGAAGTAATGATGGTCAGTAAATTAAGGGGCGAGCCCAAGAAAATCGCTGCAAACAAAACTGTCCATACTACATAACTCACATTTAATCCAGTAGCTTTTGCTGGTTGCAATCGATTAATAGCCATATAGTAGGCTAGATAAGAAATCATATTAAATGCTGCAAAGACTATCAATAAACTAACAATTGACCATTTGCCACTTCTGCAAATGAATGATGCGAGAAGAGAACAATAACAAGATAGGACAAAAAAGATGTGACTTGTCGTATCAAGAGTGCTTCGAGTTCACTGAGTTCACTTTCCATAGCAAATGAGCTGAGAACACTTTCACTTCCCCAAGCAAGGGCACAGATCAAGGCACAGAGGATACCAATATAGAATGAATTGACCTGTTCAACCTTGTAGGTCTGAGCAATAATTCCTGCAATGATTAATAAAATTCCAAATACTGTATTCTTCGAAACCTTATGCTTAAGAATAAAGAAGGCAAGAAGGACAGAAACCGCAGGATAAATCGCTGAAACAGATGATGCTAAAGAACTACCTATATACTTGACTGCATAGAGATTGGCCTGCATGCCTATTGGCCCAGCCAATAGTGCTCCGATAATAACACTAACATTTCGAATGTTCAAGAAGATTGAAAAACGTACCTTTCCTTCTTTAACTAGAAGATATCCTAGCAAGATAAAAATACTAAGAAAGTCGTGCGCTGCTGCCACTACAAAAGGTGACAAGTCAGTAAATATAGAGAAGATATAAGCACTAATGGTTAGCCCTAATCCCCAAAAAATACCTGAAATAAGTCCAAAGGAAACTCCATTTTTAGTCTTCATCAATACCTCCCTGAGACTGCAATTCTTTTACAGCTCTATTATAACGAGTGATTCCATAATCTCCAAAATCTGCACCATTTTCCTCTTTGTAAATGGTCCATAGGCTCCAAATAATGTCTTGCAAGATTTTGTAGATACGAATTTTTCCCGAGAAACTGGTGTCTGTTCGCTTTCATAATAAGACAAGAAGGAATCTTCTTCTTCTGGAGTAAATTCAGACTCTAAAAAGAGAGCCGCAAGATCCCACATAGGGTCGTTCATGGAAGAATATTCCCAATCAATTAGATAAAGATGCCCATCTGGTGCTTCAATAAAATTTTCAGGAACCAAATCAATATGACATGATTTCTTCTCAATTCCGATTTGTTCAAGCTCTTCTTTCAGAGAAAATACTGATTTTCTGACAGCTTCATAGTTTGGATAGTAAATCTCTCCTTGAATCAAGGATTCATATTTTTTGATTTCCTCAAAAGGAGCAAACTCTCCTTTTAATTCTTTACCAGAAGCGTGAATGGTTTGTAGAATGGGAGCAATTTTCTCAAATTTAGTTTTAATGGTATTTAAATTAAGTGTTTCAGCATTTTCAATGTATTGATTAACTTTGATACCAGCTTCAATATCAAAAAGATAATTTTCTACATCTAATTTCAAATCTTTCAACAATTCAAGATTGAACTTTTCATTCTGGCGGTCGATTAATTTATCCGTACCTTTACCGAAAAACTTAACGATGTACTGGTTTGAGGATGTTTTAACCAAATAGTTTTGATTGGTCATTCCACCCAACTGTTCAACGCTCTGAATTTCTTCGTCACCAGATAATAAAGAAGCAATTTTTTCTTTAACGATTTCCTTCACAATCATCCTCCATTAGACTTCCCACTTAAATACTGTCTTGAAGGCAGTATTAAGGTCTGTTGCAAAAACTCGATGAATATCCTTAATCTCTCTTACTGGTTCTTCTAGATAAATGATATTCTTCAAACGATTGGCAAACTTTTTAATCTCCATCATTTGGATGGCATTTTCAAAGTCAACTCTTCCAGAACGAGAAGATCCAACTAATAACAAGCCTTTTTCCAATGAATCACGAGTATTGATATTAACCTTATACTCACTAACACCCATCATCAAAATGGTACCTTGTGGTTTAATGTAGCGAATCAAGTCATTAATAGCAGGTCCACATCCATCACCACCACAGCATTCGAAACCATGGTCAAAACTAAGATCCTCTGGAATGCTATCAGTAATGTAGAGCTCTTTTGCAAATGAGAATAATTCTAATTTCTCCCAGTGACGTCCGATAACAATAATCTCAGCATCAGGCAAAGTGTAGTTGATAATATTGGCCATGACAAAGGCTAAACTTCCATCACCAATGACAGCAATGCGTTGGCGTCTGCTGTGAGATACCGTCATGAAACGATTCATAGCATGCATGCCAACACTGACAAACTCTGTAATGGCAGCAACTGTATCTTCGATATCTTCGTAAGCTACTACACGATCCTTAGGCAGAGAAACAAATTCTCGCATGAATCCATCGTAACCACTTGATAAGAAATATGTTCCAGTCATGTAATTTTCGTAGAATTCCTCATCACTTTGCATAGGTGGTTGATTTGGAATCATAACAACCTTCTGACCAACTTTGTAGGTACCGGTTGGATCAGAAATGACTGTACCACAAGACTCATGAATCATAGCCATTGGTAGTTTTTTCGCTAAAATTTTTGGATCACGTTTACCTTGGTAGTAACGTTGATCCGCGTGACAAACCGCCATGTAATTTGGTCGGATGAGGATATGATTCTCTTGATCAATTTCTTCTTCCTGATATTTAATATTGATAAACTTTGGTTTTGTCAGTTGATAAATTTGATTAATCATATCTCTAGTCTTTCTCAATCATGCTTTTAGCAATCTTCAAGTCTGTAACTGTTGTAATTTTAAGGTTTGAGTATTCACCTTTTGCCAAGGCTACATCTTTACCCTTAATGACAAAGATTTTACATGCATCTGTTAAAATTTCTTTCTTCTGCTGATAAAGAACCATACAAATCAATAAAGTCTTTACAACGGAAGGTTTGAGGAGTTTGCCCTTGATAGAGATGAGCGCGGTTTGGAATATCTGTAATAAATTTCCCATTAGTACTTTCAACAATGGTATCCACGGCTTCAACTACAGTATCAACAGCATCATGATTTTGTGCAAGAGCAATGTTATCTTGAATCATTCGAAGTGTGATAAAAGGACGTACTGAGTCATGAGTGACTACTATATCATCTTCCGTAATTGGACGGTATGCATCAATAGCTTCGATGATCTTTTCAATACTAGAATTTCGATCAGCACCACCTTTTGTGATGATGATACGGTCCTTATGGAGCGGAAGGAATTTTTCAACTAAATCCTCTGCGTGTGTCACCCAGTCTCCGTGAACTCCAACTACAATCTTTTCGATACTTGGCTCTAAGACAAATTTTTCAATTGTATGGATTAGGATTGGGCGGTCTCCCAACTCAAGAAATTGTTTGGGTAGGTTACTAATACCCATGCGTGTGCCGGTTCCACCTGCTAAAATTCCAGCGTAAATCATTTTGATACTCCTTTGGTTTGTTTTAAAAACTCATTGTTTACTATTATATCACAATCTACTGGTATCTTGAAATAAATAGCGAGCAAGCAAAGCTATAATGAATTTGTATTCAAATAATAATCTGAACTTTTAGGATTAATCATTTATTTAAAGTAAACAATTATCCAAGAAAACTTTCTCTATTTATGAAACTGAAGATATTTGTTCGGATAATATAGAGTTCTTCAGAATATTATAAAAACCTTAAAGAAACCTTAAACTGTTTAAATAGCTAATTGAAAAAGAGCTGAGAATTTAGACAAGATAATGATCTTGTACCAATTTCTCAACTCTTTTAGTAAGTTTCTTTATTTTTCTTCCGAATCCCCAAGGCCTTTAACGGCTTTTTTAAACTCAGCAAGCATTTTTCCTACTGATTCGCCTAGCTCTGGTAAGCGTTTTGGTCCAAAAATCAACAAAGCACCAAGGATGATGATGATCAAGCCAGGGGCACCAATATCACGAAAGATTCCCATTCTCTTCTCCTTTCATTTTTCTTTTTTCAATTCTTTTACTTAAGGCAATACTAATCTCGTACAAAAGAATCAGGGGTACCGTCATTGCCAAGTCGCTAACAAAATCTGCTGGTGTCAGTATGACGCCCAGAACCAATAAAATAAAGTAAGCATAACGACGATAAATTATCAATAAACTTGGCCCAATAAACCCAATGGAAGTTAAAAATCCAATAATAACTGGTAATTCAAAAATAAATGCTAGTGGTACAGTAGTTTGAAAGACAAAAGCTAGATAATTTTGTGCTGTTAACTGCGTGTCAAATAAGTTTTCACCCAGTCCAAGCAAGACCTGAAGTAAAGCTGGTGTTATAAAATAAAAGCCAAAGGCTAATCCTAAGATAAAACAAAGGAAAGTTGCAGGGATATAAGCAAAAATCGCCCCTGCTTCTTCAGTTTTAAGGGCTGGTCGGACGAAACTCCAGACTTGATAAACGGTAAAGGGCAAGGTAAGGCTAAAGGCCATCAAACTTGCTAAACGGAGATAAATCCATAAAATATCATTCGGTCCTAAGACGATCAACTTCTGATTAAAGCCTTGTGTGATAAATTGATAAACCTGATCGGTAAATAATAGTGAGATGCAAAATACTAGAAAGAAACAAACAACTACTGCTAGCAATCTCTTTCTAAATTCTACCAAATGTTCAATAATTGTCAATTCCTTTTGATTCATCATTTTTCACCCTGTCTAATGGTAACAAGAATCACCACAAGAATAAAGAGAGCCTGTCCTGCCAAACTTTCCCAACTAGGGTAAATTCCCAATATATCAATACTTGGTATTCCTGCGATCAGATGGTTCGGTATCATATTTGTCAACTGCAAGGCATGAATACTGATTCCCGTCATCTTAAAGGCTAAAGCATAAATCATCCAAGTCAGGATAAAGAAAACCTTGTGAGGTAGAAAAAATTGACTGGCCTTGTTCATCACAAAGGCAATCACGACTAAGACTAAGAGGGCTAGAGAAATTCCTAAGACAAAATCAAAACTAGAAATCCTTGGCAGAATCCCCACGTAGAATAAAATGGTCTCAGCACCTTCACGGAATACGGCTAGAAAACTCAGAGCGAACATGGAAAGGAAAGATCCTGTTTTCGTGACAGTTTGCATTTGTGATTCCATAAAAGCATTCCATTTTTTAACAGAGGATTTGCTATGAAGCCAAATACCGATTAAATCATCATGAAAACCGCTAAAATCCCGACTGCACCTTCGATGATTTCACGGTTAGTTCCTGAGGTGACTGCTGGAAAGGCAATCTGTAGGATATAGGCAATTAAAAGACTGGCCACTATACCCGCAAATGCACCACCATAGACCCACTTGAGTCCCTTTCTCATCTTAGCAACTTTCAAAGTTGTCACAAGCGCCATGACAATCAAGAGTGCTTCTACACCTTCTCGGAGCAAGATGAGCATGGCGTCAAATGCATTATAGGAAGCGCTAGTATCAATTTGAGATAGCTCTGCAATCAAGCTAGAAAGCTTTTCTTGATATTCTCTATCCTTTCCCTTAACCATGATGACAGGACTTTCACTTTCAACCTTAGTATAAAGCGAAGGATTGGTTGTACTTACAGAACCCTCAATGGTGGGCCAAATAGTAATAAACTCCTTCATGGTTGCAAAGTGCATCACTATCTTGACCAGCTTGAAATTGGGTCAAAGCCTTCTTTAAAAGGTCTATCCCATCCTTCAGTGTCAGGTTGGATGATGTCGTCGCAACTTCTGTACCTTCAACAAAGTTAGAAATGGCTTTTTTCAAATCATCAAACGATGCCTGAATAGTATCAAAGTTCGTTGGTTCAGTCTCAATGCTACTACGCAGAAAGGAAATTGCTGTTTCCACTTGCCCATAATGAGCTGTACTATGGTCTCGAACCACTGCTTCATTGATGGTCCATGTTGAATTCATTTTTTTATAGGCTTCTCTTACTGCTTCCAGATTTTGAGAAGCGATTGCCTTGTCTAAGGCTTCAAAACGAGGTTCTAATCGTGAAACAAGTTTCTCTTTTTTTCTGCATCAAGGTCGACTGGATTTTTGCTCTTTTTCAAATGACAAAAAGGGCTAAAGAAATCTGAGTTAGCTGGTCTTCAGTAATATCACCAGTTAAGGCTAATTTTTTTCTTGAACTTGACGCCCTGCTTCAGAATCAGAATTCTCGACTTTCTCGAAATCTTTGGTAATTTCATCGATTAGTTTTCTTGCCTGATCTTGTTTCCCATCTTTAACAGCTTTAGTTGCATCAGTTATTTTCACAAAGTAGGGACTCAAATTTTCCTTAGCTCCTACCGGAAAAATCAACAGACATAAACAAGCACATAGGAGGATAATACTCTTAGGATTCAAATAATTTCTGCCCAATGTAACCTCCCTTCTCTACACCACCAAAGCATGCAAAAAGGCCACTACCAATATGGGTTACATACTCATTCATTTTATCCGTAGCCCCCAGATTGGTCTGAACTTTAACAAAACTATCCGGGTCTTTTTGGAAAGAAATAAAGAGTAATCCTGTGTCGAACTGACCTGTCTTTTCATCAATTCCATCAGAATAAGAATACGATCGACGCAGGAGAGGTTTATTAGCTTCTTTTGCTAAACGAACGTGAGAATCATCTGGAAGAAGACTCAAATCAACTTCATCGAATTCATGTTTCTTGCCAAAGGGAGCACCGCTTTCTTTATAGCGACCAAAGGTATTTTCTTGTTCCTCGAGATTGGTTCGATCCCAAGTATCTAGGAACATCTGGATGCGCCGAACTGCCATGTAGGAACCATTTTCCATCCAATCTTTACTATCAGCCCAAACAATATTATCAAATTCTTTTTCAGTAGTAGCGTTAGCAGTGCCATCCTTGAATCCAAAGAGATTACGAGGTGTTTCCATACGGTTACCAATAGCAGCAAAACCTGATTGACTCCAACGAAGAGTAACAGCATTTCTTCCCTTGCGAATAAGGTTACGAATAGCATGAAAGGCAACTTGCTCATCATCAGCACAAGCTTGGATAACAATATCTCCTCCCGTGTACTTTTCTCGTAACTGTTCCTTTGGAAATGGAGGTAAATCTCTAAAAAGTTTTGGACGTTTGTTCTCTAGTTTCATTTTTTCTAGGAAACTAGCCGAAACTCCAAAGGTCAGGGTCAAACGATGAGGATTAAGCCCAACTGTTTCTCCAGTATCACTTGGAGGCAAGAGGCTATTGTTACCATCTTTTTTAACCAATTCTCCCTCTACAAGTTTGGCACTATAATCCGTCCAATCTTTAAATAACTGGATGATTTTCTCTTTGTCAGTTGTATGCAAATCCAAGACAACAAAATAGATGTTTTTTTGCATGACTGTTGTAATACCAGCTTGGTGCTTGCCATAGAAGGCTATTTTTTCATCCCCGTACGAGATTTTCTCCTGACCATCAAGCTTAGGTGCGAAAAAAGCAGAAGCACCTGAAAGCCCAAGTGCGAGACCAGCCCCTCCGATACCTGCTTTTTTTAGAAATTCTCGACGGTCCATTTTTTGTTCAAAAAATTTTTCGCCTTTGTTTGTCATATTACTTATTCTCCACCAAGAAATTTACCCATTTGTGACAATGGTTCTCCAAGTTTGGTTACCGCCTCAGATAATTCTTTAGTGTCTTCTTTTGTTAAGTCTGTATAGAGTTTATAATGCTCTTTATCAGTCATGTGTTTATCTAAAAGACTATTGACAGATTTAAAATCTTCTTCTAATTCTTTAACCAGAGTCGCATCAGATTTTTTTCAAGCAAAGGTTTAAAGAGTTGGAAAAATCTTTTCAGCCCCTCGATATTAGCACGGAAATCGTATAGGTCTGTATGAGAATAGATTTCCTCTTCACCAGTAATCTTGCTTGTTGCTACCTCATTTAATAGGTCAACAGCACCTGTCAACATGACTTTGTAATCTACTTCCACTGTAGCAATTTTAGCTTTCAATTCTTTAATATCATTGACTAATTGATCACCATATGCTTCGGTTCCTTTAGTTGTATTCTCTTCCCAAAGAATACGTTCGATACGGTGGAAACCAGACCAACCTTCTGCTGTCTTGTTTTCATCTAAATAATCTGCCAAACGAAAGTCAATCTTAACATCAGACTCTCCAAAACTTTCAGCAATTGGTTCTGAACGCTCATAAGACATACGAATTAATGGATAGACCTTTTTAGCTTCTTCCAACTTACCATCCTTTAAGAGTTGAACAAAACCTTCTGTATCCGTCAATAACTTATCTATCTGGTCTTCCACAAATACTTTATAATCACTAGTTGCCTTGTCCAATAATTTTTTTGATTATCATCAGTTAATTTAGCAACTGTAGTTGAATCATTTGTATTAGATGATTGTTCAAAGCGAACTGCACATGCAGACAATAATAAAGCTGACGACAAAAGGACAAAACCAAGTTTTTTCATTTAAGACTCCTGTTAAATCATGGAAAACCCATTTTATTTTCATTTTATTATAACATCCTTTTTCTCATTTTTCAATATAATTGTCAGAAAATTTAATGTTTGAGTAGACAGACTATTATTAGACTTTTAAAGTTAAAATTGATAAAATAGGAAAGAAATAATATAAAAAAGGAATCTTAAAAATCTTATGATGAATATGCAAAACATGATGCGTCAAGCTCAAAAACTTCAAAAACAAATGGAACAAAGCCAAGCAGAACTTGCTGCAACTGAATTTGTAGGCACTTCTGCTCAAAATCTTGTAACTGCTACTTTGACAGGGGACAAGAAGGTTGTCAAAATTGATTTTGATGCTGCTATTGTTGATCCAGAAGACATCGAAACTCTATCAGATATGACTGCTCAAGCTCTTAATGCCGCACTTGAACAAATTGATGAAACTACTAAAAAGAAACTTGGAGCATTTGCTGGGAAATTACCATTTTAAAAAAAAAGAGGCTGACAGCCTCTTTTCTATTGCTAAAAATTAAAGAAATCCATTGCCTTCTTTAGCAGTAAATCGCTATATTCTGGGTCTTCTTGAGTGGCAGCTAGTTGAGCTTGCATACTTTCAAGATCATCTGTTATCATACCATCAACCCCCAGATGGAGACTCTTATTAAAAGCTTCTGAACTATTGATTGTCCAGACATAGAGTTTTTTCTCCGTATTCCAAAGTTTAGTTACAAAGTATTCATCTAAAGTAGAATACTCCATAGTATAACCACTAGCATTAGTTCTTGGGAAGACCGAATTATAAGGCATAATAAAGTAGACCGGAATGTCCTTGTCGTAGTTTCTAACTTTTTCAACTACATGATAGTCCAAAGATTGCATCTGATGGCCATATACTTTAATTTTAGCACCGTAGTGATCCAAAAAGTTATCCATCATTTGTTCACTATCTTTGCTACTAGTTTTAATCTCAATCAATAACTTTTGATTGAGTTCATTAGCGCGTTTGATATAATCATCGAAAGTCGAAATCTTTGCTTGATGATCATTTTCAAAAATATCAATTTTCTTTAACTCTTCTAAAGTCAAATCCTGCGGACGGATGTTTAATCCTGCCAAGTTTTTTAAATTGGCATCATGCATCATGACAAATTGCCCATCCTTGGTTTCTTGGACATCTATCTCAACCAGATCTGGTTTTAGAGTAACTGTTTTCTCTAAAGACTCTACAGTATTTTGAATACCATTAGCATTTGAAACTCCACGATGAGAAATAACCAATGGTGGATTGACTAAAGGTGCCTCAAGATAATTATAACCTTCTATTGCAAAGATGAAGCTAGCACAGAGCATGACACCCCATCTCATGATATGGTCTTTCTCTCGTCTAGGTATTAAATCAAGTTCTTCTCCCGTTAAGAAAGAGGTGAATTTGACTAAGAAGTAAGTCAAGGCCATATAGTGAGCATTTTTGATGATAACAAAGTTTAGAATGGCAAGGATAAGAGATTCTTTTTGAGTTAGACTATCCACTAGGAATTGACAGAGCAGTAATGGAATTAAAATCAAATAGAAGAAGAAATTCATCTTCACCAATATCCAAAATAAATGCCAGGCATAAAACCAAAATTGGTTTTTTGTTTTCTCTAAGCTATAGCACGCTGCTTCTCTCACAGATAGGTTGTCGTAAAAAATTTTAGGAAGAGCAAACATCAATCTTACAGATATATAGAGTAATAGCAAGGATAAGATAATGAATCCTAACCACCACATCCAATATTGTTCTTCTACATATGTCTGGATGAACTCTGGAATGACAATCTTATTAAGATAGTAGATTTTAAACATCCTTCTAATGAAAGGAAAAAGCATAACTACGTAGAAGAAGATAAATACAACTTTAGATAAGTTCAAGTTTCTCATAAACTTAATGCTTTCTCGAAAAACTTTTCGAGTGTACTCTATCAGCGTACGTTTTTCATGATAAAGTAGATGCCTTGCTCCGATAAAGAGGAGACTGAGCTGAAAAATAAGCTACTAAGAGGTTGATAAAGATTAAAAACTAAGAAGCCAAAAACTAACTAGAGGGGCATTTTTTTAACAATAGAGAAGATGTTGTTGTAAGATATAAATAAGTATCCAGTTCGTGTTAGTAAAAGTCCCGCTAACCATGAGTTTAAAAGGTAACCACAAATACTCAACCAACATGAAGATTAGAAAAAAGAGAAAGAGGATTTTATCAAGATTTAGGTAAATCTTTTTAAAGCCCAATTTTTTTGGTTTTTCAGGAGTCATTAAAAAACCTCCTAATCAAATAGTTTTGAAAGGTCTATGCCTCCAAAAGGATTGGAATTTAGATTACTTTGAGCACTTAATAATAGTTTACTTTCATCTGATTCAAGAAATACCTCATAAACACCAGCAGTCATACGGGCATCTTCTAGACTATTATGGGACTTGCCCTTCAACCCTAAAAAACTGGCAACAGTCTGTAACTTAAGGTTGGCGATACCATGTAAATCAGAACTACGACGCTTAAAAGCCTCATCATAGAGATCGACACTGTACTGAGAACTGTAATCAAAACCGTGTTCCAACAATAATGGCAAATCACTCTTAGCTGCATTGTAGCCGATAAGAGGTAATTCCCCGACAAAGCTATGAAAGTTTTCCAAGACCTGATCGACCTTTGGTGCATCCTTCAAAGTTTCCGTGGTAATTCCGGTTAAGCCATTTATAAAACTTTTTAAAGGGACATCGGTATATACATAAGAGTCAAAAGGTCGCTACTTCTGTCCCATCCCTGAAATGAACAGCAGAGACCTGTATCAAATGTGTTTTTACCTTCATGATTGTTAAATTCTAAATCAAAAGAGATATATTCTCGTAATATTTCCATACAAAAATCATTTCCTAAATCTATGATAAAGAAAAGAAACCACTTGGTTTTTTTAACTAAAAACCAAGCAGTTTTTTTCTTATTTTCCAAATAAACGAGCAAAGAAGCCTTTTTTTTCGTTTCTTGTACTTTTTGTTTAGCTTGATCTAACTCCAACTGAAGAGTTTCTTGATCCTTCATTGCTTGTAAGGTTAATTGCTGTTGTTGATCCAATTGCTTGTCTTTTTCAGCAATTTGACGGTCTTTGACACGCATCTGCTCATCCTTTTCAGCAATTTGCTTATCCTTAGCTTTTAACTGTTCATAAAGTCGGATAATCTCAGCATTCTTTTCATCTACAAGGATCTCCATCAGTTCGCGCTGCTTGATTTCATCACTTACTGGCTCATCTTCAAAAATAGTCTTTTTGTAAATCTCCTCTAATTTAATCAACCCGCTACGTGTAACAACAGTAACTCCCTTGTCATTTTTTGTTGTATCTTCTTCAGGTAATTCCTTGACACGATTATTGATTGCTTGGCGAGATAATCCCAAGACCTCAGCAATCTCACTGACAGTCATCTCAATACTCATAATTTCCTCTGAATTTTTCTAGCTTTTCTTTATTTAAATAGTATCATAAGCAAGGCAAACTGTCAAATACCACCGTGTTTTCACACATTTTCAAGTGAAAAATTTATGATTGAATTGGCCCTTAATGCCAATTCAATTACAATTAACATCAAAGGGTTTACACTTTTAATCCAGAAAAACCTTTCTAGGTTTGTAGAGATTATCTCGTTTTTCCAGAATAGCCAAAAGTTTTTCTCCTTCAAAGGCAGCAAGTTGATTTTCTGACTGATCTAGATCGATAAAACGACCAAAACGTACCTCCTGAGCTTGCTCTGGTGTCAAGTAAACTTTGACCAAATCCCCTATCCCAATCTCGAGAGGATGGAGAAAGTCCAGTTGTCCAGTCTCTACTTTTTCTGTAATTTCTGATAAAGTCAAGGCGTCCTCCAATTGCAAACCTGCAGCACTGGTCCGTGTTAACTGAGACATATGAGCAGCATAACCTAGCTTTTCACCCAAGTCGACTGACAAGGTACGGATATAGGTTCCCTTGCTACATTTTACTCGGAAGGTAAATCGAGCCAGATTATTTTTATAAGAAATAGGGCTGGTTCTTTCAAAACTATAAATGGTCACCTGACGTTCTGGACGCTCGACTTCCTGGCCAGCACGCGCATACTCATAGAGCTTGCGACCATTGACCTTGATAGCTGAGTACATTGGTGGAATCTGGGTGATAGGCCCTGTCAGACTGGCAATGGCTTCATCGACAATCTTTTCATCCAGTGGAGACAAAACAGGAGTCTCTGCGACCACTTCCCCACTAGCATCCTCGGTCGTTGTAGAATATCCCAGAGTGATTTCCCCCCTCGTAGACCTTGCCCTCATCCTGCATGAACTCTACCATCCGAGTCGCCTTTCCTACAGCAATGGGTAAAACGCCCACAACATCCGGATCCAAGGTCCCACCATGACCAATCTTCTTGGTTCCTAAAATCTTACGCAGTTTAAAGACTGCATCATGCGAGGTCATGCCTGCTTCTTTTTTTAAGTTGATAATACCGTTCATGTTTGCTTTCTAATTTCATTCATGAAATATCTTCTTCAAGAATTGTAATGTAATTATCTTTTGTAACAGAAGCTAGTGTGGCTAATCTTCTTGCTTGGTTCATAATTACTCTATCAAATATATTTCTTACAAATCGACCATTTGCATTTTTATTTTCAGGATTGTTACTATGTAATTCTAAATATTTTTTTAATTTATCTTTTGCAGAATCATTCAAAGTGTACTCTTCATTTTTGCAATATGAAAGAAAAATATCTATCATTTGATCCACAGTATAATCTTCAAACATAATAAAGTAGTTAAATCTTGATTTTAAGCCTGGATTAGATTCAAAGAATTTCTTCATTAAGTCATCATATCCTGCTACAATTACAACTAAATCATCACGATAGTCTTCTAAAGCTTTTGTCAGTTCTGTTAAACACTCTCGACCATAACTGTCACTTTTTTCATTTTCTGTGATACTGTATGCTTCATCAATAAATAAAACACCACCTTTAGCTTTTTGAATTAGTCTTTTAACTTTTAAAGCTGTTTGTCCTTGATATTTAGCTATTAAATCCGTTCTAGTTGCTTCAATAAAATGACCTTTGCTTAGTATTCCTAGAGAACGATACATATTACCAACAATTCTAGCAACTGTTGTTTTACCTGTACCCGGATTTCCGAGAAAAGCCATATGCATTGTTCTATTAGTTTTTTTCAACCCAATCTTTTCTCGGTTTTTCTGAACTTTGTTAAAGATTACTAGGTCTTCTATTTCTTTCTTTACATTTTCTAATCCTATCAGTGAGTTTAATTCATCGGACAGCTCCTCAAATGATTTTGCGTTGATTTCTTTTAAAATAGCGTACTCACTATCTATTAATCTAGAACCAAGATATTTATACAGTAACTCTAAAACCGTTGACTGTCTTTCTTTAATTTTAGGAAATTTATCATTATTTGACAAATTACCTAAACGCTTTATTAATTCTAACTCTGAATGCTTCTTATTATCAACAATTTCTTGAATAACAGTCTCAAATTCATAAAAAAATTATTTGTTAAGTCATCAAGCTTTTTTTCACTTCTGATTTTAACAATTTTAAATAAGTTTCACTAATCATCTACATCCCTTTAAACAATAGAAATAATACTATTAAAACAACGGCGATTCCTAGAGTATAGAATCCTTTTTTTAGAAAAACAATCTCCTTTTGCTTTTCTTCTAATTTTGTTTCAAGACCTTCAACAACTAACTTTAGATTATTTCCCTCTATTATTGATTTGTTATTGATTTCATCAAGGTAATTTTTAAAAATTATTTTGTGTTTCTTCAACCTGTAAATGCAAATCATTAAAAACTATTTTCTATTTTTCACTAATGTTTTTTTAGCTTCGCTTTTTAAACTATCAATTTCAATTTGAATTTCACTTTTGCTTCTCTTCAAGTTGTTCTAACTCTTCTAGCTTTTTTTATGATGCTTCTTCAATATATCAATTAAATCTTTATTCTGTTTAAAAAAACATCATCTAATAGTTTTTTTATTACCTGTTTGATATTCTTCTATCTCTTGCAATCCCTGTATAGCTTTATTATTTGCCTCTTTGGTCGCAACCAAAGACTTTGAAATGCTTTTGAATATACTCATCATCCAATATTTGAAATGTTTTCGTAAATTGTATTAAATTCCTGAATAATTTTTTTAATATGCTTGTTTTTGTTCAATCATTCTATTTTGAACTTCATCTGTGAGAGCGTTTAAATCCTTACCTTTAACATCATATTCCATGCCAATAAATCCTAGCATTGGATCTTCTTGTGGGACAGTTGGTAAATTTGATTGTTCTGGAATCTCTTCACTAAAAGCTTTTAGGGCTTCTTTTTTCTCATTAAATTTTTCAGACTTTGCTAAAACCTGAATCTCTAATTCTTCTGACATAACATTCTCCTATAATAAATCGTTTAATGCACTTTGCATTTTTTCAAGTTCACTTTGCTTTTCATCAAAGTACATTTCATTAGCTAATAATCGTTGTTTGAAATCAATCTTTGAATTAGAAAACTCCTCTTGGACATTACCTAGTAGTTCTCTTAGTTTTTGATGATTCTTAGCCATCTTACTGAATATATCATTTCTCTTAACAGCAACATTCTGCTCAGCAACAAAAATTTGAACATCCTGAATTCTTAGCAATTCGTTCTTCTTATCAGCTTGTTGTTTTTTGTTCTCATCTTGTAGTTTCCTTGATATAAAGCCATCTATTCCGTTAATGATTATCGCCCCCAAGATTCCAGTTAGTAAACTTGCTAAGAACATCCCTAAAATATTAGCAAGTGTTCCTAGAAGTTTTATTTCAAAAAGTCATACTCTAGTATCTTATTTAAGAACTGTTCAAAATATTCTCCTAAAAACAGCGCTCCTACAGCAACTAAACCAGAAGTAATAATTTTTGAAATGTGAGCTATCTTAATTGCCGTGGAATGTGTCTGATTTTCTGGGTTTGATAAATAAGAAATACTTTCTCTGATAGAACCAAATAATTGTTTAATCAAGTTTGGTAACTTTTTCAGCTTTTGAGCGAAACCTCCAATAATTTCTCCTACGATGCTTCCAACAATACTATCTACACCTACTTTAATAAAATCTTTGATTTTTCCAAAAAATGAAAGAAGTGCTTTTTTCATTTCCTCTATAAATGTATCAAAAGATTGTTTCTTTGCTTTAAAATATCTTACTAAAGCATTCATTATTTCTTTCAACATCCCAAATAACGCTGCAACAAACATAGCTTTAACTGCGTCTTTACCTGCCTTGTTCGCCATTCTAACTGCTGCTTTCTTTGCTATTGGTTTATACATAGCTTTCTTTGCACTTTTTTCAGCTTTAAGCATCTTCTTTGAATCAGCAGCCAATTTATCATTTAATTTTTTATTATTTCAGCCTTAAGATTTCGCTTTTCGGCATCTGAGATATTCATCTTATCAATTTTTTTATTAGCTCTTTCAACTTGTTCTTTTATATTTTTTTCTCTTACTTCTCCATCCTTTATATACTCGCTATTAGATTTTGCACCTTTACTTTTATTAAGTGATTCATTAGTTGCTGCTAAATTTTCTGATTTATTGGCTAAATCAGAAGTTTCAATATCTGCTATTTTCCTCCATGTGTTTTTCAAAAAAATCTGTTTTTCTTGGTATGACGTGATCCAAATTAGCTTTATCATTAATTTTTAATGTTTTACCAGTATATTCATCCTTTAAGTTTCCAGATTTTTGCTTTTCTTTCATAGCATTATTTGCATTAGTATACCTTTTATCTTTCATTATTTTAGCACCCTCTTCTTTTGTATAACCATTAGGATGTTTATCGTTATACTGCTTAAGAAGCGTGTCACTTGTCATATCTAAACCAATCTGATTCCCAAATTGATTCCAAATTTCATCTAAAATAACTTCACTTAACTTATCAGGTGATCCTATTTCTTTAAACTCTGTTTGTAACGATTCAAGATTAGAAAATTCCATCTCAAATTGTTGCTCAAGTAGTTCTTCCAATTCATCATAATTTAAACTTTGTGATTCATCTACTTCTTCAGTATTCAATACTAATAATTCATTTTCCACTGCTTTCTCACTCCCCCTTCAGTGCTTCAAACTTAGCTTTCATGGTTGGATTCTTCCGAGTCAATTTTTTGACTGATACATCATCCAGCTTATTATTGGCAAGTCGGAGTTGATTTTCGGATGTGGTGAGGAATTTCTTGACTTCTTCCATCCGCTTGATGGCTTTGTCGATTTCATCGATGGCCTTGCCAAAGTTGACTGAGGCTGAATTGTAGTTCTTAGCAAAGGCAACCTTGAAGGCGTCTAGGTCTTCTTCAAAGTGAGTAATATCAATATTTTGTTCACGAATAAGCGCTAACTCCTGCTTGTATTTTAGAGAGTTAAGAGCCGCATTGCGCAAGAGCCCGATTAGTTGGATAAAGAACTGAGGACGCACAACATACATCTTCTCATACTCATGACTGACATCTACAATCCCAGTATTGAAGTAATCATTGTCAGCCTCAAGCATCGAAACCAAAACCGCATACTCACAGTTCTTTTCTCGACGGTCCTTGTCTAATTCTTTATAAAAATCTGCATTCTTATGTTTTTTCTCTGTCCCGTCGGCTTCATTTTTCATCTCAAACATGATGGAAATGAATTCTAGTCCATTTTCATCAAAGTCACGAAAGATGAAATCCCCTTTAGACCCACGAGCAGAAACTTTATTATCCTTTTCAAAATAGGCATTTGGGAAGGCAAAGCTACGGACCTTGTTAAACTCACTCTCCGCATACTGCTCAAGGCTTTCTCCAATAGCCTTGGTTGATTGTTGAGACTTGAAATTCTTGTAAAACTCAACTTGCTCATTTGCTGCCTTAAGTTGGGCCTCATAGTTTTGTTTAACTGAAGTTAGAGAAAGCTCGTTTTCCTTTCTTGTAAAAGGAGCTGATTTTTAACCTGATCTCGTTCTTTTTCAAGATCAGAAAGTGTCTTTTGCAGTTGGTTCTCATGCTCTAAGCGCAAGGTAGCCAGCTGATTCTCCAGTGCTTGAACTTCTTTTTCCTTCTCCAGCAAGCTTTGACTAGCACTTTGCTCTACTTCCTTTTTGGCCAATTCTTTCTCGATATCAAAGTTGTTAACTTGACTTTGTAGTTGGGCAATTTCTTGGTCTTTTTGAGCAAGTTTGGTCTGCTGTTCATTCATGGCCTTTTGCTCAGCTAAAGCCAACTCTTGCTTCATACGATTATGCAATTCTTTATCGAACTCTGCTGTACGTACCTGAGACAAGAGTTCTGCATACTGACTTTCATTGACCGTAAATACTTCACCACAATTGGGACATTTAATCTCGTTCATGTTATTCCTCTATATTTGTCTATTTTACATTCATTATAGCATGGATAATCAAAAAGAAAAAGTTGGAATCAATCCAACTTTTAATCTACATATGTATCTTCGTTTTTGTTTAAGAAGGCGTATGGTAAACCAATCAAAAGCCCACCACCGATAAGGTTACCGATAAAGGTCACACCCCAGTGACGAAGGATATTACCAATACCAAAGTTAGCAATTGTGTCTGCTGCGACACTGAATTTTACGATAGCGAAGGAAGCAAAGTTAGCCGCAATGTGTTCGTTTGTCAAGAATACGAACATATAGATAGCAGATAAGACAATCCAGAGTTTCGCAGCACTGTCTTTAATCAAGACAAAGGAAAGAATGGCAATATTTACGAAGACATTTGCCAAAATTGCTTCAAGTAAGACTAAATCATTACCACGGCCTAACTTCATCTCTACAACTCCCGAAATAAAGCTTTCATGTGACAATTTTGCAAAAGCTGCCGAGTGAGCAAACCCCCAACCTGCTATAAGAGCACCAACTAAGTTGAAGAAAGTACAATAAAGCAAGATCTCTGCTGTTTTCTTCCAGTTAATCTTCTTCAAGAATGTACCTGCAGTCAAGAACATCATGTTTGATGTTACCAATTCTGCATTTAGGAAAACGATATAAACAAGCCCCCATGCAAAAACAAATGGGAAAAGGAAACGTCCAGTTCCTGGGACAATTTTATTAATCAAGTCAGCACCGATTGCACCCGCTGCAGTACTGAAGGTCAAAAAAGCACCCGCAAACATTGAGCGAATTGCATATTTGAATTTACTTTGATTATAAAGACTTTCTTTTTCTTACAAGCAAATTCAATCTTTGAAATAAATTCTGAAGAAACCATATAAACTCCTAAAACATTTTATTTGTGAATATTATAACATAAAATCAATATTATGGGAAGGCTTTCCTAAATCAATCACTAATATTTTTTAAAAATATCGGTATCATTTACACCCTTGTAGTATTCAGTTTTTACACTTCAAATATCTCTGAAAACTATTCCTGAACTTCTAGAGATATTTATTATATTTAATATAATTTTTAACTAAAATAAAAAGAGAGAAACCTAGCATTTCTCCCCACTTCAATTGATATATTTTAGTCTACATAAGTCTCTTCATTTTTATTAAGATAAGCGTATGGTAAGCCTATCAAGAATCCTCCACCAATCAAGTTAGCAATGAAGGTAACACTCCAATGACGTAGGATATTAGGAATATCAAAGTTAGCAATCTGATCAGCTACAATACTAAATTTAATAATGCTAAAGGATGAAAAGTTAGCTGCAATGTGCTCGTTTGACAAGAAAACAAACATAGAAATAGCTGACAAGATAATCCACAGCTTAGCACCGCTATCCTTAACCAAAATAGATGATAGAATGGCAATGTTTACAAACATATTTGCCAGAATCCCCTCCAACAAGACCAAATCACTAGGTCTTGCTAACTTCTTAGCTACAATTTTGGGTAGGTAACTGTCGTGTGTTAGATGTGAAAAAGCAGATGAATTAGCAAAGCACCAACCTGCTAAGATAGCTCCAACTAAGTTGAAAAAAACACAATAGAGTAAGATAATAAAGGCTTTCTTCCAATCGATCTTCTTCAAGAATGTTCCAGCTGTCAGGTACATCATGTTTGATGTGACCAATTCAGCATTTAAAAATACAATGTAAACCAGTCCCCAAGCAAACACGAAGGGAAAAAGAAAATAGCCAGCACTAGGAATGATGCTATTTAGTAGATCAGCACCGATAGCACCAGCGGCTGTACTAAAGGTTAAGAAAGCACCTGCGAACATAGAACGAATGGCATATTTGAACTTACTTTTGTCAAATAAATTTTCTTTCTTATGACAATAATAATCAATCTTTGAAATAAATTCTGAAGAACTCATATAAACTCCTAAAAATTTTTCTGTTACTATTATAACATAAAAAAACTTTAAGAGAATAAAGAATTTTTTTCAGACCTTATTTTTTTCCATCATCTTTTTTTAGAAATCCTTACCCAAGCTACAGCGAAAAATCATTACCATCTAGCTATTAGTTGCCAAAGTTCATAATTTCTTCCCTACTCATTCCAATAAGCTCCGAAACCCACAAGCCCACAATATCTGACAAAACAGAATCCCAGACATATTCATTCTCACCATGACCATATTTACAAGTGAATAGAGGGGTTCTTATCGCTGAATGATAAAAATGGAAGGCTAACTCTTGTAGTTTTTCTGGTTGAAATTCGAGTCCCAACTCTTGTGCAAGTCCAGCTCTCACTTTATCCCACTCTTCGCCTTTTTGACTGGTAGTTTTCTCGTGCTTTTATTGAGAAATCCTTGACAAAATTTTGCCAACAATTCCTTGTTTTGATAGAGCAAACGACAAGAAAAATCAGAGATAGAACCAGCATGGAGTAAGAAGGTAAGCAAGTCATCAAGGCTTTCTGCTATCCGACCAACTTGGCCTTCACTCCCTATAAAGCCGATACTCTCATCCTCAAGAATTACATATTCTCCCCCACTACCGTCTTTAGCAAAGGCTATGGGCGAAAGAGAATAAACTTCATTGTTCTGAGAAAATTCAACCTCTTTCAACTGGTCATAAAAGAGAATATCGCATTCTTGCATCAATAAAATTCTTAGTTGTTTATCTTCTCTTATTACTTGTAGTTGATTCATATTAGCTACTCTCCTGGCTTTGACAACTGTCACAAGTGACAACAATCCAATTTTAGCAATCGACTCTTAATAATGATGGATTTTAATATGGCACTTCTTGGCCACATTGGCAAGATTTTTCAATAACTCCTCGTTTCTTTTGCTTTTTCCAAAATAAAAAGTAAAAGATTTTCCATCTTTCCTTGTAAAGTACAGATGATACCTGTCCCCATTCATTCTTCTCCCTCGAACGTAAGCAATATCAATCTGTCTAATTTCAGCTAGAGAAACAATCCTTTTTCTAAAAAGAATAATCGTGTGAATGTATAATCTTCCCTTTGCAATATGAAAAGGATCCAACATACTCCCACCACTTTTTAAGGATGTCTTAACTCTTTGGAAAAAAAGATAGAAATAAAATAGTGCTAAAAAAATTAACAAAAATCTAATGACCTGATGTTTCCAAAGGACTTCAAAAACTGAAATACGATAACTATACATATTAAAATAATCCCTTTTTTCTTTATTATACCACTTTGTCTACTAAAGAACCTCAAATATAAAGAAAAAGCAGTTGAATCTGGTTCAACTGCTTAATTGTTTAAAAATTATCTAGTCAAATCAATTCGTTGACCAATTTTTCCAATGATAATAGCTCCGATGATTAAGGAAGCAAATTCTCCGATACCTGTAGTGAACCATGTCAAGAAATGGAGCTTCAGCAACAAGATACAATTCAGCCGCAATTGTTACCATAGATATTGAGAATAGAATTGAAAAGAAGAAATGATCTTTTCGAATCAATCCATTAAATAGATAGTCTTTGCTGTATTTGCTAAACAAGATGACTCCAAGACTTAGGAATACTAAAGTCGATCCACCTCCAACGGCAACGTCGATAATACCAAAGCTGAAGAAATTGGCAATCATACATCCAATCGTAACACCAATGATGTACTTAGGATTGTAGAAAGCTAAGAAATTCATCATCTCAGAAATACGGAACTGATAGGCACCATAACTGATAGCATTTAGCGGTGGAGTAATGGTCAAGACCACATAGATAGCGGCGACAATGGCAATATCTGCCATATCACGAACAGTAAGTTTTTTCATATTTTCTCCTTTAGCGGTTTACCCGCGTTTAATATGCTTGGTGAAAGAAGCTAAGCACCAAGGGTTGATGAAAAGTCAACTTTACAAGTATAGCACAATTATTTTCTTTGTGCTATACTAATTTTATGAAAAAATATTTAAAAAAATTTTTTGATAACGAAATACTTTCCTATTTATTTTTTGGAGTAGCAACTACCCTTGTCTCTGTTGGAACTCGCATGATCATTTTTTATCTAACACGCGAAGAGCTTTTTGCCACAGCTGTTGGAAATATAACTGGAATTCTCTTTGCCTTTGTTACAAATGATACCATTGTTTTTAAGCAAAAACGGAAAAATTGGTTTAATCGTTTAATAAAATTCTCAGCAGCTAGATTCTTTACTTTTGTACTAGATCTTCTTCTAACTTTTGTTTTTGTAACGACCTTCCCACAAATTATTGGCCAATTTGTAGGTCACAATATAGATGCTATTAATACTATTGAAATTTTTATAGCTCAGGTTTCCATTGTTATATTAAATTACCTTTTTAGTAAGCTTTTTGTATTTAAAAATAAATAGTTAAATCCCTTGATTTTCCTATAAAACTGCGATATAATGTAGTCTGAAAATATGAAAGGAAAAAGATTATGTTAAAGGATCTTAAAAATTTCTTACTCCGTGGCAACGTTGTTGACCTTGCTGTCGGTGTGATCATTGCCTCTGCTTTTGGTGCTATCGTTACTTCATTTGTTAATGATATCATCACTCCACTCCTATTGAATCCAGCCTTGGAAGCTGCGAAAGTACAAAACATTGCTGAGCTTGCATGGAATGGTGTTACATATGGTAAATTCTTGAGTGCTATTATCAACTTCCTAGTTGTAGGTACTGTTCTTTTCTTCGTTATTAAAGCTATTGAAAAAGCACAAAACCTTCGTAAGAAAGATGAACCTGTTGAAGAAACTCCAGCAGGACCGACTGAATTGGAAGTTCTTCAAGAAATTAAAGCACTTCTTGAAAAAAAATAAACATTTAAGAGGATTTAGTTTTTGCTAAATCCTTTTTAGTATCCTCCATATAGTGCATATACATTAGTCTTGAGTTACACCATATTTTTTGATATAATGGTGAAAGTTTCCACCCTTAGTGTAATGGATATCACGTAAGATTCCGGTTCTTGAGATGGGGGTTCGATTCCCTCAGGGTGGATGGATTTAAACAAAAAAACAGCCAAACCGCTGTTTTTTTATTAATCTTGTCTTTGAATATAAATCATTGATACCAACGAAAGTAAAATAACTCCGAATCCGATGATTAAAAAGGAAACTAATTGTACACTTGGTAGAAAGGTCATCAAACCTTTTGCAATCGGCATAAAGAGAATTGCCAGTGTAAAAATGGTACTCAATACCCTCCCCAGATAGTCTCCATCAACCTTGGTCTGTACCTGAGTGAAAAAGTGAATATTAAAGATTGTCATAAAGAGTTCACAAATTAGGTTTCCTGAAAAAGTAAGAAGATTTGGCAGTGGTAAACCCATCATGAAAACTCCTACTCCTGTTAAAATCAATAAGAATAAAAGCATCTTCATACTAGATTTAAATTTATTGGCTATCAGTCTCCGATGATTGAGCCAATCGCACCCATAGTTAAGATAGTCGCATAGGCTCCGTCTACACCATAAAGTTTATTTGAAAAAGGAAGCAAAAATTCAAAGGCAGCAAAAAAGAAATTAACACTGGAAGCCACTAACAAGAGAAAGAAGATCTCTTGTTGACGCCAGATATAGTTCAAGCCATCCTTGATATCCGCAAAAATATCTTTCCCAGTAAAAGGTTTCTTATCTTGAACCTTTGGTTCTTCTTTTGGAAGTAAGGCTACTAAAACAAAGGCAATGAAAAAAGTCAAAGCATCTAGTAAGAGCGCCATATGAAGACTTGCAAATTGTAAAACAAGGAAAGAAAACACAGGAGAACTGACACCCACCACCTGCAAAACTAGCTCCAAATGAGAGTTATAGGTCACTATCTCGTCTTTCTCTACAATCTCTGTTATAATAGCTTTATTAGCAGTACGAGAAAAAGCAAAGGCAATCGCCTGAACAATATTAGCAAAAATTAGAGCCACAATCATCCAGCTATCATTTCTGATAAAAGAAATGGCCAGACAGAGAATACCACAAATCAAGTCTGTCATCATCAAAATCTTGCGACGTGAAAAACGATCTGAAACAACCCCACCAAAAGGATTGACTAGAATGGATGTGACGAGTTCAGAGATCTGATAAATCCCTAAAACGGTCTGTCCTATCGTTCCCATTGATGCCAACCAAACACTGTTTCCATAATCATAGAGCATATTTCCTATCTTGTTTATAGCTCCACGACTAATTAACTGTACTGCATATCGATTCATAAAAACTCCTCTCAAATTTTGAAACTATTGTATCAAAACTTGGAGGAGTTTCTCATTTTTCCCATATTTGGGAAAATTAATTTTTTACAAATTTATCATAATGCTCCTGATAGTAAGCTACCTGCTCTGGAAGACCTAGCACGTCAAAAATATGCATAGACTCTTGCATCTGCTTACAACCTTCTTTACACTGTCCTTTTTGGTACAAGGAAAAGCCTTTTAGATAATGGAAAATATTACGCTCATACAGTTTGATACCATTATCGATAATCTTCTCTACGTAAGTCCCAAAATAGCTGGCATTTTCAAAAGCAAAATTTTCCAAGCAATGCTGGTAACAATTAAGAGCTAAAATCAAGACCAGTTTTCTATGGCGACCAATTTCTTTGTAGAAATCCTCCCTCTCCATCACTTCTTTACCAAGTCGAGCAACATAGTCAACATCATAGAAGCTATAGAGATTACCAAATAGAATCAACTCATACATGGTCCATTCATCCGATTGAAAAAGATAATCTGCTACCTTGTCCAAATCACTTTGTTTCATACTGTAACTAGCATCTCTTTGACAAATTAGACCTTGTAATAAAATCCAGTTCAGCTCAAAATAGAGGGAATTAGTTGAACTCTTAGCCTTTTCAAGTTGTTCTCTTTGAAGCTTTTGAAAACCTGCAATATCATTTGAGTAGTAAAGTGGAATAATCTGAGCCATCAAGCTGACATGCTCATGATGTTGAAAATTTCTGGCCTTATCCATAAAAATTTTCAAGCGTCACGTGGATATTGTCTAATATCTCAAAGAAGCGAGACGTAGCCAGATCCGACTCCCCCAATTCAAAAACGAGATAATTGAGAGGTCGAGCAGGCTTCTCCTGCGACTTCTTTTTAGAGAGTAATTTTTACTAATTCGAAATTCACGAAAAAACTTTGCCTAAATCTTCCATTTGATTACCACTTAAATTCCTTTTAAGCACCTTTCTAACTCTTTCAAGTTGCCTTCGTAGAATCCGTGATCTTCTTTCACGGAAAAATCTAATTGTCTTAAGTAAGAAATCAGCCAATCAACCAATAGATCATACTGATGAAGAGGTAGGCGTTTCATCTGCTCTTCAACAAAAGAAATGGCCTCTGCAAAGCGCTGCTCTTCTAAAATTTGCAGAAGATAGTGATTCCCGTTGATGAGTCTTCCTTCCTCATCCTCATACTGCCCCAAATCTAAATTCTGAATTTGTAGGCGCAAAGTTGTACCAATTATATCGGCTACACCTTTAATCTGCTTCATAAACCAATCATTTTCAGACGTCATAATGTTCTCCTTAGGCAAATTAGAAAACTACACTTCCTCCGCTAGTTCTTCCCACTCAAGCATAGCTTCTTCCTGGCGCTGACTAATCTTATCTAGTTCAGCTTGCAATTGCATGAGTGCATCCGCATCATTAGTAGTGTGCATTTGTTCAGAAATAGCTTGGGCTTGATTTTCTAATTCTTCGATTTCTTTCTCAAGACTTTCAATTTGTCTCATTAGCTTACGAAGTTCTTTTTGACTCTCTTTTTGGGCTTGGTAGTCATTAACTGGAGAAACCTCTTTTTCTTGGCTAACAGCTGCCGCTTCTTCTTGACTAGCTGCCAACTCTGCTTTTTTTTCAACATAATAGTCATAATCACCCAAATAGACGGTCGAACCATTTTCGGACAATTCCAACACATGAGTAGCTACACGGTTGATGAAATAACGGTCGTGACTGACAAAAAGAAGAGTTCCATCAAAGTCAATCAAGGCATTTTCCAGAACTTCCTTGCTATCGATATCCAAATGGTTGGTAGGCTCGTCAAGAATCAGGAAGTTATTATTTTCCATTGATAGTTTAGCCAGTAACAAGCGAGCTTTCTCTCCACCTGAAAGCATGCCAACTGATTTCTTAACATCATCACCTGAAAAAGGAAGGCGCCTAAACGATTTCGAATTTCCACTTCTGGTGTCAATCTATAATCATTCCAAAGTTCATCTAAAACTGTATTGCTTGGTGTCAACTTACTTTGAGTTTGATCATAGTAGCCAACTTCTACATTTGCACCGTAACGCTTCTCACCCTTTATAAAAGGAATCTGATCAACAATAGACTTGATAAAAGTTGTCTTTCCAATCCCATTCGGACCTACAACTGCTACGGCATTCATCTTACGAAGGTCGAGGTTGATAGGCTCTGATAATATTTCTCCATCATATCCAATAGCAGCATTCTCAACTGTCAGCACAATATTACCAGATGTTTTATCAGAGTGAAAGGTCATATTGGCTGATTTATTCCCAGCTTCAGGCTTATCTAAACGCTCCATCTTTTCCAGTTGTTTACGTCTAGATTGAGCACGCTTGGTTGTCGATGCTCGAACGAGATTTCGGTTAACAAAGTCTTCTAAAGCAGCAATTTCCTTCTGTTGCTTTTCGTAATTTTTAGCTTCAGTTGCTAATTTTAGTTCTTTTTGCTCAACAAAAGAAGAGTAATTTCCCACATATCTATCTAAAGAATGTTTGGTTAAGTCGAGTGTTATGGTCGCAACCTTATCGAGGAAATAACGGTCATGGCTGACGATAATTAAAGCACCGCTATAATTTACCAAGTAATTCTCTAGCCAGGCTATAGTTTCAATATCTAGGTGGTTAGTCGGCTCGTCCAAGACCAAGAGATTAGGCTTTTCAAGGAGCATTTTGGCAAGGGCTAAACGGGTATTTTGACCACCGGAAAGCTCAGCGATTCGCATCTGCCACATGGACTCGTCAAACTTGAATCCATTTAAGATAGAGCGAATATCGGCTTCATAGGTAAATCCTCCAGCCTGACGGAAATTTTCTGATAGGCGATCATAGTCAGACATAAGTTTGTCTAATTCTGCACCAGTCTTTTCCCCCATCTCCAACTCCATCTGTCGAAGTTGTCTTTCAGTCCGACGCAAATCATCAAATACATGTAGCATTTCATCGTAAATAGTATTTTCAGACTCAAAGCGACTATCCTGTGCTAGATAAGAGAGGGAAATATCTTTTTTCTTATTGATTTCACCAGTGGTTGGCTCCTCTTCTCCAACCAATATCTTGAGTAATGTAGACTTTCCTGCACCATTTTTCCCAACGAGGGCAATGCGGTCTCTTTCATCTACTTGTAGGTTTATATTATCAAAAAGAACCTCTCCAGCAAAAGAACGTTCAATTTTATTAGCTTGTAAAATAATCATACAGTTAGTATAGCATGTTTCGGTAAGCCGTTCAAGACTTGTGGTTTAGGTACATTTCATAACTTTTTCAGAAACTCATGCTAACGTTTTACTAAAACTTCAAATCGTGGTATAATTTAAGCGATTAGATTATATATTAAAGGAGATTTCCTATGGCTTACCAAGAAAACTACCAAAAATGGGTTGATTTCGTAGAACTTCCAGACTATCTTCGTCGTGATTTGGAAAATATGGACGAAAAAACTAAGGAAGACGCATTCTATACAAATCTTGAGTTTGGTACTGCAGGTATGCGTGGATTGATTGGTGCTGGAACTAACCGCATTAATATCTACGTTGTTCGTCAAGCAACTGAAGGTTTGGCTCGTTTGATTGAGTCAAAGGTGGAAATGAAAAAGAACGTGGTGTAGCCATCGCTTATGATAGCCGTCACTTCTCTCCAGAATTTGCCTTTGAATCTGCAGCAGTTCTTGCTAAACACGGGATTAAATCCTATGTTTTTGAAAGTCTCCGTCCAACTCCTGAACTTTCATTTGCAGTTCGTCACCTCAACTGTTTTGCGGGTATCATGATTACTGCCAGCCACAACCCTGCCCCGTTTAACGGATACAAGGTATATGGTGAAGATGGTGGACAAATGCCTCCACACGATGCAGACGCTTTGACAACTTATATCCGTGCTATCGAAAATCCATTTGCAGTTGAAGTTGCTGATGTAGAAGCTGAAAAAGCATCTGGTTTGATTGAAGTTATTGGTGACGCAATTGACACTGAGTACCTCAAAGAAGTAAAGACGTTAACATCAACCCTGCATTAATTGAAGAGTTTGGTAAAGACATGAAGATTGTCTACACTCCACTTCATGGTACTGGTGAAATGTTAGCTCGTCGTGCTCTTGCTCAAGCAGGATTTGATTCTGTTCAAGTCGTTGAAGCTCAAGCAACTCCAGACCCAGACTTCTCAACTGTTAAATCTCCAAACCCAGAAAGCCAAGCAGCCTTTGCACTTGCAGAAGAACTTGGTCGCCAAGTAGGCGCTGATGTTCTTGTTGCAACTGACCCTGACGCTGACCGTGTTGGTGTTGAAGTTCTTCAAAAAGATGGTAGCTACCTTAACCTTTCAGGTAACCAAATCGGTGCCATCATGGCTAAGTACATCTTGGAAGCTCACAAAAACGCTGGTACACTTCCAGAAAACGCAGCCCTTTGCAAATCTATCGTATCAACTGACTTGGTAACGAAGATTGCTGAAAGCTACGGCACAACTATGTTCAACGTCTTGACTGGTTTCAAATTTATCGCTGAAAAAATCCAAGAATTCGAAGAAAAACACAATCACACTTATATGATGGGATTTGAAGAAAGCTTCGGTTACTTGATTAAACCATTCGTGCGTGATAAAGACGCTATCCAAGCTGTTCTTGTCGTTGCTGAACTTGCTGCCTACTACCGTTCTCGTGGTTTGACTTTAGCTGACGGTATCGAAGAAATCTATAAAGAGTACGGCTACTATGCTGAAAAGACAATCTCTGTTACTCTTTCTGGTGTTGACGGTGCTGAGCAAATCAAAGCAATTATGGCTAAATTCCGTGAAAACGGGCCTAAAGAATGGAACGCAACAGCAGTTTCAATCACTGAAGACTTCAAAGCACAAACATCTACTGCAGCTGATGGCACTGTAACAACCTTGACAACTCCTCCAAGTGATGTATTGAAATACACTCTTGCAGATGGTTCATGGATTGCAGTTCGCCCTTCTGGTACTGAACCAAAAATCAAGTTCTACATTGCAGTTGTTGGTGAAAGCAACGAAGATTCACAAGCTAAGATTGCTAACATCGAAGCTGAAATCAATGCCTTTGTAAAATAAGCAACTATATAAAGGTCGGGAAAAATCCTGACCTTTATTTTTATGACGAAGTATAAAGCTTACTGTAATTTATATCTTCTATTTTTGATGATGAAGTAAAAGATGACTGTAATTTATATCTTCTTCTTGTTCTTTTGAGCAGAACTTCAGTTTCTCTATCTTTAAAGAAACATGGATATTGGACTAGAAAATCAGACTTAGTCTACTGATTTCTGCCGCACCATCTATTTGCGTATCAAAACTGAGCAATTTTAGCATTTTTATGGCATACTAGTTTTATCAAAATAAACGAGGTATTCTCATGGAACAATTTTTAGAAAACATTAAAGATCTTGAAGTGACAACTGTTGCGCGTGCACAAGAAGCCATCGACAAAAAGAAACAGCGACTTTCTTTGTTGGACGCAAGACTTGCCCTTACTGCCGTAAATTTGCTGGCACTTTGGCTGGTGTGGTAGCTGAAACAAAAGCACACATCTATTTCATCAATAGTGAAGAACCAAGTCAACTAGATGCATTGCAAGACTTCCGATCACGTTACGAAATCCCAACTGTACCAGGTTTTGTTCATGTTGAAAATGGTGAGATTAAGGTCCGTTGTGATTCTTCTATGTCAGCTCAAGAAATCAAAGAATTTGCTGGATTATAAAAACCACTCGTTTGAGTGGTTTTTGTTTTTTTCTAAACTAATACTTTTTAAGCAATTCTTGTACCATTTTATGAAGTTCTTCAATCCTTTCAGCCTGCTTCTCGACTAAACGCCTTTGCATAACTAATTCATTCTGTAGTTCATCTAATTTGGATTCTTCATTAGAATTTTCTTTAACAAAAAAATTAGTTAAGGCGCTAGTTAGCATCCCAATCGTTCCAATTCCCACTAGCATTAAGATTACTGTTAACCATTTCCCAAATATTGAACTTGGGACTATATCACCATAACCAACAGTTGTTACTGTAACAATAGCCCACCAAAGACTATCTGAGAAAGCCTTCTCCTCTACAACTGAGAAGATTGAGCTTCCAACAAATACAATAAATACATTGACATATAAGATATAAAGCAAGCCATTCGTTCGTAGTAATCTACTAGCTTTTCTTTCTAATTTTTCACTTAAGCCAATTATTCTTAATAACCTTGTAAGTTTAACTAATTTTGTTAATTTTGCTAAACGAAAAACTGTAAAAATAGCATTTGATGGAAGGATTGCCAATAAATCAAAAATATTATCAATAATGAAACGAAATTTTTCTTTACTAGTAAAGAAACGCCATAGATAGTCTACTATAAACACTATCCAAATCATTAAATCAATAATATTGTAAGGCGGATTATGCAAATCTATAACATCCATAAATCCAAAAATAACTAGCACCACAGATATCAATGCTAATAATAATATGATTGTGTCATAGTAATCTGAAAATGTCCAAGTCTTCTTCAATTTATATTTCTCCATTATAATCGCTTATGAATTTATTATAGCATAAATTTAAAACTACGATTCATTAAAAATGAACACCACTTGGTGTTCATTTTTATATATCCGTTAAAGGTGTTGCAGTGTCTGGAGACGTATCGTAAACTTGAAAATCCACTCCTACTCCTAGATCTGCTTGAGCTAACTGATTGACCATGGTCATGTGGGCTAGTTCTTTAATATTATTCTCTTTAGACAAATGTCCTAGGTAAATCTTCTTGGTACGATTACCTAGTGTGCGAATCATGGCATCAGCACCATCTTCATTTGAGAGGTGGCCTAGGTCGGATAGGATTCGTTGTTTGAGTCGCCATGCGTAAGAACCTGCTCGAAGTATTTCTACATCATGGTTTGACTCAATTAGGTAGCCATCGGCGTTTTCGACTATACCTGCCATTCGGTCACTGACATATCCTGTATCCGTCAGCATGACAAAACTCTTATCATCTTTCATAAAGCGGTAAAACTGTGGAGCAACAGCATCATGGCTAACACCAAAACTTTCAATGTCAATATCACCAAAAGTCTTAGTTTTTCCCATCTCAAAAATATGTTTTTGTGATGAATCCACTTTGCCTAGGTACTTACTATTTTCCATAGCTTGCCAAGTTTTTTCATTAGCATAAAGATCCATTCCATACTTTCGAGCTAAAACTCCGACACCATGAATATGATCAGCATGCTCATGGGTAATCAAAATAGCATCCAAATCTTCTGGTTTACGATTGATTTCATCCAATAAGCTTGTAATTTTTTTACCAGATAAACCGGCATCCACTAAAATCTTTTTCTTGGGGGTTTCTAGATAGAAGGAATTTCCACTAGAACCCGATGCTAAAATACTATATTTAAAGCCTGTTTCACTCATTCTAGTCTTCTACTTCATCCTCCCATACTTCTTCTTTTACAGCATCATTATCATAAGGAAGAACAATGGTAAAGGTTGAACCCTTGCCGTATTCACTCTTAGCCCAGATAAATCCATTGTGTTGCTTGATGATTTCTTTTGCTATAGCAAGACCTAAACCAGTCCCACCTTGAGCACGACTTCTAGCCTTATCAACCCTGTAGAAACGGTCAAAAATCTTCGGTAAATCTTCTTTAGGAATCCCAAGTCCTTGGTCCGAAATAGATAAAATCATCTGGTCATCAGTGGTTTTCATGCTAACCGTAATTTTACCACCATCTGGTGAATATTTGATAGCATTGTTTAAATATTATCAATCACCTGAGTCATCTTATCTGTATCGATCTCAATCCATACGGAAGTAATTGGATAATCTCTAATCAATTCATACTTCAGATTCTCATCCTGACTTTTGATTTTATCAAAACGATTGAGGATAAAGGTAATGAATGCAGTAAAATTAGTTAATTCAACATCTAAGTTGCTAGTAGCATTATCAATACGCGATAGATGTAAGAGATCTGTTACCATTCGCATCATTCGATTGGTCTCATCTAATGATACTTTAATAAAATCAGGCGCAACTGGTTCTGACAAAGCACCTTCATCCAAGGCCTCTAGATAAGATTTCACACTAGTCAAAGGAGTTCGCAGTTCATGGCTAACATTCGATACGAAGAGCCTTCTCTCCCGTTCTTCCTTCTCTTGTTCAGTTGTATCGTGCAATACAGCAACAAGACCTGAAATAAAGCCAGATTCTCTACGAACAAGAGCAAAACGCACACGAATACTTATGTATTCTCCATTCACATCCTGAGAATCTATCATCAATTCCGGACTTTGAGTAATCAAATCTCGCAGCTCATACTCATCTTCAATATGGAGTAATTCTAAAATATTTTGGTTGAGTGCTTCATCTTTTACAATCCCTAATTGTTTCTTGGCCATATCATTGATCATGATAATTTGTCCACGGCGATTGGTAGCAAGCACTCCATCAGTCATATAAGAAAGAATAGAATTTAATCTTTTACTCTCTTGCTCAAGATTTTCATGGGTCAGACGGATAACTTCTGACAGGTCATTGAGATTATTTGCGATATTAGTAATCTCGGTAGAACCTTGAAGGTCTAGAACGTGAGAATAATCACCAGCAATCAAATCCTTTACTTTTTTGTTTAATTGTCTAAGTCTAATGCTATCTCGACGATTTTCAAGCAATAGAAAACTGAGCAGTAGAATAAAACCAATTAAAATGAGGCCAAAGACGAAATCTCTTGTGAAAATTGTTTGTCTAATTATTTCAATCATTATTTCTCATATAATATCCTACTCCACGACGAGTTAGGATGTATTCTGGTCTACTTGGTGTGTCTTCGATTTTCTCGCGGAGACGTCTAATGGTCACATCAACGGTACGAACATCTCCGAAATAATCGTATCCCCAAACAGTCTCTAAGAGGTGTTCACGAGTAATCACTTGTCCGATATGTGACGCTAGGTGATACAAAAGCTCAAACTCACGGTGAGTCAACTCTAGCTCCTCACCATATTTTTTGGCTACATAGGCATCTGGGAGAATTTCCAAATCACCAATTTGCAGACTTTGTAACTTAGTGTCTGATTCTTGATTATCAGTAGCAAGTACAACCGAACGACGTAGCAAGGCTTTAACACGCGCCTGCAATTCTCGATTTGAGAAGGGCTTGGTCACATAATCATCAGCTCCAAGTTCTAGTCCGATAACCTTGTCAAATTCGTTGTCTTTGGCAGAAAGCATAATAATTGGAACACTACTTGACTTACGAATAGTTTTAGCAACTTCAAGTCCATCAATCTCTGGCAACATTAAGTCCAAAATAATAATATCAGGTTGTTCGGACTCAAATAACTCAATTGCTTCACGACCATTAAAGGCTGTCACAACATCATAGCCTTCCTTAGTCATATTAAACTTAATAATATCTGAAATGGGTTTTTCATCATCTACAATAAGAATTTTTTTCATATAGTCACCTTTTTTCCTTATCTCATTATACCAAAAAAACATAAAGAAGACACAAAACACTGATTTTATAGACCTCTTTTTAAATAGGTTTGCCAGATTTTCTGTTGGGGTTTTGCTAGTGGATACAGACTAAATTCTTCTGGACTCAGCCAAAGGACTTCTCTATCAGTATAATCCTTATTTTCAGATACCTGACCGGCAATAAGTTGAATATGCCACTTACGATGGCTAAAAACATGCTTGACTTCCTCAAAGCTAACATCAAGCCAATTTACATCAAGGTCATAGTCTTGTTCAAAGCTGGCTTGGGGAGACGGACCCATTTCTAGAATTGGTTCAGCAACTTGACTAAAAAGGTCCAAGTCATGAGTTTGCTCTGAGAATTCATTAACTTCAATCAAGGGAAAATGCCAAAATCCAGCTAATAGTTTTTCGCTCTCGTTCTTTTCCAATAAAAATTGCCCTTTTTCATTTGATACCACTAATGCATTTAGATATATTGGAATTGGTTTTTTCTTTGGCGCTTTAATAGGATAGCGATCCATGGTCCCGTGTAGAAAGGCTGCGCTAAAGTCCTTAACTGGACTATCTTGAGGTCTAGGATTGACAGGCGCTTCAATATCAGAACCTAAATCCATCAAAGCCTGGTTAAAATCACCTGGACGATCTGGATCAATTAAGATTTCCATCATAGCTTGAAAAATTTTACGATTGCTTGGATTGCTAATATCATGATTTACCTCAAACAAGCGAGCCAAGACTCTCATAACGTTCCCATCAACTGCAGGTTGTGGAAGATTAAAGGCAATACTTGAAATAGCACCAGCCGTATAGGGACCAATCCCCTTCAAACTTGAAATACCTTCATAAGTTGATGGAAACTCTCCATTAAAATCATTCATAATCTGTTGAGCGGCTACTTGCATATTGCGAACACGCGAATAATATCCAAGACCTTCCCATGCCTTTAATAAGCGTTCTTCGGGTGCATTTGCCAAACTTCCTACAGTCGGAAACCATTCTAAAAAACGTTCATAATAGGGAATAACTGTATCAACTCTGGTCTGCTGCAACATGATTTCAGAAACCCAGATATGGTATGGATTTTTGTTTCTTCTCCAGGGTAAGTCACGCTTATTTTCATCATACCAAGCTAAAAGTTTTTGACGGAAAGAGAGAATTTTTTCCTCTTCCCACATGGTCACACCATATTTCTTTAAATCTAACATATATCTAGTATAGCATAACCTTAAGGGATACTCAAAAGCTAGTTAACCAAGCTATCTATTCATTGGGTTTTTTGATATAATATTTTTAACCTCATTCTCAAAGGAGATTATTATGCGTTATAACCAATTTAGCTACTTTCCTGTCTCAAAGGAAGATGCTTTAAAAGAATTAACTGAACTTGGTTTTAGTCTTGACCCTGCTAGTTCTGAAAAAGACCAGTTTGAGTCATTTGTTAGAACTTGTTTTTTTAATTACAAAAATACGGATTATCCTCTTTCTACTTTAGCAGTTGATAAGGAAACAGACCTTCTAGCTTTCTTTACATCTGAACGCGAATTGACAGCAGAAATTTTCTACACTGTTGTTTTTCAATTACTTGGATTTAGCTATCTAACAGACTTCGAAGACGCTCTTGCTTTCCATAAAGAAACAGCTTTTCCTATCGTCTATGGAGACCTGATTGATAATATCTATCAGCTTCTAAATACACGCACTAAAAAAGGAAATACCTTGATTGATCAGCTGGTTAGTGATGGATTTATTCCTGAAGACAATCATTACCACTACTTCAATGGCAAGAGTTTGGCAACCTTTTCTACAAACAATGTCATTCGTGAAGTTGTTTATGTTGAGACTCGAATAGATTCTGATAAAGATGGTCTACCTGACCTCATCAAGGTAAATATCATTCGTCCATCATACAATGGAAAGATTCCAGCTGTCATGACAGCAAGTCCATACCATCAAGGAACCAATGACAAAGCAAGTGATAAGGCCCTCTACAAAATGGAGGAGGAATTAGCAGTTAAAGAACCTCACAAGATTAGCTTGGAGGAGCCTACATTGGATTTGGTTGATCCTGTCGGCCAAGCTCAACTTGTTTCTGAAGCTGAAGAAAAACTCACTCATATCAATAGTAGCTACACTTTAAACGACTACTTTCTTCCTAGAGGATTTGCCAATATCTACGTATCAGGTCTTGGTACCAGGGGATTCTCAAGGTCAGATGACCAATGGTGACTACCGACAAGTTGAAGCCTATAAGAATGTTATCGATTGGCTAAATGGTCGTTGTCGTGCCTTTACGGATCATAGTCGTAAACGTCAAGTAAAAGCTGATTGGTCAAATGGTAAAGTGGCAACTACTGGTCTTTCTTACCTAGGAACAATGTCTAACGGCCTTGCTACTACAGGAGTTGATGGTTTAGAAGTCATTATTGCTGAAGCAGGTATCTCATCATGGTACAACTATTACCGTGAAAATGGTCTTGTGACAAGCCCAGGCGGCTATCCTGGAGAGGACTTCGATTCATTAGATGAATTAACTTATTCTCGTAATCTCTTAGCTGGTGACTATATTCGTGGGAATAATGCTCATAAAGCTGCCTTAGAAGAACTTAAGAAAAATCTAGACCGCAAAACTGGTGATTACAATCAATTCTGGCATGAACGAAACTATCTTCTCAATGCCCACAAGGTCAAAGCCGAGGTTGTATTTACACACGGTTCACAAGATTGGAATGTGAAACCACTCCATGTCTATCAAATGTTTAATGCACTGCCAAGTAACATTAAGAAACACCTCTTCTATCATAATGGTGCTCATGTATACATCAACAACTGGCAGTCTATAGACTTCCGTGAATCCATGAATGCTTTGTTGACTCAAAAATTACTGGGCCAAGAAACAGAATATCAACTACCCACAGTCATTTGGCAGGATAATACCTGTCCTCAAACTTGGCTGTCACTTGAAGATTTTGGTAATCAAGCTGAACATAAAACTTTCTCTTTAGGTGCTGAGGAAGCTGTCATTGAAAATCATTACCAAGATTCTGACTTCGAACGATTTGGAAAGACTTACCAAACCTTTAATAATGAACTTTATCAAGGTAAGGTAAATCAGATTACCATTGATCTTCCAGTGACTGAAGATCTTCATATCAATGGTCGTGTTAAACTAAATCTTCGTCTCAAGTCAAGTACAAACAAAGGCTTACTTTCTGCTCAACTTCTCGAACTTGGTCACAAGAAATACCTACAACCATATCCTGGTGTCTTGGCTGCTCGTTCTATTGATAATGGTCGTTACCATATGCTGGAAAACCTTTGCGAGCTACCATTTAGTCCAAATGCTCAACGTGTTATCACCAAAGGCTATCTCAATCTTCAAAATCGTCATGATTTATTAAAAATTGAAGAAGTTAAACCAGATGAATGGATGGAATTCCAATTTGAATTACAGCCAACTATTTATAAACTAAAAGAAGGCGATACTCTCCGACTCGTTCTTTATACTACTGACTTTGAGATTACTATACGTGATAATACAGACTATCGATTAACTGTAGATCTTGCGCAATCTAGTCTAGAAATTCCATATCAAAAGTAATTAGTAAACCAGAAAACCCGTGATAAAAATATCACGGGTTCTTTTATTCTTATTTTTTTTCTTCGGCTTGTTTCTTCATTCTCGCAAGTCTCAAAGCTCGATTAGGATTAAGGCGGTTAAAAAGTTCTTCTAATTTCTTTTCATTCCAGACATCTGCTGCAGATACGAAATTTCCATCAGCATCTCGGAAAGATATTGGTTTATCCCCCATAACTATCTCCTAGTCTACAAATTCAAACTCAAACTTGCCGATACGAACCAAATCTCCATCTTTAGCCCCGCGAGCACGGAGGGCTTCATCAACCCCCATCCCTCGCAATTGACGGGCAAATTTCATAACAGACTCATCACGGTCAAAATTGGTCATGTTAAAGAGTTTCATAAGCTTATCACCTGAAAGAACCCAAGTTGCATCATCATCACGACTGATTTCAAAGACTTTTTCTTCCTCATCAAAGCCATAATAAACTTCTTCTTCCATTTCTGACTCATCATAAAGAAGAAATTCTGGTGTCTTGTCAAGCAATTCTGCTGTAGCATCAAGCAATGTTGCTAAACCTTGTTTGGTCAAACCTGAAATCGGGAAAATAGCTGGCAAGTCCTCAAACTCATCATAGTTGGCTGCCAATTTTTTCTTGAACTCTTCAAGGTTTTCTTGACTCTCAGGCATATCCATTTTATTGGCAACAATAATCTGTGGACGCTCCATCAGACGAAGATTGTAAGATTCTAACTCTTTATTGATGGCTAAATAATCCTCGTAAGGATCACGTCCTTCACTGGCTGACATATCAATGATGTGAAGGATAACGCGAGTACGCTCAATATGGCGAAGGAACTGAGTTCCCAATCCCACACCTTGACTGGCACCTTCAATCAATCCTGGAAGGTCAGCTACGGCAAAGGATTCACCTGATTGAGTACGGACCATTCCTAGATTTGGCACGATTGTCGTAAAGTGGTAGGCTCCGATTTTTGGCTTAGCAGAGGTAATCACACTAAGGAGTGTAGATTTACCTACAGATGGGAAACCAACTAAACCTACATCAGCAAGGATTTTAAGTTCTAACTGAAGTTCACGTTCCTGACCTGGTTCTCCATTTTCTGAAATTTCAGGAGCAGGATTTTTCGGTGTCGCAAAGCGAATATTACCTCGACCACCACGACCACCATGAGCTACGATAAACTCTTGCCCATTTTCAATCAAGTCCGTCAAAACTTTTCCAGTTTCAGCATCTCGTACAGTTGTACCTTGAGGGACACGGACAATCAAATCCTCAGCCCCACGACCATGCATTCCTTTGGTCATCCCTTTTTCACCCGACTGGGCCTTGAAATGACGGTTATAACGGAAATCCATCAGAGTGCGCAAGCCCTCGTCTACGACGAAAACGACATTACCACCACGACCACCGTCACCACCCCATGGTCCGCCATTAGGGACATACTTCTCGCGGCGAAAGGCAACCATGCCATCGCCACCATTTCCAGCCTTAACCTTAATCTTGGCTGTATCTAAAAACATACTCATATTCTTTTCTCACTTTAAAAAGGGCTGGGAAAATCCCAGACACCGAAAATATTCTATTGCAAGAGTTCTAATTGCTTAGAATCTGCTTAATACTCCAATAGCAGTAGCAAAAATGCCCGCTAGGGTTACGAACAACATGATCATAACGATGAAAAGTGTTAATTTTTCAAAAAAAGATTTTTTACGTTGACCGTTATCTCCAAATGCCATAATTTTCTCCTCCTATGTAATTCTTAAATCTTAAAATTCTTCTGAAACTGGAGCGATTGCCCACAAAATTAAATAAGCTAAAACACCTGCTCCATAACCGAAAGCTAATACTCCCCAAATAACACGAACAAGTGTTGGATCAATATTAAAATAATGGGCAGCACCTGCACATACACCACCAATTTTTTGATCTCGGCTACTTCTCATAAATTTTTTATTCATTTTTTAACACTCCATTTTTTTAGTCCAACCAATAGTCTCTAAAACTATTTAACTGCTTCCTAGAAGCTTTTAAAATTCGCTTCGAACCTTTAACAGGCATAGTAACAGCCTGTTGAGGTAAATAAAATACAGTCTTTAAGAAACGTTTGGTTATCGGTTGATCACCAGTTAATTCCTTTTCAAAATTATTTGAAATAATCGCGTCTAAGTAGAACTCATGAACACGCTTGGCAAAATTTTCAGCAGAAATCTCATATAATTTTTCTGCCAATAACTTTGGATCCATATCCGGAGTAGCAATTAAGGCTTCTAAAATTGCTCCTGCAAGATCCCTTTCCTGGTAATACAAGGTTCCAAACATTTTATCCGTAATAAGATTGTCCAGATAAGGATTTCCATGAGCAATAACTGGTGTCTTACTTGCTAGACTCTCCAAATAAGTTAGGCCCTGGGTCTCACTTGTCGAAGCAGATATAAAGAAATCAGCAGCCTTATAATAAAGAGCTGTCTCACTTGGGGCAATCATGCCCGTAAAAATAACTGAATCCTGAATGTTAAGTTGTAAAGCTTGCTCCTTGAGATTATCTAGATAAGGACCATCCCCAGCAACAACCAATTTAACTTTTAGTTCTTCCTTTAGCACTTCCGAAAACGCTGCTAGAACAGCTTGGATATTCTTTTCGTAAGAAACACGTGAAAGACTCAAGAGCATTTTCTCGTCTTCCTTGATACCTAGTTTTTCACGTAAGTCTCTCAGTTGTTCAGGTCCAATCTCAGGTCTTTCGAACTTAGCTAGATCAATCCCTGTTGGTATGACTCTTTTTTCAACCTTGACCTTATAATCAGACAGAAGATCATGAACAATTTCACTTGGACAAATGACACCATCCACATCATGTAAGAAGCCTCTGACTAAATATTTGACCATGCTTGGTCGTATTAACAAGCCTTTAGCAATATAGTGCACATAGTCTTCGTACTGGGTATGGTAGGTATGAATAACAGGAATTTTTAACTCACGAGCTATCCATACACCCAATAAACCGAGCGAAAACTCTGTTTGCGTATGAATGATATCCAACTGGTATTGTTTAGCAATTTCTAAAGCCTTTGTAAAACCACGATAGGCCAAACGTCGATCTTTAAAAGCAAAGAAAGGTACACTTGGAATACGTATAATTTGCCAGTCTTCATAACGATTCACATCTTTATCTGTCGTTGTGAAAATAAAAACTGCATGCCCTTGTTTCTCAAGTTCCGTTTTTAAAGTTCGAATACTGGTTGCAACACCCGACACCTGTGGGAAATAAGTATCTGTAAATAAACCAATTCGCATATACTACCTCATTTTTTTCCTAAAGCAGCCTGCTCTCGATAAAACTTTAACCAAATTTCTAGAAGATGCTCTTCTGAATACTCTTTTGAGATTTTCTTAGCCTTATCTTTTAATTCTCTCAAGGCTTGTGGATTATCTCGATATTCTAAAATCGAATCTTTCATCTCTTCGACATCACTCGTTGGTCTATAATTTCCTTCCAAAATAACCTTGTAAAGATCAAGGTCACGAAGCATAATCGGAGCCTCACAGCTAGCAGCCTCTAAAATTGTCATCGGGAATAACTCGTTATAACTTGGTAGTAGGAAAAGATCAGCCAAGGCGTATAATTCTCTCATGCGCTCTGGCGGAACAATTCCAGGGAAGATTAAATTTTCTGGAGGGTTGTCCATAATCTTCTTATATCGTTCGTAACCATCGGTAATTCCACCAAATGAAAAACCACCTGCCCAAATAAAGGTCACTTGGGGCAATTGCTCAGCCAAGGTAATAAAATCATCGATACCTTTACGCTTTTGAACCTGCCCAGCTCCTATCACAACAAATTGATTTTCATCAAGACCCATGTTCTTACGCAGTTGAACTACTTGTTCAGCTGGAAGTGGATGCCATTTTTCTTTATTAACAAAATTAGGAATATAGGTTACTTTCTCACGAGGAATGCCAGCCGCAACCAAATCTTCTATGAAAGTTGGATTTACTACTACCAGGTGCTCCATCCGATTATAAAAGGAAAAGACATAACGTTTCACAATTCCCTTTAAGAAAAATGGAATCTTCAAACTACCTTCCAAGGTATCTGGTAAAAAGTGAACATAACCGATTCTGCGACCAGAACGCTTCTTCTGAAAAGTTGATAAATAATAGGCAAGGTCAATTGTATGAAAGTGACTTACATCAGATTCAACAGGAAGATTTTCCGTAACAATTAATTGGTCTTTCGCATCTCGTTTTAACAATTGCACAAGTTCACGATAGGCGCCAGATACACCTTGGCCTTCTACTTTCTCACTTGAACTTAGCATATTGATGCGTAATTTCTCTTTTTCCATACTATCCATTATATCATTTTATTGAAAGAAAATCAGCAAATTAAAAAAGAGATAGCATAAAAGCTAGGGAATTTCCTAACACTTATACTATTTCTTTTTTTATATCATTCTATTTAATACCTAATGCGATACGAGCATAGCGACTCATTTTTTTCAACAGTCCAAGCTGGATACCAAACTAATTTTACTTCAGTATTGGTAACCTCTGGTACGTCTGTCATAGCATCATAAATCTGATCAGTTAAAAGATCTGCCAAAGGACAACCCATTGTAGTCAAGGTCATATCGATTTCAGTTTCGCCTGTTTCTCCATCAAAACGAATTTCATAAATCAAACCAAGGTTAACAATATCAATACCCAACTCAGGGTCAATTACTTCTTCAAGTGCAGACAAAAATTTTTTTGTTTTAATTGTTTCAATTTGCTCTTCAGTATAAGCCATAATCAATCCCCCGTACTAATCTTCAATAAAATCACGAAGTGGTTTGCTACGACTTGGCTGACGGAGTTTTCTCAAAGCCTTTGCTTCAATCTGACGGATACGCTCACGAGTGACATTAAAGACCTTACCAACATCTTCAAGAGTGCGCATTTTCCCATCATCAAGACCAAAACGTAGGCGTAGAACGTTTTCCTCACGATCTGTAAGAGTATCCAAGACTTCATCCAACTGCTCACGCAAAACGATACGAGTTGTGTAGTCCACTGGATTTTCAATCACTTCGTCCTCGATAAAGTCACCAAGATGGCTATCGTCCTCTTCACCGATTGGTGTTTCAAGAGAAACTGGTTCTTGAGCAATCTTGAGGATTTCACGAACCTTATCAGGTGTCATATCCATACGTTCAGCAATTTGTTCAGGTGTTGGATCTTGTCCCAATTCTTGAAGGAGGTTACGTTGCTCACGGACAAGCTTGTTAATAGTTTCAACCATGTGAACAGGGATACGGATGGTACGAGCTTGGTCAGCAATAGCACGTGTAATAGCCTGACGAATCCACCAAGTCGCATAAGTTGAGAATTTGAACCCTTTAGAGTAGTCAAATTTATCAACGGCCTTCATCAAGCCCATGTTTCCTTCTTGGATCAAGTCAAGGAACTGCATGCCACGTCCAACATAGCGTTTTGCAATGGATACTACTAAACGAAGATTGGCCTCTGCTAAACGTTGTTTAGCTTCAACATCTCCAGCTTCAACAGCAAGAGCCAATTCTTTTTCCTCTTCATTGGTTAAAAGAGGGACAACCCCAATCTCTTTTAGATACATACGGACAGGGTCATTAACCTTGGCAGAAGTCGAACCAATCAAATCCTCATCATTAAGCTCTGGCTCTTCTTCTGCACTTAGGACACGCGCACTTGGATTACCTTCGTTATCTGTGATTGAAATTCCAGCATCTTGAATGCGTTGCAAGAGATTTTCAATCCCTTCTACATCCAGACTAAAAGGAATGACAAGGACATTGTTAATCTCATCATCAGTAGCTGTCCCAGTTTTTTTATGATTACGAATAAATTCCGCAACTTGGACATCAAAGGTTGTTACTTCATTTTGTTTTGTTGCCATTCTTACTCCATTCTTCTTTTTTGGGCAATTAAGCGTTCTAGCTCTTCTAAGGCGGTATCTGTATCACCTACGTGACTAGCTTCCTGAACTTTCTTTTTGATTTGTAAATTTTGTTGATTTAGAATTGCACGATTCCGTGACTCTTCAACTTCTACTAGCTCCTGAGGAGACATTTCCGTTGGCAAATCCAAGGCTAGTACTTGATACCAAGCACTCTCAACCTCTCTAGGTTGCTGAGACAAATCTTCAGAAGAAATACTTCCGTTGTCAACCAAGAGTCCATACAAGGTTTGAAACTCAGGTGTCTCAAAGACAAAATCATCTCTCAAGCGATAATCATTAAGTACAAGCGGATGCTCCATCATGCGATAAAGGATATGTGCTTCGGCCCGCATAACTGCAGTTAGTTGTTTGGAAACCGACATGGTTATTGGCGTTGGATTTGAGACCTGCTGGACTTTCTCCTGTCTTTCGAACACGACTCTCATTGATAATATGCTCAACCTGCTGGTAATCAAATGAAGGCAAGTGATCTGTCAGCAGATGAATGTAGGTGTTCTGAGCTGTGATAGAAGGTTCTTTGACAATGAGTGGTGCAATTTTCTCAATAAAATCAATCTGAGCTTGCAAATTATCACTATTAGTTGGCTTGAAATGATGAATGTAGAACTCAATCGGACTAATTCGAGTATTAACTAAGAGATAAGCCAAGTCCTCAGGAGAATTCTTTTGCAAGTACTCATCTGGGTCCATTGCATCAGGGATCTGAACAATCTGAACAGGCATATCCCCAAGTTCATCCAAAGCTTTAGCCGTTGCAGCCTGACCTGCCTTATCACCATCATAAGTGATGATCACTTTTTTGGTAAAGCGTTTCAGGTGATTGACATGCTCGCTAGTTAGGGCAGTCCCCATAGAAGCTACCGCATTTTCAATACCAGCACGATAGGCAGCAATAACGTCCATAAATCCTTCCATGAGGTAGATTTCAGAGGCCTTGCCCGAACCTTTTTTTACACTCTCCAAATGATACAATTCGTAACTCTTGTTAAAAATTGCCGTCGCTCGACTATTTTTATACTTGGCCGTTTGAGAGTCAGTTTTCTGCCAGATTCGACCAGAAAAGGCAATGACCTTGCCTTGATCATTTGAAAGCGGAAATATGATCCGATTATGAAAAGTATCAAAGAATTGGTTATTCTCAGATAAGTAGAATAAACCTGAATCCAATAAGTCTTTCTCACTATAATCCTTTTCCAAACGTTGATAAAGGTAAGAGCGCTCTGCTGGAGCCAGTCCAATCATAAAGTGATTGAGAACATCATCTGTCAAACCACGCTGGTAGAGATAGTTTCTAGCTTCTTCACCCATCTTAGTCGTCATGAGAATGGCATGGTAAACCTCGCAGCTTTTTCATGCATGTCATAGAGATTCTGGTGTGGTGAAGTGTGGTGGACAGAATGCTGAACAGGACTTGCCACTTGTACGCCAAGTCTTTCTGCTAAAATCCTGACAGCATCAGTAAAGGAGACCTGCTGATATTCTTCAATAAACTTAAAAACATCCCCAGAACGTCCACAGCCAAAACAGTGGTAAAACTGCTTATCTTCAACAACGTTAAAGGAAGGTGTCTTTTCACCATGAAAAGGACAGAGCCCTAAAAAGTTCCGTCCAGATTTTTGTAAAGAAATCACTTCTCCTATGATTTCGACAATATTGGTATTGTTTTTGATCTCTTCGATGAGTCTCTTGTCAACCATAGACAATACCTCCATTTTATCACAGTTTACTTTAACTAGTATAGCTTATTTCTGAAAAAAAGTAAACCATTTCATACACTTTACATGATACTATTTCATAAAACTAGCTAGTGACTTTCTCCACTTTTACATCATTTTCGGAGACAAGGTCAACTAAAAAATGTGTTGACATTAATTTGTAGTGATGGAGCTTTTTATTAGCTATATTTGCAGAAGCGACCAAGTCACCAAATTCTGCATTCTCGACTTCATAGATATAGTTGGTCAGATAACGTGGTCTGTTCTTGCTAATCCTTGCTCCCAGTAACTATCTATTAATTCTAAACTTTCGTAGACTGAACGGAAATCCCAAACTTTTGTAAAGGTAAATTTAAATTTTTCTGAATCTTCCAAGTAGGCAATTAAAGTATCCCCATCTATATTTATCTCGATACCATAGTCACCAAAAGGAATAAAGCCCGGTTTAATTTTCGTCCATTTTTCCATATCATTTCTCCAAGTTCTATTTTCTGATAATTATATTTATACTAGGATGATGTACATGTTTGATTATCAAATTTTCTAGTATTGACTGATACTTAACTCAGAATTCGCTGATACAAGAATCTCAACTACACTATCTTGAGTTATGATTATATAATGTTGTGAATACAGAGTTCTTGCAGCACCATAGGCTGTATATCCGAGTTTATTCACTAATTGACTATTCTTGACTTCATAAATGATATTTTGGAAATTATTTTTTTCAAATTTTTTAAACATCTCTTTATCCAAAATTGCAGATAAATACAATTCCCTGCTAAAGAATCGTGCTTCATCATAGCAAAAACATGATAATTTAAAACGATTCTTTTCTCCAATCAACCGAATTTCTTGACCATCTGACAAGTTTGTCAACAGGACCTTTAACCTATAGTTATCTACAGGAATCAAACCTTTAAAGACTTCTACCCATTCTTCATTTTTAGTTTCTAGTTCTAATTTCATTTATACCTTCATTATTCTATTTTAACGTTTTAAACATCTGATTACTATCTATTTCATTTGATATATCAATAAGTAAATCTTGAAGTTCCTCTAAATCAAGATATAAGTTTCTAACACCTACAAGTAATTGAGAAAATGCTTGTCTATCTAATTGATGATTTTCACTTAATGATTTAATTATTCTAGAATTTCCTTTCTCTATCCATTTTAAATGAAGAGGTAAATAATCATTTAAAATATCATCTATATTTTCTAAATTAGTAGAGGATATCCTGTTAAAGGTTTGGCTGTTATTTATTAAAGATAGACTTTTACTAATTTTTTTTAATTCTGTTTCTATCGTCACTTTAATCTCCTTCCTTATCTAGTTGCCACTACTGTCTTAGAGTTAAATTTTACTTCCAGTATTTGTATCTATAAAATATCTCCGCTCACCTTCGTAAATAAGTGTAAGTTCTGTTCCGATAGGCATGTCGTAAAGCAATAATACAGCAGGTTCAATTTCAACAATTGTACTCCAGTCGCATACTGACATATTTTCAGGATTTGATAAGTATTCTTCGGTATCTATTTCAGAAAGAAAACGCCAGCCATTGTCTAGCTCATCCACGGCATCCTCGCGAAATACCCATTTCAATTTTGCTTTATTTTCTAAAATATGATTAGAAACTACTGAGCCACCTAAATGCATTTTTACTTCCTTTCCAAAAACATTCGTTTTAAATACAGGCTCCAGTATACAAGTCCATATCTTACTATAGATTCATCTTGCAATTAAATCTTTCCGAGCCAACTCGGAACTGTATAGTTATGGATTTGTTCTGCACATAGTTATAGCGATTCTGGTTGAGAGGGGCAGTCACCTCGCCTGGGTAGCTATCCTCTATTAGGAAAGTCCCTCCCTGACTATCATAATATCTTGCTCGTAAATAGTCAAGTTCAGTGTCATCACGAGCTTCACCGTTATAAGCAAAGGGCTGATCTGTCGTGTCTATACTTGTCCATTATTGGTCAAGTCTGTCACAGAACCTGATATGAGGATAAGCCTCACATTATTAGAAATATTGTTGGGACTTTGATACCTATTGAACAGTAAAAGTACTTGAAAAAATTGATTCTCAAGTACTTTTTTTATGCTAAGCGAAGTATAATTCTAATTTGCTAATTGTTTGCTTTCTTAAGATCTTATAACTCTTTGATTTCTATGGACTTGCAGACTATATTATATCCATCATAACCATCAAGATATAAAGAATAATGTTTTAATTCTTGACGATTATTAATTGCTTCAAATAGATTCCTATTGGCTTCCATTAGCTGTAGCATAATTGATGAATTAAATATTTCTAAAATTTTATCATAAGCTTCAATTGTATCTACAGAAAATAATGCGTTTGCCTTTGAAAAAAGTGGACTTCTTTAAATATCAATTCAACTTCTGAATATATGTCATCATAATCATATCCCTTTAAGTTGATACAAATATTTGTACCTGAAAAAGTTATTTTAGGTAATTCAGACAAAAGTGAAGAAAACATTGGAAGAGTGTATATCATTTTATTTTCCATTATTCGTACCCCCGCTACGTCTTACAGTAGAAATTCCTTCCGAATTTAGTTTATTACGTAATAACTGCTCATTCAGTAGTTTCTCATGCAATGAACTACCAGTATTATCAGGTACATGCCACTGATTTCTAGGAACTCCTGCAACTGTTAACGATTGAGAGGTTCTTGTATTTTCTTCTAACAACGAAGGGTTTATGATTAATTCTCTTTCAATTTCCAATCCGATTCCACTGATAGTCGTTATTCCATGCATCCCTAATATTTTAGGTTCTTTATCTAATAATTCCCCAGTCTCTTTACAAAAAAAGTTACCTTTAAAATGAAGTTTATAAAAGCCAAAATCCAGCTTTTTCTCTTCCTCTGTTAAGGGAATATTAGCGATAGTATGGAAATATCCTTTTTTCCAATATCCATCACCTACAATAGCAGGTGGAATTAACAAGTTAGAATAATCTGGCATGTATTTATCAATATTTTTTTCATGAGTATTTCCTTTAAAGATAAATACAACATGTTTCCCTTCCACAAAAGAATCTGGAACTTTTCTAACTATATTAGAAACCAGCACTTTACCATAAAAGTAGATTCCCTCCCTAGGAGACACAAGAAATACATCTCCCACTTTTGGAATTGACCTACTTTTTTTAATCACTTTTAGTTGATGAGTAGCTGCCTTTGTATCATAAAAGTTATCTAACTCCTTCTGAATTCCTAAATTTAAACTCTCAAAATGTTCTTTTCTTCTTAAAGCTATTAGATTTGTATTTATTATTAATTTCCTCCATTAAAATACTTTTCTGCCCACTTCATGGCATCATTATACATCTGATTATTTGGACTAATACTATTGATTTTGTTCAATTTATTAGCATTGCCATTTTGGTTATATTATGATTAATCAACGAATACAACAGCATCTGCTAATTGAGTGAAATAAACACAATCTTTTTATTTGAAATTTTGTCCTCAGATACTTTTTACAATTATATTTTGACCTTTTTCAAGTGCAAATCTAACCCCATCTCAATAATCATCTTCGTTAGCTCTAACAGTTATTAAGGGACTAAAATCACCTTTTTAATTTTAGAACCCATCCGAACAAACTTGCTCAATAAAAATTACTTGTCCAGAAAGGAACTTCTTTATATTTTTTTGAGTCAGATACAAGTCGCTTATGTCCGAATTCAACCTCAAAATAATCATACAAATCCAATCCATAATAGATAATATCTAAGTCTACAACAGATAAAATGGGCATTTCCTTGTTTTCAAGTATCGGGAGAAAACGATGCCCATATAAGGGGATTAAGCGAGGTGCTGATTCTAACATTTTCCTGATTTGTACATTTCTGTCCAAGAGTGTAGTCGGCTCGATCCCCCAAGATTCATCCCACACCAGTTCATCCAAACTGTTCAAAATTCCATCATAGGGAGCAGCTAGGTTCCGTTTTATATGTTCTATATTTTCAGCCGAAAAATCTCTCCAGTTATAAAAACCTTCTGAAATAGGTAACAATTGTTGATAAACTACCAACCACTGCTCAGGAAATTCAATTCCATATATTGTCTCGACTTTTTGTATTTCTTCATCACTTAGACCTGGTTCCAAAAAAATGCTATTCTCGAGCAATAGCGTCTTAATCCTATCGATTTTCAAAAGATCTCCAACCATTTCTTCTCCTCCCATTCACTCCTTACTTTATGGAGATTAGAGCACATGTCACATCTTAGCTAAATTAAAATGACTTCAAAAAATCAGTAACCCCATCATGTAATTGTATATTCTTATTTAAAACTTCCTTACTCTCTTTATCAGATAACTCTAAATTCATATTACGATAGCCATCCAATAATTCCATCATCAAAAACAAAGTATCATAACTAACATTAAAGAGCAGTTCTTCTTTAGTTAAATCGCTCTGATGGATATTCATATTTACAGCTTGCTCCTGGATGATTTTTAGTTCTTGGAAAAATAGTGCTTGCTTATCTGTCATGCTTTATCTAGTCTTTCTATTTTTATTAGTAGTATGTTGAACTTCCTTATCGCATAGGATAAAATTCAAGTTATCAAAATTCTCTCTTTGACAAATGAAGATTGTTCCTGTCATAAGATAAATTTCTTAAATAATTCTGGAATTCCACTCTCTTGTGTAAATAAAGTCTTTACAGCAAAATCATTATCGCAAAAAACGACTTCTTGGAAGTCATTATCAATTCTCCACTCGATTTCCGTATAAGAAATATTATCATTTCCTACATTAACAATTTTAAACCAACCTATTTTCACTCCATAAAAAATAATATCTTCTAATATCTGAGTTGAGTATCCTTTATTTTTAATAAAAAATGAAAATAAGGTCGAAATAATCGTATCCTCCTCAGCTATCGAGAGTAAGAGTTCTCTTAAATCCTCAAAAGTCATTTTATTTACCTCCAATCTGCTCCCCAGTGATCTTATCTCTTTTGATTCCTACCAAAGTATTACGTTCGCTAATCTTATAATAGCCTATCAAATCTCAATACTCTTCACAGATAATTTCGATATCTTTATCTGAAATATCTGGATTATATTTTAGGATAAATTTTTTAATACTATTTATATCCTCATCTGTCAGATTTTCACTGCGAAATTCAATGATAAAATCAACTATAATGTCATTTCCTGAAATAATAATCATCGCATCTTCAACAACTCTTCCTACAAATATTTGCCTCACATGCAAATATCCTGTAGCCGGACTCGAAAAATATTGATCCCACTTTATATCACTTGAATAGCTTAGTTCCTGGTTCTTATAATAAAAGTGAGAAGTAATAATCTGCTGACTTACATCTAATAAATTCAATAAGTTATCTATCATGCTTACATCTGTTACCGCTATTCTCAATTCAACACTTAACATCATTTCATTCCTATTTCTCAAGACTCGGTAATAAATTACACATTTTTTTCCGTGCTTCGATCGGTTATTATAACCGTTTAGCTACACTTTACTCATTCTACTGTTTCATTATCCTGCCAAAAGAAATGAGCATCCTTTAAATCAAGATGTTCTATCTGAATATCACGACAAATAATTGTTATATCCATAATACCTAGATCAATTCTGCACTCAACAAAATTTTTATTTTGAACATACTGAAGCAACGTGAAATTTTGTGCGGAATAACCAAGTCGTGTCTTTTTCAAACTTTTGACATTATAATCTCGCCAATTCTTCCATAGAGCATCTGTTGTATACTCTACTTTACCACATAAAAGGAAGATTGCGCGCCAATATTTTTCTTGATCATCCTCATACTCAATAATAGTTTCATCTCCAAAATAGGACACATAAAAATTGTAAATAGGTGCATCCCAATAATTTGTTGAATCTAATTCTTTTTGTTTTTGTTCAATATTCATATATCTATTTAATAATATTCATTCATACTTATCCCATGGAATATGGGCATCTGGACTGCTTTTGTTAACCATAAAACTTAGTGGCACAATCTCTACATCCCCAAGATTCTCAACTGAGTAACGTTGACTACCATTTTTAAACCAGCGTTCTAGAACGACATCATAGAGCATGGAGTGAGATTTTTCGTTAATCTATTTCGTTTTCCCTAATCATCTTTACATTCCCCCAATTATTCTTTGAGAAATGGCTGGGATAGACTAAAAACCAGTCTGGAATAATCTTATTTCGTAACAATTCTTCACTTTTAGTAAAGTATGGTGAAAGATTAATTTTTTTCTCCTGTGCATACTCTATAATTTGATTGGGTTCTGTCAACCATTTTTTATCAATAACGCTTAGTGACTGAACCAATTCAACAGATTTGTGATTATACTTATAATATATATCTATAATCACTCCACTACTATGCCTGAATCGAAAGTTTATAGACATTTCTCCACTATCTAGTTTACCATCTGGATAATGAAAACTGTACGAAATCCCCTCAACTCCTGTAGGTAAAATTTCTGAACGATACTTTTCTATAGTTGAACCGTAAAGTAGACCTCCTGTTCTATTTACTTCCATATCAGGTATTCTATTTAAAGTAGAATTCGTACGTAAAAAAGAAGTTGTAGCATGATGGTACTCGTCATGATAAATTTCTTCAAAAACATTACTATATCGTGGCTTAAAAAAGCGGAAGTAGCATGATTAAAAACGCCCCTATAGATAAGCTATAAAACATTTTTTTATTCATTTTGCGACCTCTTTCTTGTTAATCAATATAATCTTGCAAATCATTTTGACCCTCTTCTAAACTTCGAATAAAATTATAAGAATCTGGATAGTTTTTCTTCAAGTATTCCATGGATTCTGCATCCGTTCGTCTACTTTAGGATTGGATATTTGGCCCTAAATCTATCGTTTTACTAGGAACTAAACTATTATATACTGCTTTTTTAACATAATCTAGACTAACATTTTCTTTAAAAGCATTTGCTTGAAATCACGCACGTTAATCATGACTTATCTATACTTTAATATCAATTAATGTATCTCATACAGATATCCTCAAGTTTATCTTGCTTCCTTTTCGACTTGTATAGCTACTATTTAAACTCGGGTCGTAACCAAAAAGACTGGATTTCTCCCTGCTTATCAATCTCAGCAATTGTATCTTTAAAAATTCTACAGAATCAAGATTCTCGTATTCCGTCTTAGAAGCTATCTTCATCCAGCCCGTTTTGTCATCATAATATGTTTCCCAATCATTTGCAGACTTTACTCGAAAACTGTCTCCACCTTCAATGTCTGTGTTGATAAGTAAAATACTACCCTCATCTGCCTTAGGAGGAATCAAGTTTTTCTTAATCCAGGTACAGTCGTGATGATACCCCCATAACTGAGTAGATTCCATATCTTCAGAATTAAAACCAAGAAACAAATAAATAAAACTAAAGGTTATATCACTATTTTTAATTGGTAATGCAATTAATTCTTTTGTGTTGGTATTATATATTAGCTGTTCATATAGATTTCGTTCTTTTTTTATAATTTTAAACATGTATTCTCCTATCTCACATCATTAAAGTGAACAATTTGATTTGTATCCAAATCAACAACCAACTCCTATATTCCTTCTACGTGATTATAATATGAATTTTATAATCACGTAGAAAGGGCTCAGCAACTGAAGGGCGCTAGCCTTCAATTTTCCCAAAAAATATGTCCAAAATGTTGACAGTATTTCAAAAATTCTAAAAAAGCTCCAGTGAATTTGAGTTTCTATGATTTTTTCAAATCTACTTTATTTGTTTAAAAGTTTTATAATGCTCATATGCGTAGCAAACACTTTCGTCACTTCCTTATTATTCTGAAACGACTATTGAAAAATAAAAATATTTTCCATTGCTATCTACATACTGGTTGATATAATTTTTGGCCACAGAAATCGACTCCAGTGAATCATTATCTTTATTTTTAGGAGAATAGTACCAGCTATCATAAGTTATATCAAACATATCGCCTTGTCTTAAATACACATCTCCACCAAGAATAACAAACTTTTTTGATTCTATCCAGTCAATATAGGCCAACATATCTTGATATGTATATGCATAACTTTCGACACCTAATTCTGCTAAAGAGCTACCTTTATTTTCAAAATTAAATTTACCTAGTTCCATATGATTGGACTCCTACTTATTTCATTTTTATTACGTTACTTTTTCGAGCTGGTTATTGACATTATAGGTATAGGTCTCCTTATCTCCGAGACTGGTCATGCGCTCCACTAGATTGGAAAGCTGGTCATAGCTGTAACAGTTCTGACTGAGAGGATCCGTGTCCTCACCTGGGTAACTATCCTCTGTTAAGAAAGTACCCCCCTGACTATCATAATATCTTGCTCGTAAATAGTCAATATCTCATATTTCTTAACTTTAATACATTCTAAGTTTCCAAAACAGGGCTAACTTCATTGAGCTAACCCTATTTGAAACTATATTATAAAGTTCTTTAATTTAAATTTGAATGAAACTAACAATCTTTTACTTGCTTTAGTCATAAGTCACTTGTATTTTAAACTCAATCCTTGTATCCGATACATTCTTAATTCTAATCTTGAAATCTTTCTTTGAAGCAAACGAAAAAAGTGCATTTTGAGGTGGATCCATGATAATACCTTCGCGATCGACACCAATGCCATTATGAGGATTCTCTAACATCGTTACATCCCAGCTTTGTGTTTTTTCATTGTAATCATAGGTCTCAATCCGAGAATCCTTAATATTATATCCAATTCCTTTTTCAGGTTCAAACCAATCATCGCCTCGCAAAAGCTTTATCTTTCCATCTGTAGTAACGGGAATTACCCTCACATGAATGATAGAATCCAAACTCTTGGAGTGTCCTCTGACTGTTACACTTGTTTCTTCATTTGGGAGTAAAATAATCGTATCTCTTTTAAAGACACTTCTCAAGACTAATATAACTGGTAGTGTTAATAGCAAAATGATTAAAATCATTAAATTTGATTTTTTCATTTTATCTTCCTCCTTCACGATTATTTTAGGTGAGACCTCACTTTTTTGCTTACTATTATAAAATGAAGTTGAGACAGTATTTCTCAACTTCATCTATATTATTTTTGCTTCCCGATTGCATTATACCTAATTGTATCCCTTTTGAAAATGTTTCTCAAGACTAATTGCACTAATAGAATTAACTATAATATAGTTACAATTACTAAATTTGATTTCTTACTTGATCCCAGGCTCTATTATTTATAATCAACTTCCATTTTAAAAACTATTAATTTATTTGATAAATTTTTTACTTTAATATTAAAATCAATTTTGGAGTTAAACGTAAAAAGAAAAGCTTGAGATGTTTCCATAATAATACCTTCGTGATCAACACCAATGCCATTATAAGGATTCTCTAACACAACGATTTTTGTTGTTTCTGTTTCCGAATCGTATTTCCAATGTTCAACCTGACTTTTCTCAATATTATAATGTATACTATTATCATAGTCAGACCAACTCCTCCCGTATGATAACTTTACCTTACCATCTGTACTTAGACGAGTTAATTGAATATCCGTATAAGAATCTAAGCTTATTGAATTCCCCTTAATTACTATGTCTTTTTCAGAGTTTGGCAATAAAATATGATATCCCCTTGTTAATTCCTTAATAATCATGACTATTGTTATTAATATCAATAATACAATGTATTTTTTCTTCATCCTATTTGTTTCTCTTTCTATCCCTATAAATTCTTCTCAATGCTTAGTTGTGCAATACAAATTAGCTTCTCTTCCTTTGATTCTTAGAACAGTTTATCTATAAAACATCATTATACTGCCAAAAGAAATGGGCATCCTTTAACTCCAAATGTTCTATCTGAATATCACGACAAATAATTGTTATATCCGTAATACCTAAATCAATTCTGCACTCAACAAAATTTTTATTTTGAACATACTGAAGCAACGTGAAATTTTGTGCGGAATAACCAAGTCGTGTCTTTTTCAAACTTTTGACATTATAATCTCGCCAATTCTTCCATAGAGCATCTGTTGTATACTCTACTTTGCCACATAAAAGGAAGGTTACGCGCCAATATTTTTCTTGATCATCCTCATACTCAATAACAGTTTCATCCCCAAAATAGGACACATAAAAATTGTAAATAGTTGCATCCCAATAATATGTTAAGTCTAATTCTTTTTGTTTTTGTTCAATATTCATATTTCTATTTATATTTCTATTTAATAATATTCAGTCATACTTATCCCATGGAATATGGGCATCTGGACTGCTTTTGTTAACAATAAAACTTAGTGGAACAATCTCTACATCCCCAAGATTGTCAACTGAATAACGTTGACTGCCATTTTTGAACCAGCGTTCTAGAACGACATCATAGAGCATGAAGTGAGACTTTTCGTTAATCTATTGCGTTTTCGCTAATCATCTTTACATTCCCCCAATTTTCAACTGAAAACTGACTAGGATAAGCGGAACGCCAATCTGAAATAAGTTTATTTTTCAAAATATCATTTGCAATTTCAGTGTATACTTTTATATCTAGTTTGTTTTGAGTGATGTATTGTTCGACTGGATACTCTTGCTTATAATCATCTGAAAATATCCTTATTTTCTGAATTAGTTGATTTGATTGATGTTGATACATGTATTCAACATGTAAAATATCTGAGTTAGGTAAATCAACATTTATGACAATTGAAACTTGCCCATTTACCAACTCATTATCGGGATAACTAAATGAGTAAAAAATGCCATCAATATTCTTAGGTAAGCTATTTTTCTTGTAGCTTTCCCCGGTTACTCCGTATAGTAAGCCTCTTGTACGTTTTTTTTCCATATCGGGTAAAGATTCTAAAGTAGAAGCTGTTGGAGATAACCAGGACCCTACATTATGATGGTACTCGTCATGATACATTTCTTCAAAAACATTACTATATCGTGGCTTTAAAAAAATGAAAGCGAGTGGTAGTAGCATGATTACAAATGCCCCTATAGATAAGCTATAAAACATTTTTTTATTCATTTAGCGACCTCTTTCTTGTTAATCAATATAATCGTGCAAATCAGCTTTTTATAAAAAGATTTGAAAAATTCTTATAACTCCTACTACTACATTTTTATACTTGATAGAAAGTACTTTTTGCATCAGTAAGCTACTCTATTCAGAAAAACTTAGTGGCACAATCTCTACATCCCCAAGATTCTCAACTGAGTAACGTTGACTGCCATTTTTGAACCAGCGTTCTAGAACGACATCATAGAGCATGAAGTGGGATTTTTCTTTAATCCAAGCTTCATCAATCCCATAAGGCTTTAAATACTCTAGTGCTTCGTTGGGATTAGTTAAGTAAAAATTTGGTTTTTCCACAGTGCCCGCTCTCTTAAAATACGACTCCAAATTTATCTCTCCGCTATCCTTATTTCTTATATTATACCCAGCTAAGTAGTATGCCAGTGAACTTTTAGAATCCGAAATTTCGATAGTTTGGTTAAGATTTTTATTCTTATAATTGTATCTAATAAATAGATATCTCCCATCAGATAATAGTTGCTGGTATTCAATAATAAAAGTTTCTTCAAAACCTACAATCACTTCTAAACTTTCATTTTCAGACAAGCCTGCATCAAGTCCTATGGAAATTATCCTGTCTGGATCTCTAAACGATTGACTCCCGTCAACGGCTTTACTAAAATCAGCGAGTCCAGGTAAAACACCACTATGGGTTTCTGCATAGTTCATCTCTAAAAAGACATTACTTAAAGATTCATACACTCCTTTATAATAATTCTTTTGATACAAACGATATAGACCAGACAAAGTTAGAAAAACTAATATCGTTATGACTAGAATTTTTAAAATTTTTTTCATGACTTTTTCCTTACTTAAATCTTGGATAAACTGATAAGCAACATTATTCTTCTCTTTTAACATCTCCATTGCTTGGGTATCATCCTATTCAGAAAAACTGAGTGGCACAATCTCTACATCCCCAAGATTGTCAACTGAGTAACGTTGACTACCATTTTTAAACCAGCGTTCTAGAACGACATCATAGAGCATGAAGTGGGATTTTTCTTTAATCCAAGCTTCATCAATCCCATGAGGTTTTAAATACTCTAGTACTTCGTTGGGATCTGTTAGCTGAAAACTTGGTAAACCTTTAGTCGAACTAAAACCATAGGAAATTTTCAAATATGATGCTAAATCAAGTTCTCCTCTAGTCTTTATTTCTATACGATAACCGGTCAATCCGTATGCTAATGATTGATCCGATTCTGAAACCTCAATAGTTTGTTTGAGTATTTTATCGCTATAATCATAGTCAATAAAAAGATATCTACCGTCAGGTAACGTCCGCCTATACTCAATTAGAAATGTTTCTTCAATACCTACATACACTAATATAATTTCACTTTCAGATAAGCCTGATTCAAGACTCATACCAACTGTAATGTCCTTATCGCGATATGATTGGCCTCCGTCAACGGCTTTACTAAAATCAGCAAGTCCAGGTAAAATACCACTATGGGTTTCTGCATAGTTCATCTCTAAAAAGACATTACTTAAAGATTCATACACTCCTTTATAATAATTCTTTTGATACAAACGATATAAACCAAACAAAGTTAGAAAAACTAATACAGTTATGACTAGGATTTTTAAAATTTTTTTCATCTACCTTTTTCCTTACTTACATTTGGCCCAAGTTAAAAATAGTTGAGATGTAGGCTTCTTTTTCTTTGACACCCTAATTTTTTCAGATTTGAGCATTCATGTGGGTCGAATAGCTTATATTTAGAAAATATTTGGCTATTCGAAGCTTCTAATGCCTAAAATACACCTATATTCTAACAATTCTAAGTCTAGAATACTTGAGTTTTTAAAAATCTTGACTGTTCGAACTGTTTGACAGGCAATTTTAGAGTGAAGTTAAACCATTCGACAGTTCGAAAAAGTCAAAACTAGCATGCATCCTTTATTTTAATCTCAACTCATAAGACATTTTCTTATAATCATTATACTATAAAATCTTAGACGGCGACAATAAGACTAGTTTTTGACGAACTCCCTTTAACAAAAAAAACTAGAAGTAGAAATCCTACTTCTAAGTTTTAAGGATACTTGATTTAAAAATTATCTACTCAAATAACTGATAGTAATCTGAAATCTTCATCTTGGCTTTTTGATCCTTGTTTAAATCTTGGATGATTCGTCCTTCTTTCATAACAATCAAACGATTTCCATACTTAAGAGCATCTTCCATATGGTGGGTAATCATCAATGCTGTAAGATGGTCCTTGCTGACAAAGTCATCTGTCAATTCCATCAAGGCTACACTTGTTTTAGGGTCAAGAGCAGCTGTATGTTCATCCAACAAAAGGAGTTCTGGACGTTTTAAGGTTGCCATCAAGAGGCTCAAGGCCTGTCTTTGTCCACCTGACAAGAATTCAATCGGTGTATCCAAGTGTTTTTCTAGACCATTTCCGACTTTCTCAATGATTGCTTGAAATTCTTCCTTGTAAGCTGAGAGTCTTCTCGGAAAGAGTCCACGTTTTTCACCACGAAACTTGGCAATCAAGAGGTTTTCTGCAACTGTCATACGTGGAGCTGTTCCCATCTTTGGATCTTGAAAGACACGAGAGAGATACTTGGCCCGTTTTTCAGGGCTGAAATTTGTGACATCCTCACCCATGATACGAATACTACCACTGGTTAAAGGTAAAGTTCCCGCAATGCTATTAAAGAGAGTTGATTTCCCCGCTCCATTTCCACCCAGTATTGTGATGAAGTCATGTTCATAAATATCAAGCGAAACATCGTTTAGGATAATCTTTTCCTCGTCAAAGCCATTTTTCACAATTTTTGTGGCATTTTTTAATTCTACAATTGCTGTCATTTGCTTAACTTGACTCCTTTCAAGTATTTATCCTTAAGGGTTGGAATGACTAGACAAGTGGCTAGGATAAGAGCACTGTATAGACGGAGATAGCTAGTATTAAAGCCAAGAGCAATAACTACCCACACTAGAAATTGGTAGCTAATAGAACCAACAACAATGGTCACCAAGCGTTCTGCTAGAGTCAAACTCTTAAAGAGTACTTCACCAATAATCAAGCTAGCAAGCCCGACAACGATAACTCCAATTCCTCGAGAAACATCCGCATAACCTTCTTGCTGAGCGATAAGAGCTCCTGCAAGGGCGATGACACCATTTGACAAGACCAAGCCCATAAGTTCCATACGTCCCGTATTGATACCAAAACTACGAGCCATATCCGGATTATCTCCTGTTGCGATATAAGCTTGCCCCAATTTAGTATCTAGGAAGAAAAGCATGAGTAAAATAACCAAAGTCACAAAAATTAAACCTGTCAGTAATTGATTAACTTCAGATGAAAATGGAAGAACATCTTGGATTTGTTTAGTCCCTAGAAGACCAAGGTTAGCCCTTCCCATTATCATGAGCATGATAGAATGGCAGGAAGTCATGACTAGAATTCCAGATAAGAGAGTTGGTATTTTACCTTTAGTATAGAGTAGACCAGTCGCTAAACCTGCAAGACAGCCTGCTCCAACAGCTACTAAGGTAGCAAGAAAAGGATTGACACCTTGTGTAATTAGAGTTACTGCTACCGCTCCTCCAAGTGGGAAGGAACCCTCGGTTGTCATATCTGGAAAGTTGAGGATTCGAAAGGTCATAAAGATTCCCAAACCTAGAATAGCCCAGACGAATCCTTGAGAGATAATCGATACTATCATGTTACATTCATTTCCTTCTTTTAAAAATTGGAGGAGATGTCTCCAACTCCTCCTTTATTATTATTCAATCACTTGACCAGCTTCTTTTATAACTGATTCAGGAATAGTAATTCCAAGTTCTTGAGCCACTTTTTTATTGATAACTGATTTACCAGTTGAGAAGACATTAACTGGTGTATCTGCAGGTTTTTCACCCTTCAATACTTTGGCAATCATCTTACCGGTAGCAACACCAAGATCGTGTTGATCCACAACGACTGATGCCAAACCTCCTGCTTCTACCATTGCAGTTGCACTTGGGTAAATTGGTTTTTTAGCTGTTTGGTTACTTGATACTACAGTTGAGAACGCAGATGCGATTGTGTTGTCAATTGGAACCCAGATTGCATCTACTTTTCCAGTCATAACGTTTACTGTAGAAGCAATTTCGTTAGTAGACGGAACTGCAAAAGTCTCTACTTTCAAACCAGCTTTTTCAGCGTAAGCTTTGAACTCTTCAACTTGTGATTTAGAGTTATCTTCACTACTTGAGTAAAGAGCTCCAACTGTCTTGACATCAGGAGTCAATGTTTTAATTAATGCTACCTGTTGTTCAGCAGGGTTATGGTCAGATACCCCTGTGATGTTTCCACCTGGTTTTTCCAAGTTTTGTACAAGGTTAGCTCCAACTGGGTCTGTAATAGCTGCCATGATAACAGGAAGATCTTTTGTTGCACTTGCTAGTCCTTGAGCTGCTGGTGTCGCGATACCGACAACAATATCATTTCCATTTGACACCAATTGTTTACTCATTGTCGCAACCTTACTTGATCACCTTCTGAATTCATAAAGTCGATTTTAACTTGGTCGCCTTTATAGCCTTCTTCAGCAAGTCCATCTTCAATTCCTTGGTAAATCAGGTCAAGCGACGGATGGCTGACGAATTGTAGGACACCAACTTTAGCTGTTTTATTAGCCGTTTCAGTTTTAGTTTCTTGTTTCGTTAAGTTAGAGTAGACCAAGCTTCCTCCAACTACAAGTGCTATTGCTGCGATAATACCAATTAAACGTTTATTCATATTTATTTCTCCTTATTTCACTTAAACTTCGTAATGTTCATTTCACTTTCAATATAACTTTACCAAGCGTCGCCATCGTTTAAATTCCATCATATACCTCCAAAACAAAAGAAAAAGTCCTCACACAAAAAACTTGTGTGAGGACGTCGATGCGCGGTGCCACCTCAATTATAGGGAATCCTCCCTATCTCTCAATCTCGCTTCACGAGTTGCACTGTAAGGTGTGCACACCGAATTCTTATGATTTCAAATTCTTTATAACATTCAGCCCAATTTTCATCATCTCTATCTATCTGTTTCCACCAACCACAGACTCTCTAAAAAATTTTAATGATTACTTTCTGAATGATTCGATTATATCATTTTAAAAATGCTTGTCAAGTGATTTTATGAATTATTTTTTTAAAAAAGTAAAATTCTTACGGATTTTATAAAAAAATATCTTTAAATTAACCTGAATTACGTAGTCCTGTAGCGATTCCGTTAATAGTTGTATGGATTAATCTTTCTTCATCTGAAGATAACTCACCACGACGTTGACGCTTTATCAATTCCAACTGGATATAGTTGAGAATGTTAAAGTAAGGCATACGATAGTTTAGACTAGCCTTCAAATAGGGATTTTCTGCCAAAAGATCATCATGTCCTTCGATTGCTAAAATGACATTCTTAGTCAACTGCCACTCATCTAAAATAGTGTAATAGATTGCTTGTACTTCTTCGCTTTCACATAGCTTAGCGTACTCAAAGGCAATATTCATATTTGATTTTGATAAGACCATGTCTACGTTAGAAAGTAGTGACTGGAAGAATGGCCAGTTTTGATACATATCTCGAAGGTATTCGATATTTTGTGGATCTTGGTCAATAAATTCCTTAAACTAGAACCTACACCATACCAACCTGGAAACATAACACGACTTTGTGACCAAGAGAATACCCATGGAATAGCACGAAGTCCACCAATTTCAGTGATGGTTTTACGAGCAGCTGGACGAGAGCCAATATTAAAGCTTGAAATATTCTTGATTGGACTTGACTCAAAGAAGTAGTCATAGAAATGTTCATTTCCAAATACCAAGTCACGGTAAATATCATAAGAACGATTAACTACCTGGTCCATAATGGCTTCATAATGATTTGAAGTATTGGTGTCACTCTTCTTCTGTGTAATCATCCGGTTGATGGCTGCAGATACTAACATTTCTAAGTTATAGTAGGCTGCATCTTTATTACCATATTTATTGCCAATTACTTCACCTTGCTCGGTCAAACGGATACGATCTTTGATAGACTTGAGCGGTTGAGAAGCAATGGCATCATATGTTGGTCCACCTCCACGGCCAACAGTCCCCCCACGTCCATGGAAGAAGGTAACTTTAACACCAAATTCATCACCGATAGCTGTTAGTTGTTGTTGAGCCTTATAAAGGGTCCAACATGAAGATAGGTAACCACCATCTTTGTTACTGTCAGAGTAGCCAAGCATGATTTCCTGATAATTATTTTTTGAAGCAATCCATTTTTTAGCTAATGGGAGTGAGAAATATTTTCTCATGGTTTCTTCAGAATGGTCCAAGTCTTCAATAGTCTCAAACAGAGGAACAATTTGAACACGCGCTTTTTCTGCATCCACAAGGCCAACTTCTTTGAGCATAATGGCAAGTTCTAACATATCAGACACACTAGTTGCGTGAGAGATAATGGTTTGACGAATGACATCTTCCCCTAAGCGGTCTTTTAATTCACGAGCAGTTTGGAAGATAGCCAACTCTTTTTCGAGTAGTTCAGATTTTTGTGCATGAGTTGCAGACAAAATGCGAGGATCCTCTAGCAACTCATGTAAAAGCAAGTCACATTTTTCGTCTTCTGATAGTTCACTATAGTGGTCATTGATACCAGCGGATGCAAGCAATTCAGCTACACAGGCTTCATGAACACTAGAATCTTGACGCATATCAATAGAAGCCAAGTAGAAACCAAAGACTTCTACTGCTTCTAAAAGTTCAGCAAATTCACCCGTAATTAAAGCTTCTGCCTTATTCTCAATCAAGGAATCATGAATGGTATTTAAATCATCTTTAAATTCTTCTACAGTTTGGTAATAAGGAGCACGATCGTCTGCTAATTCCTGTATAGCACCTGAGATACGACTACCGATGTAATCTGAAATCACTCCTTGTTGATGACTATTTCCCCCAATAAAACCTGCAACAGGACGACGCTCTTCTACCGTAGAACCAACTAGAGACCATTGTTTTAAGTTGAGCAAGGTCTGGATTAGTTTTGATTGAATCAAGTGGAAAGCACGGCGATAAGGTTCTTTTTCACGAAAGACTGAATTGTCACCTGAACGTTCAGCCATCTCTTCTACTGCTTTACTTGTTTTTGAAAGATTGGTTGAGAGAGAAAAGTTAAGGTAAAGACTAGAAATCTTGCTGATATAGTAATTTAAAATAACTTCACTTTGAATCGTTGCTGAGCGTTTAAGTGTCTCAGCTGTCACAAATGGATTTCCGTCTCGGTCCCCACCAATCCACATACCCATGGTAATTGGTTTAGGCTGATTCAAATCAATCCCTTGCTCCTTAGCCAGACGTTTGTACTCCAGCATTAGGTTCGGAATGGCTTGAAGGAAGGAACTATTGTAGTATTCCATAACGTTAGTGATTTCATTGGTCACTTTAGTTTCTTCTCACGAATCATGTCCGTCTGCATGATGATTTGAATATAACGGCGGAGATCATTATGCCATTTATCCTTGTTAATCAAGCCCATCTTCACATCGCGGTATTTTCGTAAAAGATTATGAATATGATTGGTCAGGTCCAGCATACTTTTACGTTGCACTTGGGTTGGGTGGGCCGTTAAAACAGGTACCACATTTAACTGCTCAAGAATTTCTCTAGCATTTTCTTTCTCTGCAACTATTTTAATGGTTGTTGAAAGTTTACCAAGATAATCTTGGTCCACGTTATTCAGGTGGTTGATTTCGTAGGCCAAGTCAACATCTTCTGAAATATTGATCAAAAGTGGCAAAATTGAAAAGTAACGAGAAATATAGACCATCTCATCATTTGTAAGATTAGTTACAATTTCATTAAGACCTTGATAGTCTTCGTTAGTTGACAATTCTTTCAATTGCATAATCTTGTCAAAAGTCTCAGGAGACAACATATTTTTAGTGATGTCTTCCAACAACTCTGTCAAAATTTGAACTTCTTCTTTTACAACTGATTTATTACTATAATTCTCTAATTTTTGAAGAGACATTTTTTCTCCTTTTTAAGCTGTCTTTAGATACGGTAACCCATTTCACTGTATAGTTTTGCACGGTTTTCACTGGCATCAATATTGAGAACAAAGGCAATAGCTACGGATAAAACTAAAAGACTATTTCCCCCTTGTGACAGGAAGGGGAAGGTTACTCCCGTCGAAGGGATCAAGCCTGAAATTCCACCGATATTAACAAAGACCTGAACTAAAATCATACCACCAATACCAATAGCCATCATTGAGTTGAAAGGATCCTTGGCCCTAATACCAACCAAAATAATACGTAAAATCAAGAAGAAAACAAGGGCTAAAATAAGACTAGCTCCAACAAAACCAAATTCTTCAATCACAATAGAAAAGACAAAATCCGTGTGGGCTTCTGGAAGGTAGCCACGTTTTTCAATCGAATTCCCCAAACCTAGACCAAACCAACCACCATTAACCATGGCATAATAGGAATTGGCCAATTGGTGCCCAGCTCCAGCGACATCATCAAAGGGATTGAAAAAGGCGCTAAAACGTTTTGCTACATAACCAAATACAGGGATTTTAGAAAATTTCTCAACACCAATAAACTTAATAGCCGTCAATGATAGGGTAGACGCTCCTATTAGCAAACCTATGATAGTTCCAAACCAGCGATGGGCAATACCACTAATTGTATACATTATTATAGATACCAATAGTAAAATGGTTGCATTTCCTAGGTCTGGGAAAATAGCCAAACTACCAATCATTACCAAAAGAACAAAACGCCAATCGTTAAAAGCTCTCGGAAACCACTGATTTTGTGTCAAAACTTGGAAATCATATACGCCAATTTCTTCTTGTTGTTTAGAAAAACGTTGAGCAAGATACCAAATAATAATAATCTTTAGGTACTCAGCAGGCTGAATCGTAACCGGTCCAACCTTAATCCAACCATAAGCTCCATTGATTGGAATCCCAACTAAACGAGCCAAAGCTAGTAAGATTAACTCAGCAAACATGACTATAAAAATCAAGCGTTCATTTCGTAAAAAACCTAATCTTAATTTATAAATTAAGGCGATAAGGAACAAACTGACTAGCCAAAATAGTCCTTGGTTTCGAACTAATTGAAAGGCACTTTTACCTTCTTCAATCAATGTTGCACTTGTCGTCGAATAAACTACTATCAAGCCTAAAATAGACAAGAGTAGATATGGCACTAAAATGGAATAATTCAGCAGGTGCCTTTTACTAATTTTCATACTTCACCATCTATCTATAGAAAATCTTGTTTTCTTTCATCATTTCTAGTTTTACATGCTATTATACCATTTTTTAGCCTAGAAAAAAACTCTTACAGTGAAAACATTCGAATTTTACTTAAGACTGACTTCGGACTAGAATGTAAAACACTTTAATGTTGTGTTTTTACATAATCAAAAACTACCTCCCAAATAAAGGAAGGCAGTTATTACTATCTTAGTTTGATGAACTACTGCTACTGTCAGTAGTTGCTTCACCCTTGATGTACTGAGTAAAGATATTTTGGAATGTTTGGTCTTTGACTTTGATGTTGGCATCTGTCAATTCTTTACCGATAACACCTTGAACAAAGGTTGCATCATTTTGTTTTTGAGTCAAAATAATTGTTTTGAGCTTTTCTTTATAATCTTCCCAGTTAGAAGATTTTTCTGTCTTCTTAATTAATTTTACAATATAGAAGCTGTTTGAATAAGCTTGTGTACCTGGAGCTGTAATCACATCTGAGATTCCATCAACATTAAGTGCAAAAGCTGCTTTTTTAACAACGTCTGGCAATTCTGTTGATGCAGAGTCAAAGGTGATTTCTCCACCATTTGCTTTTGTTTTTTCATCAGTTGAATTATCCTTAGCCAATTGGGCAAAGTCAGCTCCAGATTCTTTTGCTTTGGCTAGTACTTCTTTTGCCTTATCTTCACTATCAAGTTTAATAATTTGAGCCGTTACTTCTGGTGTGTACTCTTCAAAAGCTTTTTTGTAGTTTTCATCTGTTAATTCAGCTTCAGCGGCTTTCTTCACTGCAAACTCAACCAATTTACTTGTTCGGATTTGAGCCTTACGACTTTCAGCAGTCATACCTGAACGAGCTAGAACTGTTTGATAGCTATCACCATATTTCTTTTGTTCTTCTGCAACGGCTTCTTCTACTTCTTTATCACTAACTTCTGAACCGTATTGTTTTTCAAAAACTTTTTGAATGGTCATGTTAAGCAAGACTTGTTGAGCAGTTGGATTATTTTTAACTTCATCATAGAATTGATGTTCTGTAATCACATCACCCTTCATACTGATCAAGTCTGCTCCTTGAGAGCTATTGGAACAAGCAGCCAAAGTAGCTACTGACAACAAGGTGATGGCTCCTGCCATTAGTTTTTTCTTCATGTTTACTCCTTTTTCTAAAAACGGTCGAAAATTTCTTTAGACCGACTCAATCATTATACCATATTTTAAAGCAGATAACTTAAATAAGACTAAAAATACTAGCTTTTAAATTTTAAATGATTCCAGTTTTTCTTATTCCAAAAAGAACCTGAACAACAGTTCAAGTTCTTGTTTATCGTGTGTTAATTTTTTAGTGACGTCCTTTGTAAGTCAGACCTGCTAAACCAAGACTTGCTAGGAGAAGGCCTACTAGAGAAAGTGAAGAACTTTGTTCACCCGTGTTTGGCAGAGCTGGAGTTTCTTTTTTCGAAGTAGGTTTGTCAGCTTTAGAGTTTGAAGTTTGCCCAACAGGTTTCACAGGAGCTGTTGGAGCAGTATTCGAATTAGTTTGTGATTTAAGCTCTGGCTTAACTTCTGGTTTTGAAGTATCAGAAGGTTTAGGTGCCGGTTTTACTTCTGGTTTTGGTGTCTCTGAAGGCTTAGGTTCCGGTTTTACTTCTGGTTTCGGTGTTTCTGAAGGCTTAGGTTCTGGCTTAACTTCTGGTTTTGGTCTCTCTGAAGGTTTAGGTGCCGGTTTTACTTCTGGTTTCGGAGTCTCTGAAGGCTTAGGTGCCGGTTTTACTTCTGGTTTCGGAGTCTCTGAAGGCTTAAGTTCCGGTTTTACTTCTGGTTTTGAAGTATCAGAAGGTTTAGGTTCTGGCTTAACTTCTGGTTTCGGAGTCTCTGAAGGCTTAGGTTCCGGTTTTACCTCTGGTTTCGGTGTATCTAAAGGCTTAGTTTCAGGTTTTACTTCTGGTTTTGAAGTATCAGAAGGTTTAGTTTCCGGTTTTACTTCTGGTTTCGGTGTATCAGATGGTTTAGTTTCTGGCTTAACTTCTGGTTTTGAAGTATCAGAAGGTTTGGCATCAGCATTTACCTTCTTATATCTTAGAAACGTGTATTGACGTCCATCCGCAAAACCAAAATGTCTATTCATTGTCCGGTAGTCCACATTAAAATCTGGCATCCAGCTACGATTCGTAACTACCTCATAGCCATCAATATTTTTATAGATATTGATAGTTTCTCCAGGGTTTAAAACCCCCATTTCGTGAGTTATCTCCTCTCCCGTATCTGCATCTAAATAATCGATAAGATATTTGATAGGCTTTTGATTTTCGTCAGCTTTTGGTTTAGGTTCTGGCTTAACTTCTGGTTTCGGAGTTTCTGAAGGCTTAGTTTCTGGCTTAACTTCTGGTTTCGGTGTATCAGATGGTTTAGTTTCCGGTTTTACTTCTGGTTTCGGAGTTTCTGATGGTTTGGCATCCGCATTTACCTTCTTATACGATAGATCCATAAATCGACGCCCGTCCGAAAACCCAAAGTCTCTGCTTACTATGCGGTAGGTCGCATTAAAACCGGGCATCCACTCATCAAAATTCGAGACCACCTGATAGCCATCAATATCTTTATAAATATTGACAATCTCACCAGGATTTATAGTTCCAGTTTTTCTCGGAGCTATTTCCTCCCCCGTATCTTTATCATAATATGCGATAGTGTATTTTAACGGCCTTGTTTCTTCAGCTTTTACAATGCTGATCCCAAAAACAGACTCATTCGTTAAAACTGGTGCAACAACACCAAGAACAGCAACAGATAGCAAAGAAACACCAAGTTTGGTCACTTTATTTGTTTTCATCATTTCCTCCTTAGGAATGTAGAATTACTTTTTAGGTGGGCAAATACTACAAAATCCTAATTTTTTTGATTTTAGTGTTTCGAAAATACACCTCAAGCACTTGAGCGACAAGGGTTTTGGTGTATCGCCTAAGGACCGTTAAACGATACACTTAAAAAACAAAAAAATACCAATCCAACACAGGCTAAAAACCTTGTTAAATTCGTATTTTCTGAAATATTCACATTGTTATTTTGAATGTTTCGCCAAACGGTCGTTAATCGAAACATATTTACGCCTTCATTGTAGCATTTTATCTTGTTTTTAGCAAGAAATTTGCGAAACTTTTTTGCGATTGTTGGCCACCTTGTTTCGTTCCAAGACTTTATAGATGGTGGAGGTCGAAATTCGTTCTGTTTTTGCTATTGTTCTGATGCTTGTCCCCCCTGCCAAATACTGCTCAATGATTCTCTCCTCCTTCTCTTTCGAAATTCGCTTGGCACCTAGTTTGACACCATTTTCCTTGGCTTTACGAAGTCCTTCACGGGTACGAAATCGTAAATTTTCCAGCTCGCTTTCTGCCACAAAACCTAAAATGACGCAAAGTAACCTACCAATGAGCGAGTCAGTTTCCAGTTTTTCATGCAAACTGACTAGCTGAATAGCCGAAGCATTGAATTGTTCAATCAGTTCTAACAATTTGAACATAGAGCGAGTCAGGCGATCTAACTTATAGATAGTAAAAGTGACCTGCTTGCCTTCCTTTGAAAGATCACAAGCCAATTTTAAGGCTTTTTCGAGTTCTGGGCGTGCATTGTTTGAACCAGATTCACGTTCGATAAAGAGCTGGTCGCAGTGCTTAAGAGCCTCGATTTGCACCTCCAAGCCCAAATCTTGCTTTTGAGTAGAAACGCGAGCATAGCCTATATTGATGGTGGTTTGAAACATAAAAATCCTCCTGTTTTTGATACAGAAGGATTATACGATTTTTTGAAATTATTCCATTTCAGGTAAACTTACATTTTCCACATTTTTTCTCAGCATGAGAATTCCGTCTCCGAGTGGAACTAATGTCGCGGTAATACCAGGATTGTCTAGAGTTGCATCAAAAAGTCGTTGTAAACCTCGATAGATGGTTCGTTGACCTCTACGGACTTCCATAATATCCTTAGCAATGTCTCCACCTTGGAAAATATCATCCAAAACAACCACTCCTCCAACATCCAGATGTTTAAAGATTTCTGGTAGAAAGACGATATACTTAGACTTGGCTGAGTCCATAAATACAAAGTCGTAGGACTCTGTTAAGGTCGATAAAACATCTACAGCATCGCCTTCTAAAAGGGTAATCTGCTTGCGACTATCAAAGCGATCAAAATTCTCCTTGGCAAAACCAATCATTTCTGGATTACGATCTATAGTCGTGATTTTAGCTTCAGGCGCGTGTTCAGCCATCAAGAGGGCTGAAAAACCAATTGCCGTCCCAATCTCTAAAATATTTTTTGGTTGCATAGTCTCCATGAGAAAACGGAAATAAGCAACCGTTTCATGGGGAATAATGGGAATATTTTCCTTACGAGCAAAGTTTTCTAGCTCTTTTAAGGAACCTGTCACCTGCTTTTGACGCTGGCGCATAAAGTCTACGATTTCTTCTTTGACAACTGGTCGACGCATGTTATGGTTGGCATTTTTACTATAAGATTCTACCATCTTATGCCAATCCTAATTTTTCGACGAGGGCTTCAAACTCATTCAATCGACGCTCAAAGACAGCAAATGCATCGTTGAGGTAATCTTCCTTCTCCATGTCAACACCAGCTTTTCTCATGACATTGAGTGGATAATCCGACTTACCTGCTTTAAGGTAATCGATATAACGGTCACGGTCTTCTTGACTACCGTGGACAATCTTTTCAGCTAAGGCTGAAGCTGCTGCAAATCCTGTTGAATACTGATACACATAGTAGTTGTAGTAGAAATGAGGAATGCGTGCCCATTCGTATTGAATTTGAGGATTGTCTTCCTTGTTAAGTCCATAGTACTCTTGGTTCAAGTCAGCATAGAGATTGTTTAAGAATTCGCTTGTCAAGACTTCACCATTTTGATCGGCTTGGTGAATGGCATGTTCAAACTCAGCGAATTGAGTTTGGCGGAACACTGTTCCACGGAAACCATCCAAGAAGTTGTTTAGAATAGCAAAGCGTGTTGCGTCATCTTGAACTTCTTCCAATAATTTTTCAGTTAGGATATTTTCGTTAGTTGTTGAAGCAATCTCTGCTAAGAAAATTGAGTAATCTCCATAAATATAAGGCTGTGTTTCACGGGTATAGCTTGAGTGCATACTGTGCCCAGTCTCGTGTACAAGAGTAAATAGATTGTCTAGATTATCCTGCCAGTTAAGGAGCATGAAGGCGTTAGTATCGTATGATCCACCAGAATAGGCGCCTGAACGCTTGCCTTGGTTTTCATAAACATCGATCCAACGCTCGCTAAAGGCACGTTTAACACGACTCAAGTAGTCGTCACCTAGTACTGCCAAGGCTTCTTCTGCCTTCTGCAAAGCTTCTTCATAAGTAAAGCTATAGTCTACTGAAGAAAGTGGCGTATAAACATCATACATCTTAAGGTCTGAAATCCCCAAAATCTTTGAACGAAGGGCTAGATAACGGTGTAAAAGTGGTAAATGCTTACGAACTGCAGTCACCAAATTATCATAAACACTTTCTGGGACAAAGTTCATCTGCAAGAGCAGCCTGACGAGCGCTCTCATAATTGCGAACTTTAGCACGGTAGTTTTGCACCTTGACATTTGTTTGCAAAGTCTTAGCATATGTATGCTGGAATTGCTCGTAAGTTGCATAAAGAGCTTCATAAGCACCACGGCGAACTTCACGATTTTTTGACTCCATCAAACGAATGTAAGTCCCGTGAGAGAGTTGTACTTCATTTCCTTCATCATCCAAAACATGAGGGAATGTGATGTCCGCATTGTCCAAGATAGCAAAGGTTTCACTGGCTGCACCAAAAATTTCTCCAGCTCCGGCTAATAATTCCTCTTCACGTTGTGAAAGTACATGATTCTTATTTTGCAAGAGTTTGTCAAAAAAGTGTTTGTAGACTTGAAGTTTTGGCTCAGCTTCTAAAAATGCATGATACTGTTCCTCAGTAATCTCCATAAACTCTGGCTCATAAAAAGAGAATACTTGGTCGAGTTGGCTATACAAAGTCATAGCCTTTGCGTAGTATTCTTGATACTTAGCCTCGCGTGTGTCTTGGTCATTTTTCATATGAGCATAAACATAAAGTTTTTCTAGACGACGATTCAAATCTAGATAAAGCTCAGTAATTTCAAGTAAGCTCGTAGGACTATCTAATAGATGTCCTTCAGAACTAGCTGCTTCTTTGGTAGCCTGGCTTAAAAGTTCAAGTTCTTTTTCCCAAGCTTGGTCAGTTTCATAGATCGTTGATAGATCCCATGTATCTTTTTCATTAATTTCATTTCTTTGTAATACCATAAGATACCTCCATCCTTTCTATTTTACCATATTTTTTGAGAAATATTGATGATAAAATGCTGGCGGGTAAAGGTTTTGTTTATTATTTTGAGGATGCTTGTGATAAAAGGCCAAAAACTCTTTATAATAGGCACTCAAATTCTGGTCAATCTGACAAAAATCTGCTTTTTCGATAGGTCTAATCTGCGGGTACCAATCCTTTAATTCATAGTTGAGGATGTTTTGGCCTTGCTGATAGGCCTGAGCCTGTTTATTCATCCAATAGGGATTTTGATAGTAGAGTTGTTGGCGAATGTAGTAACAAATACTTGGATCTTGCTTAACCGTAAAAGTGGTTAATCCTTGTTTTTGGTAAGGACTTCGTAATATGTCCAAAAAGTTTACCCTTTCCAAAAGGAAATTCCTTGACTTGATAATGTAATCTTGCTCGTAAATCTTGATGAAGGAGATACTTAAGTCTTAAAACTTGTTTTTTCTGATCTATTTCCCAGACATAAAATCCTAGATTTTGGCTAAAATAGAGAAAATCTCTTTGTAGATTTGTCAGCCTATCTTTTAACCAAAGTTTTGTTCCTAATAGCCAGAGAACTTGATATCCTAGACTTCTGTAACCCTGACTTCTAGCTCTTAACATTTTCTGAGGTAAGGGACTGCATTGAACTTCAAGTGCTAGCTTTCCATTTACCAAAACATCTGCTATCTGTTGAATCTCTGCTATGGGAAACTCTAGGGCAACCGTACTATCCTTCTTAGCCCAATGATAGAGGGCTTCTTTATTGCCAAGGTGTTCTGGACTTTCATTTTCGAAATAATAGGAACAGTCTTCTAAGGATTTGTGAGCAAAATGAGTCCGCACAACCTTTCCTTTACGCAAACGAAGTCCACCTCCGCATGCGAGACAGGTATAAGTCTGCCTATTCAATTCATCCTCTAGGGCATTTACTAAGTGGCCTTTGGCATCTCTCGCTACAAACATAGTCTCCTCCTTTTCTACTTTATTCGAAATAGAAAGAAAAAAGACCGGCAATACCGGTCTTTCTTTGGTAGAATTATTTACTTTTTTGTTTTTTTGTATATTTTGTCAACATAGGGATGATATTAGGTATTTGTTCACTTCGAATCACCAAAATTCCATACTCCTGACAACGATTTGCATAAACAGGATTGACCTTTCCTGTACAAACAATGAGTTTATGACAAGTTTCTCATGCGAAGTGATTAGCATAAACCTCTAGTTCATTAATTGCCTCTACTGCTAAGTCGGTCATTTTACAGGAAATAAAAACGATGGACCGGCCCTTACGCAAGATAACATCAATCTCATTTTGAACATTGTCAGCTTCTGGGAAAATCCCATTCCAATCTATTTCTCCACCAACCATACATTCATCAAACAATTGAGATTCAAGTGCCAAGAGATAGAGATACAACTCTAAAACATGACCCTTGCTTCGGCAGAAAATCTGAGCCTCTTGATTAGGAAAGGTATAAACAACTTTCTTTTTATTCTCCAACTTCACTTGAAGCATTCCTGCCTCTTGCAGCAATGGAATTAGTGTCGTTGGGTAGGTGTAAGATTTACCATTATTTGCTAGTGTTTTTTCTGTTTCTGCATGTAGGTCATTTGTTTTTGCTAAGGAGAAAAATTGAGTAACTTGGTACCAGTGACTAGGGTCAGCAATAGCAAGTTTCGCTAATTTTTTTATAGCTACAACCTGTTGCTGGCTAAAAATTGGTCTTTTTGATTTGAGCAACTTGCCACCACGAAGGGCTATTAGCTCTTGGATTGTCAGAGTAGGAATATCTAAATCTTCCTTTAATAATCTACCGGCTTGCCACTTGTACTGCTTACCATTCTCAATATCCATAGCGACTATTGGTAGATTTCGACTTAAGCCATATTGGTAAAGTGATATTGCTAATAGAGAGTCTCCACCAAAAACATCAAGAAGAACCTGGTCATAGTTAGGCAAACTAAAATCTAACTGAGCCTCCAGTTGCTCTAAGGAAACCTGACGAAAAGTTACTCTCTTGACATGAGCTACTTGATCCAAAATAAATTGCCGAAGGGAGAATTTCTCATCATCATCTATCTTGTCCAGAGATAGGAAAAGGAGCTCATCACTATTACTGATATAGGCTTGATAGACATTCTTTTCTAAAACATGTCTATCGTAAAGTTCTACCAAAAGACTAGTCATAGCATACCTCCGTCTATAGAAAATCCCTTGCTTATCTATGCATACACCCAAATTTTACCTACTAGTTTAATTAATCTTATCCACCTCTAGTATAACATAAATAGGATTATAAGACCTCAAACTTTACATTAAGAAAAATGAGTAGATAATATCTATTATCTACTCGCTTAATATTTATTTTACTTTTTTAGCCAACATGGTCGCAAAGCGTAGTTGGATACGATTTCCGTTTCATCACGACGGTGGAGATGGCCAGGATTTTCATTGTATTTGATGATTTCCCAATCCTTGTAGTAATTTGCCAACTCACCCTCTTTAAAGGTAAATGGGAAGTTCACTGAGCAAGGATAATCCTCCGTGTCCATAGCACACACAATCAAATTATAACCTCCAATTGAGGTTTGTTCTTGCATGTTTCGAATAATAGCTGGAATACGATCTGCTTGTAAAAACATGAGCACAACCGTTGATACGATAAAATCATAAGTTTGTCCAATGCTAGCTGAATTGATATCGTAGATACCGACAGGCATTTCTATATCTTCTTGCTCCACAATGCTTTGCAAGATTTCAAGAGATAGCTCATTTTGATCTACAGCTGTGACATCAAAGCCTTGTTGAGCTAGAAAGAGTGCATTTCTTCCTTGACCACATCCTAGGTCTAGTGCCTTACATGGTTTTACTGTATCCATAGCTTCTAAAACTTCCGAATGAACTGGATTAGTATTGTATTTCTTAGGGAAATAATCCTCTGCTTTACAATAAAATTCCAAGTACCATTCCACATCGTCTGTGGCTGCTTCTACTCTGTGCCAGGCTTGCGGTTGCGCCATAGGATTATCAGCACCTGCATCAAAGAGATGCTCAGCTATAACTTCTCCCTCCTCTGTCAACTCAATAAACTTAAGAGTCCCTTTTAATACGGTAATCTTGCCCCAGGTTCCGACCTTAGTATTGTGTTTTCTTTGAACAGCTTCTGGCATGGTGTCCTTATTCCAGACAGGCATGCGTTTGTAAGCAACTAGTTTTTCCATATTCTTCACTCTTTCTATCGATGGTTAACAGCTTTCATCACACGCGCAATATCACGATCTTGCTCACGGCGTTTGATAGACTCACGTTTATCGTAATCATGTTTCCCTTTTGCAAGTCCTAAAAGTAATTTGGCATAGCCATCTTTGATATAAACTTTAAGAGGAACCAAGGTCATCCCCGTCCCTTTTGTTTCTTGCTCTAATTTCTGGATTTGTTTCTTATGGAGCAGGAGTTTACGACGACGTTCGGGTTCCTGATTCCAGATATTTCCTTCTTCATAGGGTGCAATATGCACATTGCTCAGCCAAACTTCCCCATTTTTCACTTGGGCAAACCCATCTTTCAGATTGATGCGGGCTGCTCGAACACTCTTGATCTCAGTTCCTGTCAGGACCATTCCTGCTTCTAGCGTATCTACGATTGTATAGTCGTGGTGCGCCTTTTTATTTTGCGCGACGACCTTTCCCACGCCCTTTGCCATTCTTGGCTCCTTTCTTTACTACTTCCTTATAAAAAGGTTTCTTGCTTTTTTTCTTCTTGTCTTTTGGAGAATGCTTGCGCTTATCACCTAAGCGACCAGATTTTCTTTTGTCTTCTTTCTTATCTGAACGACGCCCTCTATCCTTACGACCAGAACCTTTCAAACCTTTTTCAATGACATCAAATTCACTTGGAATGAAGGAAAAATCGATCTCACCAGTCATCTTATCCGCTCTTTCGACACGAATACGGATCTGCTGCCCAACTCGGAAAGTAATTCCTGATTTCTCCCCACGGAGGGTTAAATCGCGTTCATTAAAATGGTAAAATTCAGGTAGATTGGTAATGTGAATCAATCCCTCAACTGTATTTGGCAATTCGACAAAAAGACCAAATTTAACGATGCTTGAAACAACTGCATCATACTCTTCACCAACGTACTCTTCCATGTATTCAGCTTTTTTCATGGCTTCGACTTCACGCTCTGCCTCGATAGCACGACGCTCACGGTTGGAAGATTGAGTCGCAATCTCTGGAATGACCTGTTCAAAATGATCTGCTACATCCTTAGAACGTCCATAGTCACGAATCATACGATGAACAAGGAGGTCCGGATAACGACGAATTGGGCTGGTAAAGTGAGTGTAGTAGTCTGCAGCTAATCCATAGTGACCGTGATTATGCTCTGAATAGCGAGCCTGCTGCATCGAACGGAGAAGCATCATGGACAATACATCCGCATATGGCTCGCCTTCAACAGCACTCATGATGTCTTGAAGGGCTTCCTGGCTTATCTCACTGGCAGTCCCATAGATTCGTAATCCAAAACTTGAAGCGTAATCAATAAATTTCTGAACTTTTTCAGCTTTAGGCTCCTCGTGAATTCGATAAATAAAAGGAAGTTCCAGCTTGCTAAAGTGCTCGGCAACTGTTTCGTTAGCAATCAACATAAAGGACTCAATCATACGTTCAGCAACACCACGATGACGAAGGACAATATCAACTGGCTTGCCTTTTTTATCGACTAAAATCTTAGCTTCATTGGTATCAAAATTTAAAGCACCACGCTTGATTCGCATACTTTCCAAAGTCTCATGGAGATTGGCCATAAGTTCGATACTAGGAACAATTTTCTTATAGTCTTGTCTCTTCTCCTCGTCACCAGCTAGAATGTCATTGACATCACTATAGGTCATACGGAAACTTGTCTTGATAACAGTCTGAGTAATCGTATAATTACGAACACGACCATTTTTATCAATCTCCATAATAGCAGATTGAGTCAAGCGGTCCACTTGAGGGTTAAGAGAACAGATTCCGTTTGAGAGGCGCTCTGGCAGCATTGGAACTACACGGTCTGTCACATAGACAGAGGTCGCACGATTAAGAGCTTCCTTGTCTAGAGCAGATCCCTCGGTCACATAGTAGGAGACATCGGCAATATGAACACCTAGTTCGATATTTCCATTTTTCAATGGTTTGATGTGAACAGCGTCGTCCAAGTCCTTGGCATCAGCCCCATCAATGGTAAAGGTAATTTCATCTCTTAAGTCTAGACGACCTTCCAGATCTTTCTCTGATGGAGCGTCTGGCACATTTTCTGCCTCTTTGAGAACAGTCTCTGGAAACTCAGATACAATGTCCATTGATTCCAAGACCTCAAGAACATCAATCCCTGCATCTGTAGAATGTCCAACCACATCTAGCACACTAGCGACAAAAAAATCGTGTTTCTTACTTGGGTACTTATCGATAAAGACCTTGAGAACTTCTGTACCGTCTAATTGAATAGCTGGCTTCTTAACGTAGATTGGTTGACTAATCTTTTGATTTTTTGAACGGATGTAACCTGCATACTTGGGTTTTTCCTCATCAAGAACGATTTGACCAACAACCGTCGTCAAACTGTGTTCTAAAATATCGATAATCTTTGCTTCAGCTGCAGTTCCTCTTTGGCGATCCGCAACCTTCTTGATTACAATTTCAACAGTATCGCCATCAATGGCATAGTTCACATCATTTTTTCCTACAAAAAGATCGTCTTCCTCACCTTCGAGACTAACAAAGCCGAAGCCATTTTTATGGGCATGAAAAGTTCCTTTAAGGGTAATTTCCTGTTTCTTCTTTTGATTGATGGTCAAACTTCCATCTTCTTCAAAACGGATCTGGTGTTTTCTTTCCATCAGGGACAAGGTTTTAATGAGCTCTCGAAAATCCTTGGATCCATCCTTTCCGAGAGCTTGTGCTAGGTCATTAACTGTGACTCGTCCCTTCTCTTTTAAATATTCTTTTATTTTATCTTTCATGTTTTCTTTCTAGATTGTTAAATTTTTTTGGTGTAAAACCTTATGTCTTTAAAACAAAAATAGGCTAAGACCTAGTCCCGCCCATTATTTCTTATCTACTTGATAATACCGTCAATGCTAAGGCAATGGCTAGCCAGAAAAAGACCAAGATTCCTGTCAAACGCTGCATCACGGCTTCAAAACCACGAGCCTTGCTACGTTCAAACAAATCACCTGCACTGGCATCAAATACATTGCTAGATTGGTTTTTAGTTGGTTGCATAAAAATCGCAATTACAATCACAACAGATAATACTAATAAAATGGTTAATAATAGGTTATACATATCAAACTCCTTAAAATCCTTATCATTTTACCATAAAAGCTATTTAGATTCAAGATGTAAAGTAACTTTTCTTTCCTTTGGACAATATTTTAAGACTTCTATCTTGTCTGGATGAGTTTTTGAGTTTTTACTTGTTAGATAATTGATGCTACCACAAGAAGAGCACTTAAGATTAATTTTTACGCGCACTAGATTTCCTTCACTTTTAATAATGTTCTAAATTGGATAAGGTTAAAAATACAACTCAAAGCAACACAGGCTGCTGTTGCGTAAAAAACAGACTTATAACCAAATTGATTTGCGACTAAAGAACCTGCTAGAGGACCAATCACACCTCCTAGGTAAAAAAATACTTGGTTGAAAGCAAATACTCTCGAAATAGCAGCTTTTGGAGCCATTTTACTAAGAATAGCATTGATACCGGGAACTAAGGCCCCTGTTCCTAGACCGAATAGAAAGCGGTAAACTCCCAGTTCAAATGGACTTGTAGCTTTGGCACAAAGTACGTATATTACAGCTGAATAGACTTGAGCTAAGATCAGAAGTCGATGATTGCCAACTTTATCTCCCAATCGTCCCATAATACCTGCACTCATCATACTCGATAAACCCATGCTAGAAACTATTACACCAGAGACAAAGAGAAGATTCTCCTTCTGCCCTAGTTCACGCACATAGAGAGCGAGAATAGGTCCGATAGATTGAGCTGCAAATTGAATGACAAAACTTGTTGCAAATAAGTTAAATAAAAGGTATGGATACTTCAGACTAGCATATAAATATTTTGTGGGAATTGCAGTTTCTTTGGTTACAGGCTGAAAATTTTCCTTGATAAAAAATATGGTTAAGATAGCAGCTAAAGATACCAGAGCCCCAACCATTAAAAAAGCATTTCGAATCCCAAATACTTCTGCAATCAAACCTCCAACAAAAGGGCCTGAAAGTGTTCCTGCTAAAACTCCAGATGTTATTGTTCCCAGAGCATAACCCGACTTATCCTTTGGAACTTGACTAGCTATTAAGGCAGTTGCATTTGGTACGTATCCAGTAAATACTCCATTCAAAAAACGTAAGACTAAAAGCCAAAAGATATTTGGTACAAAGGCTAAGCCTCCCATAGTAATAGTCATAGCAATCCCTGCTCTAATCATCATAGGTTTACGGCCATATTTGTCTGCTAAAATCCCCCAAATAGGCGATATAAAAGCAGCCGAAACAGAAGAGATTGAAATAGCTATCCCTGAATAGAAAGTGACCTGACTTGGTTCAACTCCTAATTCTTCAACAAAAATTGGCATAAAAGGTAGAACCAAGGATACACAAGCCCCTGTCAAAAAACATCCAATCCAAGCTATGCGAAGATTGTTTTTCCAATTAATCTCTTTCATGGAACTCACCTCTCTCTAGTAGAGAAATGATTTGACTCAATAGTTGATCAAGACTTCCACTATTATCAATAATGTGAGTCGCAAGTTTTTTCTTTTTATCTAGGGGCCACTGAGATGCAAGTATTACTTCAGCAGCTTCTATTGTTAAACTGTCGCGTTTCATTAAACGTTCAATCTGTGTATCTCTATCAACATAGACCAACCAAGTCTCATCAAACCAAGACTCATAACCCTGTTCAAATAAGAGAGGAATATCCATAAAGAAAAGCTTCTCTGTCTTGGCTAATCGGTTTCTCAAAGAAGCTAATTCCTCAAGAATAACTTGACCTTGAGTTTCTTTAGACCATTCTTGTTCTTTAGGATTAGAAAAAATCAGACTAGCTAGTAGAGGGCGGTTTAGTTGTCCATTTTTTAAAACAACCTGGTTGCCAAAATGCTCCACTAAAATATTATAGAGTCGACCACTCGGATCTTGAAGCTGATGTACAAGAGCGTCAGCATCAACCACTTGAAAGCCTCTTTGACGTAAAAAATTTGTCACTGTTGATTTGCCAGAAGATATGCCCCCTGTAATTCCAATAATTTTTCCCATCAACTTCTCCTTTGACATTGTGGGCAAAAGTGCGTTCCACGTCCACCTAGTTGAATTTTTTCTATAATAGTTCCACATCGTGAACAAGCTAAGCCGGCTTTATCATAAACTTGGTGTAATTCTTGCATAGTACCATTCTCACCAAAGGCATTGCTATAACTTCTAATGGTAGAGCCACCCTTGTCAACAGCTTGCTCCAAAACGCTTATGGTTTGTTCGTGAATAGCTCTTGCTTCTTTTTTTGTTATTGTTTGCGAAGATTTAGCCGGATGAACTTTAGCTCTCCAAAGAACCTCGTCCACATATATATTTCCCAAACCTGCCACTAGAGTTTGATCTAACAAGTGAGTTTTAATGGGCTTTTTAGATTTCTTAAGAGCTTTTTGAAAGGTTAGTAAATCAAAGTCTTTCTTGGTAGGTTCTGGACCCAATTTTTTAGAAATAAAGTAGGATTCCAAAAGCTCAGGTGCTAACAGCTCCATGGTCCCAAACTTTCTGACATCCTCGTATACCAAGGTACCCACATTCTCAAAATGAAGCATCATGTGGGCATGCTTACGTTCAGGGACTTGGTCTGGATAATAAAAATACTTGCCCTCCATCCTCAGATGCGAAATCAATATCTTTTCTGACAGATAAAAAAGCAAATATTTGCCACGGCGTCCCATCGACTGGATAATCTGACCAGGTAACTCCTTTTGAAATTCTTCCAAGTCGGTCTTGATCATTTTGGGATAACGGAGCTCAATACTAGAAATCTTTTTTCCAAGAAACAATTTTTCTAGACCACGTCGAACCGTTTCGACCTCAGGTAATTCAGGCATACATCCTCCTTCAGTAAAAACAAGAAGCAGGCATGAGCCCACCTCTACTTAATATTCTTTCTCATTATAGCCAAAGTCAGCAAGATCTAACTTTTTATCACGCCAGTTTTTCTTGACCTTGACCCAAGTTTCTAAGAAGACTTTGTCCCCTAGCATGAGCTCGATATCCTTACGCGCAAGGGTTCCGATCTTCTTGAGCATGGCGCCACCTTTACCGATGATAATTCCCTTTTGGCTGTCACGTTCAACCATGATGGTTGCGCGGATATGAACCTTGTCTGTCTCTTCGTCACGCTTCATAGAGTCAACCACTACTGCGACAGAATGTGGAATCTCTTCACGAGTCAGATGAAGAACTTTCTCACGAATCATTTCTGAAACCAAGAAGCGCTCTGGATGGTCTGTAATTTGATCAGCTGGGAAATATTGAAAACCTTCTTCTAAGTTTTCACTCAAGATATCTATTAAATGTGATACATTATTTCCCTGAAGAGCTGAGATTGGTACAATCTCTTTGAAATCCATTTGATTACGGAAATCATCAATTTGAGCCAAAAGCTGATCTGGATGAACCTTATCAATTTTATTAACTACTAAAATAACGGGAACTTTTGCAGCTTTAAGACGTTCGATAATCATATCGTCACCCTTACCACGTGGCTCATCTGCAGGAACCATAAAAAGCACGGTATCCACTTCACGAAGGGTGCTATATGCTGACTCTACCATAAAATCTCCGAGGGCAGTTTTAGGCTTGTGAATCCCCGGAGTATCGATAAAGACAATTTGTTCTTTATCAGTGGTATAAATTCCCATAATTTTATTACGCGTTGTTTGCGCCTTATCACTCATAATGGCAATTTTTTGCCCCATGACGTGATTCAAAAAAGTTGACTTCCCAACATTGGGACGTCCTAAAATGGCTACAAAGCCTGATTTAAATGTCATAATTTCCTCTTACTGTTAAAATAATAAATCCCAAATCCGTGGGAGAAAGATAAGCGCACCTGTCAAAGCGGCAAAAAGTGAGACTACAAGCACGGCACCAGCCGCCATGTCCTTAGCCTTCTTTGCCAGCATATCGAAGTGATAATGGCTAGCCAAATCCACAACATTTTCGATAGCTGAGTTAAGAATCTCAAATGCTACCACTAAGAAAATGCTTAGAAGTAGAAAAAGCCATTCGATTCGAGACACCTGAAAAACAAAACCTGCAAGGATAACCGCCAAAGCCGTCACTGCATGTTTTCTCATATTGCGTTCTTCCTGAATCGCTGTCAAAATCCCTGTAAAAGCGAATTCCAAACTTGTGATTAGGTCACGGTTTTTCCATTTTCTTTTATTGTCTTGTGAGTCCATAGGCAGTCAAAATTTCTTCCTGTAAACCGAACATCTCCGCTTCTTCTTCCGGAGTGTAGTGATCATAACCGTTAATATGTAAAAAGCCGTGAACTGCTAAGAAGCCCATCTCACGTTCAAAACTATGACCGTATTCTTCAGCTTGCTCATGCGCTTTATCAATAGAGATGAATAGTTCACCGATATAGGCATCAAATTCTGACAGCATATCTGCCAAGTCAGGATCCTCTGCTAAATCTTCCTCATCAAAGGTAATCTCTAGCTCTGGTTTGTATTCAAGACTGATAACATCTGTAGGACGATCTGTATCTCTATACTCCAAATTGAGTTCATGGCTACGTTCATTCGTCACAAAAGTAACTGCCATCTCTTTGTCTTCTTTTCCTAACTTTTTGGCAGCAAACTCTAAAATTTCTTGAGTCTGTTGTAGAATTTCGTTTGAAACTTTTCCAGTTTCATCGACCATTTCAATAAACATGTGTTTCTCGATTCTCTTTACTTGGCTTTATTATACCATATTTCTATGATTTTATTCTACCTTTTTGATATAATACTATGTAATACAATCACGAGGAGAGAACCATGTCATTTGACGGATTTTTTTTACACCACATGGTTGAGGAATTACGAACAGAATTAGTAAATGGTCGTATCCAGAAAATTAATCAACCTTTTGAGCAAGAATTAGTCTTGCAAATTCGAAGCAATCGTAAAAGTCATCGTTTGCTCCTTTCTGCCCATCCAGTTTTTGGTCGTATTCAATTAACTGAATCATCTTTTGAAAACCCTGCACAGCCATCAACCTTTATTATGGTTTTAAGGAAGTATCTTCAAGGTGCTGTCATTGAATCTATCCAACAAATTGATAATGATCGTATCGTGGAAATCACAGTTTCTAACAAAAATGAAATTGGAGATCATATCCAGGCGACTCTTATCATTGAGATTATGGGAAAACATAGTAATATTCTCTTGGTAGACAAAACTGAGCAAAAAATCCTCGAAGTTATCAAACATATTGGTTTTTCTCAAAATAGCTATCGAACCTTATTACCGGGAGCTACTTACATCGCTCCTCCAAGCTCAGATGCCTTTAATCCTTTTACTATCAAGAATGAAAAACTATTTGAAATTCTACAAACTCAAGAATTAACTACAAAGAATCTTCAACATCTTTTCCAAGGATTGGGACGTGATACGGCTATTGAATTGGAGAAAATACTCCTTGATGATAAACTAAATACCTTCCGTAACTTTTTCTCTCAAGAAACAAACCCTTATCTTACAGAAATCTCATTTAGCTCTGTACCTTTTTCAAATCGTGTGGGTGAATCTTTCAATAGCCTTTCAGAGCTATTAGATAGCTATTATAAGGACAAGGCTGAACGCGACCGTGTTAAACAACAGGCTAGCGAACTCATTCGCCGAGTTGAAAATGAACTGCAAAAAAATCGTCAAAAGCTTAAGAAACAAGAAAAAGAACTCCTTGCTACCGAAAATGCTGAGGAATTCCGACAAAAAGGCGAGTTACTAACGACTTTTCTTCATCAAGTTCCAAATGACCAAGATGAGGTGGTTTTGGATAATTATTACACTAATCAACCAGTTACAATCGCGCTTGATAAGGCCTTGACTCCTAACCAGAATGCCCAACGCTACTTCAAACGTTATCAGAAGTTAAAAGAGGCTGTTAAATACCTGACTGATTTAATTGAAGAAACCAAGTCAACCATTCTCTATCTGGAAAGTGTTGAGACAGTTCTTAATCAAGCTGGATTGGATGAAATCGCTGAGATTCGTGAGGAGTTGATTGAAACAGGCTTCATCAGAAGATGCCAACGTGAGAAACTTCATAAGCGGAAAAAACCTGAAAAATATCTTGCTAGTGATGGCAAGACTATCATCTATGTTGGTCGAAATAACCTCCAGAATGATGAATTAACCTTTAAAATGGCCCGAAAAGATGAGCTTTGGTTCCACGCTAAAGACATTCCTGGAAGTCATGTCGTCATCTCAGGAAATCTCGACCCATCTGACGAGGTCAAGACGGATGCAGCAGAACTTGCAGCCTACTACTCAAAAGGTCGCTTATCTAATTTAGTACAAGTTGATATGATTCAGGTAAAAAAACTAAATAAGCCAACTGGTGGAAAACCTGGTTTCGTAACCTACACAGGGCAAAAAGACCCTCCGCGTTACACCAGACCCAGAAAAAAATCGCATCTATGAAAAAAATCCTGATTCCACTTGAAATCAGGATTTTTCGTTTCTAATTACTCTGCAATTAAGGTTTCCAAACCAACCTTCATCATATCGGTGAAGGTATTTTGGCGTTCTTCTGCAGTGGTGTCTTCATCTGGATTGACCAAGCTATCAGAAATGGTCATGATAGCAAGGGCATCAACGTGGTGTTGGGCAGCAAGATAGTAAAGAGCTGCTGCTTCCATTTCCACAGCCTTAACTCCCCATTTACCAAGCTCAATATTCTTTTTCAAAAGTAGTTTGAATAAAAAGACATCTGATGACAAAACGTTCCCAACGTGGGTTGTCATACCAAGTTCTTTGGCGATATGGTAGGCCTTATCTAGCAAATCAAAACTAGCGATTTGTGGAAAATCGTACTGTGGCCAGTCATTGCGGATGATGTTTGAGTTGGTTGCAGCTGCTTGCGCCAAAACCAATTCACGGACGTGGACATCCTCGTTTAACGAACCCGCAGTTCCCACACGGATTAATTTCTTCACACCGTAGTCCACAATCAACTCACGGGCATAGATAGAGATTGATGGCATTCCCATACCAGTTCCCATGACTGATACACGGTGACCCTTGTAAGTACCAGTGTAGCCAAACATGTTACGCACTTCGTTAAAACAAACAGCATCTTCAAGGAAGTTTTCCGCAATAAATTTCGCACGAAGAGGATCCCCAGGAAGAAGAATTTTATCAGCAATTTCACCCTGCTGAGCAGCAATATGGATAGACATAATATAAGATACCAAACCCGTCAAAAAGCGAAGGGAAAATAGGAGTTGGGTGCAGTGAGCGATGCTCGCTAGACCAACTATCTTTTTCCCACTGCTTTTAGGGTGGGTTCAATTCCTTTCTTTCTTAATTTTTTTATGATATAGAGAGAACAGTCCGAGTTCAATTCAAAACCGAACTCCCCTTCCTTTCTGAATTTCTAGAAAAGTTTCCGCTCGTGTTCAAATTTGAACACACGCTCTACCTTTCTTTATTGTATATTTAGGATAGCGACAGAGAACAAAGTAAAAATAGGAAACTGACGAAGCATCGCAGATGCTAGACAGTTTATCTTTTTCACGCAGTTCTCTGCCCGTATTCAGTTCAGCAAATACGGTTTACCCATCCTTTCTTTCTTGATTTTAAATTTAAATATTTCACAGAACAATTAGCCCGAGTTTGACTATAACTCAGATACTCTGCCTTTCTGTAGTTCCTAGTTTACCAATGAATCTAAAAATGCATACAGTTTTGCATTCATTTCAGAATAATCGTTTCCACGTAATTCTTCTGGTGTTTGAACAAAAAGGCAACTTTTTCACTTTGCTCTCTTAATTTCTCCTCACCATCCGCAGCAATCAATAATTCTACTGCGTCTGGATCAAATTCCAAATGAGCCTGAAAGGCATAATGTTTTGGACTGAAGCGAATAATTTGGCGTGGACAACCTTGACTGGTCGCCAAGACAACAGCTTCATCTGTCAGCCCTGGCATATCACCGTGCCAGTGGCCGGTTTCTATGGTTTCTCCGAACAAGCTGACATGAGGATCTGTTAAACCTTGCATCGTCAATGTCACAGGATAAACGCCAATCTCGCGCTCAAGACTATGTTCATACTTCGCACCATAGGAAACAGATAGGAGTTGCGCACCAAGACAGACACCAACAATATAAATATCTGTAGCAATCGCTTCTTTCATAAAAGCAAGCTCAGCCTTTGGATCATAGTATGGGAAGTTTTCTCTATCCTCATCAGGTGATTGAGGACCACCCATGACAATCAGAAAATCAATCCCGTCAATTGTTTCAGGAAGAGGTTCTTTTTCATAAACCTTTGTTGATGTAATTTGATGACCTCGTTCTATAGCCCATTTTAGATATGCGCCTGGAACCTCAAATGTCTCATGTAAAATAAAGTGAACTCTCATGACATTACAATTCAGCAAGAATCGCTTTAAGCAAGCCTTTGAAGTCGCCTTTAACACGTTCAGTCACTTCTACAACTTCTTCGTGGTTGAGTTCTTCTTGGAAACCTGCAGCATGGTTCGTAATACATGAAATTCCTAGAACTTTCAAGCCAGAGTGGGCTGCCACAATCACTTCAGGAACTGTAGACATACCAACTGCATCTGCTCCCAATGTCTTATAGGCACGAATTTCTGCTGGGGTTTCATAAGTCGGACCAGTTACACCGATATAGACACCTTCATCAAGCTTGATACCAAGTTTCTTAGCCACTTCATGGGCAGTAGCACGGTATTCTGGAGTGTAGGCTTTAGACATATCTGGGAAACGTGGACCAAAATCATCCAAGTTTTCACCCATCAATGGGTTTTGACCCGTCATGTTAATATGGTCTGAGATAGCCATCAAGGTACCAGGACCATAGCCAATACCACCAGCTGCATTGGTAACAATGACACCTTCACATCCGAGAACTTTCATCACACGAACTGGGAAAGTCACGACTTCAAGAGGATTTGCCTTCGTAGAAATGGAAACGACCTTGAAGAGCCAAGACCTTGCGCCCTGAAAGTTCACCATATACCAATTTACCAGCGTGACCGACTACTGTCGAACGGCCCCAGTTTGGGATATCTGCATAGTCTACTACAACTGGATTTTCGATTTCTTCTGCCAATTCTCCAAGTCCTGATCCAAGGATTAGACCGAACTCAGGCGCTTGTATTCCCTTTGTCTTTCAGGAAAAGCAGCTGTTTCCTTGATCTTATCTAAAAATGTCATTGTGTGTCTCCTTTATTATTTTTTAGCATTTGACCGATTTTGTCAAAGGTTTTTGCATTGCGAATGGTGATGTTGCGATAAAAAGGCATCTTGAGCAAGTACTTATGATAGGCAGTTGCATAGTAGGATTCCTCTGAGATTTTCCCCCAGAAAATCCCAAGTATTCCAACATGAACCACTTCATCTTTCAGTTCCAAACTTTCAACTTTCTCGATGACTTGATCCACATCCAAGCCCTCCGTGTAAAAGAGGACATCCTTTCGAGCCAGATCTTTGGTCCACCATTCAGGCAGATTTTCAAGTTCCGCTTCAAAGTCCTCAAGACTCAGTAAAGAAAAAGCTCTGAATAAATGGATAATGGACTTCAAAGAAAGCCTCTAACTTTTTCAACCAATCGGGCTTTGGGGTCTGTCGAAGTAAAGAAAATATTGCCACTGTTGATGTAGGTTTCAACCTTTTCCAAGTCCCAACTCTGTCAGTTCTTGACGAAGTTGCGCCATGACAACCTTATTTTTCCCACCGACATTAATGCCCCTAACCAGTAAAGCATATCGCGTCATCTTATACCAATTTATCTAAGAAACTTTCCCCAATCATGGCAGTTTCAACACCAAAGTTATCCGCAACTGTCGCTGAGATATCTGCAAAATGTCCAACTGGAATGACACCATTTCCCTTAAAGCTAGGGCTGTAAGCTAAAAGTGGAATATATTCACGAGTGTGGTCTGTTCCAGCATAGGTTGGGTCATTTCCATGGTCAGCAGTAATCAAGAGAAGGTCATCCTCTCTCATAGCTGCGATAATTTCAGGCAAGCGTTCATCAAACTCATGCAAGCAATCACGGTAACCATGAGCATTGCGACGGTGGCCGTAAAGGGCATCAAAGTCAACCAAGTTTGTGAAGGAGAATCCTTTTTCAAACTCAGCAAGGCCCATGGTCTTCAATAGTGTATCAATTCCGTGGCTGTTTGACTTGTTGTGGCCCATATCATGATTGATACCAGCGCCATTAAAGATATCGTTGATTTTACCAACAGCGTAAGTATCGATACCAGCTTCATTCAATTTATCCAAAACAGTTGGTGCAAATGGAGAAACGGCTAAGTCACGACGATTTGCCGTACGAGTGAAGTTACCTGGTTCACCAACATACGGACGAGCAATGATACGACCTAGAAGGGCAGGACGCTCAAGGGTAATCGAACGAGCGTATTCACAGATACGGTACAATTCATCCAAAGGAATAATGTCTTCGTGGGCAGCAATTTGCAAAACAGGGTCAGCTGAAGTATAGATAATCAACTCTCCAGTTTCCATCTGACGTGGTCCGAAAATCATCGATAACAGCTGTTCCTGAGTAAGGTTTGTTGGCTTCACGAATGACCTTGCGTCCTGAAAATTCTTCGATTTTTGTCAAGATTTCTTCTGGGAATCCGTTCCAGAAAGTATCGAAAGGCTCAGTAATGTTGAGTCCCATGATTTCCCAGTGTCCAGTCATAGTATCCTTACCAAGAGATACTTCTTCCAATTTTGTTGCATATCCTGTTGGATTGCTTTCAGCTGGTACAGTCTTAAGAGGAGTTTCACGAGGAATATTTCCTAGACCGATTTTAGCCATGTTTGGCACATTCAAACCAACTGTTTTTGAAATGTGTCCCAGTGTGTCAGAAGCTCCATCTGGAACCCCTGCATTGACAAAGTTATTGGCATCTGGTGCAGCACCGATTCCTACAGAATCCAGTACCACCAAGTGAATACGATTAAATTTTGACATAGTGTGTCTCCTTATTATGTTGATTAGTTTGCTTTTGTTGAAGTTAAAACTCTGAACCCCATCTCGTCCAGCAACGATGACCTTATCCACCATTTGGTTGAATAAAGCCGTGCTCTACGACACCAACGATATGGTCCAATTCTTGCCCAAAGGCAATTGGATCTTCAATGACATCAAAGGCAAGGTCAATGATAAAAGTTCTGCATATCGGTCACAAAACGTTGGCCGTCTTTTTTTCACGGAAAACTTGGTTTGTAGCCAGCTCGCTCAAAACCGACGAAAAGACCTGTTCTGCGCCATACTGAACCACTTCTACTGGCAATTTAAAAGCACCCTAGTTTCTCTACCAGCTTTGCTTTCATCCACCACCCAAATGTATTCTTTTTGATGGGGCGTTGCTACAACCTTCTCCATCAGAAGGGCACCACCACCGCCTTTGATTCCCGTTAAACTGGCTATCCACTTCATCCGCTCCATCAACCGTCACATCGACAAAGTCTACTTGGTCAATCGACTTGAGCGGGATATTAAGACCTTCAGCCTGTTTACTGGTCACACTAGAAGTCGTTACAGCTGTAATCTGCAAACCTTCTTCCTTAATCCGACGACCGATTTCTTCTACGAAAATAGTAGGCAGTTGAACCCAGTTCCCCAGTCCGACAACCATACCATCCTTGACAAACTCAGCAGCCTTGATACCTGCCATTTTTTTTTCAGATTTTCCACTTAAACACCTCCATTAAAGAGCTATCTTTTATTATACCATGTATCCGTTTTTATTTCATGGATACACTGGAAAAAAACCCGAACATTTTTTTATTTCGGGTTTTTGCTGTCCTATTTAACCATATCAGGATCGTAATCATAGAATCCTGTATCAAGGAAACGGTTTTTTTAGGGTGTAACTTGCGAACTTCCTCATCTAACAAGAAAGGCTTGGTCATGGCTGAAATTTGCCCTCTTGGATCAAAGCTACGCGCTTGGATAAAGAGTTTTGCAATCTCAACAAAGTTTTGACCTGGGGTGTAGAGTCCTTCTAGTTTCCAATGAGTAAAACCATACTCCACCAATTCTGTCAATTTAGTCATCAAATCAAGGTCATTGTTGGCAAAGATGTGGGTACCATGATTATCTTCAAAGATAGAATAATGGCTCTCAGGGTCACTCGGTTCTGCCAAGAAGAGGTCACGTTTACGTGTCTTTTCATCATCGATGTGCGTGAAGTTATAGTAGTTTTGCAAGAGCGGACGCTTAGAATGGTGAATGACACTAGCTCCGTAAACCAAGACTTCAGCAGGAATTTCCAAAATCTCGGGCATCTTGAAGAGCTCAGCAGATGGAATTTCACGCGCCAAAACAGCCTCAGATGCGCCAGCCTTTTGACCCCAGAAGTTAATCTGACGACTGCTTGTCACCATGGTTGAAGCATCGTAAATGGTCTTAAAGGAATAGCCATCACGGTTTGACCACGTAAAAGACACCTGCGTCCCCAACAGTAATATAGTCTATCTTGATTTCTTCCAAGAAGTCTAGGAAAGGCTTGATACGGTCCATCATATCTTGGTGCATGAGGGCATTAACCGCGACAATCAACTCTTTACCCTGCTTCATGAACCAACTTAGCGATGGTCGCGCAACTCTTCATAACTAAAGGTCGTTGGCAGACGAAGGCCAAAAATCTTTCTCACCGACATAGATACGGTCTACGCCAGCTTCGAGTAGCTGTTCAACTTGTTCAATACTTTCAGCAGTTGCTGTAATGATAATCTTTTCCATAAGAAAAATTATACCACATTTCTCAAAAAAATCAGCTATGAATACTGAGAGTTTTTATAAAAAGTCAAAACTCATTTTTAAAGTTTTCCCAATCAAAAAAAGTGAACAGTAACTAGTACCATTCACTTTCTATTTTTATGCATGTGTTTTCTTTCAACTAGGTGGCCATCATTCATGACATAAATACGGTCAACCTTATCAAGAAGGCGTGTATCATGTGTAATCATGACAACTCCTCTACCTTGTTCGTGAGCAATGGCAGCCAACATCTCCGTTACTTGGTAAGCACGCTGGGTATCCAGACTGGCTGTTGGCTCATCTGCAAGCACGATGCTTGGATTGTTATAGAGCGCTCTAGCTATTGCTGCACGTTGACGTTCGCCACCTGATAGAGCCTTTGGGATAATGATCTTGTACTTTTTCCAAATCCAACAAGTCAAAGAGCTCTTTTCGGTCACTTTTTACTATTTTTTTCCCTTATCCAGTCTGTCAATCAAATCCAGCTGTTCCTTGACCGTTAGAAAAGGAATTAAGTTTGAAGCCTGGAGAATGAGCCAAACTCTCTAAAAACGGAGATCTGTTTTTTTCCTTCTCCGTTAAACTGCCTGTTTCCTTTCCCCTTTGACTAAAAATCTTTCCACTCGAAGCTTCCTGAAGTTGTCCTAGAGTTGTTAGAAAGGTCGTCTTTCCAGAGCCAGAAGGCCCAACGATAGCTACGAACTCTCCCGCATTTAGCTGAAAAATTCGTCTCATGCAGGGCTACGACTTTCATCTTTCCTTCCCCATAGGTTTTTGTCACTTGAGTCATTTCAATCAATGCTGTCATACTATTCTCCTTATCACTCTGCAATCGCAGTAATCAGGGTCCACCTTTAGCAAGCGTGGAAGTGAAATGACACCACCTAGAAGGGCCATCAAGCAAATTACCAAACTTAGGACAGAGTAGGCTATCCAACTTTGGGATAGAAAAAAAGAAGGTAGCTGGTAAGACTAAAATCACTCCTCCGATTGCCAGCAAGGCTAAAAGCAATCCCCATACCAGCTAGGAGGAAGATTTGACAGAATAGAGACCATACAATGGTTTTTGATCTGTATTCCCTGAGCCCGCATTATTCCATAAAGACCTAGTTTTTTTGGATGGTAATGATATAAACAAAAAAATCCCCACAATCAAGCCTGTGATAACAATCATAGCGAGAATCATTCCCTGAAAATACATTCACCTGAGGTGTGTAACCAGGAATTTTTCGATATCATTTTTGGAATGGAAATCTGTTTCAGACCATCCCCAGACCACTTCTATGTCATTTTTCAATACTAAAGCAGAGATGGAACGATTGGCTTTCAAGGTTCCTTGTAAGGTCCAATAAGTTGTCAGACTCGTAAAGACAACAGGCTCAGTGAAAAACTTATTTCCTTGAGTCAGGCCTACAATCTTGTAACTTGACTCGCTTCCATTGAGCTGAATGGCATCACCTAGCTTCATCCCATAATTCTCAAAAGGACTGATCCACGACAACCTCATCATCCCCTTCAGGGTAACGTCCCTCCGTCAAACTAGGAGAGATAAAAGAGTCCCAGTTTTGAGCAAAGATGGAAACGTTAATCTTTTCACTACCATCGACTAGATTGGTCACAGCGAACATATAGCCCAATGGAGCAGCCTCTTCAGAACTCTTATCCCTGTAGTCCTTTTCAGGAATAAAGGATGCCGTCAAATTATCATTTGCGTAGTCGGATAAAACGACACCCGTCGCTTGCCAATTATCAATAGCTGCTCGGTTGTTTCGCACAAGACCAAGAGCTAGACTAGTCATAAAAAAGACCATAGAAGCGATAAGAAAAATGGTCGTTAAGATCAAACTATATCGAAGTTTGTTTCGTACTATTTCTTTGATAGCAAGGTACATGCTTATCTCCTTTAACTTTTTCCCCAGAGGTAGTTTAAAAAGCCACCCAGACCAATAGACAGAATCTCTGTCTTGTCATCCATTCAAAACAACTCCTACCAATACTCTTCAAAAGTATCCAGGTAGCAACTCAACAAATCATCTTAGGAAAAAAAGCCTCAGCTTGCTATCAATTTATATAAGTTATCCTTTCCTTTCTCAGTATATTTATAATTAAGAAGGTCAGGTCATCTGTTTTAAGTGTAACATCCATGCTACCATTTTCCCTAGTGGGTGTCAAGAAGAGAGACTTAGAAGTTGATAAGAGACTTTAGTAGTTTTGTAACAATTCTGTAATAATTCTCTGCATAAAAAAATGATAAAATAGTTATGTACTGTTAAGGAGAGAATCATGTCCGCAAGAAAAACTAGAAGCTTATGAGTTTGAACAAGCTCCCGAATCGAAAACAAACTCCGCTTTACCAAGATTACACACCTGAAGCCCCAGTTGGCCCTAACCTAAAAGAGATTTTATTTTTTTGTAAATATCGCTTGTTTCTGTATTTTTATGGCACTTTTTTAGTTTTATCTTTTTAGCCTTAAAAATTAAATACAGCTTTATCATTTTATCGCTGCAATGGGATCATAGCTTTCGCCCTTTTACAACTTCAACGAAAGATGATGAAACGAAAATTTTTTTCAAAATAAAGGTTGGTACTACTACCAACCTCTTTTCTAGTTATCAAAAAAGACAGTTATCTAACTGTCTTTTTTTATTTATTCTTTACGTTTTGAAGGAGATTGAATAGCGATCTTAACTTCAAAAAAATTGTTCCTCTAGGTTTGTTATCTTTTTACGCTAATCGTTCCTCGTAAGGCATCTACGATCTGCTTGGCCAAGGATAGTCCAAGACCAAAGCCACCCTTTCTGACGAGTTCTTGCCTTGTCTACACGGTAAAAACGGTCAAATATTTTTCTTCTTGTCAGTAGCTGAGATTCCAATTCCATTATCCGTTACTGTAAGATAGAGGTGGCGATCTGTAGCATGAACTACAAACTCAATTTTCCCATCTTCTTCGGTATACTTGATGGCATTGTCAAATAAGATGGTCATGAGCTGTTTTTAGGAGCAACTGATCGGTCATGAAAGGGACGATAAATTCGATTTTTCATACTCGAAAAATACGATCATTTTCAGAAGCAATCAACTCATAGTTAGCAAAGGTTGTCTTTAAAGAATTGTGGTGATACTTCTGCTATTTCTGGTTTAATTCCATCATCGCGACGTGCAAGGTTGAGAAGATTGGTCGTGAGAAAGCGCATGTTGCGAACTTCTTCAAGACTCGAAGCGATACTTTCGCTGGATTCCATAATCGTTGCCTCTGGTTTTTCGAAAGAGATTTTTCTAAACGATTTTGTAAAACAGCCAAAAGGCGTTCTCAGTTCGTGACTCGCATTTTTCAACAAAAGGACTTCTGCTTTTTGCATACTTTCCAGCAAGGGTTTGACACTGACACGTGCCAGATAAACACTGGCAATTAAAGACAGGAGCCAGAAACTAGCCATGACTACAACAATTAAATGCTCGTGATTCTGGCTGATTTGCTCGAGCTGGCTGGTATTGATTAAAACCGCCGCATACTTGACGTTACTTGATACGGAGGAAGAATTGGTTTCCATCAAAGATCATCCGATAGGTTTCTTCCTGACCGTAGCTATTGATAACTTGGATTTGGCGAATGTGATTCAACTCTTTTTTTGTCCAGCTTGATCTTGTCCAGAGCCTAAAAACGATTGCCCAGTAAGAGCTGGTTAAAATCCTTGTCAAAAGAGCAAGACTTCCGTATTGGAGCTGACATTGGGCTTGATTTTCAGCCTTGTTGGCATCCGCTATTGCTGGGTTGAATATCCTTAACCTCTTCAGTTGCCCGATTCAGGGCTAACTGGATAACAGCTTAGGGACTGCTACTAAGGGCTTGGAGTTTTTCATCTACAGAAGTGTAGAGACTCGAGTGCATGACTTGGAGGATAATCAAGGTCATCGCAGAGAAGATCAAGGGTGAACACTCCAAAGTTTCAGAATGAAATAGCTGAAAT